>Ga0182745_1002556_pt1 | contig 16215 bp, 8 predicted proteins | sample eDN3rd30CKraftBY_FD_128523 | JGI IMG/M metagenome (GOLD analysis project Ga0182745, IMG submission 128523) | Enriched backyard soil microbial communities from Emeryville, California, USA - eDNA 3rd pass 30_C Kraft BY (version 2) (version 2) | ecosystem: Environmental > Terrestrial > Soil >...
CCAACCAAAGGGCGGTACACCAGAGGCCGGCGAGCCCCAGAACCCACGCGATCACGGTTCGTCTCGAGGCGAACAACCCGAAGGTTCCCAATAGAATCGCCAGCGGCGCTCCCGACGCGATCAAACCCAGGGTCAGCCACCACTTCGACACAGTGAACCGATGCAGCCCAAAGATTGACTTGTACCCCGCGACAAGGCCCGATTCGACCGGGTTGGCTGGGAGTCCTAAACCGAGGTCGCGGGGATACAACGGGTTCCCCGTTCGCCACCACGTCCTTGCGTACCAGGGGGCCGCGCAGGCCAGGCAGGTCAGGATGAAGAGAGGGAGAAATCGCCGGGTTTCGCGCGAGTTCGCCAGCACGAACAGGCCGACGGCCGCCAGCGCGGGGCCGTAGTCGCGGGCCAGGGCCCCAATCGCCGCGAACAGCCCGACCACCACCACGTTGGCCGCGTTTGGGGAGTGGATCGCCGCCAGAGAGAAGGCGAGTTGGCCAGCCACCGAGAGCGCGGTGAATCCGGTCTCCTGACCCATCGCTACCCCTTGCAGGAAAAGGGGGGTCGCCGCGAGGGTGCCGGCCGCCAACCAGCCCCCCGTGGGACCGTACAGCCTACGAGCCGCGTCCTGGGTTAAGAGCGAGCAGCAGATCACCTGAAGGACCACGGGTACGCTCGTCAGCGCGGGGTAGGCCTCGCCCCAGGCGGCGTAGAGCCACCAGTAGAGCGACGCGACAAGCGGTGGGATCGCATCCGGAAAGAGATAGATCCGAAAGTCTTCCGCCCCGATCGGTGGGTAGAAGTGAAGCCCCTGGTGCTCAAGCATCCCCCGCGCCAGTCCTTCCCAGCGAAAAAGCGTGTCGGGGCCGCTCAAGGGGAAAAGAAACGACCGAAAGGCGATTCCCGCGAGAACCAGGCCGCCAACCATCAATGCCAATCGGCGGACGGCCCAATCGTCCGCCTCACTCTTCTCAGGCGTGGTCTCCTTGCCCCCTCCCGCCCAGCCACTCCTCATCAGGGCTACCCCAAACGCCATCGCCGTGAGGCCAGCCAACACCCCGAGGACCGACTCGAACCGAAGTGGGATTTCAAACAGGACGAATCCGATGACCACGAGGACCAACATGAGCGCCGAGAGCGGGAACGCCACCATCTCGGCGTTGGACAAACGAAACCCCCTTGCCAGGAAATAGCCCGGCAGCAGGAGCCCGCCAACCGCAACCATGGTCGCCAACATGGTCCATCCTTAAGCATTAGAGGGGGACCCGGTTGAAACGATCCTATCCGTTCCCAGACAGGACTTACCGGGCATGCTCGATAGACGTCGTGTTCCACGAAATATTATAGAATTCGGAGATCCTGCATTTCTTCAATATGCATCCATCAATAATCAAATTGGCTCTAACGTACAAGCCTTTTCTTAAGATCGACAAGTTGCACGGACCAAGGAACGGGGCGGCCATCGTGACCTGTCCCAATCCGCCCGATTGCCCGGACCTCGACGTCGGGTTGCATGTGTCTGCGTACACTCGTTGCTTTACACCCAGAGGGCGGCATGCTACGCTCGACTTCAGCGTCGAATGAGCGCGAACAGATCGACCCGGAAGGTCGATCCCCAAGAACAACGAGGAAACGGCTTCGCTCGAAGGCTGAGCGTTGGGGCCGCCTTTGAGCGTGGCTGCACCGTTTTCTCTCGCGAGACTGGCGAACTGGGTGGGGTGACACCGACCGAAACCTCAGCCACCGATTTCGATTCAGACCGGAAGAGACGACCTCGAAGGGGCACTCATCGCGAGAAGCTTCCATGAGCAACCAGGCCGATGTTCACTCGATCGAGGCCTTGAAGAGCTTCCGGGTTGCGCTCGCGCTCTTTTCGGAAGACGCGCTGGGGGCCCTCGGGGCGGTTGAGTCCGAGATTCGCCGAACGCTCCAGTGGCTCCAGCACGACCGCCCACTGTACTGGCAAGACCAGCTCAAACGCCGGCGCGAGCGAGTGGCCACGGCCAAGGCCGACCTGTTTCGCCGCCAAATCGCCAAGCGGCCAGACTCTTCTCCTTCCACGGTCGAGCAAAAAGAAGCCCTCCGTCTCGCGGAGGCAAGCCTTCAAGAAGCCGAGACCCGTGTCCGCCTGGTGAAAAAGTGGGAGACCGCCCTGCAGCAGGCGATCTTCGAATACCATGGCACAACCCGACGCCTCAAGGACCTCGCCAGTAGCGACGCCGCCAGGGCCATGGCCCTGCTCGAACGGATGGTGGATGCACTCGAGGCGTACCTGCGCGTTGAGGTCCCCTCGGGGGGCGCCAATCCCTCCGGCACCACCACCGCGCTCGAATCGATCGCCGGCCCCATCCTGGAGGAGTTCGAAGCCACTGACCAGATTGAGGAAACCGGAGAATCCAGCACAAGACAAGCCGAGTCTCCAACCGAGCCGAATGCACGAGAATAAATAAACAAACCAATATTGATTGCCGCTTCACCTTCTTTTGGATCGTCCGTTCCTTTGCAGTGGGTGATCGATCGCGCCAGGGAGCTTATTTGGAGTCGCCATGCCCAACGCCAACGTGATCGCCGGCTCGAGTCGCTTGAAACACGCGATCAAGTCGCTTCAGGACCAGTGGCGGATTACCGAGTCGACCTGGAATGACTCGGTGCGCCGAAAGTTCGAAGAGCGGCATCTCGCGCCACTCGACCCGGCAATCGATTCCGCGCTTCTGGGCATGGCCAAGCTCGCCGAGATCCTCAGCCAGGTTCGACGCGACTGTTCCGACCGGAGTGAGATGCCGTGAGCCTGACGAATCTGACGGAAACCGGCCTGACCGATCCGATCGTGAAAGACACCCTCAAACCTTCGGTGCTCGAACACCAGCGCGGGGCTCTCCGAGAATTACTCCGCCTGATTGCCGAACGATCCGAGGGCGAATCCTCGACCAAGGCACGCGGAGAAGCGACCCGCAAGGCGGCCGATGCCAGTTACCAAACCTCCAAGGCCGAGCATCTCGAGCGATACACAGCCCGTCTCAACGAGGTTCGACTGCAAGACGAGGAACGTCGTCGAACCGTGATCGACAGCAGCGTGCGGGGCGAAGAAGAGGCCAAGCGCGTCTTCGGTAGCGCGAGCCGGCGGCTCGCGGCCAACTATGAAAACGCGAGAGAAAAAGCCAAGCTGGACACCCAGCGCGGCCGGGCCGAGATCGCCGCCCGCGCGGAGGCGGAAGACCGCAAGGCCCAGGCCGCATTCGCCGAGGGCCTCAAGCCTATCGACCAGGCCATGAAACTGGTCGAACCCATCAAACAACGCCTCGACCTGACCTATCAAAAATACAAGTTATTTGGCCTGGCCGAACCCAAAACCACCGCGAGCCGCCAGCGTTTCGAATCCGATGACCCCTCGGGCGCCTTTCTGGATCGGATCACCAAGGCCAAACCCGACCTTGAATTGCTCGAAGCGCTTTACTTGCCCAGGCTGCTCCACGGGAACCGCTCACTCTGGCTCTTCCCACTCCTGGCACTGCCGCTCGTGGGGCTCGCCTTGAAATTCACCGACCCCATGATGGGGATCCCCCTGGCCCTGCTGATCGCGGGGCTTCTGACCTACTGGCTACGTCAGCAGCTCTTTCTGCTGGCCGCGGCACAGGTCAACCGGCTGTACCACCCCTTGAACCAGACGACCCTCGACCTGGTCACCATGGCCGACTCGTTTCGGGCCCAGGCCACCGAGCGACTCAAGACCGAGCGGAATCGAATCGCCCAGCAAAAAGAAAAAGACCTGGTCCAGCTTCAGAAGACCGAAGCCGAAACCATCGCCGCCCGCGAAGCCCAGCGCGACGAGCGGCTCCGCGAGATCAACCAGGTTTTCGCGACCCGCAAAACGGACCTCCAAGCCCGACAGCAAATCGAAATGCGTGATGCGGTCGCCGCGCACGAGCAAGCCGAACGGGACGCCCGCACTTCGTTCGACTCCATGAACGAACGGCTTGAGGAACGCTACGCCACGCTCAAGCAACGCATCCAAGGACAAGAGAATGAGGCCTGGCAGAACCTGATCCAACGCTGGCGAGAAGGAATCGCGGAGGTCACCTCCACCCTGGAAGCCGTCCGGGCCGAGGTGGAGTGCGCGGGGCCTGCCTGGACCGACCCGAGCTGGCCCACTCGCCCTTTCCCCACGGCGATTCCTCCGGTCTTACGCCTGGGTGAGATCCCCATCCGACTGGCCGACCTTCCACAAGGGCTCCCGACCGACCCACGGCTCATGGAAGGGATTCCCGACACGTTCACCTTCTTCGCCGCCAGGGCCTTCCCGGAAACGGCGAACCTACTGGTGGAGGCCAACGGCAAGGCCGGCGCCGAAGCCGCCAGCCACGCGCTTCAGGCCGCGATGCTCCGACTGCTGACGAGCCTCCCCCCCGGCCAGGTCCGGTTCACCATCCTTGACCCGAACGGGATCGGCCGGGGCTTCGGAGCCTTCATGCACCTGGCCGACTTCGACGAGGCGCTGGTGAACCAGCAGGTCTGGACCGAGCCTCGGCAGGTCGAGGATCGACTCGCCGAGCTCTCCACCCACATGGAAAAGGTTGCGCAACGATACCTTCGAAACGAATATGCTTCGATTGAAGAATATAACGCCGTGGCGGAAGAAGTCGCCGAACCTTACCGGGTTGTGGTCGTTTCCGGGTTCCCTTCCGGATTCGACGAAAAGTCCGCTGCGCGGTTGGCCAACATCGCCGCGTCCGGCCCCCCCTGCGGCGTGCTCACACTGATCTCCCTGGACGGTGACCGCCCTCTCCCTGACGGATTCCCGCTCGAGTCCCTCCGAAAACACGCGAGCGTGCTGACCTGGAAGGAAGACCGACTCGTTTGGGACGACCCCGACCTGTGCGTCTATCCTCTGGCTCTCGACTCACCTCCACCCGCCGAGCTCGCCACCAAGCTCATCACGCACACGGGGGCGGCGGCCAAAGACGCCAGCCGGGTTGAGGTTCCGTTCGAGTTCATCGCGCCGAAGCCTGAAGATTGGTGGACCCTGAATAGCCGAGGCGGAATCGAGATCCCCCTGGGCAAGGCGGGAGCCACCAAACGCCAATACCTGAGCCTGGGACGCGGCACGTCGCAGCATGTGCTGCTCGCCGGCCGCACAGGGTCCGGAAAATCCACGCTCTTGCATGCCTTGATCACAAATCTGGTACTGAACTACAGCCCCGACGAGGTGGATCTCTACCTGATCGACTTCAAGAAGGGGGTGGAGTTCAAGGTCTACGCCACGCAAGAGCTGCCTCACGCCAGCGTGGTGGCGATTGAGAGCGAGCGTGAATTCGGTATCAGCGTCTTGCACAAGCTCGACGCGATCATGAAGGAACGAGCGGACACGTTCCGCGACGCGGGAGTGCAGGACCTGAACGGCTATCGCGAGGTGCAAGGGGCTCCCCCCATGCCTCGGATCCTCCTGGTCGTGGATGAGTTTCAGGAGTTCTTCGTCGAGGAAGACAAGCTCGCTCAGGAGGCCGCCCTATTGCTCGACCGGCTGGTGCGCCAGGGGCGGGCGTTCGGGGTTCACGTCCATCTCGGCTCGCAGTCGCTTGGCGGGGCTTACGCACTCGCGCGAACCACGCTGGGACAGATGGCGATCCGTATCGCCTTGCAATGCAGCGACTCCGACGCCGCCCTGATCTTGAACGAGCAGAACACCGCGGCCCGACTCCTCTCAAGGCCGGGCGAGGCGGTATACAACGACGCGAACGGCCTTTCCGAAGGGAACCACTTCTTCCAGGTGGTCTGGCTCTCCGACCAGCGTCGAGAAGCTTATCTCAAACAGGTGCGTGAGCTCGCCAAGGAGCGCCCTCCACGCCTCGTGCGTACCCCCCTGGTCTTCGAGGGGGGGTCGGAGGCCGACCTGACCCGCAATGCGCGTTTGACGGCGCTCGCCGCGCAGGCCGACTGGCCCGCGTCGCCTCGATCGGCCCTCGCCTGGATGGGCGAGCCGATGGCCATCAAAGAGCCCACCGGCGCTTTGTTCCGACGCCAAGGGGGAAATCATCTCCTGGTCGTTGGTCAGAACGAGGAATCCGCTCGAGGGATCATGACCGCCGCCTTGCTCAGCCTCGCGGTGCAATTTCCCTTGCCCGACGCCGGCACCCCTCGCTCGGGTGCCGCCTTCTTTGTTCTTGATGGCACTCCCGACGACCACCCCCAGACCGAGGAGCTCAGCCGGCTGGCCCAGCGTCTTCCGCACACCGTTCAGGCGGGGACCTGGCGCGACGCGGGCCGCATCGTCGCCGAGGTGGCCCGGGAGGTCGAGCGCAGGCAACAGCCCGGCGAGACCGACGGCCCCGAACTCTTCCTCTTCGTCCATGATCTCCCGCGATTTCGAGACCTCCGCAAACGGGAGAACGACTATGGCTTCTCGCGCCGAGACGAGGAGGCCACGCCCGCCGATCACTTCGCCAATATCATCCGGGAAGGGTCCGGCGTGGGTGTCCACATTCTCACCTGGTGCGATAACCTCAATAACCTGAATCGCTACCTCGACCACCAAGGGCTCCGCGAATTCGAGCTCCGCATCCTCTTTCAGATGAGCGCGAACGACTCGGGCCACCTGCTCGACTCCCCCGCGGCGAGCCGGCTCGGGCCCCACCGCGCACTCTTTTCGAGCGAAGAGCAAAACCGGCTCGAGAAGTTCCGCCCTTACGGGCTTCCCGATCAACCCTGGCTCGACCATACGCTCGCGACCCTGCAAGCAAGAGCCGGGCACAATTCCACGACTTCGCCTTGAATGGCCCACGGCCCACACGAAGGCCCGGCGCGCTCGCCCGAGCACGCCGGGCGAATGGATCTCCCCCTTGGCCACGCTCAATACGGGGTAGAATCCTCCCCACGCGATGACGCTCGCTTGATTTTAAGCCGCGAGATCCGTCTAATGCCCACTCCACGACAAATGTCAGCGGAGAGACCCTCATGCGGCTCGAGGTCAACCCGATTTTGAAGCGAGACGTGATTGTCGCGGTCCGGCGTCGCGAGCCCTTTCGTGACCGGATCTGGGCGCTGGCTCAGATGTTGGGCGTGATGCTCGCGGTGCTCTTGCTTTGGAAATGGAAAGGGTGGGACCAGTCGGCCGAAGGGTTGATGACGCTGTCCCGCTCGGTGTTCATCCTGGGCGTGGTGGTTCAGCTCCTCCAGGCGGTGGGGTTCGTCTTTCCGGTCAGCGGTCGGATCGCTCTGGAACGGGATAAGAAGAGCCTGGACGCTCTCCTGACGACCGAGCTCACCAGCGCTCAGATCGTGCTGGGAGTCATGACCGCCGGATTTCTGCGCACGCTCAGCATTCTGGTCGGCACAGCCCCCCTGCTCTGCCTGGTGGCGTATCTGGGCGGAATCGATCTCCGCTGGGTTGGCCTGGCCTGCCTGGGCACGATCACCACCACCTTGGTGGCCACCGCGATTTGCGCGGTGGCCACCGTGGAGTCACGCACGTATCGACTCGCTCCTGGAATCGCGGCGATCTTCCTGGAAGCCTGGCTCCTCCTGCCCATCTTCGCGTTGACACTCCGAGGTCGTTACCTCCGATTCATGCCCCCTTGGTTCTGGGAGCCGTTCCTCTGGGGACTCGACAGCGGCCCCGTCGGGCTGGTGGCAAACCAGGTACGTCTCTATCCCAGACCCTGGGGCCTGGCGCAGGGAATCCTCCGCATGTCGGCGTTTCAAGGAGTGATCTTCGTCGCGACGACCGCCTGGGCGATCGCGCGGCTCCGCCCGGCATCGCGCGGAGCGTACGACTCGGAAGGGCGAATCAGCCTGCGCAAGCGGTTGCGTCGTGCAACCTGGAAGAGAAAGGCTTGCGGCGACGACCCCATCTTCTGGAACGAGTCTCAAAGCCAGCGGGTCCAGAACCGGCTTCACCGCCTCTTACGCCCCCCACTTACAGCCGGGGCGATGGTCATGCTCTGCATCGGCGTAAGCTGGTTCGCCATTCCCGCGTTCCATGAATTACGAGAGCACGGGTATGGGTCATCCACGAATGCGATGCCCGAGACGAACCCCTTGACTCGTGTGATTGTTGAGCACATCGCCATCTCCACGGGGGCGAAGGCCCTGCCGGGCCAGGCCAGGCTCGAGTTCAACCTGGCGATCCGGCAGTTCTCCGCGGCCGTCTGCCTCGGATTTTTGATCTCCACTCTCTCGACCGGGGCGCTCAGCATCAACCGCGAGCGAGAGCGCGACACCTGGCTTGGCGTGCTCTCCACCCCCCTTTCAGCCAGGGAGATCGTTCGAGGCAAGGTATTGGGCGTGCTCTGGAAGGAACGGGAAACGATCGCCACGATTCTGATCGTCTGGATGCTAGGCCTCGCGGTGGGGGCCCTTCACCCCGCTGGTTTCCTGCTGGCCCTGATCTGGACGAGCCTCGGCGCGGCGGCATACACCACGATCGGGATCGGTTACGCGCTCGTCTTCGCCACCGATCCTCCGCTCGCTCCGATGCGATGGCCGCGGATCCTCGTTTCAATCATGGGGTTGCTTGCGCTCACGATCCTCCCCGCGTTGATCGTCCCGGCTCTCCTTCTTTCTTATGAAGAATTCGGCAATATTTTTCACAACCAACCTTACTTGCTTTTGCAAGGGACTCCACTTCAGGGTCGAATCGGATCTCGAGCCCTTGCCTTGATCCTCCTGGTGGCGTTTACGAGCACGCTCACCTGCGCCTGGTTGTTCTGGCGAGCCTTACTCCGCCGCTTCGACCCCATCGTCGGCCGCCCTCAATCCCCATCCCCGCCCCAATCCCTGACAAGCCCGAAGCGCAAGCGAGTGAATCTCTTTGCATTCACGCAAATTAAATCATAGCGCCAACGATTTCATTTTAATCAAATTGCAATTCATTTTATTGCTCAGAATTTATTCACCCACTGATGTTTTGGATTCGTATATAAAAAAAAAAGAAAAGAGATTCACTCGCTGGCGCTTCGGGCTTGTAAAAAATAAAGAGAAAAGAGATTCACTCGCTGGCGCTTCGGGCTTGCAAAGGGCGGAGGGTGGGGATAATCCGTCACTCAGTCCCAGGCGATTTGGCATGTGGGGAGTCGGGCTTCTTGAGATGGTGCTCAAACCAGTCCACCAGATCATCCAGGTCGCGGTAGAGTCCGAGCCAGCCGTGCCCCGCGCCTGGCTTGATGATCAACTTGGTTTCCACACCCGCTTTCTTGAGGGCCTCGGCCATGGTCTGAGCTTGCCGCACGGGGACCACGGTATCGGCGTCGCCGTGGATCATGAGCGTGGGCGGGTCGTCGGGCGAAACGTGGTAGATGGGTGAGATGTCGCGAGCGATCTGGCGCAAACGTTCGGGGTCGGTGATGGGAACCCAGAGCGCGGTCTTTTCATCGAGCCGGCGATGGTCGAAGGCGGGGCGGTACTTGGGATCGTGGTCAGTGGCCCGAATACGCTCCGCGCCCGGCTGGTCCCAGTTGAGCAGGTCGGTGGGAGGAAAGAAGCAGGCGACCGCCTGGACCCGACTCGACTCCCGGTCCACCGGGTCGCGCGCGTCGGGGCGGCCGGCCTGGCCGTTCGTGCCGATCATAAGCGAGAGGTGACCGCCGGCCGATGCCCCTGTGATCCCGATCCGCATCGGGTCAATCCCATAGTCGTCGGCATGATGCCGGATGAACCGCAACGCGCGATTCATGTCCTCGACGATCTCGGGAACCGTGAATCGAGGCTGACTGCCATGCACGACCGCGAAAACCGTGAAACCACGATTGAGCAAGGGGAGCATAAGCGCGGGGTTAATCGCTTCATGCGACGAGAAGAACCCGCCGCTCACTGCCAGAACCACCGCCGCTCCATTCGCGTCATGCTTGGGCCGGAACACGTCGAGCGTAAGGGCCGTCCCATACTTCCTTCCATAGACCACATCCTCCTGGCGCGTGAACCCAGGCTCGTCCTCCGCAATCGCGCCTTGGCTCACGACCAGTAACGCAGCAAACAGAATGATGGCAAGGGAGGCGAGTCGCCGCCCCCGCGAACCCACCCCCATTGACTCGAACTCAACAGCCATCCTCAAGCCTCTCCTTCCATCAGCCCAATTCCAAGACCACGATCAAGGACGCGTCGTCTGAAGATAGCGATTCAGGACTTGAAGATTTTTCAAAACCACTCTTGTGTCGATCGTTCTGCCGGAAACCTTCGACGCGTCGGGCCGCCTGCTTCGAGCTCCCACGACCCAGAGTCCGCGAGGATCGAGGCTCTCGATGACCTCGGCGATCTGGGACGGCAACGCCTTGCCCGCGGTCGATCGGCGCTCTCTTGGCTTCTCCTGGCGAGCATCGGTCCCCTTCGGCTTCGGACCTTTCGACTTGAGCTCTTCGAGGCGCCTGGAAAGCTGCGAGATGGAGCCACCGACCTTAAAGCCGTAGTGCGTGGGCATGTCGGCGTCGCTCTCGGTCAGTTGGTAGTCCTTGGTGAAGTAGAGCGGAGTGTTCGTCTTGAGCTCGTAGAATCGAGCGAGCTGCCCGTCCGGCAGCCTGGACTTTTCGAGATAGGCAATCGCCCGAGGAAGTGTTTCTAGGTACTTGCTCTCACCAGTCTGCTCATAAAGCGACATCAGGATTTTGATAGCCGATTGCGACTCGAGGCCGGTGATGGAGGGGGGCTCGAACTTGCGGGCCCAGGCCGGATGCATGTCCGCGTCGTACTGTTGGGCCCAGGCGGGTTGAGGCTCGGGCATCTGGGCGAGCAGCAGGAAGTCCCCCCCGCGCTTGGCCGCCGCCTCGTACTTCGGCTGCTTGTAGATTCGAGCGGCTTCGAGCATCACATCAATGGTATCGCCAAGAGCGTTATCATTCAGTGTATAGTAGGCTTTATAATCCTTCGAAGGGTAGGTACGAGACCAGGACGCGGGATAGCTCGCCTGCTTGACCAGATAGTCGGCCGGGTTGGGGGGCGCATCGAAGCGCTGGGGCCAGCCGCCGTTGGGGTACTGGACTTCGATCAACTTCTCGAGCGCGTACTGGACCGCCTCGTGAATCGGCTGGTCCTTGAAGCCAAGGGTCTGGTCCAGCCGCATCAGGAACCGGAGAGCCTCCTGGGTGTTGTTGTCATCCAGGGTCGTGACATTCTTTTTCCGTTTAGGCTTCCTCTTCCCTCGTTCCTTGTCGCCCCCCTGGCTCTCTTTGGCCGTATCCACCCGGTAGTCATACCCCGAGCGGAGCTTGGGGTCGAACTCGATCAGGTAGTCCCACCCGCCCGACCGGAGTTGCCCTCGCACCAAAGCCATGGCTACCTCGCGCGCGGCGTCCCGGTAATAAGGATCGCCCGTCGCTTCAAAGCTCTGAAGATAGGCCAATCCTACTGAAGGGGTGCCCGGCGGCTGAACCCAGACCATGGTCGCGGTGGCGAGATTTTCCCCCGCCCGCTGAGAGAGGTCTTCGCTGTAGGTCCAGAGGTATCCCCCCTCGGTCGCCACATGCTTGCGGAAGCCTCCAACCGCTCGTTTCAAGGCCTGCGCGGCCTGTTCGCGCGGGGAAGGCTCAGCTCCGCTTGACGGTGAGGTCACATTCGAAAGGCAGAGCCAACCGACCAGCCCCATCACCCAGAACGACCGGCGCCCCATGGTTGACCTCCCTTTTTGACTGGTTGTGGAAAGATCCGAGATTCCATGCGAACAGTTTATTGGTTTAACAGAGTTCGATGAGCAAGTCATCTCTGTGGAGTCGATCCAGGCAGGCTGGCTTGAGCGCGGTCGAGACGGGTGGGCCGCCGGCGCCAGTTGGGGAGCCGGGGGGCGATCTCGACTCTTTTGAGGTCTCGAGTCGATAGAAGTCTAACGGCTTTCGCGTCGGCTGCAATGATTCTGAACTTTTTCGGAGTGGGTCAGGTCGACGTCGAGCGAGATTCGCATCTCCGGGCGAGAGGAGTCAATGATTGCGGACGCCGGGAGACGTCGCTAGCATCGGTGGAATCTCGACCTCACCTTGGAGAACGAACCCGATGGCTCAACACCTCTCTCGACGTGACCTTCTGCGCGGGATGGCCGCCAGCTCGGCCGCATTCGCCCTGGGCGGACGCCCCACCTGGGCCGATGAGCCCCGGTCCGCCAACGAGAAACTAAATATCGGGATCATTGGCACCTCGGGCCGGGCTCTCGGCAACATCAGCGGCGTGGAGGGGGAGAACATCGTCGCGGTCTGCGATATCGACGACCTCCTCGTGGGTAAGGCCAGCGATCGGTTCTCGAAGGCCAAGACCTACGTCGATTTCCGCAAGATGCTCAGCGATCAGCGCGACCTCGACGCGGTGGTCATCAGCACGGCCGACCACACGCACGTTCCCGCCGCCGTGATGGCCATGCGGATCGGCAAGCACGTTTACTGCGAAAAACCAATCAGCCACAACGTCGCCGAAGCCCGGATCGCCGCGCGGACCGCCGCCGAAACCAAGGTGGCCACCCAGATGGGAACCCAGATCCACGCGACCGACAACTATCGCCGCGTGGTCGAGCTCGTCCGGTCGGGAGCCATCGGAACCGTCCGGGAATGCCATGTCTGGTGCGGTAAGACCTGGTCGGGAGGCGAGCGTCCCAAGACAACACCCCCGGTCCCCTCCAACCTGCACTGGGATCTCTGGCTCGGGCCAGCCCCGGAACGCCCCTACCACCCAACCTATCAGCCGGCCAACTGGAGGCGCTGGTGGGACTTCGGTAGCGGAACCCTCGGCGACATGGCCTGCCACCTCATGGACCTCCCCTTCTGGGCCCTCGACCTGAGGCACCCGAAGACGGTCGAGACCCAGGGGCCCCCGGTCCATCCCGAGACCACCCCGAACTGGATGATCGTGACCTACGAGTTCCCCTCCCGAGGCGAAGCTCCCCCCGTCAAGCTCACCTGGTACGACGGCGAGAAACGTCCCCCGCTCCTGGCTGAGAACAAGCTCCCGGACTGGGGCACCGGCATCCTCTTCGTGGGGGACAAGGGAATGCTCCTGGCCGACTACAATCGGCGCAACCTCTATCCCGAAGATCAGTTCCGCGACTTTACAGCCCCCGAGAAATCGATCCCCGCTTCCATCGGCCACCACGCGGAATGGATTCTCGCCTGCAAGACGGGCAGCCCCACCACCTGCAACTTCGATTATTCGGGGGCCCTCACCGAAGCGGTGCTGCTGGGAACCGTCGCCTATCGCGTCGGTCAGAAGATCGAGTGGGACGCCGAGCATCTCAAGGCGACCAATTGCCCCCAGGCCGACGCTTTCATCAAGCGAGAGTACCGCAAAGGGTGGGAAATCTAACTCCCGCCCCTTTGCCGCGCGTTCGGCATGGCCGAGCCGAATCCAACCAACCCCTGCCCAAAACGGGAGCCACCTTCGGCATGGAACCGAACCAGAGGTGGCCCCGTCCCCACCAGTTCATCACCACTCGATCATGAATTCAGTTCATGATCTCTCAGTCCGTGAACGGTTTTCGTTCAGCGAAGCACAGGATTTTCATTATGTCGATACGTTTGGTCATTTTGTCTTTACTGGCCGGGTGCTTCACGCTGGCGGGATCGGCGGGTGAAACCAGGGCCGCCGGATTAGAGCCGATCCAGTACAACAACCCGGGCCTGGTGGTGGACCTGGGAGTCGGCCTCTGGGCCTGGCCGTTGCCGATGGACTACGACGGCGACGGAGACCTGGACTTACTCGTCTCTTGCCCCGACGTCCCCTTCAATGGAGTCCACTTTTTCGAGAATCCGGGGGGCGATGTGAAGTCGCCGATTTTCAAGGCCCCCGTGCTGCTCGGCATGGCCCGTAGAAATGTGCAACCTTCTTATGTTAACGGCGAAGTGCGCCTACTCATGCCCGCGCAGGAGCTCGTTGGCTTCCGAGCAGGCGAAACACCCAAGGTTCAGAACATCTATCCAACCGTTAATATCCACGATCCCAAGGCAAAGCTCAGGGCCAACCAGTGGAAATACGTCGACTACGACGATGATGGAAATCTTGATTTACTGGTCGGGGTCGAAGACTGGGCGGATTACGGGTGGGACGACACCTACGATGCGCGCGGGCACTGGATGCGCGGGCCGTTGCATGGCGCCGTTTACCTGCTTCGGAACGAGGGGACGAATGAGAAGCCGAAATACGCCCCGAAACAGAGAGTCGAGGCGGGCGGAAAGCCGATCGACACGTTCGGCATGCCTTCTCCCAACCTGGCCGACTTCGACGGCGACGGAGACCTGGACCTGCTCTGCGGCGAGTTCCTGGATGGCCTGACGTACTTCGAGAACCAGGGAACGCGCAAAGCCCCGGTCTTCGCCCGAGGCCGCCAGGTGCGGACCCTTGCCGGAAAGCCGGTGCGGATGAATCTCGAGATGATCGTGCCGGTCGCGATCGACTGGGACAAGGATGGAGACGTCGACCTGATCTGCGGAGACGAGGACGGGCGCGTGGCCCTGATCGAGCATACGGGCGAGGTTGTGGAAGGACTCCCTCGCTTCAAGGCCCCGAGCTATTTCCGGCAGGAGGCGAAGGACGTCAAGTTTGGTGCCCTGGTGACCCCAGTCAGCGTGGACTGGGATGGCGACGGCGACGAGGACCTGGTCTGCGGGAACTCATCGGGCGTGATCGGCCTGATCGAGAACCTCGACGGCGGGAACCCTCCGCGCTGGGCTGCTCCGCGACTGCTCGAGGCCGAAGGGGCACCGATCCGGATCATGGCCGGGCCCAACGGGTCGATCCAGGGGCCTTGCGAAGCCAAGTGGGGTTACACCACCCTGAGCGTGGCCGACTGGGATCGGGACAACCTCCCCGACCTGGTGGTCAACTCCATCTGGGGCAAGGTCGTTTGGTACCGTAACCGAGGGACCCGCTCGAAACCGGTTCTCGAGGCGGCCCGGCCAATTGAAGTCGAGTGGCCCGGTGCTCCACGCAAACCCACCTGGACGTGGTGGGAGCCCCAGGGCAAGGAGCTCGTGACCCAGTGGCGCACTACTCCCGTGGTCGTGGACTGGACGCGCGATGGCCTCCCCGACCTGGTAATGCTCGACCAGGAAGGATACCTCTGTCTCTTTGAACGAGTGGAACGGGATGGCGCCTTGAAGCTCTTACCCCCGAAGCGGGTCTTCCGCGCCGAGGGGAGCTCCGAGTTCGAGGCGAACCACAAGGCCATGAACAAGGCGGATGGCCTGCTCCGTCTCAATAACGGACTGGCGGGAAAGAGCGGCCGGCGTAAGCTCTGCATCGCCGATTGGGATGGCGACAACCAGCTCGATCTGTTCTTGAACAGCCGCAACATCAACGTTCTGCACAACGAGAGCACGTCCGACGGCCTGACCCACTTCAAAGACCTCGGCCAGGTTGATTCGCGGATCCTCGCCGGTCACGACACCAGCCCGACCGTCGTCGACTGGAACAAGGATCAGATCCCCGACCTTTTGGTCGGCGCGGAGGATGGCCGTCTGTATTACCTCCCCAACCCCCGCGGACGTTGACGACGCTTGCTAACTCAATCCCTGGCGATCGATCGATTCTCCGATTCATTCGATCGATCGCCAGGGTTGTCCCCAACCCAAGCCGGTCGCCCACTCATTTTTGCTTTCAACAAAGATCAATTCTTGCTTTAACCACGTTTACAATAATACAATAATTTTCAATATTCGTAGGGTGTGTCCAGCGTCAGCGCAGACGCACCAACCATGCCGACCTAGCCGGGAACACGACTGAAGACCTCTCATTCAAAATCAACAATCATGTTGATCGCAATATGCACATATATTATATTTAAGCTTACGTTCCCGCGGAACGAGATCTTGTTTCTCGCCATGGAAATCAAAGAGCGGGCGGGACGCCCGCATTTCTTCGAGCATGGGGTAACGCTCTGGTGGAACGTCTTCGGACTCTTTCTCCCTGGGAGCGCGGGCGGGACGCCCGCATTTCTTCGAGCTCCGGGTAACGCTCTGGCGGAACGCCTTCGGACTTATCTCCCTGGGAGCGCGGGCGTCCCGCCCGCATTTCTTCGAGCTCCGGGTAACGCTCTGGTGGAACGTCTTCGGACTCTTTCTCCCTGGGAGCGCGGGCATCCCGCCCGCATTTCTTCGAGCTCCGGGTAACGCTCTGGTGGAACGTCTTCGGACTTTTCTCCCTGGGAGCGCGGGCGTCCCGCCCGCATTTCTTCGAGCACGGGGTAACGCTCTGGCGGAACGCCTTCGGCCTTATCATCGAAATGAATGCGGGCGGGACGCCCGCGCTCCCAGGGAGAGGCTTCGG
>Ga0182745_1002557_pt1 | contig 16210 bp, 15 predicted proteins | sample eDN3rd30CKraftBY_FD_128523 | JGI IMG/M metagenome (GOLD analysis project Ga0182745, IMG submission 128523) | Enriched backyard soil microbial communities from Emeryville, California, USA - eDNA 3rd pass 30_C Kraft BY (version 2) (version 2) | ecosystem: Environmental > Terrestrial > Soil >...
ACGTTCGTGTCAGGCCGTGCCCGCGGAAAGCGTACCCGGAATGGAAATCAATTTTCATTGGAACGTAAAAATAGCATTTTTCCTAGTGTGGAAAAATGCTATTTTGGCCTTTGTCCCAGCCTCGTTCCATAAGAAAGGATTATTAATAGGTCTTAGAAGATGATCTACCTACAATTATGCTACTCATTATTCTAGTTCATAATTGTATTAAATATTTTAAAATGAATTTTATCGTTTTGAAGTGCTTGCATTGATATAGGTTTATCGTAGCCAATCCAAATAGCTGTCGTATATTGATCAGTTAATCCGGCTAACCAAAAGTCTTTATAGTCATTGGTTGTTCCAGTCTTAACCCCGATATAGGACGAATGAGAAGTTAATCCTTTTCCTGTGCCACTTGTCACTACATCATGTAGTAAGGAACGCATATACTTTACAGTTTGTGAAGACCAAATCGTGTCTCTTTCTGTTGGCCAACTATATAAAGTATTTCCATTCGCATCTGTTACTTTTCTAATACTTCTTACCTTCATGTAACTACCATCGATAAAGCTTGTATATGCATCGGCCATTTCAAGCGTAGTAACCCCATATGAAAGACCCCCTAATCCAGCTGCAAAGGTTTTGTCCTTTGGGACTACGGATTGGAAATTGAATTTATCAATATATTGAAAAGCAGTGTCTAAACCAACTTCATTTAATAAACGAAGTGCTGACGTATTATAGCTATTTTTAAAGGCTGTAGAAATTGAGACTTTACCGTAAATCGCACCCCCATAGTTTTGTGGACAAAAACTATCAACACAAAACTTTCCACCGCTTACTAGAGAACTAGGGGAATAATTGGTCGTTTCAAATAGTGGTGCATAAACAATTAATGGTTTGAAGGAAGAGCCTGGTTGTCGTACAGCTTGGTAAGCTCGATGGAAATCATATTCTTTATAGTTTTTCCCGCCGTAGATACTAACAATTTCTCTTGTTTTGTTATCAATTACCACTGAACTACTTTGTAATTCCCCATTTCCCAATAGAGTATCTATTTTATGTTCGTCTTGTTGTTGTTTTATGGGATCTAATGCTGTATAGATGTTTATGCCCAATTCAAATAATTGCTGAACTTTTGAGTCAATCTGTGTCTTAATCATATTCTTTTCTTCCTCAGACTGGGCTGACTCCAATTGTTCTTTATAGCCCTCATTAGTGGCAACAAGTTCTCTCAATTCAGCTAGCACATAGGTAGAATAGGCTGGTTGCTGTTGTTTTTTCACTTTCAAATTTAAGATAATTTTTTCATTCTTATATTTAGAAGCTTCTTCTGATGTAATGACGCTTGCTTCAGCTAATATATCTAATAAACGTTCTTGTCTAGCTTTCGTATTATCAAAAGCTTTTAAAGGGTCATATAAAGATGGATTATTAGGAATAGCCGCTATAAAGGCCATTTGAGCAATTGTTAGTTCTGCTAAGGGTTTTTGAAAATAGTAACTTGCAGCTGCATTAATTCCATATACTTGATTACTAAAATAGATCTCATTCAAGTACATTTCAAGGATTTCATCTTTATCATAGAGTTGTTCAAGCTCATATGCATAAAACAATTCTGTTATTTTACGTTCATATGTTTTTTCAGCTGTTAAATAGCGCATGCGTACCAGTTGTTGTGTAATGGTACTACCACCTTGCTCAATGGAACCTTGTGAGTTTGCAACAACAGCACGTGTAAGGGCACTAATATTGAATCCTATATGATCATAAAATTCTTTATCTTCACTTAATAGATAGATTTGTTTAATAATCTCCGGTACTTCCTCTAATTTAATGGGTTTTCGCCACTCAACATATTCTTCATTAAAGACATTTTTGTTACGATCATACATGGTAACAGGGAGCGCGCTTTTTTCCTCTGGTAGCTGTATATTCTGTTGAATGGATTGTTCATGCGCATTAGCTGACGCATATTCATCAACAATTTTATAGCTAAAGAAGAATAGAAGGGGAAAGCAACAAAGAATAAGTAAGAACCCTACAAATTGTCTCATTTAGATTCCTCCACTTCTTTGAACATTTCAAAAGAATATCATAGATACAAATAAAAAAGGAAGAAGCTCTAAAAATAATAATAGAGACTTCTTCCAATATATCGAATTTAAATATGACTTTTTAAGACATCTTCCAGATATTTTTTAGGTAATTTTTGAATGATGTAAATGACAACTGCTGCAATAAGGAATAGTAGACCAGTTGAATAAAAAACAGCCGAAATGGTTGCCAATCCACTGATAAAGCCACCAAGTACTGGACCGATGATATTCCCTAGGAAACGGAAGCTTTGATTGTAACCCATCACTTCACCTTGGATTTCAATTGGTGCTTCACGTCTTATAAGCGCAGTTACTATAGGAATTAATCCGCCTGAAAAGATACCGAATAAAAATCTTAAGGCGATTAATTGCCAAAGGGAAGTAACAAATGCTTGGGGAACAATAAAGAATACACTGATAAATAAGAGAGACATTAACACCTTTTCGTAGCCGATATTATCAGCGAGTTTTCCAAAAAATCGTCCGATTAATAGATTGCCGACCCCTGCGGCGCTAAAGGTGATACCAGCAAGCATAGCTACCTGTTCTGAAGTAGTTAAGTGAGAAACATATAAGGATAATAACGGCTGTATGCTAAAGTTACCTATTTGAATCAAGGATGCAACAAACATAGTGCTTATAATAAGTGGATGATGGAATAATGCCCACAATATATTTTTTCTAGAATACAGAGTGCTTTTTTCTTTTTGGATAATTTCAGGCTCATGTATGCCGATAATAAGGATAATTGCAGCAATTGTAATGGCAATAGAAGTATAAATAAAGGTGAAATTAAAACCAATTGCATCTGCTAAAGATCCTCCAATAACGGGACCAAATAATGATCCACCAACACTACCAATTTGTAGAGTCCCAAGAGTTTTTCCAGCAATATTTTTTGGTGTATGCTTACTAATAAAGGCCATTGATGTTGGGATAAAACCTGTAACTATCCCCATAAATATACGCAAGATAAAAAAATGTACAACATTATGCACATGGCCCATTAAAAAAATACTTAATGCAATGCCAAAACAGTTAATAATCATAATGGGTTTGTAACCATATTTATCAGCAATTCGACCCCATATTGGGGACATGATAAATGCAGTAACAAAAGTAGCAGCAAATATTAAACCTGCCCATTTTTGTACATAGCTTTCGGAAAAATCTCCAAAAGTTTCAATATAAAGCGATAAAAAGGGCATAATCATTGTCATAGAACTCGCAACAATAAAATTTGACACTAAAATAATAATAAAATTGTGCTTTCGGTTATTCACTTCATCACATTCTTCCTATCCATTATTTTATATTCATCATTAAGATAAGTTATTTAGACTGATTTATGCTATGTTGTCAAGTATAACTTAATATGTAACCCCAAAGGAAGTCAAAAAAGGATATTAGCGGAAAATTTAAAAGTTCTATGTTAAACTGTAACGAGGTATCAAGTGGTAGTCTTCTAATTAAAGATATACCCAAAACTAACAATTACTAACAAAGGAGCGATTGCTTTATGTTTCCACAATTAACAAAAGAATTAAACCCAGGTGAAGTATTAGTTGAAATGAATACAACTCTAGGTGCGATTAAAATTAAATTATTCCCTGAACATGCACCAAAAACAGTAGAAAACTTTTTAGGACATGCAAAATCAGGTTATTACAACGGTATTATTTTCCACCGTGTTATTACTGACTTTATGATTCAAGGTGGAGACCCTACAGGTACTGGTATGGGGGGACAATCTATCTGGGGTAATTCTTTTGAAGATGAGTTCAATGAAAACCTATTTAACTTGCGCGGGGCTCTTTCAATGGCAAATGCAGGTCCAAACACAAATGGTTCACAATTCTTCATCGTTCAAATGGAACATACACCAAATAACATGATTGCTCAAATGGAGCAAGCAAAATATCCAAAAGAAATTATCGAAGAATATGCAAAAGTTGGTGGTACGCCATGGTTAGACTTTAAACATACAGTATTTGGACATGTTGTAGAAGGCATGGATGTAGTGGACAAAATTGCAAATGTAGAAAAAGATATGCGTGATAAACCTTTAGAAGATGTAAAGATTGAGTCAATTACTGTAATTGAATAATGTTTAGAAAGAAGAGTGAAAAATGAGTATCCTTTATGCAGGTTTTTTATATTTCCCAGAGGATAAATCATCATATATTCCGGCAGCATTAGAGTTTTTAGCAATCTTTATTTTATGTGTATTAGTCTTCGTATTTTTAAGACGTATTTCAAAAAAACAAGAGGTCAAATCTAAAGCATTAGAAAAATATATTTTAGATAATCAACAAAGACCACAAGATAAATCTACTCAATAACATTAGTAAAAAACGAAAGCGACTGACCCATTTTAGTTTGGGCCAGTCGTTTTTGATTTTAAAGTATTGGTTCGATTTATTAAAAGGTAACCATAAATAACTTAATTTGTTATCTTGCTACTCAATTATTATACTAATGCTTTCTTAAATCTCTCCACGCCATCTTTCACAATCTCGAATGGACATGCTACATTCATACGTAAGAAGCCTCTTCCAGCTTCACTATATTTTGTTCCTGGTTCAATAGCTAGTTTACCTATTTCTAATAGACGGTGCATCATTTCACTCTCAGATAAACCTGTTTTACTATAATCAATCCAAATTAAATATGTAGATTGTGGTTTTACCACATGGATTCCTTCAAGTTGATTTAACTCTTGTACTACATAATCCATATTATTTGAAACATATGCAATCATAGCATCTACCCAATCGTCACCCTTATCATAGGCAGCTTGAACAGCAGCAGCAGCTAAAACGTTTAAATCATCGCGTCCGTGGGCTTGCTTATCTGCATTTAATTTTGCACGTAACTCTTTATCAGGGACAACCATAATTGCTGCATGAATACCTGCAATATTAAAAGTCTTTGTTGGAGCGATACAAGTAATAATTTTTGCTTTGTCCGCGTCTTTAACTGTTAATGTAGGGATATGTGTATAGCCATCAAAAACAATATCAGCATGGATTTCATCAGAAATTAATAAAACATCATACTGAATACAAAGTTGAACGAGTTGTTCTAAGTCTTCTCTTGTCCAGACAACACCACCTGGATTATGTGGGCTACATAGCACATATGCTTTCACACCTAATTTAAACTGTTCTTCAAGTGCATTAAAATCAAATTTGAAAGAGCCATCATTGATTTCTAAATCACATTCTAAGACTTCAAGTTTTTGAGCTCTTGGAATATTAAAGAATGCTGGGTATACAGGAGTTGAAATGCAGATTTTATCCCCAGGGTTTGTAAATGTTTCTAGAATTGTTCCTAATGCTGGTACTACCCCTTGATGAAACATCAATGTGTTTGGATCAATGTGCCATTTGTGTCGACGTTCAAACCAACCAACAATAGCATTTTTACATTCGTTGCTCACATAGGAATAACCGAAGATTGGGTGATCTAATCGCTCTTTAATAGCATCAGAAACTACTTGGGGTATAGCAAAATCCATATCTGCTACCCACATTGGAAGAATATCTGAAGCATCCTCTACATTGTATTTTAGTTTTAAACGTTCCTTAAATTGGTCCCATTTTAAACTACTCGTATTTTTACGGTCAAAAAGCTGGTCAAAATTAAACAAAAGTATCCCTCATTTCTTTTTTTAAATATGTATTATATAATAGCATACGAAATAGTAAAAATAGGGTGAAAACTTTGGATAATATATTAATGAATAAAGCGGCAATGAAAGTTTTAGAGGAATGGGATCCATTTAACATTGGAGAGGATAGCTATGAAACAGAAACAGCTGACGTAGTGGCGGCACTTCAAGGGATTGATGATCCTAGCCAACTAGCTAAAGTAATTCAACAAGTATATGAGCATTCATTTGAGGAATGGATTCCCTTTGAAAAATGTGTTGAAATTTCTTATAAGTTAATTGCGATTAAATTTGAAGCAAAATGTATTGTTTAAGATTTAATAGTATGGTAAACGATCTAAATAAACCCAATAGTTGTCAGCTAAACTCCTCAAGACTTATAGTTGTAAATCATCATATCGTAAAAAAGGATTTCCTGTATGAATGAATGGAACCAAACATTAGATGTTATGTCTAATTGGTTTTTCATATACAAGGAAATCCTTTTTGTATTGTAGTTTTTGAAATTGATCGTTTCGATTTTTTCATGACATTTCTTTATGCTTGTATACCATCCATTAAATTAGATGCGGGAACTTCTAAAACAGTTGAAAGCTTTAGGACAGTTTGGACAGAAGGGGTTAGTTCTCCTTTTTCATATAAAGCTAATTTCTCCACGCCAACTTGTACCTTTTTCGATAATTCTTCAAGGGACCAATTTTTTTCTTCTCTTAAAAATCTTAACTGTTCATGAAATTTTTGTTTCAAAATAAACGCGTCCTTTCAATTTATAACTAGTTCTTCCTATTATATTTTAATATATAAGTAATGCTTATATTTTGTCAGAAATATGAATTTTTTAATCGAAAATGCAATTTATTTATAAAAATAGACTTTTCAAATAGTTTGGAAATTAATTGAGGATTCATTGGGGTGAAACTTTGTTCGTCTACTATACATATGTTATAATTTAACATGACATTTACGTAGATACAGAAAGTAGGAACCGTTTTATGACAAAAAAATACGAAGTAGGTGAAGTTGTAACCGGTAAGGTAACTGGCATACAGCCTTATGGGGCATTTGTTGCTTTAGATGAAGAATCACAAGGTCTCGTTCATATTTCAGAAATAACGTATGGATATGTTAAGGATGTAGCTGACTTTTTAAAAGTGGGGGAAGAGATCCAAGTTAAAATTTTAGACATTGATGAGAAGTCTGAAAAAATTAGCTTATCTACACGTGCGTTACAGGAAGCACCGCCACAAAAGAAAAAAGATCAACCAAGAAAGTCCTTACAAGATCGTGTTGATGAAAGTGATGCGGATGGTTTTAAATCGTTGAAAGACAAACTGCAACATTGGATTGAACAGTCAGGACATTAAAAACAGAGGGCAGATGAAATTCTGCTCTCTGTTTTTTTGTATTGGCTATGAAGAAGAATAGCCATACGTAAAAGACAAGATATAGTTTTATATACTCCTAGTAAAGCATAGGTTTTAATGAAGCATTGTGCATAAGAGAGTACTTAGTCCTTAGGGTCAAAATCTGTTTTTTTAAATTTTCGAAGTCTATATTGTAGGTTTTGTCGACTCATTCCTAATGCACTAGCAGTTTTCGTAATATTTCCATCGTTCATATTTAGGACATTTTGTATATAGTACCGCTCTGCTTCCTTTAAGTAATCATCTAATGGTAAGAGTTCTTGATTTGATTGGACGATGAAAAAATCAGGTTTACGTGTAATCTCATCCAGTTGCTGAACCTTAAAACGGAAGTGAAGTGGTAACATTTCGTAAGTAATTAGTTTTTCAGTTGTAATCATGGACGCAATTTCATCCAAGAGTAATTCCAATTCCTTTAAATTTCCTGGCCAATCATATTGCTGGAATAATGTAATGACATCCTCTGCTAAACCTTCAATATTCGATGCAAACCGTTCTCGATGCCGACTAAAGTAATCATTTACAAAAGGCATAATATCCTCTTTTCTAGCTTTTAACGGAGGTATATATATAGTCATGGAGGCAAAATAATAGTACAAATCCTTTAATAATTGACCATTACTTATTAGATCAATAGGGTCATCTCCAATACTTCCTATAAACATCTGTTTTTTTAGTGAAGGCTTGTTTAAAACTTTGAGCAATTGTTGTTGCATCGGAATAGATAAAAATTCAATTCGTTCAAAGAAGAAAGTATAGTTCATATTATTTTTTAAAAATGTATCTAACTTCTCAAGGATGGATTGATTTGTTCTTCGACTAAACAAAGTGACAAACTTATCATTAGAGGGTGTTAATTCGTGATGAATACTTTCTGCGATTAAGTCTTTCCCAGTGCCTGGCTCACCAATAAGTAAAACGGGTACTCTCGCTCTCGCTACTTTTTTAGCGTTTTCAATAACTGATTGAATTTGTTCAGAAACAGCTGTAATAACATCAAATGTTAATGGTTCACCATAACGTCGCAGGGGTTGATACACTAACTTTTCTAATGAGGTAATATCTCGTGCAAATTCGATTGCACCTATTATTACGTTATTATTATCAAAAATGGGGTAGGTATCATTTATAGTTGTAATTTCATGTCCATCTTTATTCCAATATGTTTGTTTCACATTCATTTCTTTTAAACCAGTCTGTAGTACACGTAATAATGTACTGTCATTTTGCCTAAAAGCAAATAATTCTAAAATCGAACGGTCTGATACGTCTTCAATATTAAACCCTTCAATTTCTTTCATCTTCTGATTGTAGAGGATCGTGTGACCTTTCGAATTTATTGCATGTATACCCACTGAAACGTGCTCAATGGCAAATTCAAAAAATGCAGCTAATTGGTTCATTTTCTCAATCAATGAGATTCACCTCAAAAAAATTGTTTTTTATTACAATTATTGCTTGAAAAACGCAACAATCTTTTGCATTATTATATATAGAAGTATGTATAAAGTGCAAATATTATTTGCACTTATGATTTCTAGCGAAACACGCACTATAAGCTTAGTTATTTTAAGGAGGATTATTTATGATTCCGTACAAAAGTGAGCCACTAACGGATTTCTCAGTTGAAGAAAATCGTCAAGCTTATCTAGAAGCTTTAAAAAAAGTTGAAAGTGAACTTGGTAAAGAGTATCCATTAATTATCGGTGGTGAACGAGTTACAACTGACCAAAAAATCATTTCATATAACCCATCCAATACATCAGAAGTAGTTGGTACGGTTTCGAAAGCAAACCAAGAGCTAGCTGAAAAGGCGATGCAAATCGCTGATTCAACATTTAAGACATGGAAAAAGGTTAATCCGGAAGTACGTGCACAAGTACTATTTAAAGCTGCTGCAATTGTTCGTCGTCGTAAATATGAACTTTCTGCTTGGTTAACGAAAGAAGCGGGTAAACCGTGGGTGCAAGCAGACGCCGACATTGCAGAAGGAATCGACTTCTTAGAATACTATGGTCGTCAAATGTTAGAACTTGCAAAGGGGAAACCTTTAGCTCAAAATCAAAATCAAATTAATAAATATTCATATATTCCGCTAGGTGTGGGCGTTGTTATCTCTCCATGGAATTTCCCATTTGCAATTATGCTCGGAACAACAGTAGCGGCAGTTGTAACTGGTAATACGGTTTTATTAAAACCAGCATCTACTACTCCGGTAATTGCTTATAAGTTTATGGAAATTATGGAGGAAGCAGGTCTTCCTGCGGGTGTCATAAACTATATACCTGGTTCCGGGGCTGAGGTTGGGGATTACTTAGTCGATCACCCTCGTACTCGTTTCATTAGTTTTACAGGTTCTCGTGATGTAGGGTTACGTATTAACCAGCGTGCATCAGTTTTAAATGAAGGACAAATTTGGATTAAACGTGTAATCGCTGAAATGGGTGGTAAAGATACAATAGTAGTTGATGATAATGCAGATTTAGAATTAGCTGCTCAATCTATCGTGACAAGTGCATTTGGGTTCAGTGGACAAAAATGTTCTGCATGTTCACGCGCGGTTGTTGTTGGTGATAAGGCATATGAAACAGTATTAAATCGCGTGGTTGAGTTAACGAATGAATTAATCGTTGGTGATCCTACTAATGAGGAAACATTTATTGGTCCAGTAAATGATGCTGGAGCATTCAAAAAAATTACTGAGTACATTGAAATAGGTAAGGGTGAAGGACGCTTAGTTTCAGGTGGAACAGCTGATGATTCAACAGGCTTCTTTATTAATCCAACAATCTTTGCAGATGTAGATCCTGAAGCTCGTATTATGCAAGAGGAAATCTTTGGACCAGTTTTAGCATTTGCGAAAGCTAAAGATTTTGACGAGGCGATTGATATTGCGAATAATACAGTTTATGGATTAACTGGAGCAGTATTATCGAACAATCGTTTCCACTTAGAGAAAGCTCGTGAAGAATTCCATGTAGGTAATCTATACTTTAACCGTGGCTGTACTGCTGCAACAGTAGGTTACCAACCATTTGGTGGCTTCAATATGTCTGGTACAGACTCAAAAGCTGGCGGCCCAGACTATCTAGTTCTTCATATGCAAGCAAAATCAGTATCCGAATCACTTTAATGTATATCCAATTTTTAAAAGCAGGCGTTCATATTAGCGTCTGCTTTTTTAACAAAGTCCATAAATCATGTGTTTGGTGAGCATATACATGTAATAAATGTAAAATTATTACTATTTATTCTTATATTTCTAATAGAAAAGTTTCAATATTAATTGTAGGGATTTTATTGACCAATTGAGATTTAAAGTGTGTTACAATGTTTGCTATATATATAAAATTACAACTATTTCTAAAGAGGCGAAAATAATGGCTGAAAATTTAAATCTTTTTACATCAACTCAGGATGTAATTAAAGACGCGTTAAATAAACTAGGTTATGACGAGGCAATGTATGATTTATTAAAAGAACCACTTCGTATGTTACAAGTTCGCATTCCAGTAAAAATGGATAATGGGACAACAAAAGTGTTCACTGCATTCCGTGCACAACATAATGATGCAGTAGGACCAACTAAAGGTGGGGTTCGTTTCCATCCAATGGTTAGTGAGGATGAGGTTAAAGCGCTTTCAATGTGGATGACATTAAAATGTGGAATCGTAGACCTACCTTATGGCGGTGGTAAAGGCGGTATTATTTGTGATCCACGTCAAATGTCAATGGGTGAACTTGAACGTTTAAGCCGTGGTTATGTTCGTGCGATTTCTCAAGTTGTAGGACCAACAAAGGATATTCCTGCACCAGATGTATTCACGAATGCTCAAATTATGGCATGGATGATGGATGAATACAGCCGTATCGACGAATTTAACTCACCAGGTTTCATTACAGGTAAACCAATTGTTCTTGGTGGTTCTCAAGGTCGCGATCGTGCAACAGCAGAAGGAGTTACAATTGTAATCCAAGAAGCAGCAAAAAAACGTAATATTGATATTAAAGGTGCACGTGTTGTTATCCAAGGATTTGGTAATGCGGGTAGCTTCTTAGCCAAATTTATGAGTGATTTAGGTGCAAAAGTTATCGGTATTTCTGATGCATATGGTGCCTTATCTGATCCGAATGGTTTAGATATTGATTATCTTCTAGATCGACGCGACAGTTTTGGTACGGTTACTACTTTATTTGAAAACACAATCACAAACCAAGAACTTCTTGAACTAGATTGCGATATTTTAGTACCAGCAGCAATTGAAAACCAAATTACAGCAGAAAATGCTCATGATATTAAAGCAAGTATCGTAGTAGAAGCTGCAAACGGACCTACTACTGCTGAGGCAACAAAAATTTTAACTGATCGCGGTATTCTGTTAGTACCAGATGTATTAGCATCTGCTGGTGGGGTAACTGTATCTTACTTTGAATGGGTACAAAACAACCAAGGCTATTATTGGACTGCTGATGAAGTTCGTGAAAAATTATATAGAAAAATGGTTGATGCATTTAATAATGTATATACTACTGCAACAACTCGTAACATTAATATGCGTTTAGCAGCGTATATGGTTGGTGTTCGTCGCACTGCAGAAGCATCTCGCTTCCGTGGTTGGGTATAACTCAATCAGTGTAAATGCTTAAAACATAAAAGCGGATAAGAGGAATAATATATTTTCTTCTGCTAAAATGGGCTATGTAAAGAAATCCTTTACATAGCTTTTTTATTTCTTAATAAAGGAGAGTTATCTTTTTGAAAAATTTTACATTTTATAATCCGGTCCGTCTGCATTTTGGAAAAGGTCAAATTGAACAACTAAAACAAGAACTTCCTCAATATGGTCAAAATATTTTAATCGTTTATGGAGGAGGTAGTATAAAAAAGAGTGGTCTCTATGATGAGGCACTTTCAACTTTAAAAGAATTAAATATGAATGTTTTTGAAATTAGTGGAGTTGAACCAAACCCACGGGTAGAAACAGCTCGTAAGGGAATTGAAATTTGTAAAAAAGAATCAATTGATTTTGTATTAGCGATTGGAGGCGGTTCTGTAATTGACTGTTCAAAATTAATCGCAGCGGGTGCAAAAGTAGATGAAGATGCTTGGAATATTGTTATAAAGAAAACGAAAGTGGTAGATGCACTACCTTTAGGGACAATACTAACATTGGCTGCAACAGGATCAGAAATGAATTCGGGATCTGTTATTTCCAATGAAGAAACACAAGAAAAATACGGATGGGGACACCCACTTGTTTTCCCGAAATTCTCCATTTTAGATCCAACGTATACATTTACGGTTCCACAAAATCATACGGTTTATGGAATGGTGGACATCATGTCTCATGTTTTTGAACAATACTTCCATGACACTACGAATACACTGGTTACCGATGAGATGTGTGAAGGTGTGTTACGTACTGTTATTCAAACTGCCCCAAAATTAATCAACGACCTTCAAAACTATGAGTTACGTGAAACCATTTTACTGGCAGGAACTATTGGATTAAATGGATTCCTTTCGCTAGGTTCTCAAGGAGATTGGGCAACTCATAACATTGAACACTCTGTATCAGCTGTGTATGATATCCCACATGGTGGAGGTTTAGCTATTATCTTCCCGAATTGGATGAAACACAATCTATCTGTTAATCCTGAACGATTTGCAGGTCTAGCAACCCGAGTATTTAATGTGAATCCAGAAGGGAAAACAACTGAAGAAGTTGCATTAGAGGGAATCGAACGCTTAAGAGAGTTTTGGACATCCATAGGGGCACCAAGTCGATTAGCTGATTATAATATTGATGATTCTCAAATGGATATTCTTGTTGAAAAATCGATGATCAATGGTTCTTTTGGTAAATTTAAATCTTTACAAGCAGAAGACGTAAGAGCAATTTTAGAAATGTCTCTTTAATAAATACTAAAAACCCTTGTGTCTAAAATGATCACAAGGGTTTCAATTATTTATCTAGTTCGTCATTAAGAATTTCTTTTTCTTCTAAATTGTGTTTCCAGTCGGTGATGTCGTCCTCTTCATCGAAGGATAGAGTTACTTTTGTAACGTTTTTTTGACTTAATAACAGTTCGGTTAAATGGTCCCGAACATCGTCTAAATAGGCAAGTGATTTATTAGGATCTGTTTCAGCAACTAAATCAACGTGTAAAAATTCGCCTTCCTTTACAACTTCTAAATTTTTTATATCTGTTATATTTGGATCCTCCATTACTAAATTACCGATATGAACGTACATTTCCTCGTCTGTTTCACCAATTGCGCCACGAGCATTATCCAAAAAGACCTTCCCAACAACAAAGAACATCATAATACCAATAATCATTGACACAAGACCTTCAAGGGCTTTAAACCCAGTGAAATAGGCAATGACAATGGCAAGAATGGCCAATAGGTTACCACTTGTTGCTACTAAATCTTCCATCCAAACAAGCTTTGTAGCAGGTTTTGCACGATTTAAGTATGCAATCGATTTCGGTATAGACAAAATTCCAGCTTTATCTTTCCCGGCATCATGTAGGATTTCTTTTGCTGCCTTATGAAGTACAAACCCTTCTAAAAATAACCCGATTAGTAAAACCCCTATTGCAATTAAGATACCACCTGATTCTTCGTTCGGATGTAATAAGAAGTGCCATCCTTCTTTAACGGTCTCGTAAGAAAGTATAGCGACGATTAATACAGCGCCTAAACAGACTAAATTTACAACTCGCCCAAACCCATTTGGGTATCTTTTAGTCGGTGCTTTTTTGGATAATGCGGAACCTACAAATACAAAGAATTGGTTCGCGGCATCACCAAGAGAATGCATCATTTCAGCAAACATGGCAACATTTCCTGTTATGAAAAAGGCTACTCCTTTAATTATCCCTAAAAATAAGTTAACAAATGCTGCGATGAGAGATGGTTTATTCCCACCCTTTAGTAGTTTGAATATTTCAGCCATTATTTTCCTCCATCAGCTTAAGCTTTCAAGCTCAATTTTTTGTACATAAGGTAGTGTGTGCAATGTGTGATAAATTGATATAGTGTCCATATTAAATAATGTTGAAAATCGAATATCTATTTCAAATAAAGATTGATCTGTCGAAACAGGAACATCCTTAATTCGGATATTATCGATATACATTTCATTTTCTTTCATAAAAGTAAGTAGATTTTTAATATTTTCTTCATCATTCAATAAGGCTTTTAGTACAAGTTCCTTCATACGTAATCTTTTTGGTCCCACTTTTGATAAAAAAGGTGCGATTAGTTCAATACCAACCACAACGATTACAACCGTAAAAAATGCCTCTATATAAAAACCTGCTCCAACAGCAATGCCGATTCCAGCAGCACCCCAAATCATTGCAGCTGTAGTTAATCCAGTTATACTGTCGTTACCTTTTCTCAAAATGACACCAGCACCTAGAAATCCGATGCCACTAACAATTTGAGCAGCAAGTCGTAAAGGATCCATTGTAATATTTATGTCATCTCTCGGAGGAGTACTATATGCTGCCTCAATGGAAATGATGGTTAACAAGCAACTAAAAGTAGCGATTACCAAACTCGTTTTTAATCCAACGGGTTTCTTTTTTAATTCCCTCTCGATGCCAATTATTAAACTTAGTGTGGCTGCAATGACAAGTTTAATAATCACTTCATAAGACAGTGATTCGCTCAGAAATGAAATTTCCAATATTTCTCCTCCTTTTTCTTGTTGATTGTAGTGTTTATAAATGTAAGAATATGTGGTAGTCTTCTATTTTATTAATATAGCAAAAATAATGATATGAGGTTATAAAATATGGAAAAACCCAAAATACATCCATACATCCCTATTGCCATAGGTGTTATTTCAATTTCTTTGTCTGCCATCCTAGTAAAGTTAGCAAAAGCTGATTCAGGAGTTATTGCATTTTATCGAATGTTGTTTTCGGTAATTATTATGAGCCCTGTCTTTTTTTCTAAATACTTATGGGAATTAAAAGAGTTATCCAAAAGGGATTGGATTTTTTCATCAGTTGCAGGGATTTTCCTAGCTTTCCACTTTATTTTGTGGTTTGAATCTTTAAATTACACATCTGTAGCAAGCTCTACGGTACTTGTTACCCTACAACCGCTCTTCGCATTCCTTGGAACTTATTTTTTCTTTAAGGAAAAGCTTTCTATTAAAACGCTTATTTCAGGTGCTATCGCGATTATTGGGAGTTTCTTAATAAGTTGGGGGGATTTTAAGGTTAGTGGGAGTGCATTATACGGAGATATAATTGCGCTAATTGCTTGTGCATTAATTACAGGTTATTTATTATTCGGACAAGACGTTAGAAAACGGATTTCCCTAGTAACTTATACTATGGTAGTTTATTCGATCAGTACAATCTGTCTCTTTATCTATGTGCTAATCAAGGAGGAATCATTCGGTCCTTACCCCGCGATGACTTGGCTGTGGTTTATCCTTTTGGCGATTATTCCAAACTTATTAGGACATACGCTATTTAATTGGGCTGTGAAATATGTAAGTACGAATACTATTTCGGTATCGGTATTATTTGAACCAATTGGAGCAGCAATGCTAGCATATTTTGTTTTTAATGAGAAATTAATTGTTACTCAGATAATTGGTGGTATCATTGTTATACTTGGTCTTATCCTTTTTGTTATTGAAATCAAATTTTTGAAAAGGATTTTCAAAAAAATACTTGCTTAATAAAAATGAGTGTAGTATATTATTACTTGTCCTTAACGACACGAACTATTTGAAAAAAGATATTTTAAAATAGTTGTTGACTGTTGATTGAGGATGAGTTATAATATAAAAGTCGCTGTTGAGAAAAAACAAAAATACTTGACGTTAATTGATAGAAATGTTAAGGTATAAAAGTTGTTGTGAAACAACAGTGTGTTGAACCTTGAAAACTGAACAACAAAACGTTAATGATATATGTTTCTTCTATTAATATAGAGAAACAAAATTTTGGACATCAAAATTGATGCCAGCAAAAATTTGAGCTAATCAAATTTTCTC
>Ga0182745_1002559_pt1 | contig 16204 bp, 17 predicted proteins | sample eDN3rd30CKraftBY_FD_128523 | JGI IMG/M metagenome (GOLD analysis project Ga0182745, IMG submission 128523) | Enriched backyard soil microbial communities from Emeryville, California, USA - eDNA 3rd pass 30_C Kraft BY (version 2) (version 2) | ecosystem: Environmental > Terrestrial > Soil >...
CCCATGCCGGTCTGCACGATCGGGTACCGGCACCCCAGCAGATCGGTCAGCCGCGTCCGCAACCCATCGCCATCACTGGTCGAAGCAGCGGTCGAGGCGGTCTCTGATGACCCGTCAGACATGTCGAGCAGCGTACGACGGCACCCGCGGCACCCGCGAAACCGTCCCCACCGCCCTCAGTCCGAGCTTCGCACCGCTCGCAACCGAGATGAACCGCTGGAGCGCGGCGCTCGGTGGGTCGGCTGGGGTGTGAGGCCGTCAGAACTCGAAGCCGTAGAGGATCTCGTTGTCGTTGCTGTGCTGGCCACCGGCGCTGTCGTAGATGGCGCGCGTCTCACGGTCGTCGGCCGACGCGAAGGCGAAGCCGCGGTCGATGCCCATCTGCCGTGCCTCGGCGCCGATGCCGTCGAGCAGGACCTTGCCGACCCCTTGGTTCCGGTGGTCGATGTCGATGCCGATCTCGTACACGCAGAGGTGGCGCAACTTGGTGTGCCGGCGGTACAGCACGCCGCCGTAGGCGAAGCCAGCCATGTGGTTCGTCTCCATGTGGATGGCCACGACGCAGATCGTCCGGGGGTCGTTGACGAACTCGCTGGCCTCGTCGCTCGACAGCGGCGGGACCCACGGACGGTCCTCGCCGTCGCCGAAGCGGGCGTTGCCCTTCGCGAGCGTGTTCAGCGCCCATTCGTCACCCTGTCGAAGCCGGTGCAGCCGGTACCGATCACTCACCACAGCGCGGAGCGTAGGCGAGCGACGACCCACTGCGTCGCCAATCAGACATCCAACCCGCCCCCGGATCGGACTCCGTCGGCGAGAACGCCCGAACGAGTGCCCCGACCTGCGAGGTTCGCACCGGTCGGGTGGCGCGGCGCCGGTGGGTCACCCCGGCTCGGGGACCTCGCGGAGGCGGGTGCCCTTGGGGTCGATGACCTCGGTGAGGAGGCGGAGCTCCTCGGGCGTCGGGAGACGGGAGGTGGACACGTCGTCGGGGATGACCAGCTCGAAGCCGGTGGCGGCGACCACGTCGTCGACCGAGACCCCGGGGTGCAGCGAGCGCACGCGCATCCGGTGATCGGGCGTCTCGAAGTCGAAGACGCCGAGGTTCGACACGACCCGCCGGATCTCGTGGAAGCGGGCCGCCTGGTCCCCCAGTGCTGACGCCCGGTCGTAGCCGATGCCCGTGACGATGTCGACGTGCTCGACGAACACCCGCGGGCCGTGCTGGGGCACCCAGTACGACGTGGTGTCGTTGATCGTGTTGCCCGGCGCGCCGCGGAACCCGAGGAGCTGGGTCCGGGGCCGGGTCGGCGTGCCGCCGAGGCCGGCGATGTTCTGGTTGCCGAACCGGTCCACCTGGGTGGCGCCCATCATCACGTGACGCCGCCCGCTCCAGACCACGTCGAACATGGTGCGGTACGGGTTGTAGGTCTCGTAGCGGCGGTCGTCGACGGCGGGGACGGCCTCGTCGTTGGCGATGAGGGCGGCCTCGCCGTCGGTCATCACCAGGTCCGGCTCCCACGTGGCGCGGGCGAGGCGGCCGCCGATCATGGGGATGGTGCCGATGGGGTTGGCGAGCAGCTCGCCATCGCCCCGGAAGCAGTCGGCGACGGCGACGGCGCACACGTCGGCGCGGGTCACGAGCGAGGACAGGGTGTCGGACATCAGGCGTCTCCGGTGGGGCGGGCGGCCAGGGCGGCCTGGTAGTCGGCTTCGGTCGGGAACGACAGCCACTCGGACCGGAAGGCCTCCCACGCCTCGGCCTCCTTGGCCGTGCCCAGGTACGCCTTCTGGAAGGCCTCGTCCCGGGCGTACTCGGGTTCGCACGACGTGGGGTGGGCGCCGTTGGGTGCCTCGACCACACCATCCACGAACAGGCGGTTGATGCGGAGGCGGGTGATGTCGCCGGCGGCATCGACCAAGTCACCCGAAGGGACGATCCGCTCGGTCGAGATGAAGCGCCGCTCGGCCGCCTGCAGGAGCAGGTCGTCGAAGTAGAGGTCCGGTCCCCGGAAGGCGGCGTTGCCCCGCTCGTCGGCCACGTTCAGGTGGCAGAGGGCGGCATCGAGGTGGATCGCCGGCTGGGCGATCAGCTCCTCGCCGTCGCCGTAGGGCGAGGTGACGGTCTTGAGCCCCGGGTTGACCAGGTGCAGGTCCGACCCCAGGCCCACGCGGGTCGGGATGAACGGGACCCGCCACGCCGCCGCCTGGAGGCCGAGCAGCAGCATTCCCTCGTCGAGCTCGGTGCACTCGATCGCACCGGACTGGCGGGCGGCGCGGAAGTGGGGCTCGAGCACGGCGGCGGGGCCGACGTCGGGCGAGACGAAGGCGAAGGTCAGGTGCGACACCTTGCCGGCGGCGCAGAGCATGCCGACCTCGGGCCCGCCGTAGGTGACGAGGTGGAGGTCACCGATGTCGCTGCGGAGGATGGCCCGCACGAGCGACATCGGCTTGCGCCGGCTCCCCCACCCGCCGATGCCGATCTTCATGCCGCTCGACAGCTGGGCGACGACCTCGTCTTCGGTCAGGCGCTTGTCCTTGGGCGCGGGATAGGTCTCGGTCTCGCTCACTTGCTCACGTCCGTGTCTCGCTTGGCGACGAAGGCGTCGCGGTGCTCGTCGGCCACACCCGACAGGTTCAGCTCGAAGGTGAAGCCCTGCTCGAACCGGTACGAGCGCTTCACATCCCAGAGGTCGATGCCGTTGAGCGACTCCTTGGCCGCCCGGATGACGGTGGGCGACTTGGCCGCGATGGCCTCGGCCACCTTCATCGCCGCAGCCCGCAGCTCGGCAGGGGGCACCACCTCGAGCACCGACCCGAAGGCGTGCAGCTCCTGGGCGGTGGCGTTGGCCGACGTGTAGACCATCGCCCGCATCTTGTGCTGCGGGACCAGCCGGCTCAGGTGGGTGGCGGCGCCGAGCGCTCCCCGGTCCACCTCAGGCAGGCCGAACACGGCATCGTCGGCCGCCACGATCACGTCGGCGTTGCCGACCAGCCCGATGCCGCCGCCGACGCAGAACCCGTTGACGGCGGCGATGACCGGCACCTTGCACTCGTAGACGGCGGCGAACGCCTCGTAGCAGCCCCGGTTGGCGCCGATGAGGGCGTCGTAGCCCTCCGTCGCCTGCATCTCCTTGATGTCGACGCCGGCGTTGAAGCCCTTGCCCTCGGCGCGCAGCACGACGACCCGCACCTCGGGGTCCTCGCCGAGGCCACGCACGACCTTCGCCAGCTCGAACCACCCGGCCACGTTCAGCGCGTTCACCGGCGGGTTGTCCATGACCACCTCGGCGATGCCGCTGGGGTGGACCGTCGACGTGGTGCCCATCTCGGGCCTTTCTGATGGGTCGTCAGATTCGGCGGTCACCGTAGCCGCCGCGTCCGGAGCGCCTCCTCCTCGAAGACGATGGGGCTTCCCGGGGTGTCGGCGAGCCGGGACCTTCGCCTCTGTGCTGACCGGGCTGCGGTCCGTACCGTCAGCAGCGGATCGCAGGATCCAGGACGGTCGGAGCGTCCGGCCGCCGCCCGACGAAGGAGTCCTCCCATGAGCGACGCGACCACCCCCGCGCAGCCGTCCGCCACCGCCGGGTCCGATGAGACCGTGCCTGCCGATGCGAACGACGTGATCGAGCTCCACCGCCGGACCATCGACAAGATCCTCGTCAGCTTCGGCGCCCTCACCACCGTGGTGTTCCTCGTGGCCGGCGGTCTGCTCCTGTGGGGCGCCAACTTCTCTGCTGACTACGTGCACCGCGAGCTCGGCTCGCAGAACGTGTTCTTCCCCTCCGCCGAGGAGCTGAAGGCCGAAGGCCGAGACGACCTGGTGGGCCACGCCGGCCAGCAGGTCACCACCGGCGCGCAGGCTGAGGCCTACGCCAGCTACATCGGAGGCCACCTCGAGGGGATCGCCGACGGCAAGACCTACTCCGAGATCGACGACCGTGGCGCGGCAGCGGCCGTGCAGAAGGCGATCGACTCGGGCGCCAGTGACGAGGAGGTCGCCAAGCTGCAGGCGACGGCCGACCAGCTGAAGGCTCAGCGCGACACCCTCTTCAAGGGCGAGACCCTGCGCGGCCTGCTGCTGTCGAGCTACGCCTGGTCCACGGTGGGCCGCATCGCCGGGTATGCCGCCATCGCCGCCTTCGCCGCCGCCGTCGCGATGGGCGCGCTCACCATCGCCGGTCTCGTCCACCTGCGCCGCCGTTCGTAGCAGCGGAGCCCGGACGCCGGCGCGACCGCTTCGAAGCAGCCAGTCGCTCGAAGCAGCCGCGCGCCTGTGCCACCCTTGCGGTCGTGACGATCGAGATCGACCTTGGTGGGCAGGTGGCGCTGGTGACGGGCGGAGCCCGGGGCGTGGGCCGGGGGATCACCGACCGGCTCCTCGCGGCGGGCGCGACCGTCGCCGTGTGCGGGCGCAACGCGCCCGAGCCAGGGGTGCTGCCCGACGGCGTCTTGTTCGTGGCCGCCGATGTCCGCGAGCCCGAGTCGGTCCAGGCCATGGTCGAGGAGGTCGTGGGCGAGCTGGGCGGGCTGCACCTCGCCGTCAACAACGCCGGCGGCTCGCCGGGCACCGACGCGGCCACGGCGTCGCCTCGCTTCAGCGACAAGATCCTCAGCCTCAACCTGACCGCCGCCCTGCACGTCTCGCAGGCGGCCAACGCGGTGATGCAGACGCAGGCCGAAGGCGGGTCGATCGTCAACATCGGCTCGCTGTCGGGCCTGCGCCCCTCCCCCGGCACCGCCGTCTACGGCGCCGCCAAGGCCGGCCTGCTCAGCCTCACCACCAGCCTGGCCATGGAGTGGGCGCCGACGGTCCGGGTGAACATGGTGTCGGCGGGCATGGTCCGCACCGAGATCTTCGAGGACTACTACGGCGGACCGGAGGGCGCCGCCGCCGTGTCCGCGACCGTCCCGCTCGGCCGGGTGGCGGAGCCCGCCGATGTCGGCAACGCCGTCGTGTGGCTGGCCAGCCCCCTGGCGAGCTTCGTGAGCGGCGCCAACCTCACCGTCCACGGCGGCGGCGAGCAGCTCGCCTTCTTCGACCACCAGCGCGGCTGAGCGGTGGCCTAGCGCCGCGGACACGGGAAGCACCCGAAGCGCAGAGGACCCGACGAGCCGGTCCGCCCGATCTCGTCGCACCATCGCAGCGAGCCAGCAGCGGCGGAAGCCCGATCCCGGACCACGACGATCCGACCGGCGAACTGATCGACGCCCTGCTCGACGCGTTCAGCCTGAGAGCAACGGTGACGACGCACAGACCCGCGCTGCTCCTCAAGCTCGACGCTGGCGCGCGGCAACTCTCGGTCCGTCCCCGAGCCCTCCGGGGCTCGGGGACATGACGGCCTGTAGAACTGCCACCGGGCTTTGCCTGTTTGGTTGCCACCGAACGGAACTTTCAAGGTTCCGTTCGGCCCGAGGTCATACGACTTCCACCAACCTTCTCAACGTGCAGGACATCGAGACGTACCGGCACATCAGACAGGGCTCCTCAAGCAGGTATTTGCAACTCTTGCTGGACGTATCGCGTTCTCTCCGATACCGTCCGTAACGGCGGCTACGGCGGTCGTCCCGCCTCGAGCGGAAAGACCTTTGGGGAGGTCATATTGAAGGACAATAGGAAAATTCCGCGCGCCCTTGCGGTCTTTGCGGCGGTCGGGGCGCTTGTCATGCTCTTTGCAACGCCGAGTTCGGCGGCCAATGAGCGCGACAACGTCTTCTTCTCCGACTCCGGAGCGGTGTGCATCGAAGGCATCAACGCCACCACCGTGCTGGGCAGTGGCTACTACCAGTTCCAGTCAGCGACGCGGAGTCTGCAGCTTGACTGCTCGACCAGCCGTTCACTTGCGGCGAACAACATCAGCACCACCACAGGCCTGCGGATCATCAACGGGACCTATGACACCCGGTGGGACTGTGCCTGGTTCCCCAAGAACTGGAACAGCAGTACCGCCTCCCGGGTCGATGCACCGTATATCCAGTACAGCTCAGGCCCGATCCGTGAATGGTGCGGTGTTGATCCGAGTTCCACCTTCGTCGGCGTCGGCGCGAACAGCTACCACCAAGCCCGCGTCTGGGGTACCTGGTGGCAGAACGGGTCCTTCCGGGGCGCCGTTTCCAACCTCATCTGACACGGAAAGTGAGACAACACATGAAACTGACTCGACTTCGTGTCGCCGTTGCGATCACGGTTCTTTCGGGCGCGGGCATCGTCGCCGGCGTGACTGCGAGCAGCGCACAAGACGACGGTGGCAACAACGCCAAGGTAGAGCAACTCCAGGCCATTGACCGCGAGCAAGATGCACGGGACGCTGCGGACGGCAAGCAAACCGTGTACGACACGGCTACCGGCAAGCCCGTGCGGGTGGATCAGGAGGAAGTGGCCGAACAGATGCGGGCCGCGAACTCGGATCCCGCCCTCTTCGACAAAGACGGGAATCCCCGCTTCATGCTGGTCTGGCGCGATGGGAAGCTGGTCCCTGGACCTGCCCTCAAGTGCCAACCCAACGAGAAGCGAGGTGAGCCGGCCATCTGCACCGTCGTCGGCTGACGCAGATCTCGTCGGTGCGCCGATAGGCCTGAGGGGGAGCGACTTGGTCGCTCCCCCTCAGCGCGTGCCTGCTGGCGTCAGCGGCGAACGCAGATCTCGGCGCTGAGAAACGGACCGAGCGGCTCGCAGCCGTCGACGGGTTCGCCGGGCTGGGTGACCACGGCGACGAGATCGGGGTGGCGCCGTCGCTGTTGGTCTGAGAACCGTTGGTCGAGCTGCGGCGCGGACGCGACGGGCTGCCCCTCGATCTCGAGGGCGATGCCGAGCCTTTGGGCCTGGTCGAGCAGGAACGGCGAGGTTGCGTCGATGCCGATGACCTTCCCACCGCTGAGGTCCACAAGCTCAGAGACCATGGGCTCGTTGGTGTCGTCCTGATACTCGAAGCGCGCCTCGGGGGTGTCCAGCTGGTACGCCGCGAGCGCGAGCACGGCAACGAGGCTCAGGGCGGCGGTTGCCCACCGGAGCGGCCGAGCAGGTGCACACCGAGGGATCCGCTGGAGGAGTCGGACCGCGACGAGCGCCGCGCACACCCACATGGCGGCGCCGACTCCCGATGACGTTGCTACGAGGTAGTAGCGGAACTCAGATCGAGCCCGAGCTGCGGCGAGGAACTCGAGGACCAGGCAGACCAGCACGAGCCGCGCCATCCAGGTCGTGAACCGGTCGCTCTGCGTCGGGCGGATCCTTCCTGGCTCCGCTCCAACGAGGCACAGAGCCAGCAAGAGCGCGAACAGAACAGAGGAGAGGGGGCTCACATCGTGCTCGAGCCCCACCGTGAAGTCCGCGCCGCCCCACGCCGCCGTGTTGCCTGAGGCAAGGGCCGTGACCTCGACGAGCCGGCCGGCGCTCGCAGGCACCGAGAGGTTGAAGGTCCGCGACGGCGTCTCAGGCTCGAACCGGTTCGAGACCTCGCCCGTCGCGACGTACTTGGCGACCGCGCCTGCGTTGCCGGTCCCGGAGACCTGGTCGCGGGCGACAGGGGCCCAGCAGACGAGGATGGCCACGGCCATCGCGGCGGCGGTCACGGTGCGAGAGCGCCGGTCGCCGTTCACCCACGCCCCGATGGCGGCCGCAGCGATGAACAAGGTGCCGAGGGCAACTGCTCCGAGATGTGCCTGCGCGACGAACGATGCGACGACGACGGTCGCGACCGGGGCCACGTAGGACCGACGAGCGAGACACCAAGCAGCGCAGGCGATCCCCGCCGTGGTCGGCAGGATGATGACGGTCGGGTTCCAGGGGTAGAGCAGTCCTCGCACACCCAGTTGGCTGAAGGCGAGCATCAAGGCGACGAGCCCGACCAGCGAGCGACCGACCCCGACGCCCTTGAGGAGTGCGACCGCGACGAGGACCAAGGAGGCGCTGACGACACCGGCGGCGGCCAACACCAATCCTGATGGGTGGTCATCCGCCAGCCAGAGCGGTCCGGCGGCCGCGTAGAACCACATCGGTCCGGGGTGGTACAAGCCCAGCCGGGACCAGGCGCCGGTCCACTGTGCGAGATGCTGCGCAGCCATCGCCGACAGCAGCGTCTCCTTGAGGTCTGGCATCAGCACGGTGCCGTCGTGGCGGACGAAGTCCCAGCCCCGCCAGAGCGGCACGGCAGCCATCACCCCGACGATCAGCACGTACGCCGCCGTCAGCGGCCGACGGTCCGTCCGGGAGACACCGGACACCGGGAGGTCCTCGTCGGCCTCAGTAGGTGTGGGATCGGTTGATCGCGTTGCTTCCAAGGCTCCGCCGAAGGGGTGAGATGGCTCGACCACCGGGAGACGTCGAGTGCGGAGCGGCGACACCGCCGCACACGTCGAGCCTTGCAGACAGACCTGTACTCGTCGGGATCCGGACCGGGCGTCGTCAGGCAGACCGCTGGCTACGAGGCAGGAACGCCATCGGGCTTGGAGCGGCCCGCGGGCCTCGGATGGGCCCCTGGCGGCTGCCACCCGTGCCAGACGGCGAGGTTCCGGGCGGGGTCACCGAGCCCTCCGAGCGGGGAAGGCCCATGGCGCGCGTCCGATCCGATCAAGGCTCCGAGCAGACTGGACGACGTTCATTCCTTGACCGTCATCGCCAACCCGCTGGGTCCTGGCCGAAGTAGTCGGACAGGAGGTCGTAGAGGGCTGGAGCGTCGGACACGAGGGCGTCGGGGCGGGTGAAGAAGACCTCGGCGGCGACCGAGAAGAACTCGCCGGGATCTTCGCCGGCGTAGTCGCCGAGGACGTGGGCGTCGCCCAACGCACGGACCCGTTCGAACTCGCGGGTGCACACCTCGATCCACCGTTCGCGCTGCGCCGGCGGCATCGGGGGTGTGCCGTCGACGACCCCGTCGAGCATGTCGAGCTTGTGGGCGAGCTCGTGGATCACCACGTTGCGGCCCGAGCGGTGGTGGCGCAGGTCCCACAGCACGTCGGACCAGGCGAGGGTGATCGGCTCGTCGTCGTGGCCGGCCTCACCCGAAGACCAGTCGTCTGGGTCGTCGACGAACGTGCCGGCGACCGGCCCCTCGCGCTCGCCACCGGGGATGGGGTCGGCGTGGACGATGATCGACCGGACGTTCGGGTAGGCCCGCACCGGCGGTTCGAGGCCGGCGACCAGCAGCGCGGCCTGCGATGCGATCACCAGCCGCACCTCGTCGGTGAGCTCGAACCCGGCCGCCGCCTCCCAGCGCTTGGCCGCCACCAGGTACTCGACGACGTCGCGCGCCTGGGTGCGGACCTCGACGGGAACGTCCCACCATGCCGGTGCCCGGGCGGCGACCACGTCCTCCCAGTCCTCCGGCAGCGGCTCGACCGGCCGCCGGCGCCAGAACGGCATCGCTACGGGTTGGCTCGCTCGCGGGCCGCAGGGTCCTGTCGGTAGAACTCCGACAGCACGGCGTAGAGCTCGGGCCGGTCCTCCTGCAGCTTGGTGCCCTGATCGAAGAAGACCTCGGTGACGACGGCGAAGAACTCGCCGGCGTTGGTCCCGGCGTAGTCCCGCAGCAGGTGGCTGCCGCCCCCGGAGCGGATCGCCTCGAACTCTGCTGTGCACGCCGCCACCCAGCGCTGGTTCAGCTCGACGGTGGCGAGCGGCGGCGTGCCGTCGACCACGCCGTCGAGCATGTCGATCTTGTGGGCGAACTCGTGGAACACCACGTTGAAGCCTCGCTCGGGATGGCGGGCGTTGCGCTCGGTCTCGTCCCACACCAACACGACGGGTCCGTGCTCGTGATCGGCCTGGCCGAGGATGGCGACCGGCTCGTCAGTGGCGAGCCCCGCCATCGACGCCGACGCCCGCTCCCCCTGGAGGAGCAGCGTCGTCGGGTGGACGATGATGTTGCCCACCTTGCGGTAGGCATCCCAGCTCAGGCCGAGGATCAACATGGCCGCTTGGGCGCTGATGACGAGGCGCATCTCCTCGGTGAGCGTGAAGCCGTTGGCAGCCTCCCACCGCTTCTCCCCCAGCAGCCGGACGATCAGATCCCGCATCGTCGTCCGCTCCTCGAGCGAGTAGTCGAACCACCGCACGACGACGGCCGACACCTGGTCCTCCCAATCGTCAGGAAGCTCGTCGTCGTGCCGGTGCCGGAAGATCCCCATCGCCACAGTGTGGCGTGCCCGAGCGGCGCCCTACGACGCGGCCTCGAGGAGGTAGCCCCTCGATCGTACCGTGCGGATCACCAGGCCGAGGGGTTCGAGGCGCCGGCGGAGGCGGACGATGTGGACGTCGAGCACGTTGCGGCCCGGAATGCCCTCGGGCCAACCAGCGCGGGCCAGGGCATCGCGGCTCACGACGGCGCGGTAGCGATCGAGCAGCACCCCCATGAGCCGGTGCTCCACGGGCGGGAGCGACACCCACTGGCCACCCAGGCGCAGCAGGCCGTTCTCGTCGAGCTCGGGGATGCTGGCCTCCTCGGCCCCTCGGGCCCGGTCCTCCAGGACGCGCACCCGGGCGCGGACGTCTTCGTCCGACGCGGGAAGCCGCACCCAGTCCTCGAGCGGGTCCGACGTGAGCGGCGGCGCCACGCCTTCGGGCACCAGCACCAGGCGGGCCTGGCCGGAGATCCTGATCTCGGCCAGACGGGCCTCCTCGGCGGGCCAGCGGACCATCTCGACCTGCATGCGGGCACCGTAGGCGTCCAACGTTTCACCATTGTTTCGTTGCTGTGAAGGAGGGGCGCAAGCAAGCGGTCACGGCTCGACGCGCGACCTGGTCCGTTGTCGGCCGACACGGTTTCTGACGTACCATCAGAAACGTGATCCGCGAACACGGAGGGACGCCATGACCACCAGGACCCAAGCCCCGGCGCTCGGCGCCGAGGGGTGGTTCACGGCCGACCCGGAGCCTGCCCTGCTGGGCCAGCAGTGCAGCACCTGCGGCACCTTCGTCTTCCCGAAGGCGAACTACGGGTGCCCGAACCCGGCCTGCGGTGGCACCGAGTTCGACGAGGTCCGCCTGTCGCGGTTCGGCACGGTGTGGAGCTACACGGACGCCTGCTACCAGCCCCCGGCCCCGTACGTGACCCCCGCCGACGAGCACGTGCCGTTCTGCATCGCCGCCGTGGAGCTGGCCGACGAGGGACTGGTCATCATGGGCCAGGTGGTGGCCGGGGTGACGGTGGCCGACCTGAAGGTGGGCCAGCGCATGGAGCTGGTGATCGACGTGCTGTTCCGCGACGACGGCACCGACCACCTCGTGTGGAAGTGGAAGCCCGTCGCGACCGAAGGGGAGGTGGCCTGATGGCCGGCCAGCACGACGTCGCCGTCCTCGGTGTGGGCATGCACCCCTGGGGCAAGTGGGGGCGCAACTTCGTGGAGTACGGCGTGGCCGCCGCCCAAGACGCGCTGCGCGACGCCGGCATCGCCTGGAGCGACGTGGACTTCGTGTCCGGCGCCGACACCATGCGCAACGGCTACCCCGGCTACGTCTCCGGCGCCACGTTCGCCCAGGCGCTCGGCTGGACCGGCGCCCGGGTGGCGTCGTCCTACGCCGCCTGCGCATCCGGCGTGACCGCGCTCGAGGCCGCCCGGACCCGCATCCTCGCCGGCCTGGCCGACGTGGCGCTCGTGGTCGGTGCCGACACCACCCCGAAGGGGTTCCTCGCCCCCAACGCCGGCGACCGGCCCACCGACCCGGACTGGCTGCGCTTCCGCCTGGTGGGCGCCACCAACCCCACCTACTTCGCCCTCGCCGCCCGCCGCCGCATGGACCTCTACGGCGCCACCAGCGAGGACTTCGCCAAGGTCAAGGTCAAGAACGCCAAGAACGGCCTGGCCAACCCCAACGCCCGCTTCCAGAAGGAGGTGTCGGTCGACGACGTGCTGGCCTCGCCGATGGTGGCCGACCCGCTGCACCTGCTCGAGATCTGCGCCACGTCCGACGGTGGCGCCGCGGTGATCCTCACGTCGATGGACTTCGCCCGCCGCCACGCCGGCTCGGCGGGGCCACCGGTCCGCGTCGCCGGCGTGTCGACGGTGACGCCCACCTACCCGAACACGATCATCGACCTGCCCGACATGGCCACCGACTCGACGGCCGTGGTGGCCCGCGACGAGCGGACCTTCAAGCAGTCGATCGCCCACGCTGCGTACGAGGAGGCCGGCATCGGCCCCGACGACCTGTCGCTCGCCGAGGTGTACGACCTGTCGACGGCGCTCGAGCTCGACTGGTACGAGGACATCGGCCTGTGCAAGCAGGGCGAGGCCGAGCGGCTGCTCAACGACGGCGACACGCAGCTCGGCGGCCGCATCCCGGTCAACCCGAGCGGCGGGCTCGCCTGCTTCGGCGAGGCCGTCCCGGCCCAGGCCATCGCCCAGATCTGCGAGGTCACCTGGCAGCTCCGCGGCCAGGCCACGGGCCGCCAGGTCGAGGGGGCCACGTCGGGCATCACCGCCAACCAGGGCCTGTTCGGCCACGGCTCGTCGGTCATCCTCGTCAAGTAGCCGTCGCGGCGGCCGAGCCCGGGAGCGGGCCGGCCTCGCCGCCGGCCCGGGCCGGCCCGGTCAGTACTCCCGTTCGGGCACGTCCCGATCAGGGTGGTCGAGCTGGATGTGGAAGTTCAGCTCGGCCAGGTTGACGAACCGAAGCTCGCAGAAGGGGCAGTGGTGCACATCGCTCATCGCCCCATCGTCGCGCCGGTGCGGTGGCCGTGCTGCGCGCACGACCACCACACCCACCGCCGCCTGATGACCAGCAGGCCGCGAGGTCAGCACTCCGGGCGATGCCCGACGGCCCGCGTCACGTGAGGGCCGAGTAGCTGCGGAGGACGGCCTTCACGTCCCGCCGCCGCTGCTCGAACGTCGCGCCGACGGCGAGCAGCAGGATCCCGGTGGCGCCGATGGTCGCCCAGTTCGGGACCTCGCCCACCACGGGAGCGATCTGCTGGAGCCCGAGGGCGATCACCGCCGCCGCGCCCACGTCGACCAGCGCGCGCTTGCCCCAGACGGCGCCGCCCACCAGCACGAGTGCACCAGCGACGAGCCCGACGAGCGGACGGAGCGAGCCGGGCTCGACGAACGAGAGCCAGACGGTCGGCGCGAACGCCACGACCAGGGCCGGGCCGCAGGTGACCCAGGAGGCCGGCTCGCCGTCTTCGGCCCGGTGGAGCCGGGCGCCGACGAGCCCGGCGGCGAGGAGCACCGCGGCGAGCGGGAGCGTGTACGCCTCGACGGTGACGACGCCAGCCTGGTCGAGCTGGAGCCAGACCAGCGCCAACAGCTCGACGGCCGCAGCGGCACCGGCGGCGAGCCGACCGGGGCGCAGGGCCTGGAGACCGAACCCGATCACCCCGGCAGCCAGGGCCACCGACGCGGCGTTCGGATCGGCCGAGCCGACAGCACCGAGCAAGCCGCCCAGGTATCCGACGAGCGCCGTGGCCTCGGCCGTACGGGCCATCACCCGCGCTGGGGCCGGACCCGTGCCCTTCGGGTCGAGCAGCACGACCCCGACGACGCTCAGCACGGCAGCGGCCGTGGCGGCGAGCGCCCACGACATGGCCGTGCTGACCCCGCCCTCCCACACGGCCAAGCCCACCAGCAGCGGCGTGGCGGCGACCACCCAGGCCGTGGCCGCGCCCGCGGCTTGGACTGCCTCGTCCCGCCGGGCGATGGCGGCCACGACGAGCGCGCCGGCGATGCCCACCGAGAGCGTCAGCAAGGTGAGCCCCGGCGTGGCGAGCGACCACGGGGTGGCCCAGGCGTAGGCCGCCACGGCGAAGCCCGTCGCCACCACGAACCCTGGGGTCCGAGCCCCGGTGCCGAACGCAGCAGCCACGCCGACCGCCACCGCGGCCACGGCGATCAGCACCGTCGCCGTGATCGTCAACGGGACCAGCAGCGGGCTGAGGACGAGGGCCAAGACGGCGACCACCGCAGCCGACGTGCCGATCGCCACCCGGGCGCTTCGGCGCACCAGGGCGACCACGCCCACGGCGACGGCCGTGAGCTGGAGGGCCAAGGAGCGGGCGCCGTAGTCCACCGCCTCCTCGAGCTGGAGGTCGGCGGCCACCGTGGCGCCGGAGCGGTGCCAGGTCTCGGCCGACACCGCCGAGGCCGCCACCAGCATCGATGCCACCGCACCGAGCAGCGGCAGGACCGCCACGCCCCCGATGACGCCCGCGGTGATCACGGGTGCGCCGCGCCACTCCGTCGGGGCCTGACGGCCAGCCAGCATGACGAGGGCGGCGGCGACGGCCACGAGCCCGAGAGCGGTCTGCGAACCGACCGCATCGACCGACCCGAACCACATCGCCGCCAGCCCGAGCGCCGTTGCGCTGACGAGGGAGAGGGTCCGGATCTCGTCAGACTCCGCTCGGAGCCAGGCGACGTGTCCGGCCAGCAGCGCCGCCGCGGCCAGACACAGCCCCGTCGGCCCGCGGTGGAGGTCGGCCACCGCGTCCGTGAAGAGGCGACCGACGGTCGAGTCCAGGGTCGTGGCGGCCGTGAACAGCGCGGCGATGGTCACCGCCCATGCCGCTGCCACCCGCCGGACCCAGCGCCCGACCTCGACGCGGTCGGTCACCACGAGCACCGCGAAGGCCTGGGCCACGACCGCCAGCTGCGCCTGCCACACCGTCGCGTCGACCGCGTCGAGCAGGCACAGCACGGGGAGCTGAGCGAGCAACCCGGCAGCGACCCGAGGACCGCGGATCCCGGCGCCGGCTCCGAGCGACTGCGCCAGCAGGGCGACGACGGCGAAGCCGCCCGCCCAGAACGACGCGGGGTCGGCGGCCGGGGCCAGCCCGACCCGGACCGCGTGGACGTCGGCGAGCGCCATCAGCACGGCCACCGCTCCGACCGCCTCGGCCGTCGACGGCATGTCCCGCCGGACCGCTCCAGCGGCAGCAGCACCGGCGACGATCGTGAGCGCCACCAGGATCAGTCCCTGCAGGCTCGCATCGAGCTGGCTCCAGTTGACGGCGGTGAAGACGACGACCGAGACGGCCACCAGGGCGGTACCGAGGCCGAGCAGCAGGTTCTGCAGGCCGACCGGCCGCCGCGACGGCTCGAACGGGTCCGGCGGCGTCGGAACCCACGAGCCCGGGCCGCTTGGGACACCCCCGCCGGGCGCACCGGGATGAGCGGCTGCACCTCCAGGCCAGTCGGTGGGCGGAGCGGGCGGGAACGGCGATCCGGGCCTGGTCTGCGAAGGCGGGACCCACTCGGACGGGGCGGGCGGCGGAGCCGGGCGGTCCCAACCCGGGTCTGGCGGCGGGGGCAGGTGCGGGATCGACGGCGGCGCCGGGGGTGGCGTCGGGGGCGGCGGCCCCCAGCCGGGATCGTGGGCGGCCGGGTTCGGCCAGGGCGAGCGGGCAGGGGTGGGGGTCATGCCGCCATGGTCCGCCCGACCCCGCCTCCCCGCCCTGGGCGCTCGCCCCCAGAACCCCCTGGGGGAACCCCCCAATCGGTGCACCCGGCGTCATGACCGGCGCCCGGCGCGCCTTCGTCGCCGTCCGCCAGCGGCGGCCCGGGGCAACCGGCCTCAGGCCAGGTAGCGGCTCAGGGCCTCGACCACGCACACCGGCTTGTCGCCGCCCTCTCGCTCGACGGTGATGATCATCGTCGTGTCGATCCCCGTGACCGCGCCGTCGCGCTCGACGTCGTCGACGGCCACCAGCTCGACACCGCCGCGCAGGCGGGAGCCGACCGGGACCGGCGCCGGGAAGCGGATCTTGCCGGTGCCGCGGTTGAGGCCGGCCGAGATGTTCCGCACCTCGACCACCTGCGGCAGGAAGAGGTTGGTGAGCGAGACCGTGAGGTAGCCGTGGGCGATGGGCCCGCCGAAGGGCGACTCGGCGTTGGCCCGCTCGACGTCGACGTGGATCCACTGGAAGTCCCCGGTGGCCTCGGCGAACGTGTTCACCTGCTCCTGGGTGACGGTCGTCCAGTCGCTGTACCCGAGGTGGGTGCCGGCCGCGGCGCGGACCGCGTCGATGCCGTCGAAGGTGGTCGCAGCCATGTCGTCGTCCTCGTTCGTGGTGCCGGTGGGCGGGGTCAGGGGTGCTGGGAGCTGGCGGAGATGATCTCGCCGGTGAGGTAGCTCGAGTAGTCGCTGGCGAGGAAGACCATCACGTTGGCGATCTCCCACGGTTCGGCGTAGCGGCCGAAGGCCTCGCGCTCGGTCAGCTCGGCGAGCAGCTCGTCGGTGGTGACCTTGGCGAGGAACGGGTGCATGGCCAGGCTC
>Ga0182745_1002561_pt1 | contig 16200 bp, 14 predicted proteins | sample eDN3rd30CKraftBY_FD_128523 | JGI IMG/M metagenome (GOLD analysis project Ga0182745, IMG submission 128523) | Enriched backyard soil microbial communities from Emeryville, California, USA - eDNA 3rd pass 30_C Kraft BY (version 2) (version 2) | ecosystem: Environmental > Terrestrial > Soil >...
AAGAAGGACTTCGCGGCGGCGGCGGCGGCCATGGACGGCTCGGCGAGCGTGCTGGCGGGCATCGCGCCCTCGCGCACGGAGGAGCTGGCGGGGCTGTGGCGGCTGGAGAAGGAGCTGGCCACCGCGCACTCGGCGCACCAGGCCGCGCGGTGGACGCGGCCCATGCTCTCCATGCACGAGCAGCTGTCGCTGGTGCTGCTGCTCATCCTCGCCTTCGGCATCATCTTCGAGCTGCCGCTCGTCATGGCGCTGCTGGGCGTGGTGGGCGTGGTGAAGTCGTCCTGGCTCTTCAAGTACCAGCGCCACGCCTTCGTGGTGTGCCTCATCGCCGCGGCCATCATCACCCCGACCGGGGACGTGGTGAACCTGTCGCTGATGGCGGGCCCCATGCTGCTTTGCTATGAGCTGGGCGTCCTGCTGGTGTGGATGGTGGAGCGGCGGCGCGCGCGGAACGCCGCGGAGACGGGCATCACGCCCGTGCCGTAGTCGAGGAGCCACCCCATGAAGCCGTCCCGCCGGCACTTCCGGGCCAACGTGCGTTATTTGCGGGCGCTCGTCCGGCGCTTCCGCACCACGCTGGTGCTGTCCGCCATGCTGTTCCTGGGCGGGCCGATGGTCTTCCACTGGCGCTTCCGGGGCCCGGCGGGGGAGCGCGTGGACTTCGGCGAGGCGCTCCACCACACCTACTTCCTGCTCTACGGCCAGCCGTCGCTGCCCTACGTGGACGACTGGCTGGTGGAGCTGCTCAACCTGGTGATTCCGCCCGCGGGCATTGCGCTGGTCGCCGACGGTGTGGTGCGCTTCGCCTACCTCTTCTTTGCCCGGCACAAGAACGACAAGGAGTGGATCGAAGTGGTCTCCGAGACGATGAAGGGCCACGTCGTGGTGTGCGGGGCGGGGCGGGTGGGCTACCGCGTGGTGACGCAGCTGCGGGAGATGGGGCGCGACGTGGTGGTGGTGGAGAAGCGCGAGGACGCGGCCTTCGTGTCCGCGCTGCGCGACGAGCTGGTGCCGCTGCTCATCGACGACACGCGCAGCCCGCTGTGCCTGCCCCGCACCAACGTGAAGGACGCCGAGGCCATCGTCTGCGCCACGGACGATGACCTGGCCAACCTCAACATCGCCCTGGACGCGCGCAAGCTGAACCCGAACATCCGCGTGGTCATCCGCCTGTTCGACGACGACCTGAGCGGCAAGGTGCGCGAGACGTTCAAGGCGGAGGCGCTGTCCAGCTCGTCCCTGGCCGCGCCGGCCATGGCGCTGGCGGCCATGGACCCCCGCATCGTCCACTCCTTCCACCTGGCGAAGCACCTCATGGTCGTCTCCCTCTTCGAGGCGCGCGAGGGCCTGCCGGGCCTCACCATCTCCGAGGTGCGCGACAGGTTCGGCTGCCTGGCGCTGTCGCTGCAACGCGGCGGGGAGGAGCGGCTCCACCCGGCTGGGGACGAGGTCATCCAGCCCGGTGACGTGCTGTCGCTCCAGGCGTCCTACCCGGAGTACCGGCGGATGCGCGCCTTCACCCACGAGGCCGAGCCGCCGCTGTGGTCCCACGACGCGGCGCCGGCGCCTACGCCTTCGACGCGGAAGGTCGGCTGAGCGCCGGGGGCGGCGCGGGGGCCTCCGTCCAGCGCTCGGGGGTCCTCGCGGCGGGCAGGGCGAGCGCCCGGGAGAGCAGGGGCGCCATCGCGTCCCACTCCAGCAGGAAGCCGTCATGCCCGTGGAGGCTGGACAGCGTGGCGTGCTCGGCGTGGACGCCGCGCTCCCGCAGCCGCCGGGCCAGCGCCGCCATGTGGCTGGGGAAGAAGAGCTGGTCCGTGTCGATGCCCACGCACAGCGCGCTCGCGCGGATGCGGGCCAGTCCGCCGCCGCCGGGGTAGCGCGACACGTCATGGTGGTCCATGGCCCCGAGCTGCGCCAGGTACGCGCGCGCGTCGAAGCGGGCCTCCAGCTTCTGCCCCTGGTACTCCAGGTAGCTGTGCATGGGGTGCAGCGCGCGTGAGGACCACTCCGGGGGACGGCCCTGGAGCGCCTCCAGACCGGGCTCCGCGCGGTAGGTGAGCATCGCCAGCTGCCGCGCCAGCTCCAGGCCGCGGCGCGGCGACTCCGGGAAGCCCGGGTCCATCAGCAGCGCCTGCCGCGCCACGTGGTTGAGGCCCACCACCCACGCGGTGGTGGCCTCCGTGGTGGCCATGGGGGCCATGCGGGAGAAGCGCTCCGGCGCCAGGGCCGCGAGGCAGAGCACCACCATGCCGCCCAGCGAGCCGCCGGTGACGAGCTCCACCTCGTCCAGGCCCAGGGCGTCCAGGGCCAGCAGGATGCTGCGCGCCTGGTCCCATGGGGTGAGGGTGGCCGGCAGGCGGTGCTCGTCCTGGCGCAGGTCGCCCTTGGCGACGGGGGGCGGCGGACCGAAGCGCGCGTCGTCCACGCGGAGGGGGAAGCCCTCGTCGGCGGGGCCCGTGGTGCCGTAGCAGGAGCCGAGGTTGTTGAAGCACAGCAGCCGCATGCGGGACGGGTCCAGCACGCGCCGAGGGCCGATGAGCGGCTCCCACCACCCGCCCTGTCCCCCCGCGCGCATGTCGCCGGTGAGCGCATGCACCAGCAGCACCGTGGGCACGGCGGCGGGCGCGCGGGCCGGGCCGCGGCGGCGGGCCTCCGCGGCGGCGGCGTGTTGCTCGGCCCGCGTGCGGCGCACGACGCGCAGCGCGCTGGCCCGGGCCTCGTCCTCGGAGAGGACGCGGGCGCGGGAATGGAGCCAGGGCAGGTCGTCCTCGGGGCCCCACCACCAGCCTCGGACGAGGTGCGGCATGACGCGCGCGCCTGCCTCCAGCGTCAGGTCGGGCGGGGACACATCGAAGAGGCGGGGGGCCGTTGGAAGGTGAGGGGTGGGCACGGGAGGGCTCCGGGGAGGACGAGGGGCGCGCCCCTCCGGAGCACGGAGGGGCGCGGGCGAAGAGGGCGTGCCGTCAGCTGGCGGCGAGCGCCTGGTCCAGGTCGGCCAGCAGGTCGTCCAGGTGCTCCAGGCCGACGGACAGGCGCACCAGGTCGTCGGTGACGCCGGTGCTCAGCCGCTCCTCGGGTGAGAGCTGCTCATGCGTGGTGGAGGACGGGTGGATGATGAGCGAGCGCGTGTCGCCGATGTTGGCGAGCAGGCTCCAGAGCTTCACGCCGTTGATGAGCTTGCGGCCGGCCTCGCCGCCGCCCTTGACGCCGAAGGTCACCAGCCCGCCGAAGCCGCCGCGCAGGTAGCGCCGGGCGTTGGCGTGCGACGCGTCGTCCTCCAGCCCGGGGTAGCGCACCCAGGACACCTTGGGGTGCTGCTTCAGCCAGCGCGCCACCGCGAGCGCGTTCTCCGAGTGCCGCTCCACGCGCAGCCGCAGCGTCTCCAGGCCGAGGATGAAGGCGTGCGCGTTGAAGGGGCTGAGCGCGGGGCCCAGGTCCCTCAGTCCCTCGAGCCGCGCCTTGATGATGAAGGCCGAGGCGCCGAAGGCCTCGGCGAAGCGCAGGCCGTGGTAGCCGGGGTTGGGGTGCGTGAACTCGGGGAACTTGCCCTGGGCCCAGGGGAAGGTGCCGCCATCCACGATGACGCCGCCCAGGGAGGTGCCGTGGCCGCCGATGTACTTGGTGGCGCTGTGCACGACGATGTTCGCGCCGTGGCGCAGCGGCTGGAAGAGGGCGGGAGAGAGCGCCGTGTTGTCGACGATGAGCGGCAGCCCGGCCTCTTTCGCGATGGTGGCGATGGCCTCGAAGTCCGGGATGTCCAGGCGCGGGTTGCCGAGCGACTCCAGGTAGAGGGCCTTCGTCTTCGGGGTGATGGCCTCGCGGAAGGACTCCGGCCGGCCCGAGTCCACGAAGCGCGTGTGGATGCCCAGGCGGGGCAGCGTCACCTTGAAGAGGTTGTACGTGCCGCCGTAGAGGCTGGAGCCGGAGACGAGCTCATCGCCGGACTTGAGGAGGGTGAGGAGGGTCAGCGTCTCCGCGGCCTGCCCGGAGGCGACCGCGAGCGCGCCCACGCCGCCTTCGAGCGCGGCGATGCGCTTCTCGAAGACGTCCGTCGTGGGGTTCATGAGCCGCGTGTAGATGTTGCCGAACTCCTTGAGCCCGAAGAGGGCGGCGGCGTGGTCGGCGTCGCGGAACGTGTAGCTGGTCGTCTGGTAGATGGGCACCGCGCGCGACCCGGTGGTCGGGTCGGGCGTGTAGCCCGCGTGCAGGGCCAGCGTGTCGAAATGCAGGGGACGGTTCTCGGATGTGCTCATGGGGCGCTGCTCCTCGGTGGGGAAAGTGCGAGGGCAGCGCGCGTCCAGAAACGACGAAGCCCACCAACCCTCGCGGGTGGATGGGCTCGATGGCTCGCCAGGGCCGGACGGACGGACGTCAGCCGAACCTGGAGGGCATGAGCCCACCCGGCATCGACATTCGACACATGGCGCAAAGCGACGTCATTGAGGGTAACGGATAAGCGGTTGCCCTCCGGGAGTCAAGTCGCTCGCCCGGCAGTGACGGTGTGTGCGCACGTGCGGGGCGGCGCAAGAACCGGGTTGCTGCCGCGCGTGCCGCGGACATACCCATGCCTGGACGCACTTCTTCAGGAGCATCGGCATGGCGTCCAGCGACTACGCCCGCATCGAACAGGCCATTCACTACCTCGACGCGCACGCCCACGAGCAGCCGTCCCTGGAAGACGCCGCCGCGCACGTGGGCTTGAGCGCCTTCCACTTCCAGCGGCTGTTCTCCCAGTGGGCGGGCATCAGCCCCAAGCGCTTCGTGCAGGTGCACACGCTCTGCTCGGCCAGGCGCCTGCTGGCCGAGCGCCGGAGCGTGCTGGAGACGTCGCTGGAGGTGGGGCTGTCGGGCGGCGGCCGGCTGCATGAGCTCTTCGTCACCCTCACGGCGATGACGCCCGGCGAGTACAAGCTGGGCGGGGAAGGGCTCACCGTGCGTTACGGCGTCCATGCCTCGCCCTTTGGCGAGTGCCTGCTCGCCGCCTGCGAGCGCGGCATCTGTGGCCTGCACTTCCTGTCGGGAGAGTCGAAGGAGGACGCGGTGGCCTCGCTGCGCGCCGAGTGGCCACGCGCGACGTTCGTGGAGTCCGTGGAGGAGACGGCGCCCTGGATGGAGCGCATCTTCCAAGGCCGCGGCCCTGGCGCGGCGGCGCGTCCCCTGTCGGTGTTGGTGCGCGGCACGTCCTTCCAGGTGCAGGTGTGGCAGGCGCTGCTGCGCGTACCCTCGGGAGAGGTGACGACCTACGAGGACATCGCGAAGGCCATCGGCAAGCCGAGGGCGATGCGCGCGGTGGGCTCGGCGGTGGGGGACAACCCCGTGGGGCTCCTGATTCCCTGCCACCGCGTGCTGCGGAAGACGGGCGTCTTCGGGGAGTACCGCTGGGGCGCCACCCGCAAGCGGGCGATGCTGGCGTGGGAGGCGCTGCGGTACGACGGCGCCGAGGCCGCTCAGCGGTAGGTGAGCAGCGCGCGCTGGGGACCCTCGAAGTGGCCGTGCTCGTTGAGCGTGGACAGGTACCGGCCGCGCGCGCTGTAGAGGACCTTGGTGAGGCCGCAGTTCGCCAGCGTCAGGTTGAGGCGGAAGGCGTGCTCGTCGGGGATGCGGAGCAGCCCCTGGCAGATGGCGGTGATGGGACCTCCGGACGTGAAGACGAGCGCGTTCTTCGAGGGGCCCAGCTCCTGGATGAGCGCATCCAGCGCGCCGAGGCAGCGCCGCCGGAACGTGGGCCAGGGCTCCGTGTATTCGGCGTCGTGGTGGCCGGCCACCCAGCGGGCCACGGCCTCGCTGAAGAGCGCCTGGAAGGCCCGCCGGGGCGACTCCGTCCGGGAGAGCTCGTCCCGCAGCACGCCCGGGTCCGCGTAGCGCGGCGTGTGCCGGGCGACGATTTCCTCGTGGTCGAACTCATCGAAGCCCGGGGCCCGGACGGGGACGGCGTCACACCCGAGCGCGGTGAGACAGGCCTGCGCGGTCTGCTGGTGCCTCGTCATGGTGCCGGTGACGACGGCGTCCACGCGCGGCAGCCGCTCGCGCAGGGCCGCCCCCAGCACGCGGGCCTGCTCGTAGCCCGCGTCGGAGAGCTGGTCGTAATCCGCCTTCCCGAACGAGGCCTGTCCATGCCGGACCAGATACACCACGCCCATCAGCGGCCGCCCTTCCGGATGAGCCGGTGGCAGCGCCAGCCGAGGTAGTTGACCAGCACCCAGAAGTTCTTGAACGCTGGGTTGCGCGTCTGCCGGTGGTGGTAGCGGTAGTAGATCTGCTGAGCGATGACGGCGAGCCGGAAGAGCCCGAAGACCTCGTAGAAGGTCCAGTGGGCGGGCCTCAGCTTCGTCCGGTCCAGGTAGTACTCCACCACCTCCTCGCGCCGGAGCATGCCGGGCAGGTGCGTGGGCTGGCGCCGCGTGGAGCGCATGAGGACGTCGTCATCGGCATGGACCCAGTAGGCCAGGGCGCTGCCCAGGTCCATCAGCGGGTCGCCCAGCGTCGCCATCTCCCAGTCGAGCACGCCGATGACGCGCGTGGGCTCACCCGGGTCGAGCACCACGTTGTCGAAGCGCCAGTCGTTGTGGATGACGCAGGTGGCGGCGTCCGCGGGCGTGTTCGCCTTGAGCCAGTCGCGCACGTAGCGGAAGCCCGCGACGTTCCACGTCCGCGCCTTCTCATAGCGCGCGGACCAGCCCTCCACCTGCCGCGCGGGGTAGCCCGGCCCCTTGCCGAGCGACGTCAGCCCCACCGCCGCCGGGTCCACGGCGTGCAACTCCACCAGCTTGGAGATGACGTTGAGGCACAGCGCGCGCGTCTGCTGCGCGTCCAGCGTCAGGCCGCGAGGCAGGTGCTTGCGGGGGATGAGCCCCGCGATGCGCTCCATGACGTAGAAGTCGCTGCCCAGCACCGCCGGGTCCTGACACAGGCCGACCATGTCGGGCACGACGGGGTAGGCCGGCTTCAGGGCTCGTTGCACCGTGTACTCGCGGGCCATGTCGTGGGCCGACTTCGCCTTCGTGCCCGCCGGAGGCCGCCGCAGGATGAGGTCCCGGTTTGCGTACTTCAGGCGGTACGTCCAGTTGGAGGCGCCGCCCGCGTACTGCGTGACTTCCGGCGTGCCCTCCAGCGTGGGGTCCTGGGCCTTGAGCCAGGCGTCCACGGCCGGGAGGTTGAGCTCCTCGCCCGGGCGTACGGCGCCGGCGGGGTCGATGGTGGCGGTCGGTGGCATGGGTGGGCCTCCTCTTCCTCGGCGGGGCTACGGACGCGAGCCGGGGCGCATGCCCCGTGTGTTCCGGCGCAGGACCCACGCATAGAGCTCGCGTGGCAGCAGGCGCTTCATCCTCCACGCCCTGCGGCCGTCCGCGTGGGGCAGGACGTAGAACTCGCGCTGGGCCACCGAGGTGAAGACGTCGTTGGCGATGTCATCCGCGGTGATGGCCGAGCGTTCGAGCAGCCGCGCCATGGTGACGCCCAGCCGCGGGTCCGTGGTGCGCAGCGAGTCGCCCAGGTTCGTCTTGAAGAAGGACGGGCACACGACGCTGACGCCAATGCCATGCTCCGCCAGCTCGTTGTGCAGCGTCTCCGACAGCGACACGACCGCGGCCTTGGTCGCGTTGTAGCTGCTCATCAGCGGTACATCGAGCAGGCCCGCCATGGACGCGACGTTGACGAAGTGGCCGCGGCCCTGCTGCTTGAAGGTGGGAGTGAAGACCTTGCATCCCCGCACGACGCCCAGCAGGTTGATGTCGATGATCCACTGCCAGTCCTCGAGCGGCACGTCCTCGATGGCGCCCGCCTGCGCGACGCCGGCGTTGTTGACCACCACGTCCACGCCGCCCCACTGGGACGTGAGCCAGCCCAGCGCGGCCTGGAGGTCCTCCTCGCGCCGGACGTCACAGCGCTGGTAGTGGGCCCGAGGAGCCATGACGGACAGCTCCCTGAGCGTCTCCTCGCCACGGGCGTCGTTGACGTCGCCGATGCAGACCTTCCAGCCCGCGCGAGCGAAGCGCAGGGCAATGGCCCTGCCGAGGCCGCTGGCGCCGCCGGTGATGAAGATGCGTTGATGGGCCATGGCAATCAGCTCCGGGAGAAGCCCCGCTTCGACAGCTCGATGCGGGCGATGAGTCCCTTGTGTACTTCGTCCGGCCCATCCGCCAGTCGCAGGCTGCGCGCCTGGGCGAAGAAGCCCGCCAGCGGCGTATCCTGGGACACCCCGGCGCCGCCGTGAAGCTGGATGGCGTCGTCCACCACCTTCTGGAGGACATTCGGCGCGACGACCTTGATGGCGGAAATCTCCGTCATGGCCCCGAGCGCCCCCACCTGGTCCATCTTCCACGCCGCGTACAGCGTCAACAGGCGGGCCTGGTCGATGGCGATGCGGGCCTCGGCCACCTTCTCGCGGTTGCCGCCCAGGTTGAGCAGCGGCTTGCCGAACGCGGTGCGCTTCATGCCCCGGTCAATCATCAGCTCCAGCGCTCGCTCGGCCGCGCCGATGCAGCGCATGCAGTGGTGGATGCGCCCCGGCCCGAGCCGGCCCTGGGCAATCTCGAAGCCCATCCCTGGCCCGGCGATGACGTTGTCGCGCGGCACGCGCACGTTGTCGAAGTGGACCTCACCGTGGCCGTGGGGCGCGTCGTAGTCGCCGTACACGGGCAGCATGCGGCGGATGCTCACCCCCGGCGCGTCCAGCGGCACCAGCACCATGGAGTGCTGGTGGTGCCGGTCGCCGCCCGTGTCGGGCGTGCGGGCCATGAAGATGGTCACCTTCGCGTTCGGGTGCCCCAGCCCGCTGGACCACCACTTGCTGCCATTGAGGACGACCTCGTCGCCATCGACGATGGCGGTGGCCGCCATGTTGGTGGCGTCTGAAGAGGCCACGTCCGGCTCCGTCATGCAGAACACCGAGCGGATGTCCCCGGCGAGCAGCGGCTTCAGCCAGCGCTCCTGCTGCGCCTCGGAGCCGTACTTCCAGAGCACCTCCATGTTACCGGTGTCCGGGGCACTGCAGTTGAAGACCTCGGAGGCGATGAAGCTGCGGCCGGTCTCCTCGGCGATGGGCGCGTACTCCAGCGTGCTGAGCCCGGCGCCGAGCTTCGCGTCGGGGAGGAACAGGTTCCACAGGCCCTGGGCCTTCGCCCTGGCCTTCAGCTCCTCCATGACGGGGGGCACGCGCCAGGTCCTCCAGTCGCCGCCCTGGGCGGTGGCGCGGAGCTCCTCGTGGTAGCGGGCCTCCGCCGGCAGGATGTGCTCGCGCATGAAGCGCTTCACGCGCTCCAGGTAGTCCTTGCCTCGCTCACTCGGCTCGAAGTCCATCGCACGGCCTCCTTTCGATACGCCTTCATCCTGCGGACGCGGCCTTGATGCATCCAGTGAATGTTGGTCATGTGTATCCATGAACCCTGTTCAGGATTCCGGGCGGCTGGCGAGGCTCGACCTCAACCTCTTCCGCGTGTTCGACGTGGTGCTTCGGGAGCGGAACCTGACCCGGGCGGCGGAGGTCCTCTTCCTCAGCCAGTCGGCCGTGAGCCATGCGCTGGCTCGCCTGCGTGAGCAGCTCGGGGAGCCGCTGTTCGTCCGCGAGGGCCGGGGCGTGGCGCCCACCGCATTCGCGGAGCGGCTGGCGCCGGAGATTCGGGAGGCGCTGGCGCTGTTCGAGCAGGCGGTTCATCGCGGACGCGGCTTCGACCCTCGCCGGGACGTGGGCCACTTCACGGTGGCGATGAACGACGTGCTGGAGCCGTCGACTCTGCCGCTGCTCGTCGCGCGCCTGCGAGAACACGCTCCGGAGATTCGAATCTCCAGCGTTCGGCTGGACAGGGCGCGCTTGGAGCGTGACCTCGCCTCCGGGCGGCTCGACCTCTCCATCGACGTGGAGCAGCAGACGGGCGCGGACCTGAAGCGGGCGTCGTTGCTGAAGGACACCTTCTGCGTGGTGAGCCAGCGCAGGCGGAAGCTGGACGTGGTGAAGTACATGGCGGCCCGGCACGTCACCGTGTCCTCGCGCCGCACCGGGCTGGCCGTGGAGGACCTGGTGCTCAGCAGGCTCGGCTACCAACGCGAGGTCGTCGTGCGCTGCCAGCACTACGAGGCCGCGTTCCAGCTCGTCGCGGGCTCGGACCTGCTGCTGACGATGCCCCGGCGGCGCGCGACGGCGTTACACGCGCTGCTGGGCAACCACCTGCTACCGATGCCGCTGTCGCTGCCCCCGCTGGAGCTGCATGTCTACTGGCACCGAAAGGCGGAGGCGGACCCCCGCAACCGCTGGCTCCGGGGCGAGCTGCTCGCGCAGGCGAAGGCCGGTTGAAGCGGGCCGCCTCAACCCTGGATGTCGAAGCGAAGCGACACCCGCGCTCCGGCCTGCACGCGCATCAAGCCTTCGCCCGTGGCCAGCGCGCCGGCTGGAGCCGTCCAGGGCTCCACGCAGACGAAGTCCTTCCCGCGCAGCGTCCAGACGACGAGCACGCGGTACTCCGGGCTCCACGACAGGCGGATGGGTTCGAGCCCCGGTCCCCGCTCCAGCGTCGTGTCCGGCTTGGAGTGGTCCTTCAGGTGGAGGTCCACCTCGGCCTCGGTGAGCGCCAGCCCGGAGAACGCTACATCCTGCTTGCGCTGGTTGTCCCACGCCCGCGTGGCATCCGTCTCCACGCCCGCTTGCGCCTTCGCCGCATCCGGCACGTGGAAGTACGGGTGGAAGCCCAGGTGCAGCGGCATCGGCCGCGAGTCCTGGTTCTCCACCTCGAAGGCCAGCGTCAGCCGGCGGCCCGCGAGGGAGAAGGTCAGCCGCGCATCGAACCGCCACGGGAAGTGGCGCAGCGTCTCCTCGCTGGAGGTCAGCTCCACGGCGAGCCGCGCGGCCTCCGCCTGGAGCACCCGCCACGGCAACTTCCGCGCGAAGCCGTGCTGCGGCAGCGTGTACGGCTGACCGTCCACGGAGTAGGTGTCCCCCGGCAGCGGCCCGGCGATGGGAAAGAGCACGGGGATGCCCCCGCGCACGTTCTTCGCCGGGTCCGCGACCGTGGCCTCGTCGAGGTACAGCAACTCGTCACCGTCCACGCGCATCCGGGTGACGAGGGCCCCGCGTGAAGGGATGACCTCCACGCGGCACCCGCCGTCCACCAGTGCGTACGTGGCCAGTCCTGCGATGCCGGGGAACGGGCCGCTCACGGCTGCCTCAGAGGGCGCCCTCGTTCGGGTCGCTGTCCATGAAGGGGTAGGGCACCTTCACGGCCGGAACGAAGGTCTCCTTGATGGTGCGGGGGCTGGTCCACCGCACCATGTTGAGGGCCGAGCCCGCCTTGTCGTTGGTGCCGGACGCCCGGCCACCCCCGAAGGGCTGCTGGCCCACCACCGCGCCGGTGGGCTTGTCGTTGATGTAGAAGTTGCCCGCCGCGTGGCGCAGCTCGCGCAGCGCCGTGTCGATGGCCTTCCGGTCGCGCGCGAACACGGCGCCGGTGAGGGCGTAGGCGGCGGCTTGATCGACCGCGCGCAGCGTCTCCTCGTACTTCGCATCCGGGTAGACGTTCACGCCCACCAGCGGCGCGAAGATCTCCTCGCGGAGGATGCGGTGCGTGGGGCTGTCGAGCTGCACTAGCGTGGGCTTCACGAACCAGCCCTGCTTCCGGTCCGTGTCGCCGCCGGCGACGATGGTGGCGCCGCTGTCGTTCTTGGCGAGGTCGATGTACGAGGAGACCTTGTTGAAGGACTTCTCGTCGATGACGGCGCCCATGAAGTTGCTGAAGTCCGACACGTCGCCCATGCGAATCTCGCTGATGAGCGCCTGGAGGCGCGGCTTCAGCTTGGGCCACAGGGACTCGGGGACGAAGACGCGGCTGGCGGCGGAGCACTTCTGGCCCTGGAACTCGAAGCCGCCGCGGACGATGGCCACCGCGAGCGCCTCCAGGTCGTCCGCTGCCGACGGGTGGGCGACGATGAAGTCCTTGCCGCCCGTCTCACCGACGATGCGGGGGTACTGCTTGTAGCGGGAGATGTTCTCGCCCACCGTGCGCCACATGGCGTTGAACGTCGGCGTGGAGCCGGTGAAGTGGATGCCGCCCAGGTGCGGGCTGGCCATCACCGGGTTGCCCACCGTGGGGCCGTCACCCGGCAGCATGTTGATGACGCCGTCGGGCAGGCCGGCCTCGCGCAGCAGCTCCATGATGTACCAGGCGCTCAGGGCCGCGGTGGACGACGGCTTGAAGAGCACCACGTTGCCCATCATCGCCGGCGCGGTGGCCAGGTTGAGGGCAATGGCGGTGAAGTTGAACGGCGCCACCGCGAAGACGAACCCGTCCAGCGGGCGGTAGTCCGTCATGTTCCACGTCTGCGGCGCGGCCTCGGGCTGCCAGCCCAGGATCTGCTCGGTGAAGTGGACGTTGTAGCGCAGGAAGTCCACCGCCTCGCACGCGGCGTCGATCTCCGCCTGGTGGGCCGTCTTGGACTGCCCCAGCATGGTGGCGGCGTTGAGGATGGGGCGGTAGCGCGAGGCCAGCAGCTCCGCGGCGCGCAGGAAGATGGCGGCGCGTGACTGGAAGGGCATGCGCGCCCACTCTTCCTTGACGGACAGGGCGGCCTGGATGGCCTGCTCCACGTGGCTGGCGTCGGCCTCGTGCAACGTGGCCAGCACGTGCGAGTGGTCGTGCGGCATGCGCACCGTGTCCGTCTTGTCGGTGCGGATGTGCTTGCCGCCGATGATGACGGGGATGTCGAGCTGCTCACCGGCCATGCGCTTCAGCGTGGCCTGGAGCTCACGGCGCTCGGGCGCACCGGGCGCGTAGGAGAGGACAGGCTCGTTCTTCGGCGGCGGGACGCGGGTATGGGCGTTGATCACGCGGATTCACCTCGGGCGGAAACGAAGGGCGCGCAGCATAGCCAAGCGGCCCTGCTGGGGAAGCGTGGAAGGTGACGCAACCTCCAGTGAACCCTTGTGGTTTCGGACAATTCCCTGGCCTCACGGCCTGTCCAGGCGCGGTGACGCGGCGCGCGAGCACACGTCAGGAGTGATGTGTGCGCGCTGGGCCGCGCCGCGACGCGCGCGGCGCCTTCGACGGCGAGGCACCCCGCTCGCTTTCGAGGAACTCCTGCAATGCGGCCGCGTTGTTGTGCTCGGTGTCGCGGGAGCTGTAGACGAGCGTCACCGTGCCGCGGCGGGCGGCCTCGAGGATGGGCTGCCATGCCGAAGGATGGGCCGCGAGCTCGGCCGCATATCGGCGGCGGAACTCGGACCAGCGCGACGGGTCGTGGCCAAACCACTTCCGCAGCTCCGTGCTGGGCGCGACGTCCTTCAGCCACCCATCCAGGGGAAGCGCTGTCTTGCGAACCCCCCGAGGCCACAGGCGTTCCACCAGGAAGCGCCTTCCGTCCTTGTTGCTCGCGGCGTCGTACGCCCGCTTGAGTTGAATCATTGCCGCACCGCCTTTCTCGCCACCCATGCGCGGTGGCTCTCCAGGGACAACGGCCGGGCGCGGGTCATCTCCTCCCGCCGCCGAGGCGGACTGGCGCGGTGTCGCCCGCTCGTCCGCGGCGAGTGAAGCGCGGGCGTCGATGAGCGGCGGTCCCGGTGCGGAGGCTCAGCGCCTCCAGGCGGGCTGCGTGGTGGGCGCGGACGGGGCGGCGGCGCCCGCCCGCCGCAGCAGCGCGTGAATCTGGGCGATGAGCACGGGCGGCTTCACCGGCTTGACGAGGTACGCATCCGGCACGGGCTGGTCCGGTGGCCCGTCCATGCGAGGCGCGTAGCCGCTGACGAAGACGACGGGGATGTGCCCGAGCGTGGGCTCGGCGCGGAACCGGCCGCACAGCGCGTAGCCGTCCATCCCGTCCATGTTCACGTCGGAGAGGAGCACGTCCGGAGGGTGGGCCAGGGCCTGCTGGAGGCCCGACTCGCCGTCGGCCGCCGTGGTGCAGTCGAAGTCTCCGGAGAGCAGGAGACGGAGCGTCTCCCGCATCGTCCACGAGTTCTCGACGATGAGGACCTTCGGCTTCACGAAACCCCGGCTCTCAGGGAGGCAGCCGCCCGGCGGTACCCGGTATGCCCCTTCTCCCTGGAAAGGCCCCAGCATCACCTCACGCGGCAGCCAGGGCAAGAGGGGGTGGCTTCCACCCCTGGGGGCGGAGGTGGCGCCGCGCGGAGCTACTCCTCGGGAGGCGGATGGACGAGGCCCCGACGCGAGACGGCGGAGTCTGGCTCCTCGTCGCCGCGCGCCTCTCGCTTCGGAACCTCCTGGGACGTCCATTCCTCGCCGCGCTCCACGCGCGACTCCCAGGCCGTGTCGGCGGTGGGCGTGGCGCCTGCCTCGCGCGCGAGCCGCCGCGACACGTCCGCCGCGCCGCGGTCCTGCGCGTCCTCCACCTGGCCCCGGTCGCGAGCCTGGAAGTTCTCTCCGGCGTGGAAGCCGGCCTGCTGGTCGTCGCCAATGTCCCGGGGCCGCTCGTCGCGGGAGCCCGTGTCCTTCTTGCCGGCCATGGTGCCATCTCCGTGGGTAGGGTGGGCGTCCACCGCGCCCTGTCCGGCACAAGTTCGGAGCCCGCCTGCCCCCGGGCAAGCGGCGCGGGCCGTGTCGGCGGGAGAGGGGGCTGGCGAGGCGGGGGCGGGGCTTGCCGGGCCAGCGCCGGTCCGCCGCGCGAGAGCCGCGTCACCACCCCGGCGAGGTCCGCCGTGGGCGTGGCGATGCGGCAGGGCCGCCCGGCAGCCGTCCGGCCGGGGCATCCGCTGTCCGCTCCTTGTCGTCTCGCGGCCGGCCTGCGGTGCTCCACTCAACGCCGGTCTGGCACCGATGATGTGTGCCCGCCGCGTGGAAACGTGATATCCCTTTAACTTCTGTATTTCGCTGACCCCGCCGGTTCCCCTTCGTGAGCGACGAGGAGAAGACAGCCGTCCTGGACGAGCGCAGCCGTCCTCCGAGTTCCTGGGGGGACCGCATCCGCACGCCCATCACCCTTCCGGGAGCGCGCGCCGGGGAGCGCCGCTCGCTGGCCGTGGGCATGGTCGTGACGGGGCGCTACCGGGTGGAGGGCCTGCTGGGCGAGGGCGGCATGGGCCGCATCTGGCTGGCGTCGGACCTGCACGAGCACCGCCGGGTGGCGCTCAAGGAGATGCAGGTCCCCGCGGGCCTGACGGCGGGGAAGACGGAGGAGCTGGTGCTGATGTTCCGGCACGAGTTCTTCGCGATGAAGAAGCTCCAGCACCCCGGGACGCTGAAGGTCTTCGACTGGGGCATGACGGAGGCCGGCAACCGCTTCATCACCATGGAGGTGGTGGACGGGCAGGACCTGAGCTCGCTGGGGCGCGAGGCGCCGCTGGACACGCCCACGCTGTACCGGGTGCTCATCCAGATGTCGCAGGTGCTGGCCTTCCTGCACTCGCGGCTGTACGTGCACTGTGACATCAAGGCCAGCAACGTCCGCATCACCCGCTCCGGCGCGGTGAAGCTGATGGACTTCGGGGTGATGCACCAGTTGGGCACGCCCAGCCCGGGCAAGCTCAAGGGCACGCTGGAGTACCTGGCGCCGGAGTGGCAGCGCGGCGCGAGCATCGACGGCCGCGCGGACCTCTACTCGCTGGGCGTCATGGCCTACTACCTGACCACGCGCCGGTTGCCCTTCAAGCGCAACACCCCGGCGGCGCTGCTGGCGGACCACCTGACGCGGCCGCCGCCGAAGCCGTCCACGATTTGTCCGGTGGACCCGCAGCTGGAGGAGATCATCCTGCTGCTGCTGGCCAAGGACCCGCGCGAGCGCTTCCAGAACGCCAGCGAGCTGATGGAGGCGCTCTGCCACGCCAGCGGCGTGCCCATGCCGGAGGAGCCGCTGTCCGCGCGCTCCAGCTACCTGCACGTGCCGGAGGTGGTGGGGCGCGCCGCGGAGCTGGAAGCGCTGATGAACGGCCTGGCCGAGGCGGACTGGGGCCAGTCCCGCGCGGTGCTCATCGGCGCGCCGGCGGGCGTGGGCAAGACGCGGCTGCTCCAGGAGTTCGAGCTGCAGGCGAAGCTGGCGGAGCTGCCCTTCGGCCGCGGGCAGTGCCGGGCGGAGGGGCAGGCGCCGCTGACGCCCATCGTCCAGGCGGTCCGCGGTCTGGTGCCGCTGACGCCGGCGGAGATGATGGAGCGCCTGGCGCCGAAGCTGCGGCAGCTGCTCCCGGGGCTGACGCCGGACGCGTGCGAGCCCCACGTGGTGGTGGGGGAGGAGAAGCTGGCCTTCTTCGGCGCGCTGGCCGAGTGGGTG
>Ga0182745_1002562_pt1 | contig 16200 bp, 12 predicted proteins | sample eDN3rd30CKraftBY_FD_128523 | JGI IMG/M metagenome (GOLD analysis project Ga0182745, IMG submission 128523) | Enriched backyard soil microbial communities from Emeryville, California, USA - eDNA 3rd pass 30_C Kraft BY (version 2) (version 2) | ecosystem: Environmental > Terrestrial > Soil >...
CTAACTTGACCTGCGTCTCGATATATTGCTGTGATTTGTCCGAGTACAACGCATCAACGAGCACACCGTATTTCTTCGCGACAAAACCACGGCGCACTTTACGCGTGCGCGTCAATTCGTCGTCATCCGGATCGAGTTCCTTGTGCAATACCAAGAAGCGATGAATCTGGCTGCCTGCCAGCATTGGGTCCGCCGCCAGATCCTCATTGACCTGCCGTACACAATCGCTGATCAATGCATGGACCTCTGGCTTACCTGCCAAGTCCGTGTAGCCGGTGTAGGGCAAGTTGCGTCGCTCGGCCCAGTTTCCTACGGCCTCAAAATCAATATTGATCATGGCGCAGGCGTGAGATCTCTGGTCGCCGATCGCGACCGCCTCTTTGATAAATGAATAGAACTTGAGTTTGTTTTCTACAAACTTCGGCGCAAACATCTGGCCATCGTGAGCACCGCCAACCAGACGGCCCACGTCCTTGACCCGATCAATGATTCTCAGGTGTCCTTGTTCATCGATATAGCCTGCGTCACTGGTGTGGTACCAACCATTCTCATCCAGCACCTGAGCGGTCGCTTCCGGGTTCTTGTAGTATTCCTTGAGCAAACCGGCCGTCTTGACAATCACCTCGCCCTGCTCGGAGATTCGGATCTCAACGCCTCGACACGGCTTGCCGACACTGTCGGGTCTGACCTCGTCATCGGGTTGCATGCAAACGAACACAGCGGTTTCGGTGGACCCGTACAACTGTTTCAGGTTAATGCCGATGGCTCGATAGAAATCGAACAGATCCGGCCCGATTGCCTCTCCGGCTGTATACGCAACTCGGACCCGAGCCATACCAAAGTTATTACGCAAAGGCCTGTACACCAGGAAATTACCTAGGCGGTAAAGCAAGCGGTCCCACGGTGAAACCGGCTTTTTATCCATCAAGCGTGGGCCAACACGATTGGCAATGCGCATAAAAACATCAAACATTCGCCGCTTGATGAGCCCGGCGTCCTCCATACGGATCATCACGCTCGTGAGAAGGCTCTCGAAAGCGCGAGGAGGCGCAAAGTAGTACGTGGGCCCGACCTCACGCATATCAATGTTCACCGTGCTGTCAGACTCCGGGCAATTGACCACATAGCCGCAGTACAACCATTGTGCGAACGAAAAAATGTTTTGCCCCATCCAGGCGGGCGGCAGGTAGGCCAGCACTTCGTCCTGCGGCCCCAAGCGATCAAACTCCGCGCCGGCGCCAGCACGATCCAGCATCGAACCATGCGTGTGCACCACACCTTTTGGGTTGCCGGTCGTGCCCGATGTGAAAAACATGGCGGCGACATCATCTGCCGACCCGACATCAATTTCACGTTTGAACAAATCAGGGTCCCGCTTAGCTAGCGCCGCGCCACGCTCTACCATGGTTTCCAGCGAAACAAGGAGCGCCTCATCGTAGTTGCGCAAGCCACGTGGGTCATCGTAGAAAATCGTGCTCAGCAAGGGACACTGGCTGCGGATTTCCAATAGCTTGTCGACTTGCTCCTGATTCTCGACAACACAATATCGGACCTCCGCGTTATTGAGGGGATAAATGCATTCCGACGCCACCGCATCCTGGTACAACGGCACAGGAATGGCGCCGATCGCTTGCGCGCCCAGCATGCATGCCATCAGCCAAGGCCGATTACCGCCGATCAACGCTAAATGCTCGCCACGCTGCAGCCCCGCATCATGTAAGCCGCAGGCAATTTTCTCCACCAATTGACGGAATTGTGTCCACGTCAGGACTTGCCAGATGCCATACTCTTTCTCACGCATGGCGGCCGCCATTGGACGCTCTTCGGCATTCCTCAGCAGCAGTTTTGGAAATGTCATTTGCATGCTTTTTCCTTGGGGGGACGGAGAAATCGCCAACGACTCCCCTACCCGTCCAAATCGATCAAAACGCAGTGCGCGTCGGTTATTCCATGCGCTTGGCAACTTCTTCGAGCATCACCTCTGTCGCGCCGCCGCCGATTGCCTGGACGCGCGCATCCCTGGCCATTCGCTCGATCGCTGTTTCCCGAATAAAGCCCATGCCACCGTGGAACTGGAGGCAGTCGTACATCACCTCGTTCACAAGCGTGCCTGCCAAGGCTTTGATCATCGAGACTTCTTTGGTGACTTGTTGTCCCATCGCATCGCGCCATGCAGTCGTATAGACGAAGCTGCGCGCAGCCTCGACTTGCGACGCACGCCATGCCAGGCGATGCCGTACAGTCTGCATACCCCAGAGCGTGCCGCCGAACGCTTTGCGCTGCCCAACCCAATCACGGGTCAACTCCAAAGCTCGAGCCGCCTCGCCCATTGATTGCGCCCCTAGCACGATTCGCTCATTCTGCAGGTTCTTCACCAGTGCATAGAAGCCGCGATGCTCTTGGCCGAGCAATGCATTCGCAGGCAATCTGCAGTTCTCGAACACGAGTTCCGCGGTATCGCTGGACAGCCACCCTTGTTTTTTCAGCGGTCTCGCGACCGAGAACCCGGGTGTCCCCTTATCCACGATGAACATCGAAATTTCTCGGCCACGACCGGCATCGCCGGTTTTGGCCGCTACAAAGTACACATCCCCGTAGACGCCGTTCGTAATGAACATTTTGCTGCCGTTCAATACCCAGCCATCTCCATCTCGCCGTGCGGTAGTACGCATACTCTGCAAATCAGAGCCGGCGTCCGCTTCAGTCATCGCCACAGCGGCAATTTTCCTGCCGGCAATTATGTCAGGCATATAGCGCTCTTGCTGCGCCGACGTACCCGCATGAAATAGATGAGGGCTAGCCATATCGGTATGCACCAGCACAGTGATGGCAAAACCGCCAAACGTGGATCTACCGAGCTCTTCCGCCAGCACAACTGTCGCCAACGTGTCCATATTGGCGCCGCCGTATTGTTCGGGATAGCGAATTCCCAGAAATCCCAGCTCGCCCATCTGGTTCAGTATGTCTCGAGGAACAAAACCCTGTTCCTCCCACTCATGAGCGACAGGCTCGACGCGCTCACGGACGAATCTCTTGACGGACGACCGAAATATCTCATGCTCCTCGGTCAGGAACGGAAAAGCGGAAGATGCTGATGACGTCGACATGTTCTATATGCTCCAAATCAATCTAACACTTGTTAGGTGAAGTATCTTCCAAAAACACATGCTATTTGTATAGGTATAAATACCTAATTTTAAATATTGATTACCTAACTATCGTTAGTTAAGATTCAAGCATGAACAGACCTGTCTCTCAGATACCTTTGTCAGGTATTCGTATCGTCGAACTCGAATCGATCGGCCCGGTGCCATTTAGCGGCCTGCTCCTCGCGCAACTAGGAGCCGACGTCACGCTGGTTTCCGCTCCGCATGCACGTGACAACGGAATACCCTTCACCGACGATCCACTATTGATGCATCGCCATCATGTGACGATCGATTTGAAATCCAGTGCCGGACAGGAGACGTTGGACACCCTGTTGCGCGATGCCGATGCCCTTATCGAGGGTTATAGACCCGGTGTGCTGGAGCGTTTGGGATTGGCGCCGTCGAACTTACTGGACCGTCACCCAAAGCTTGTCATTGGCCGCTGCAATGGCTGGGGCGATTGCGGCGACCGCTCGCGCATCGCCGGTCATGACATCAATTACCTGGCGCTCTCGGGAATATTGGCCACCACTGGGCCGCGGGAGCTTCCTATGCCCCCCCTGAACCTCGTCGGCGACTTCGGAGGTGCCTCCACGCATTTGGCACTAGGCGTAGTCAGCGCGATACTGCAGACGCGCCTGACGGGATCAGGCAGCCTGGTCGATACCAGCATTCTGGGATCGACTCTGGCACTGAGCACGCATCTGCGCGGCCTCAAGCGTGCCGGACTCTGGTCAGACGAACGCGAATCCAACCTGCTCGACGGCGGTGCGCCGTTCTATCGTTGTTATCAGACGGCCGATCAAAAATGGATGGCGGTAGGCGCCATCGAACCTAAATTCTTCAGCGAGCTGGTGCTTTTACTTGGCGCCGACGTCGATACTACACTCCAGTACAGGCGGGCCCACTGGTCCGCCATCAGTGCAGAGTTTGCTCGCTGTTTTCTACGAAAAACACAAGAAGCGTGGGACGACGTTTTTCGAAGCAGCGATGCGTGCGTGACACCGGTGCTAAGCCTGGACGAATCGGCGTCCGTCACAGCCGATGTCGTCACCTGGGAAGACGGCATTCCCGGTTCTGCTCTGAAGTTTTCATCCCCCGTTGCGGAGACTGAATATGGCAACTAAGAGCCCCAAAAAAGCAGCTGACCCCCCTATTTCAGAAGGACGTCAAGCGGTGCTGGATACTGCCGCCAGGCTCTTTCGAGTCGAGGGTTATGCCAGTACGTCTTTACGCGATATCGCGGCAGAGGCCGGCATGAAAGCCGCGAGCCTGTATCACCATTTCGAATCGAAAGATGCCATCGTTCTCGATGTCCTGCGCATCGGCGTAGAGCGTGTTTGCGAACACGTCAAGACCTGTGTCGCCAAACTCCCCCCCGATGCGCCGCCGCAACTCATATTGCAAACGGCCATCCATTCCCATTTGCAAGGCATGTTCGAGCTGCAGGACTACACGTCCGCGAACGTTCGCATCTTTGGCCAAGTACCTCAGCATGTGCGTGAGGCACATGTACCGACTCGAGACGCATACGAACGCTACTGGGCCTCGTTGTTCACGCGCTGCGCTGCGCAGGGAACCATGGATGATCGTCGCGACTTGCGGCTCGCTCGACTGTTCTTGATAACAGCCATGAACGGCACGCTGGATTGGTTCCAGGGTGGCGAGGTATCGCTCAAAGCCATTTCGGATGAACTAACCGAGATGATGCTCAACGGCCTATTGAAACGGCCGAAAACGGACACATCAGAACCACAATCGCGATCATCGCGGCGGATGAAAAAAGGAGAATGAAATGCAGGCGCCCGCTGCCATATCCAAAAAAGCGCTATATGACGACGCGCTGAACGTCTTGAGAGACCGAATGCGTTGGGCCACGGCCGGCGGAGGGCAACGCCTGCATGAAAGGCATGAGTCGCGCGGAAAGATTTCCGTACGCAAACGCATTGATCTGCTGCTCGATCCCGGCAGTCCATTCATGGAGCTTTCCGCCTTGGCAGGCTGGGGCCTGTACAATAACGAAGTCCCCTCGGCAGGCATTGTCACCGGCATCGGTCGCGTGAGCGGCGTTAATTGCATGATCATCGCCAACGACGCGACTGTCAAAGGCGGCAGCTTCTTTCCTGAAACGACTCGCAAACACGTCCGCGCTCAGGAAATCGCTTGGGAAAACAAGCTACCCTGCCTCTATTTGGTAGATTGCGGCGGAGCCTATCTTCCTCAACAAGATCGGGTTTTTCCGGACTACGGGCATTTCGGCACCACGTTCTATCATCAATGCCGCATGAGTGCCGATGGAATTCCTCAGCTGTCCATCGTGTTTGGTGGATGCACAGCGGGTGGCGCTTACATCCCTGCCCTCTCCGACGAATCTATCATGGTGAGTGGCACCGGACGGATCCATTTGGGCGGTCCCCCGATCGTCAAAGCCGCCATCTCCGAAATCGTCGACGGCGAAACATTAGGTGGCGCAGATATGCACGCGCGTGTTTCAGGCGTCACGGACTATCTGGCCACTGACGAAACCGATGCACTGCAACGCCTAAGACAGATTGTCGCGAAGCTGAACTGGAAGACGGATACCGCTGCGGCAAGACAGCCTGCCCTACCGCCCAAACAAGACGCCAGTGAAATTCCCGGCATCGTCGGCACCGACCTGCGGCAACCGTTCGACGTACGTGAAATATTGATGCGTCTCGTAGACGACAGCGATTTTCAAGAGTTCAAACCCGAATACGGCACGACGCTGGTTTGCGCCACCGCGCACATCCATGGCTACCCTGTCGGCATCATCGCCAACAATGGCGTGTTGTTCTCCGAGTCGTCGGTAAAAGGCGCGCACTTTATCGAATTGTGCAACCAACGCAGAATCCCAATCCTGTTTTTGCAGAACATCACGGGCTTCATGGTCGGCACCGAGGCTGAACGCGGTGGCATCGCCAAACACTCAGCCAAACTGGTCTATGCAGTCGCGACAGCCAAGGTTCCTCGCTTCACCGTACTCATAGGTGGCAGCTATGGTGCTGGAAACTACGGCATGTGTGGCCGTGGGTTTGGTCCTCGCTTTTTGTTTGCCTGGCCTAACAGCCGCATTGCCACCATGAGCCCCGACGTCGCAAGCACCGTATTGACGGAGTTGCGCCGCTCCTCTCTAAAAGGGCCCGTCGACGAGGCAGAAATAGAGCAGCTACAGAGCGAAACAAGACATCAATTCGAAACTCAAAGTGATCCCTACTATGCAACAGCACGCCTGTGGGATGACGGCATTATCGAACCTGGCCAAACGCGTGACGTATTGGGAATCTGTCTGCAACTCGCAGACGAAAGTACTCCTCGCTTCGTCGGCCAAAGCCCTGTCTACCGGATGTGATCATGTTTTCCAGCCTGCTTATCGCTAATCGCGGCGAAATTGCCTGCCGCATCATCAAGACCTGCCGCCGTCTTGGTATACGAACCGTCGCGGTGTATTCCGAGGCAGACGCGGCTGCGCGCCATGTCCGCGAGGCGGACCAAGCCATTTATATCGGTCCAGCCAAAGCCGCACAGTCCTACCTCAATGCCCAAGCCGTCGTCGACGCCGCCATACAATCTGGCGCGCAAGCCATTCATCCTGGCTACGGATTTCTCTCGGAACGCCTGGACCTAATCGAAGCCTGCGAAAAAGCGGGCATCGTCTTTGTCGGTCCTCACAAACGAGCGATCGCCTCGATGGGCTCCAAAATCGAAAGCAAGCGCATCGCCAGAAATGCTGGTGTACCTTGCATCCCCGGCTACGACGGAGACGATCAAAGCCTTGACCGTCTGTGCCAAGAAGCAGAACGCATTGGCTTTCCTCTCTTGATCAAAGCCAGCGCTGGTGGCGGCGGCAAAGGCATGCGGCGGGTAAACGAGCCCAGCGCCTTGCAAGCCCAATTGACCACAGCACGCGCCGAAGCCCTGGCCGCGTTCGGCGATGACAAAGTGCTGTTGGAACGCTATATCGTGCGCCCGCGACATGTGGAGGTCCAGTTGCTCGGCGACAAGCATGGCGGCCTCGTACACATGTTTGAACGGGAATGCTCGATCCAGCGGAACTATCAAAAACTCATCGAGGAGGCGCCGGCCCCTCATCTCAGCGCTTTCATCAAAAACCAACTCTTTGAAGCCGCATTGGCTCTAGGACGCGAGATCCGCTACGACTCGACTGGCACCGTAGAGTTTGTACTCGATGCCGATCGAGGCGATGAGCCCTATTTCCTGGAGGTCAACACACGCCTGCAAGTAGAACACCCCGTCACCGAGGCCACGACCGGCCTGGATCTGGTCGAATGGCAGATTCGCGTCGCAGCCGGCGATTCGCTCGCGTTCCAACAATCGGATATCAAACAACACGGCTGGGCCATCGAAGCCCGTATCAACGCCGAATCACCGGCCGACCAGTTTTCGCCGTCTTTCGGCCCAATCGTGGACTACGCCGAGCCGAATTTGCCCGGCGTGCGTATCGACAGCGGCGTCGACGCCAACAGCGAAATCACCCCGCATTACGATTCGCTATTAGCCAAAGTCATCGCTAGCGGCAACGATCGAGCCACCGCCCAGCAGCGGCTGCTTGATGGTCTGAAACGCCTGCGCATCTCCGGTTTACGGACGACTCAGCCGTTGCTGACAGATATCATCGCCTCAGAGGCCTTCACTGGAGTCTTGACGACTAACTTTCTTGCTACACAATGGCCCGACGGTTGGCAACCCAGCGAGAACATGCAACAAGAAGCCCGGGCCATCGCCGCCGCCGCCTGGCTACATGCCCGTTTGCCCCAAGACGATCGACCCATGAGCAGCCTGGCCTCTTGGCGGCTGACCTCTGCCGTCGATGACTCAGGTCGCTGCCACGTTACCGTCAACGATCGCGATTGCAACGTACCGTTGACCCTGCGCCTATCGCACGGCCAGGTCACCTGGACACAAGATGGCGTTGAACGTCAGGCCTATACATCGAACGGCGTACAGTGGACCATCCCTGCCCCGGCACGCCAATGGCACACCTGCGTTACCGCTACCGGTGCCGAGGTCTGGCTGGATGGATGGTCTTGTCTACTGGACGTCGATCTTCAGGTATCGCTCTCTCGCGCGTTGGGCCAAAGAAGCAACTCCGACGATGTCATCGTCTCGGATTTGCCGGGCGTTTTGTCACAAGTGTTCGTCAAACAAGGAGAAACCGTGAGCGCCGGCACGCCAGTCGCCGTCCTGGAGGCCATGAAGCTGTTCCACACCTTATTTGCCCCTCGAGACTGCATCATACGGGCGCTCCCCGTCGAACTCGGCGCCACCGTACCAAAAGGAACCAAGCTCGTCGAACTGGAACCTTTGGCGCCATAAGGACGCGCAGCATTAGGCCTCTCGGAGTGAAGGTGTGGCAACTCTCGCGCTAACTGGTTGAACCTTTGGCACGTTCAATCAGTTAGCGCGACGCCTTTTATCTGCGCCGCAGCGTCGCTAGCATCTCCGTGCCATGCCCTTGTGCTATCTCTAGATCACCCGGGTCCAGGGCTTTATCTCCAGTAGTCCCAACCTGATCGAACAATAAGGTCTTGCCAGCAGGCCGGGCTTATCCGGTTTGATAAAAATGCGAATCTTCTCCGGTCACGAAACGGCCAAACATCCGTCAAACCCGAGAAAGCAAAAGAATGCGACGTGACAAGGTATCATCTGCCCTTGTCTACGGCGTTAGCCAACCACGAACCGGATGAGTAGCCAAATGAGACGAGCTAGATCGGGCTTTATGGGCTTGGCGCCGCAAAAAGCCGCATAAACAAACGGTGTACGAAAGATATGAAATTAGCCACCTGGAACGTCAACTCCCTAAAAGTCCGCCTCCCGCAAGTCCTGGACTGGCTGGCGGCGAACCCTGTCGACGCCCTCTGCCTGCAAGAGCTGAAACTCACCGACGACAAATTCCCGTTGGACGCCTTTACCGAGATGGGCTATCAAGCCGTCTGGGCCGGCCAGAAAACCTATAACGGCGTCGCCATCATCTCGCGCGAAACCGGCTCAGCGATGGTGCGCAACATCCCGACCCTGGATGATCCGCAACAACGTCTGCTGGCCGTCACCTTGCCCGCGCCCGGTGGCGACGTGCGCGTTATCTGCGCCTATTGTCCCAACGGCCAAGCGCTGGATTCCGACAAGTATCCCTACAAGTTGAACTGGTACGAGCACCTGCACAACTGGGTCGCCGAGGAATTGAAAACCTACCCACGCCTGGCCTTGCTGGGCGATTACAACATCGCGCCCGCCGACGAAGACGTCCACAACCCCGCCAAATGGGAGGGTCAGGTCCTGGTCTCGGAACCCGAACGCGCCGCCTTTCGCGGGCTGCTCGACCTGGGACTCAGCGATTCGTTCCGCCAGTTCGAACAGGCCGAAAAGTCCTTTACCTGGTGGGACTATCGCCAGTTCGCTTTCCGACGCAACGCCGGCCTGCGCATCGATCACATTCTGCTGTCCGAGCCCCTGGCCAAACACTGCACCGCCTGCGTCGTCGACAAGGGCCCGCGCGGCAACGAACAACCGTCCGACCATGCCCCGGTGATTGCCACGCTGGACCTCGGCTGACGGTATTCCAACGGCGTCCTTCAGTCAGGCGGACGACAAACTCGGGCGGAGAACCCGCCCGCGACAAAGTGATTGACGAGCGACATTCGGGTTGAAACTCGAGCTGAGATTTGCCAGAAAGAACAGCCAAGACCGTGCCCCGCCGGCATTGATTCCGCCTTCACTTTTCGGATTGGGATATGCTATATTTGCACGCTTATTGGGGCGGTAGCTCAGCTGGGAGAGCGTCGCGTTCGCAATGCGAAGGTCGGGAGTTCGATCCTCCTCCGCTCCACCAGAATTCCCAGCTAAAACAAGGCACTACATTTAGCGATGTAGTGCCTTGTTTTGCATTTTTAGGCAGGTTTTGGGCCATTCAATCTAATCATGACCCGGCCTGCATTCACTTTTCGGCAAGCAAGCTGTTGAAAAAGGTGCGCCGGTAGTTTGAGGGCGAGGTGCCCAGCTGACTCGCAAACTGCTGCCGCAGCGACAAGGTCGTGCCAAAGCCGACCTCCGACGCAATGCACTCCACCGAACGCTCGGTGGTTTCCAGCAGCCGCTGGGCCTGGACCACCCGTTCCGCGTTCAACCATTTTGTGACGGTCGTGCCGGTGGCTTCCCGAAAACGGCGCGTAAAGGTCCGGCGGCTCATGTGCGCAACCTCGGCCAGCGCATCGACGGAAAGATTCTCCGACAAATTTGTACGAGCCCACTCAAGCACGCCGGGCAGGCGGTGTTCGCTGGGCAGTTGAGCCACCGGCCGCTCGATGTACTGAGCCTGACCGCCCTGTCGATGTGGCGGTGTGACCAGCAAACGGGCCATGTGGTTGGCCACCTCGCTTCCATGCCGCTGCCGCACCAGGTTCAGACAACAATCGATGGCTGCCACCGTGCCGGCGGATGTAACGATGTTGTCGTCATCCACATAGAGAACATCGGGGCGAAACAAGACCTTCGGAAAGCGCCGGGCAAATGTTTCGCGTGCGGCCCAATGGGTGGTGGCCTCTTTGCCATTAAGCAGGCCCGCATCGCCCAGCGCGAAGGCGCCCAAACACAAGCCCACGATCAGCTTACCCTTTTTGTGCGCTTTGCATAACGCCGCGGATAGTTCAGCGGGTGCGGCAACCTCTGGATCGCTCCAGGCAGGAATGATGACGATATCCGCCTTGTTCAAGGCTTCCAACCCGTCGCTCACTTCTATCACTATGCCTTGATCGCTGCGCATCCGGCCCGGCGTCAGGGCGAAATAGCGAACCTCGTAGCCGGGCAAGCCCTCCGACTTGTCAAAGGTGCTCAATACCGTACCTGGCACGGATAGATGGAACAGGCTTACGCCTTCAAAGGCAAAAACAGCGACACGAACGGGAGACATGGCAAGCTAGAAAAACGACTGGATTGGCCTAAATCTATCGAATACATTCGTTCAGGTCAACAAAGATAAGGCCGAGTCTCTGGAGGTGACAGACGCATGCACAAGAAACCATCGATCGAAATCGTCCTTTACCCAGACGCTCAAATGGCGGCTGCGCTTGGGCTGACCGATCTATTTGTGCTCGCCGACATGGCGCAGCGGGCCAACATGGAAGAACGCACGTTTCTTCGAAGGTTTCGCAAAGCGACCGGCATGACCACCACCCACTACACCCAGGGACTATCGACGCCGATTCAATGCAGGATGATTCTTGGCAACACTGGCACGTGTTGCGCGGCTGGCGCGAATCCTTGGCTTAAGTCGATCAAAATCAAGGCATTTCCGGCCATTCGCTACGAGCTGAAGCAAATGGCCCGAATCAATCGTTAATTGTCTTATAGGCCACTTTTTGCATTTGGCGCCAACTCCCACAATGAGGGCTGTTTTAAACCTCGCGACACATTGGAGTTGCCACATGAAAATCAAAACCTTCGTTAGCGCACTGGCCCTGGCTTTGAGCTTTTCCACTGCCGGCGCCTATGCCCAGACGCAAACCGCACAAGCGGCCACCGAACAGGTGCAGCTGCAGCAGATCCGCAATGCCACGGTAAAAATCACCTATGCCGGCACCACCTTTCTGATCGATCCGATGCTATCGAAAAAGGGAACCTATCCCGGCTTTGAAAAAACGTACCGCAGCGAACTGCGCAACCCGCTGGTGGATCTGCCCATGTCCGTCGAAGACGTGTTGGCAGGCGTGGATGCGGTGATCGTCACCCATACCCACCTCGATCACTGGGACGATGCTGCACAAGAAGCCTTGCCGAAGGACATCCCGCTGTTTGCTCAGAACCAGGCCGATGCCACGCTGATCCGTACCCAAGGCTTTACCGATGTCCGCGTCTTGTCCGACAAGGCCGAGTTCGGCGGCGTCAAGCTCAACAAGACCGGCGGGCAGCACGGCACCGATGAAATGTTTGCCGTACCCGAAGTGGCCACATTCCTGGGCGACGCCATGGGCGTCGTGTTCGAAGCGCCCGGCCACAAGACGCTGTACCTCGTGGGCGATACGATCTGGCGCGATGAAGTCGACCAGGCTCTGGAACAGTATGCCCCCGAAGTCATCGTCATCAATGCCGGCTATGCCACGATGAGCGACTACTACGGCTCCATCATCATGGGCAAGGAAGATGTGCTGCGCGCGGCTAAGGCCAAGCCCGACGCGACCATCGTCGCCACCCACATGGATGCCATCAATCACATGGCGCAAACCCGAGTTGAGCTGCGTGAGTTCGTGCAGAAGAACGGCGTAGCGGATCGTGTCGAAGTCCCTGAGGACGGCGAATCGATGAAGTTTTAAGTACGTCGCAAGGCGTTTGATTGGCACGTTCCCTCCATTTTTCTAAAGGAAACGTGCCCCGCAGCATTTGGCCATGGGGGTGTCGGTGCCGCCCAACTTGAGGGTTGATCAGCCCGCGTAAGCGTATTGAACACACGCCCAGACCGCACAAGGCTGGGGAGAAAACACCGCGTGACCCTACCCCAGACTCTAAGTCAACTTCGTACTAAGTTCGAGGGCAGGTCACTACCCCATAAAGACGGCCCTTCGCAAAACATTGCGTGATAATTTTAAGAATTCCCCGGCTGCCTGGTGGCGGTTTTACTGGCGCTTGATTCGGCTTCGCGAACGGTGGCATCGATAAGAGACGCAGCCATCCAGCGCACCGTGCTTTCAATGTCCCTGTCCGACGCATTCCAGATATCCTTAAGCACCAAGTAGGCTTCGTAGCCATAAATCGTCGACAAGGCCTTGTGCAGGCGACGAATCGATGCTTTGGGTATTTTCCCTTCGAAAGGCGCCAGCGCTTGGGCCAGTATCTTGACTCTATGCCCGCGACGGTACGGCTCTTCATCCAGCATGCCGGCCCGTTCGAGTGCCCGATGCTCGAGAGCCAATTGCAAAGCGGCTCGCATCTCAGTTTCAAACTCTTTGAACCTGGGGAAGGTATGGTCAAACAGCTCCATGACTCTTTGTCGACCGTCTTCATGGCGTGAGGCGGTCGTTCGGACCGGACCCAGTGAGGTATCAACCACCGCGGCGATGAGCTTGCTTCGGCTGGGAAAATATCGGTAGGCGGTTGCCCGGGACACATTGGCCCGCGCGGCCACCTGAGCCACCGATGGCATGATCCCGGTCCGGATCAGTTCCATGGCTGCCTGAAGCAGCGCCGCGTAAGTTCGTGCGCGCGGCCCACTGGCAGGTGCCTTGGGTACTGATGTGATAGCAACTCTCATAAATGGTATTCCGATTCGGTTCTGTGATGCAGGTCTAAAAATGGCTTGACGACATTGCAAACCATCCATAGAATAAATTCAAAATTTAGACGGCAGTCTCATTTTGAGCCATGTGTCTTAAAGAATAAATAGCACACAACAAATTACCCACACATATCGACGAAAACCCTTAAAGGTTTCAGTCGAACGGGGAGACAAAATTTGAAACTGGCCACCTATCAGTGGGGCGGCGAGCGTCATGTCGGTCTGCTTACGCCCGACGAAAGAGAATTGGCGCCGCTACGTCTGGCAAAGGAAGAGCGTCAGCTTGGGGCGCTCGCACTCATACGCCGAATGGTTGCGGGCGAACCTTTGCCTGTGTCGAACTCGCCTCGCATTCCTCTGACCGCCGTCAAGCTCGATGCCCCCATTCCTCGACCGCTGCGCAACATCATCTGTGTCGGCCGGAATTATCACGCGCATGCCAATGAACTGGCCTCTAGCGTGTTCAAAGACAATTCAGCGCATCCAGAGCAATGGCCCATCATTTTCACCAAATTCCCGGAATGCGTCATTGGCCCCGGCGACAGCGTGCGATTGCCTCATGGCATATCCAATCAAATCGATTATGAAGCCGAACTGGCCGTCATCATCGGCCGAGGCGGGGCCAATATCAGCGCCTCCAATGCAATGCGGCACGTGTTCGGCTACACCATCGTCAACGACGTCACCGCACGCGACGTGCAAATGCGTCATCAGCAATGGGACCTCGGCAAGTCGTTTGATACTTTTTGCCCCATGGGGCCATGGCTTGTGACCGCTGATGAGCTTGATGGACAAAACACCAGGATACGCAGCTTCGTGAATGGTGAAGTACGCCAGGACGCCAGCACGCAGGACATGATCTTCGATATCCCCACGCTGATCGAGACTTGTTCCCGCGGCATCACGCTTTATCCAGGCGACATCATCGCCACCGGCACCCCTGCTGGCGTGGGGATGGGAATGACGCCCCCCGTCTATTTGAAGAAAAACGATGTCATGCGCATCGAGATCGACGGTCTAGGCACACTGGAGAACGTTTTCAAATGAGCACGCAGTTTATTGAACGCCTGGCCGTAGAAATCCACGGTGAAGGCGAGCCCCTGGTATGCATACATGGTCTGGGCGGATCGTCCAATAACTGGACGCCCGTCGAAGGCGCGCTGGCCAATTTTCAGGTCATACGCATCGACCTGCCGGGTAGCGCACGCTCTGCCGGCGTGACGGACGCGCTGACGATTGAAAACATGGCAGAGCGCGTCGTGGCGGTATGCGACAAGCTGGGCGCAACGCGTGCTCATTTCATGGGCCATTCGTTGGGCACGATCATCTGTTTCCAGATTGCTGCCAGCCAACCACATCGAGTGAAAAGCCTCGCTTTGTTTGGCCCCCTGCTGTGCCCACCCGACGGGGCACGGCCCAACATCCGCGCACGCGCCAGCAAGGCCCGGAATGAAGGCATGGCCGGCATGCAGGAAATCGCGGATGCGATCGTCAGCGGGGCCGTATCGGCCACCAGTCGGCGCGAGCAGCCGGCTGTCGCGGCACTGGTGCGTGAAAGCATTATGCGCCAGGATGCCGACGGCTATGCACGCAGTTGCGAGGCACTGGCGAATGCGCAAGCTGCGGCGGTCGAAGCCATTTCCTGTTCGACCTTGCTGGTTACCGGCGATGAGGATGCAGTTGCGCCGCCTCAAAGCGTGCGCGCCATCGGGGATCGAATTCCCGGTAGCAGGGTCGTCGTATTTCCACAGTGCGGCCATTGGACCACGTACGAACGCGCCCATGATTGCATGCGCGAGCTCAAAGACTTCTATTCCGCCCGCTTCCAGTAAAGGACAGCAACATGGCCAATATTCTATTTACCAATGTTCGCGTCTTCGATGGTTCTGGCGCCCAACCGTTTCACGGTGAAGTTCTGGTCGAAGGGAATCGGATCAAGCAGGTGGCTCGCAGCGCGAGCGCCTTTCACACCGGCGACGCCACGGTCATCGATGGCGCCGGCGCGCTGCTCATGCCAGGCATGACGGAAGCCCATACGCATTTTTCCTGGAACGACCAGCCCTCGTTGACCGCCATTCAAATGATGCCGCCGGAAGAGCACATTCTCTGGTGCGTACGGGTGGCTAAACGTTATCTGGACATGGGGTGGACGTCTTGCGTAGGCGCCGCCACCGCCAAAGCTCGACTTGATGTGGTACTGCGCAACGCGATCAATGCGGGAGAATTCCCCGGGCCGCGCTATCTGGCGGCCAGCCAGGAAATCACAACGATCGGCGGGCTGGGTGATGAGGTTCGGCCTCACCTGCCGTTCCCGGAATTAAGCTTCGGTTGCGTCGTGACAGGCACGGATGAAATGTGCCGCGCAGCGCGCACTTATATCAAATACGGCGTTGACACCCTGAAGATCAACCTGTCGGGCGAATATATCGCCGGCATGCCTGCGGAAGTCACGCCCTTCTCCGATGCCGAAATCGCAATGTTGGTCGAAGAGGCGCATCGGAACGGACGACGGGTCGCAGCGCATGCCCGTTCCTGCGAATCGATAAAGCAATGCATTCGCCACAACATCGACCTCATCTATCACGCCAGCTTCACCGACGACGAGGCACTCGACATGCTCGAAGCCCATCGCCACCGCATCTTTGTGGCGCCGGGGTTGGCCTGGCTCATCAATACCAGCTACCACGCCTCCGAATACGGGATCACCCCGGAGGTCGCCAAATCCATGGGCTACCACCGCGAACTGGA
>Ga0182745_1002564_pt1 | contig 16195 bp, 10 predicted proteins | sample eDN3rd30CKraftBY_FD_128523 | JGI IMG/M metagenome (GOLD analysis project Ga0182745, IMG submission 128523) | Enriched backyard soil microbial communities from Emeryville, California, USA - eDNA 3rd pass 30_C Kraft BY (version 2) (version 2) | ecosystem: Environmental > Terrestrial > Soil >...
CCCAAGCACCTATGCCGAACATTTTCCTGGTCGAAGACGACAGCGCCCTGTCCGAGCTGATCGCCAGCTACCTGCAACGCAACGACTTCCATGTCCAGGTGATCGCCCGGGGCGATCATGTGCTGGACGAGTACCGTCGGCAAAGGCCTGACCTGGTCATCCTTGACCTGATGCTGCCGGGCATCGATGGCCTGCAGCTGTGCAGGCTGCTGCGCCAGGAGTCGCAGACCCTGCCAATCCTTATGCTGACGGCCCGCGACGACAGCCATGACCAGGTGCTTGGCCTGGAAATGGGGGCCGACGACTACGTGACCAAACCCTGTGAGCCACGCGTGCTGCTGGCCCGCGTGCGCACGTTGCTGCGCCGCAGCAGTGTCCACGAGCCGCGCCTGGAAAACGACCTGATCCTGATCGGTGGCCTGCGCATCGACCTGGCTGAGCGTACGGTGAGCTGGCGCGGCGAAGAGGTGGAGCTGTCCAGCGGCGAGTACAACCTGCTGGTGGTGCTGGCGCGCAATGCCGGTGAGGTGATGAACCGCGACCGTATCCTGCAACAGTTGCGTGGCATAGAGTTCAATGGCACCGATCGCTCCGTTGATGTGGCCATTTCCAAACTGCGGCGCAAGTTCGACGACAACGCCGGCGAAGCGCGCAAGATCAAGACCGTGTGGGGCAAGGGCTACCTGTTCAGCCGTGTCGAGTGGGAGTGCTGACCGGCCATGCTCAAGATCCTGGTGCGGCTGTACCTGGTGATCATCGTCGCCTACGCCGGCGCGTTGCTGTTCATCCCTGACACCATCGTCGGCCTGTTCCGCGACCGGTTCATGGCCTACAACCTGGACCAGGCCAAGGGTGTACAAGCGTTGATCGTGCGCCAGTTCCGCCAGGCCCCGCGTGAGCAGTGGCCAGCGGTGGAGCAAGAGCTGGCCAGTGATTTCGCGCCGCTGCAACTGCAGCTGCTGCGCATGGACCAGGCCGGTTTGAGCGATGAAGAGCAGGCGCGACTGGAGCATGGTCTGCACGCAGTGCGCATTGCTGAGTGGGGCTATTACGAAACGGTGCTGGCGCCGCTGGACAGGGAGTGGCTGGTACGCCTGCATTCCCCGCCAGACCCGCTGGACATCAACGTGCTGTCGTGGGGTGTAACCGTATTGATCGGTGCAGCCATGTTAGGCTGCCTGCTGCTGTGGGTTTGGCCGCACTGGCGTGATCTGGAGCGCCTCAAAGAGACCGCTCGGCGCCTGGGCCAGGGGCAGATGGCCGAGCGCACGCACATTTCGCCTCACTCCAACATTGGTGAACTGGCCGGGGTATTCGACACCATGGCCAGTGACCTTGAACGCCACGTCAACCAGCAGCGTGAGCTGCTCAATGCGGTATCGCACGAGTTGCGCACGCCACTGACCCGGCTGGATTTCGGCCTGGTGCTGCTGTTCGACGAAGTGCCGCCAGCCAGCCGCAAGCGCCTGCTGGAGCTGGTCGGGCATGTGCGCGAGCTGGATGAGCTGGTGCTGGAACTGCTGTCCTACAGCCGGTTGTACAACGCCGACCAGGCGCGGGAGCGGGTGGAGGTATCGCTGCTGGAACTGGTCGACAGTGTGCTTGGCGGCTTCGCCGAGGAACTCGATGGCCGGGGTATCCAGTGGGAAGTGCGGGCCGAGGGTGAGTTGCCGCGCTTTGTACTGGACCCGCGGCTGACGGCGCGCGCGGTGCAGAACCTGGTGCGCAATGCCATGCGCTATTGCGATGAAAGCCTGTTGCTGCGCTTGCGCCTGGAAGCCGACGGCGCCTGCCTGCTGACGGTGGAGGATGACGGGATTGGCGTGCCTGTGGAGGAGCGCGAGCGGGTGTTCCAGCCGTTCTATCGCCTGGACCGCAGCCGCGATCGCAACACCGGTGGTTTTGGCCTTGGGTTGGCAATCAGCCGGCGGGCGATCGAGGGGCAGGGTGGCACCTTGACTCTGGCGCAGTCGGCGCTGGGTGGGGCGCAGTTCAGGATTCGTTTGCCCGCCGGATGATAGGTTGGCTGCACCCGCGAAGGGACCGGGCCTGCTAATCCTGCTCTGCCAGTTGGCTGGACCACAATACAAAGCGATCCTTGCCGGTGTGTTTGGCTTCATATAGCGCCTGGTCGGCGCGGACCAGTGCTGTAGTCAGGCTCTCTCCCCGGTCAACCCTGGCCAGACCAATGCTGATGGTGACCGGGTGCTCGCCAACGTCCTCGCGTACGCGCTGGCACAGCGCTGCCACTCGCTGCTCGGCTCCTTGCTGATCCAGCCCTTCAAAGAAGATCGCAAACTCTTCACCCCCCAGCCGGGCAAACGCTTGATCGGCCATGCTCGCCTTGATATGCAGGGCCACGCGCTTGAGCACTTCATCGCCCACGTCATGGCCGAAGCGGTCATTGACCCGCTTGAAATTGTCGATATCGATCATCGCCAGGAACTGCCCGGACGTCGCCATCCGCAGTTGGCGGTCGGCCTGGGCCATGAACGAGCGGCGGTTGGGAATGTTGGTCAGGGCATCGACGTAGGCTTGCTCCAGCAACACCTTGGACAGGTAGAAATTGTGCAGCTTGGTTTTGCGGATCTGCAGGTAGCTGTAGCTGACCAGGCCGCTTAGAAACACGGCATAGCTGATCAGCATGGCGCCTTCGAGCCCGTCGGGCGCTATGCGGGTGTGGTAGAACGGACAAAGCACCACCCAGGTGATGACCATGGCGCAGAAGAATGACCAACGGCGCACCGGCAGCACCGACATGGCATACAGCACGGTGGATACCCCAAGCACCAACCACACCGGGCGCAGGGCTATCGGGATGCCTTCGATCACCAGGCGCATGCCCAGGGTGATGACGGTAATGAACAGCAGGTTGAGCACGTCGAAGTGATGGCTGCGGCGGGTGAAACGCAGCACCACGATCAGGCCGCCGAGCAGGGTGATGAACAGAAAGGACAGCCAGGTGAAGCCTTGGCCGCCGAGGAAGCTGACGATCAGGTCGAAGACCAGCCAGATCAGGACGCTGATGCAGAACACCAGCAGGCAGAACGAGCGCATGGACTCGAATTCGTGCTGGCGGAACTCGGCGCGCAGCGCCGCAGGCGCGACCTGCTGGCGTACGTGTGCTTCGATGGTCTTGAGCATCGGGGGCTCCTGAGGCTACTACTTTTTCAGGCCTGGACCTTTCGCGGGCAAACCCGCTGTTACAGGGAACGTACGGTTTGGGGGCCTGTGGGTTCACCCGCGAAGAGGCCGGCCCTGGCGACTCATTGCTGTGGCAAGACACCTTGGGCCCAGGGCCGGTAGCGCAAGGCAAACACTGCCTCGGTATGGCACCCGCTACCCAGCCGGGGCTCGGCAGGCTCTGCCCGAAACGCCTGATCCGGTGCGCTCACCTGGCGGAACGCCTCGCGCACCACTCCCACCCGGCACGGTAGGGCCTGCTCATAGCCCTGACGTACCAACACCGGCAAACGCCCGGTGCCGGCGCCATCCTGCCACCACACAGTCAAGCCCAAGCCGGCCAGTTGATCCAGCCAGACGGCATTGACCCGCGGCGACAGCTTGCCTGTGCTGAAGGCGCTGATATGCAACGGTTTGTCCAACTGGCGGTTGAAGGCCTGTAGCTGGCTGTACAGCGCATCACGCCGTTCGGCCTCGCGTAGATGCTGGTCGTCCAGTTCCATGGGCAGGTACCAGCCATCCACTGGCAACTGCCAGGCCTGGCGCAGTTGCTGGTACTGGCTGAGCGAGCGCCCCAGCTGCGCTTTCCAGTAGCTGTTCAGGCCTTCGCCATCCAGCTCGTCGAGGCGCTGGTAGTAGGCCGGGTCCATGTACAGCCCCAGCACCAACTGCAGGCCTTCGGCACGCGCCGTGCGCAGGCTGTTGGCCAGCCAACCTTTGGCTCCGCCGAAATCGCTGTCGCCATAGGCACTCCATTGCACGATCAGGGTTTTGCCACCTTGGGCCGCGGTGGCTTGCCACAGGTGCTGCCACTGGGCGGGCGTGACGCTGGCATCGCGGTTCAGGGGTTGGTAGAACAGGCGCTGGTCAGCTGTGGCCGGTAGGCACAGGGCCAGCAGGCAGAAGGTGATGAGCGCACGCATCAGAAGGTCATCTCCGCACCGACCAGCACGCCGTTGGCGCGCTCGTAAAGGTTGCCGCCCAACGATTGCTGATACTCGGCACGCACTTTCAGCGAGCCGCGGTAGGCGTTGTAGCGGTCGTCGTCGAACCACCATTGCCAGCGCACGCCAACCCCGGCGCGGGCGTCCTGGCGCCAGTCGTTGCTGGGGTCCTGGCTGGAGAACTCGACAAAGCCGTAGGGCATGAGGGTTTGCGGCGAGCTGCCCGGCAGCTTCCAGGCGTGGCCCTGCTGGTAGCGCGACAGCCAGGCATGATCGCCGGCACGGGTCCACCAGGCAGCATCAAGGTAGAGGAACCGTTCGTTCCAGTCGTCCTCATCGATGCGCCAGTCGTTGCGCCAGCCTCCCTGGTCGAGGAACGAGGCGGTGGCGCGTAGCAGCAGGTCATTGCTCGATTCGGCGTGGTGGCGCAAATCGCCCCAGTTGCCGCCGACCTTGGCCGGGCTCAGCAACTGGCCAAGGCTGAGGCCGCGGTAGTGGGTTTCGTCGATCTGCCGCTGGTGGTAAAGCTCGGCATACAGGTTGAGGTTGGCCTGGCCGAGCGGTTTGTAGCGCAGGCCGACACCGGTACCCATGCTCTGGGCATAGTCGGTGCGGCTTTGGCCACCGAACAGTACCCGGCCATACACTGACAGGGTGCTGCCATTGCGGCTGGGCTCCTCGCCCAGAGCATGGTCCCACATGGCCAACTGCACGTTCTGCGATTGCGCCCGGCGCGAGCTGCCGCTGCGCTGGCCGTTGTCGAGAAATTTGTCGTTGGTCGAGGTGCCGGCCGGCGACCAGGTGCTGGCCAGGGTAATGGTGTCGCGACGCGACAGGCTCTCGTGGGCGCGGCGCTGGCGGTACTTGCGGGCCTCCAGGCTGCCGTATTCGTCATCACCGTCGACCAGGTTCTGCTCTACGTCGAGGATGCGGCGCAGTTCGCGGCGTGCCGCAGCGCTGTCTGCATGTTCGTCGTAGCGCAAGGCAAGTGTTTCGCCAAGGCGGTAGTCCTCGGGGAAGTCGCGAGTGGCGCGCTCAAGGTAGGGGATCGACTGCATGCGCTGAGCCTTGTCCGTCGAGCCAGCCAGGCGCATGCCGTAGTCGGCGCGATAGCGCGGCTGGTCGGGAGCCAGGCGCACGGCTTCGGCTAGCCAGGCGGTGCTCTGCGCACTTTTGCCGGCCAGTTGCGCGGTGCTGGATGCGGCGTAGTAGTGATCGGCGCGCGGGTTGTGCGCCAGGGCCTGGCGCTGGAAGCTCAGCGCGGTCTGCGGGTCACCTTGGCGCTGGGCGATGGCGGCGCCCAATGCCCAGTCGTCGGCGCTTTGGTGCGCGGCAGCATCCCAGTAGCGGCGCGCTGCATCCGCGTCGCCTGCATTCAGCGCGCCGCGTGCGGCGGTGAGGCGGGCATTATCGGTAAAGGCGCTGTCTGGCAGGCTGCGCCAGATGGGCCGGGCGGTTTCGGAGTCGCCGGCCGCTTCGAGTGCGTAGGCCAGCGGCAGACGATTGCCAGGACCGCCCAGGCGCTCGGCAGCCTGGTAGTAGACCACCGCCTCACCCGGCTGGTCGGGCATGGCGCAACGGCCCAGGGCGCGGTACTGGCCCGGTTCGCTCGGGCTGGCCGGCACTGCCTGGCGCACGGCATCGCACTGGCCGGCCTCGGCCAGCCGTCCGAGCAACTGGGCGCGGGTGTTGGCGTTTACCCGGGGTATCAGGCCGAGCATGCGGCGGCTGTCCAGTGGGCCGTCACTGCGGGCATACAGGTTGCCCAGACGCTGTAGCAGCGATGGGTCGAGGCGGCCCAGGTGGCGGTCGTAGGCCTGCTCCAGCAATTGCCGTGCGTGATCGCCGTAGCCCTGCTCGGTCAACAGGAAGGTGGCTTGCTCCAGTGCGGCGAGGTCGCCGGTCTGCCGATAGCGTTGTTCCCATTCTGCGGCGGTGCGCGGCTGCGGGGGTGGTGGTGGGGCGCCATACAGGCGCTGCCTGAGCACGGCATAAGCCCTTGGGTCGGTACTGGCGGAGCAGCCCTTGAACTGGTCCCGGGCCAGGTCCGGGTCTTGATGTGACAGCCAGTCGACCGTTTCAAGGCAGGGGCGCTGCAGATCGTTGCTCAGGCGCCGTACCAGCGGCGCATCGTCGCCTTCGCGGGCCAGTTGCCAGAGTTGTTGGCGCTGTTCGGGGTGCTGCAGCTGATCAGGCGGTAGCGACTGCAGCCAGCGTTGGGCCTGTTGATGGTGGCCGACGGCAATGGCGCGGTTGGCCATGGCCAGCCGCGCCTGGTTGGCCGCTGCGGCGGAGGGGGCGTGGGCCAGCAGCGCAGTCAGGCCCTTCTCGTCGACTTGCTGGATATAGGCATTGGCCAGGCGTTGCCAGTCTTCGGCAGGTAACTGGCCTGTGTCGGCCAGCGGCTGCAGTTGCTCGATGGTTTCTTTCCAGTTGCGCAACTGTTCGGCAAAGTTGGCCCGGGCCAGGCGCAGTACCTGGCCGTCCTCCCCGGGCGGCAGCTGGTTGAGCCATTCCAGTGCTTTGGCAGCGCCTCCAAACTTGGCCAGGCTCAGGCTGTAGGCCTGCCACAGGCGTATCCGGTGGCTGCCGTCGCTGGCGCCCAGCCATTGCTCCACCTGGCTGGCCGAAGGCGGGTCCTGCTCGATCCAGGTCAGGCGCAGCTCCAGCAGGGCGTCAGCGTATTCGGGGCTGTTGCCTAGCTGCTCGGCCAGCGCTTGGGCCTCCTTGTAACGGCGCTGGTGGGCCAGCGCTTCGACCAGCAGGGCGCGGGCTTCGTCGTTGTTCGGCACCCGGCCCAGCACATGGCGGGTCAGGCGCTCGACTTCAGCCCAGTTGTCTTTCCTGGCCTCGCGATAACTGCGGTCCATGAACGGAAAGCTGGTGAACCGCTGGAAGTCGGTCATCGGCGCCGAAGCGGCAACGGGCAGTGCGGCGGAGCATAGCAGCAGGCCAGTAAAGGTGAGGGAAAAACGCGGCTTCATGCCACCTCCCGGGTCAGATCAATCGCTACTTGCTGTTCACTGGCCTGTTCGATCAGGGCCTGCTCCAGCACCTGTCTGGTGATGATGCCGCGGGCGATCAGGTGCTCGCCGAGGCTTTGGTGTTCGGGGTCGAAGTCGATCAACGCCTGGTTGAACAGGGTGACAGGGACCATGCCGCGCACCTGCAGTAGCGCGCCTAGCATCACTTGATGATGGCAGACCCGTTCCAGCAGCGCTTCGTCGTCCTGATGGCGTTCAAGCACGGCCAGCATGTCTCGGGTTTCTTGATGCTGCCAGCGGCTTGGGTAGTGGTAGCGAAGGCCTAGCGTTACCCGGCCCTGGGGAGCCAGGCGTGCCTTGACCGGGCGCTTCAGCTGGCGGCTGATCACGCCCAGCGACACCTGACTGACCGGGCTTTCACTGGCCAGGATCAGCGTGTCGCCGTCTTCGTCCACTGGCAGTACGCCATAATGGGTGGCCAGCTTGCGTGGCAGTTTGGCGATCAGTTGCGGGTCGAGTTTGAAGGGGTTCAGCGGTGCCCAGGGCAGATCCAGTTGCTCGGCCAGGGTGGCCACCAACTGCTCGCTGTTCAGCCAGCCACGCAGTAGCAATTCGCGGCCCAGTCGCCGACGAACCGGGCTGGTGATCGCCTGCTGCAGCTGTTCGTCGGTTATCAGGCCCTTGGCCACCAGGCGCTGGCCCAGTGGTGTGCGAGCCGGGGCGGCGATGGCGGGGAACTCGTGGGTGGTCTTGTCCCAGGCCACGCGCCGCGAATCTCCCATTTCCATTACCTGGCGCAGGGCACGCAGGTTGGCAAAGAAGTTGACGAAGTTGCTCCACATCATCCGCGGCGCCGACAGCAAGCCCTCGCCGATGCCATAGAAACGGGTGACGAACCAGGCGCGCTGGAATAGCCGGTTGAGCAGCAAAAGGCCGTTCAGCCACAGCAGGTTCGACAGCAACCAGCTGTCGCTGAGGATCGACATGAAGCGCCAGGACTCCGGCGCAAGCACCGTGACTAGCCACATGGCCAGCAACACCAGCAATAACAGGTTGACCAGGAAGCTCAGCAGGTAGGCAAACAGCCCGCGGCGGTCACGCCAGAGGAAGTAGTTGAGCGCACCTTTTCGGCTCCAGCCGAGATTGCTGGTGCCCTGGAACACGATGCCGACGATCCAGCGCGACTTCTGTCGGATGGCATGCTGCCAGTCACGCGGGAAGTGCTCGCGCACGCAAATCACCTGGGAGAATTCGCGGCTCATGCCCGGGCGCCATTCCTGCTTCAGTGTCAGCGCTGGGTCGGTGATGGAATAGCGGGCGAAAATGCACTTCATGCCCTTTTGCTTCAGGCGAAAGCCGATGTCGTAGTCTTCGGTCAGGCTCTGTACGTCAAAGGCGATGCCGTCACCGTCCTCGAGCAGTGCGCTGATGGCGCGGCGGCTGAAGCAGGTGCCGACGCCGGCACTGGGCACCTGGCCGGTCAGCGCTTCGCGCACGATCACGTCCTTGCCGTGGTTTTCGGCAAACTCGTCGACATAGTGGCCGGCAGTAAAGCCCTTCCACTCCGGTGCGTAGGGATACACCGGGATCTGGATCATGTCCTTGTTCGGCAGCAGGTAGTTGAACAGGCGCAGCTCCATGGGCGAGATCACGTCTTCGGCGTCATGCAGGATGAAGCCGGCGAACTCAATGCCAGCGTCCTGCTGGAAGCGCAGCAGCGCGTCGATGATGTTGTTCAGACAGTCGGCCTTACTGGTGGGACCGGGGCGGGCGCAGACCACTTTATGCACGTTGGGGTAGTGCAGGCACACCGCGTCCACGTCGGCCTGGGTTTGCGGGTCGTTGGGGTAGGTGCCAACAAAGATCTGGTAGTTCTCGTAGTCGATGGTCGAAGCGGCCAGGCGGGCCATTTCACCGACCACGCCGACTTCGTTCCAGGCAGGGACCATGATGGCCAAAGGTTTTTCCGGGGCTTCGTACAAGCGCTTCTCATCGGCCTTTTCGAACTTGTCGTAGATGCGAAAACGCCGGATCAGCTTGCGCCCCCAATAGCACAGATCAATGAACAGGTCGTCCAGGCCCAGCAGAAACATCAGCGAGGCGAGGGTGATCGCCAGGAGCTTCAGGCCGAACAGCACGTAAGTGAGAAAATCGATAAATACCAGGCTCATGTGTCAGCCACCGACAGGGCAGAGTGGGCCATCGTCTTTTCCTCGCTCGTTCCTTCGACGAAGTTGCAGGAGATGTCACTGTCAGGTACGGAATAGATACAAGCAGCCGAACGTAGGATTGTCCAAATTTCGGGCTTTTTCTTGCGAGCTACATCTTGTAGCTTTACAGGTCGTTCATTCAGGGAGCTGAACATGCAAGGCAAGGCCCGCAAGATCGTCCAGGCCATTCTCTATGAGGCCATCGCCGTCGCCTGCGTGGCGCCTGCGCTGGAGCTGGCGTTCGGGGCCGGCATGGCGCAGTCGACCGTGTTGTCGGTGCTGATGTCGGGCATCGCGATGAGCTGGAACATGGGCTACAACTGGGTGTTCGAACGTTGGGAAGCGCGTCAGCACAAGCGTGAGCGCACCTTCTTGCGGCGCCTGCTGCATGCGCTGGGCTTCGAGGGTGGGCTGGTGGTGATTCTGCTGCCACTGGTGGCGTACTGGCTGGATGTGAGCCTGTGGGCGGCACTGCTGACCAACCTGGCGCTGTTCGTGTTCTTCTTCGTTTACGCCTTTGTCTTCCAGTGGGGCTTCGACAAGGTGTTCGATGTGCCGCTTTCGGCGCAGCAGGCCAAGTGTTGACTTTCGGCCGCGAGGCAGGCTAAGTTCCAGCACCATGAATACATTCCCGCACGTGAACGCCATTATTATTACCGCCATTATCAGCTTGGCGGGATAGCGCGTACGTGCACCGAACCCGCCCTGGAGGCGGGTTTCTTCTCTCTGACTCCTGGGCAACGTGAAAATAGCCAAGGAGTCATCGATGACCAGCTTCAGTGTCCCTCGTACTACCGTCACCCCTCAGCAACTGCTGTCGGAGCAGGTGCGGCGCATTCTTGCCGCGCCGGTGTACGATCTGGCCATCGAAACGCCCCTGCAAGCGGCTCCGGCCTTGTCTGCCACCCTGGGCAACCAGGTGTTGCTCAAGCGCGAAGACCTGCAGCCTACGTTTTCGTTCAAGATTCGGGGGGCCTATACCCGCCTGTCCCGTCTGACCGATGTGCAGCGTCAGCGCGGCGTGATCACCGCTTCGGCGGGCAACCATGCCCAGGGCGTGGCCTTGGCGGCATCGCATCTGGGTATCAAGGCAACCATCGTCATGCCCACCACCACGCCATCGTTGAAAGTGGAAGGCGTGCGTTCGCGCGGTGGGCATGTGGTGCTGCATGGCGAGAGCTTCCCGCATGCGCTGGCCCACGCACTGAAGCTGGCCGACAGCGAAGGCGCTACCTTCGTGCCACCGTTCGATGACCCGGATGTGATCGCCGGGCAGGGTACCGTGGCCATGGAAATTCTCCGCCAGCGCCCGGGGGCGCTGGACGCTATCTTCGTGCCCGTGGGCGGTGGGGGCTTGATCGCCGGTATCGCCGCCTATGTGAAGTACCTGCGTCCAGAAGTGAAGGTGATCGGCGTCGAGCCGGTGGATTCCAACTGCCTGCAGGCTGCCATGGCCGTCGGCGAACGCGTGATCCTGCCGCAGGTCGGCACCTTTGCCGATGGCGTGGCGGTGGCGCAAATCGGTGCCCATTGCTTCGAGCTGTGTCGCCACTTCGTCGACGAGGTGGTGACAGTGAGCAGTGACGAGCTGTGCGCGGCGATCAAGGATATCTACGACGACACCCGTTCGATCACCGAGCCGTCCGGGGCCTTGGCTGTGGCAGGTATCAAGAAGTACGTGGCGCGTGAGGGTGTGCAGGGGCAGACCCTGGTGGCCATCGACTCTGGCGCCAACGTCAATTTCGACCGCTTGCGCCATGTGGCCGAGCGGGCCGAGCTGGGTGAGCAGCGCGAGGCGATCATCGCCGTGACAATTCCGGAACAGCCGGGCAGCTTCCGGGCCTTTTGCCAGGCACTGGGCAAGCGGCAGATCACCGAATTCAACTACCGCTTCTACCCCGGCAAGGAGGCGCGCCTGTTCGTGGGCGTGCAGACCCACCCGGTGCACGACCCACGTGAGCAGTTGCTGGCCAGCTTGCGGGAGCAGGGGTACAGCGTGCTGGACCTGACCGACAACGAGCTGGCGAAGCTACACGTACGCCATACCGTGGGCGGGCATGCCGCGCCAGGGGCTGATGAGCGGGTAATGCGCTTCGAGTTCCCCGAACGGCCAGGGGCGTTGCTGGGGTTTCTGGAGCGATTGGGCAAGCGCTGGAACATCAGCCTGTTCCATTACCGCAACCATGGTGCGGCGCAGGCGCGGGTGTTCGCCGCTTTGGAAGTGCCAGCGGACGAGCTGGCGGGCTTGCCGTTGACGCTGGATGAGATGGGGTATCAGTATTGGGACGAGACTGACAACCCGGCGTACAGGCTGTTCCTGGGATGACGCACACGTGTGGGCAATGCAAGCGTGTCTAGCCGCTTGCTTGCCACCTTTGATCGCTGCGTGAGCCCAACGAACGGGTTTCAACGCTCGCGCATGAAAAAGCCGGCAACGAACTTGCGGAACGTTTCCAGGCTTTTGAAGTCGGCGTAGCGCTTGAAGTTCTCGGTATCCGGCTCAGGGCCGATGGGTTGTTCCAGCAGCGACACTGACAACACCCGGTCCTGGTCCGAGGTCAGCACCAGCTCATCCATCACCTGCCCACCGATCACGGGGCGACGCATCTGCACTTTCACGCCTTTACTGGCCATCCAGTCGATCAGCGACACCAATGCCTTGAGCGGTTCGCGCTCTTCATCGCGGTACACCGGGAACAGGTGCGCGCGCGACAGCACGGGCACACTGGCCACATGGATCAACTCATAGAAATGGCTACCGGCGCTGGTCGGCGAGTAGATCATCAGCGCCAGCAACGGCCCGGTGGTGCGGCTTCCGCCCCAGTACAGGTGATGCCCCTGGAAATCGAAGCCTTCCTCGCTGCGGTTGTTGAGCAGCTTGCGCCCTTTGATCTGGTCGACGCAGTCCAGCAGCAGGCCGTGGCGGCGATGGTTGCCAAACATAGAGGCTTCGCGCAGACGGGACTTGAGCATCATCATGTGCTTCATGTCCAGGCGTGTTTCCAGGTAGTTGCTGGCGGGCACCCGCTCCAGCAGCGGATAGCGGCTGGCCACGCTGCGCAACTCGGCAAACTGTGTGGTCAGGTCTTTTTTCAGGTGGGTGGCATAAAGGTTGAGCCCGCTGGTTTCGATCCAGGTCAGCAGCAGTGACAACAGGCGCTGCTGTTCGCGTTTGTCGTTGCCATCGCCGACGGCACCGGCCGTGCCAGCACGGAAGTCGCTGATCAGGCGCAAGGGTGTGTCGGGCGGCAGCCAGGCGGCGGGTGGGACAGGGTCATTTTCGCGTTCGGCGGCTTCCCGCTCGTCCTTGGTGAACGGGCAGCCTGGCGCGTGCTCGGCAGTGCCTGGGTTGTTCTTGAGGAAGAGCGTACCGGTGCTGCCGTTGAGGGTGACGTTGAGCACCGGCAAGGCATCGTTGCGGCAGTCGCAAGCCAGCCACTGGTTGGCGTTGCGCACTTTCATCAGTAGCTGGTTGGCCTGTAGCAGGCGCGGGCCGGCGAGGCTGCCGGTGGCAAAGCCGACCAGCAGTTCCTCTTCAGCGGGGGTCAGGCTGCGTACCTGGGTGGCGGTTTTGTCGATGATTCGCATGAAGCAGCTCCAAGCTACGAGCCCCAAGCTTCAAGCAAAGTCGCGTTGCTTTCAACTCGCCGCTTGGCTACCGCCGAACATCTTCGCGGCACGGGCGCGAATCTCATCGGGGGTCAGGTCCTCTTTGTGGGTGGAAACGAACCAGATGTTGCCAAACGGATCTTTCAGGGTGCCACTGCGGTCACCGTAAAACTGGTCGGTCAAGGGATGTAACTGGATGCCCCCGGCGGCCAAGGCTTGGGCGTAGACCTTGTCGCAGTCTTCAACATACAAGTGCAGACCTACACCCGCACCGCTGAGTTTCTGGCTGGCGGTGAGCCCGCCTTCCATGTCGCAGGGGTCGCCCAGCATCAGCGAAGAATCGCCGATTCTCAGTTCGGCATGGCCAACGCGACCGCCCGGGGCATCGAGGCGGAACATTTCCTTCGCACCAAAAGCTTGCTTGTAGAATTCGATGGCCTTGGCGGCGTCGTTGATGGCCAGGTAGGGCGTGATGCTGTGCTGGCCTTCGGGAATGGGTTTGACTGCCATGTTCGACTCTCCTGTGCAATGGGCGCCGAAGGGCGCCCTGTTGCTTAGAGTCGTTCGCCCAGATGGAAAATCGACAGTGACGCTAGATCGATTGTCTATAAGCGCGGCGGTCAGAAGATGTAGTCGGTGGTCAGGAAGCTCGACTGGCGGTTGCGAATGATCTCGCTGATCAGCGCTTTGTTGGCCTCCTGGAAGCGTGTGGCGACCAGCGTCCGAATGGAGAACACACGCAAAGCGTCATGCACGGACAGCGTGCCCTCGGCGCTGTTCTTGCGGCCATTGAACGGGTAGGTGTCCGGCCCGCGTTGGCACTGAGCGTTGATGTTAATGCGCCCGACCTGGTTGGCGAAGATGTCGACGAGGCTGCCGATGGTGGCCGGGTCGTTGCCGAACAGGCTCAGTTGCTGGCCGTAATCGGAGTCCAGCACATAGTCGATCACCGTCTGCAGGTCGCGGTAGGGCACCACCGGTACCAGCGGGCCGAACTGCTCCTCGTGGTACACGCGCATTTCCCGGCTGACCGGGTACAGCAAGGCCGGGTAGAAGAATGAGCCACGGCTTTGCCCGCCATTTTCGTTGAGCACGCGTGCACCCTTGGCCGCCGCATCGGCTACCAGGCCATCGAGGTAGTCAACCTTGCCGGGCTCGGGCAACGGCGTCAGTGCCACGCCAGGCTCCCAGGGCATGCCGGGCTTGAGCGCGGCCAGTTTGCGCTGGAACTTGTCGAGGAAGGCCTCGACCACATCCTCGTGCACGAACAGTATCTTCAGCGCTGTGCAGCGCTGGCCGTTGAACGACAGCGCCCCGGTGACGGCCTCTTCGACAGCGTTGTCGAGGTCGACTTGGGGCAGCACGATGCCCGGGTTCTTGGCGTCCAGGCCCAGTGCGGCGCGCAGGCGATGCGGGCGGGGGTGCAGTTTCTTAAGGTCGCTGGCGGCCTTGTGCGTGCCGATGAAGGCGAATACATCGACCTTGCCGCTGGCCATCAGCGCGCTAACCGTTTCCCGGCCGCGTCCATAGATGACATTGATCACGCCTGCCGGGAAGCTGTCGCGGAACGCTTCAAGCAAGGGGCGAATCAGCAGTACGCCAAACTTGGCCGGCTTGAACACCACAGTGTTGCCCATGATCAGCGCCGGGATCAGTGTGGTAAAGGTCTCGTTCAGGGGGTAGTTGTAGGGCCCCATGCACAGTGCCACGCCCAGCGGGACGCGACGGATCTGGCCGAGGGTGCCTTGTTCCAGTTCGAAGCGGCTGGAGTGTCGGTCCAGGTCCTTGAGGGCGTTGATGGTGTCGACGATGTAGTCGCAGGTGCGGTCGAATTCCTTCTCCGAATCCTTCAGGTTCTTGCCGATCTCCCACATCAGCAGCTTGACCACGGCCTGGCGCTGTTCACGCATGCGTGCAAGGAAGGTTTCGACATGCTGGATACGTTCGGCCACGCGCATGTTCGGCCAGGCGCCACGGCCTTTGTCATAGGCCTGCACGGCGGCATCGAGGGCGGTCAACGCGGTATCGGCATCCAGCAGCGGGGCGCTGCCCAATATGACCTGATGCTCTTCGTTGCCTTGTTTGATCCACACCGGGCTGCGCACCGTGGCCAACGGGCCGTCCCAGCGCCTGAGTTCACCGTTGACCAGGTAGTCGCGTTGTTCCAGTGGGGCTCCCAGGCGCCAGGTTTCCGGGATGTTCTCGGCGCTGGGGAAGAGTGAATCGAGCAAACGGTCCATGGGTACTGCACCTCACATCAAAGGGCGGTTTTCAAGTCAGTTGAATCGTTTCAGCCAGAGCATGCACTGGCTGCCGGAAAAACACCAGTCTGGCTCAACATGGCCGCCCATGCCTACCGGCAAGCAGTCGGCGGCCTGACGGTCGTTTATGCTAGAGAAGGCGCCAAAGGTTATTCATTGATAGCAAAGTGGGCGGCGGACGCTTGATGGGCACGGTTATAGCAAAAGTGCTGCTGAGCATCGGTTTGATGCGGGGAATTTGACGCCATGAAACTTGATCTAAAGTCAGCCAGAAGCCGCTTGCCAAAGCGTTTGCAGGCATCTTAAATTGTTACTGAATGTGATAATTAAGTTTCAAGTAAAACAATAAAAATCAAAGTGTTAAGTGTTATTGCGGGTTTTTTCTCTTGTTCCGATTGGCCAATAGTGCACTTCAAAAGGACGTCGAAGAAGAAATGAAAAAGACCTTGACGACTGTGGCGCGCAAGCTCCTGTCGCCCTCCACGCGCTACGAAATCAGGCTGCTGTCCAGCAAAGTGCGAGAAATGTTGGCGCGTGCCTGTCTCTGGCGTTGGGAAGTTGCCAGGTTTCGCCCGCAACAGGAGAGCCCGTACGAAATCCTCTACATCGGCCGCAAGCAGCAACGGGAGATGGCCAAGCTGCTGATCGGTGGCAAGGGCCAAGGCAGCGCATCGATCGTAGACGGTGCAAATGCCACGGCGGCTGCCAGCCACGTAGTGGTCATCAGCGAAATGCCCACGTCGGGGGCGTTGTCGGTGCCGCATTACCTGAGCGCCGTGGTGCCGTTGGGGCGCTCGCTGGAAGACATCACTGCCCGTTACGACAGCGAACTGCGGCGCAGCATTCGCAAGAACCGGCCGCTCTATCACATGCGCCAAACCCTTTCGGACGAAGAAATCGCCATGGCCGACCGGGATCTGCTGCGCCCTTATGCTTCGGCCCGGCAGGGCATTCATGCCGCGCAGTTTCCTACCGAAGAGGTGTTCCGTATTGCCAAGAGTGTC
>Ga0182745_1002565_pt1 | contig 16178 bp, 12 predicted proteins | sample eDN3rd30CKraftBY_FD_128523 | JGI IMG/M metagenome (GOLD analysis project Ga0182745, IMG submission 128523) | Enriched backyard soil microbial communities from Emeryville, California, USA - eDNA 3rd pass 30_C Kraft BY (version 2) (version 2) | ecosystem: Environmental > Terrestrial > Soil >...
ATCACCAACAGCACCTACTTCCGCGACAACTACCAGAACCTGTGTCACTACACCGGCTGGGTGATCGCGCGCACCGGTTCGGCGCCGAAGGACACCAGGGACATCCCGGGTGAAACCATCGACGTCACCATCGCCAACCAGATCGGCGGCTCGACGCGCTTCAAGTCGCTGACCGCCACCGCCACTGGCGACGTGCGCAACACCTACAGCTACGAGAACAGCAACACGCCGAACTCGCCCGAGTGGTCGCCGCTGCAGTTCTACACTCGCCTGTTCGGCCCGGACTTCCCGGATCCGAATGCGAAGGAGTTCAAGCCGGATCCGCGCGTGATGGTGCGCAAGAGCGTGCTGTCGGGCGTGAAGGATCAGACCAACTCCCTGATGAAGCAGGTGGGCGCCGAGGACAAGCAGCGCCTGGACCAGTACTTCACGGGCTTGCGTCACCTGGAGCAGCAGTTCGACCAGCGCCTGCAGAAGCCCGAGCCGATTGCCGCCTGTCATCGCCCCGGCGAGATCAAGGTGGATCCGGCGATGGGTCAGGAGGCCGAGGCGGTCGCAGTGCGCCATCGCATGATGACCGACCTGCTGGTGATGGCGCTGGCGTGCGACCAGACGCGCGTCTTCAACATGGCCTACACCAACGCCAACTGCTCGACCATCAAGCCGGGCTACGAGAAGCCCCACCACACCACCACGCACGAAGAGCCGGTGGACATGAGCCTGGGCTACCAGCCGACCGCTTCGTGGTTCACGCGCCGGGCGCTGGAGTCGTGGGCGTACTTCGTCGATGCCTTCACCAAGATCAAGGAAGGCGACGGCACGCTGCTCGACAACGTGTTCGTCTACGCGACCACCGACCACGGCTATGCCCGCACGCACAGCCTCGACGGTATTCCGATGTTCACGGCCGGCCGCGCGGGTGGCAAGGTCAAGAGCGGCTATCACATCGACCTGGGTGCGACGGCCACTACACGTGTCGGCTACACGGCGCTGCGCCTGTTCGGCGTGGACAAGCCGTCGTGGGGCGTCAACAGCAACAACACCAACAAGGAAGTCTCGGAGATCCTGGCCTGACGGTGGATCGACGAGGCTGGTGTTTTCCGGACGGCGCCGCGGATCGCGGCGCCGTCCTTGAATCTGCGCTCAATCAAGGGATACAGGGAAGCTCTGATTCATCGGTTCCCTGGCCCGCAGCACAATTGCAGTTGTCTGAAATGCGACGCCCATCCAGATCGATGGTGCGACGGGTCGGCGGCTGATCAGAGGTTCCTTAGCATGCGATTGCGGAGAATGATTCGGGGATTGCTGGGTGCAACGCTCCTGGCTGGCGTCGCAGTGGTCGCGCAGGCGGCGCCGCAGGGCGAGTTCTGGCAGTCGAAAGACTCCACGGACAAAGAAGCCTATCTCAAGGTTCCGATGCCGCCGGGCGTCCAGGTGGTCGATACCGAGCTGGAAGGCCCGGTGTTCGCGACCGCCGAAGGCAAGACTCTCTATACTTGGCCCCTGAGCGGTTTGCGCAGCGGTCAGGCCGGCGATCGCCGCAACTCCGGCGAAGCGACCTGCGATGACACCGTCTACACCGAGACCACCGGCTTCATGAGCCCGTATCCGGGCGGCTTCACGCTGCCGGAACTCGACAAGCGCAAGAGCTGCGAGCAGGTGTGGCCGCCGTTGCTGGCGCCAGCCGACGCCAAGCCGGTAGGCAAATGGACTATCGCCAAGCGCACCAACGGCCAGACCCAGTGGGCTTACGACGGCTATCCCGTGTACACCTCCGATCGCGACCGCGAGAAGGGCGACGTGCTGGGCGGCTCGAATGCCGTGGTGGGTGGTGAAAGGGGCGTGGTGCGCCGTCCGATCGGTCCGCCGGCCGACGTGCCGCCGGAACTGGCCATACAGCCGATGCGCACCGGCCACATGCTGCTCGACCACAAGGGCTACTCGGTCTACAGCTCCGATGCCGACGAGCCGGGCAAGTCCAATTGCGTCGACAAGTGCCTGGAAGACTGGATTCCAGTGCTGGCACCGCAGACGGCCAAGGTCAGCGGCGAATGGAGCGTCATCGAACGCACCTCGGGCGTGAAGCAGTGGGCCTATCGCGGCAAGGCGCTTTACACGCACGCGCAGGATCAGCGCGGCCGCTCGATGGAGGGCAGCGATGTGCCGGGCTGGCGCAACGTGTTCACGCAGCGTGCGCTGCTGCCGCCGGCCGAGTTCACGGTGCAGGATTCGCACCTTGGCCAGGTGCTGGCGGATGCGAACGGCAAGACCCTCTACACCTACCAGTGCAACGACGACGCCAAGGACCAGCAGAGCTGCGATTCCCCGGATTCGCCGCAGGTCTACCGCATGGCCATCTGCGGCAACTTCGATCCCAAGGTGTGCCAGGAAACCTTCCCGTACGTGCCGGCCAAGCCCGGCGCCACGGCCGACAGCCCGCTGTGGACGGTGATCAGCATCGATCCGAACACTGGCCATCTCGCGGAAGCCGGTCAGCCGGGCGCCATGCAGGTGTGGGCGTACCGCGAGCGGCCCGTCTACACCCACGGCGGCGACAAGCAGCCGGGTGATGCCGAGGGCGACAATTTCGGTGAGTTCAATGGCGCACGCAACGGGTTCCGGGCGTATTGGCTGCGGGACGATTTCCACGGCAATTCGCTGGGCCGGTCTGCAACGGATCGTCGGTGAGCGCAACCATGTCAGCGTCAGATCAAGGGGGTCTTATGAATCGTGAAGCGACTCGGCAGCCCGGTGGCGCGGCCATCGCGCGGTCTGCGATTGGCGCGGCAGTCGCGCTGGCGTTGTTGGGTGCGGGTAGTGCCGGCGCAGCACCGCTGCAGGAAGGCGGCAGTGCGGTGCGCAACGGCAACATCGGCTACGTGCTGACCCACAAGGTCTGGTCCGTGTACGAGACCGAAGGCGCCAAGACCGAATGCCCGCAGGGCTTCAACGACGGCCCGCGCGAGCAGTTCAAGCAGATGTACGGCGACGGCAAGAAACGCTCCATCGTCGAGACCGCATTGAAGCGCGAAGGCAAGCAGTGGCACCCCTCGACCACCCCGGAGCCGTTCAAGTTCAAGGAGGCTCAGGGCAACACTTCCTATGGCCTGAATCTCGACGGCAAGGTCGGTCCCAACGATTTCACCAGCCCGGATGGCGAGAAGGGCATCGATAACCAGCTGTACCGCGTGATCGGCTGCATCGGCAACTACCGCACGATGGGCACGATCAATCACTTCGAGCAGCTGTTCATGCGCAGCTACAACGACGCCCGCGTCGTGATCGAGTTGAGCGGCGTGGACGACCTGGTCAACGACAACGACGTCACGGTCCATTTCTACCGCGGCGGCGACCAGTTGCTGCAGGACGCGACCGGCGAAGGCTTCATTCCCGGCGGCACGCAGAACATCGACGTGCGCTGGGGCAAGCAGTTCATCTCGCAGACCAAGGGCAAGATCGTCGATGGTGTGCTCACCACCGAGCCGATCGACACCATCCGGATTCCCTGGGTCTCCACCTTCGGCACCAGCGCCTATCACGTGTTCCGCGGCCTGCGCCTGAATCTCAAGGTGAGCGAGACCGGCGCCGAGGGCCTGATCGCGGGTTATGCGGACATCGATGCCTTCATTCACCAGCTGAATACCTCGTGGTCGACGCATCACCAGAGCTACGGCCAGCTGTCTTCGCCTTCGGAGTATCGTGCGATGCGCCGGCTGGCGGACGGTTACCCCGATCCGAAGACCGGCGAGAATACGGCGATCTCCAGCTCCGTCAGCGTCAAGTTCGTCCAGGTGTTCGTGCAGCACCCGGAAGACCAGGTGATCACGGCGAAGAAGTGAAGTAACCAACGGGCCGCCGATCCGTTCATCGCGAATGGATCGGCGGCACGGCATGCGGTGACGGCGCCGTATGCAAGAGCCGATGCGACACGCCAGGGCGTCCTGCCTTTGGCATTCTGTGCCTGCATGTATTGCACGCATTTCAGGGCTCCACCGCTCAGTCTTTCCCGTAGCCCGGCACGGCGCACAGAAACTAATCCCTGGTTCGCTCTGCGCTGAAACAATCATGCGCAAAGGCAGTCCGCCGGTGCGCATTTGGCAAGAAAAGACCGCCATTGGCTGGCTAGACTTTTTGCTGCACGAGGCAGTCACACGCATCTTGTGAGGGGGGAGTTGAATGCTGGATTCCAGACGCCGGGCCGATAACCGCGCGCTGCTGGTTCAAGAGTCCGAGCCGCGCGCGCTCGAGCTGCGGATTCCCGAAGCTCCTGCCCGTCCGGGCGAGCCGGTCGACTTCAGCAGGCTGAAACTTGCCGATCCGGGCGCGGTGCGCCGGCCCGAGGTCGATGCGCCAGCCGAATCGATGCGTGATCTGGCGTACTCGCTGATCCGCGTGCTGGACGACAAGGACGAAGCAGTCGGCTCCTGGGCACCCGAGGTTTCGATCGCGACGCTCAAGGCGGGCTTGCGCGCCATGATGCTCACGCGCGCCTACGACGATCGCATGTATCGTGCGCAGCGCCAGGGCAAGACGTCGTTCTACATCAAGTGCACCGGCGAGGAAGCGATTGCGGTCGCGCAGGCGCTGGCGCTGGATAGCGGCGACATGTGCTTTCCGAGCTATCGGCAGCAGGGCCTGCTGATCGCCCGCAACTATCCGCTGCTGAAGATGATGGGGCAGGTCTATTCCAATACGCTCGACCCGCTCAAGGGCCGGCAGATGCCCATCATGTACTCCAGCCGCGAGTACGGCTTCTTCACCGTGTCGGGCAACCTCGGCACGCAGATCATCCAGGCGGTGGGCTGGGCGATGGGCTCGGCGTTGCGTGGCGATACCAAGATTGCCGCCAGCTGGATCGGCGACGGCACCACGGCGGAAGGCGACTTCCACTATGCGCTGACGTTCGCATCCGTGTATCGCGCGCCGGTGATCCTGAACGTCGTCAACAACCAGTGGGCCATTTCCTCGTTCCAGGGAATCGCCGGCGGCGATCAGGCGCCGTTTGCTGCACGTGGCGTCGGCTACGGCCTGCCGTCGCTGCGCGTCGATGGCAATGACTTCCTTGCTGTGTATGCGGCGACTCAATGGGCCGCGCAGCGTGCACGCTCCAATCACGGCGCCACGCTGATCGAGCTGTTCACGTATCGCGCCGAAGGTCATTCGACCAGCGACGATCCGACCCGCTATCGCGCCGCCGACGAGGCCAGCAAGTGGCCGCTGGGCGATCCGATCCTGCGTTTGAAGCAGTATCTGATCAAGCGCGGCGAGTGGACCGAGGAGCAGCACGAAGCGCAGCAGAACGAAGTGACGCAGGAAGTCCGTACGGTGCAGCGCGAGGCCGAGGCGAGCGGCGTGCACGGTGCGAACAACACGCACAGCCCCAAGACGATGTTCGAAGACGTCTTCAAAGAGATGGACTGGCGCCTGCGTCGGCAACGACAGGAAGCGGGTTTCTAACTCATGCCGACGATGAACATGATCCAGGCCGTGAACTCGGCCATGTCAGTGATGCTTGCGCGCGACCCGAACGTGGTCGTGTTCGGCGAGGACGTGGGCTATTTCGGCGGCGTGTTCCGCGCCACCGAAGGCTTGCAGAGAACTTACGGCAAGACGCGTTGCTTCGACACGCCGATCGCAGAAGGCGGCATCGTCGGTGCGGCCATCGGCATGGGCGCCTATGGCATGCGGCCGGTGGTGGAGATCCAGTTCGCGGACTACATCTACCCCGCGTTCGATCAGATCGTCTCCGAAGCCGCTCGCATCCGCTATCGCTCTGCCGGTGAGTTCTCGGTGCCGATGACGATACGCACGCCCTACGGCGGCGGCATCTTCGGCGGCCAGACGCACAGCCAGAGCCCCGAAGGCCTGTTCACGCACGTCGCCGGTCTGAAGGTGGTGGTGCCGTCGACGCCGTACGATGCCAAGGGGCTGTTGATCAGCGCCATCGAGGACGACGATCCGGTGATCTTCCTGGAGCCCAAGCGGCTCTACACCGGTCCGTTCGAGGGGCACACCGAAGGCGCGGTCAGGCCCTGGTCGGTGCATCCGGCCAGCGAGGTGCCCGAAGACCATTACCGGATTCCGCTCGGTCAGGCAGCCGTGGTGCGCGAAGGCGAAGACGTGACGGTGCTGGCGTACGGAACGATGGTGCACGTGGCGCTCGCGGCTGCGCGCGACAGCGGTATCAATGCCGAAGTGATCGACCTGCGCACCCTGGTGCCGCTGGACATCGAGACCATCGTGCGCTCCGTCAACAAGACGGGCCGCTGCGTCGTGGTGCACGAGGCGACCCGTACCTCCGGCTACGGCGCCGAGCTCACCACGTTGGTGCAGCAGCAGTGCTTTTTCGATCTGGAAGCGCCGATCGAACGCGTCACCGGCTACGACATCCCGTATCCGCACGCTTTCGAGTGGCAGTATTTTCCGGGCCCGGCGCGCGTCGCCGAGGCGATGCGGCAGACGTTGAGAGGCTGATTCATGGGGCAGTACAGTTTCAAACTTCCCGACGTCGGTGAAGGCACCGCGGAAGCGGAGATCTCCGACTGGCGCGTCAAGGTAGGCGACCGGGTCGAGGAAGATCAGCCGCTGGTCGACGTGATGACCGACAAGGCAACGGTGGAGCTGACTTCGCCGGTCGCCGGCGTCGTGCGCAGCATCGCCGGCAAGCCCGGACACATGGCCGCCGTGGGCTCGGTGCTGGTGGTGCTCGATACCGATGGCGCCGACGAAGGTACCGCTGCTCCGGCAGCGGAAGCTGCGCCGCCACCGGCCGCACCTGCACCGCAGCCACAAGCTGCCGCAGCACCCGCGCCCGCACCGCAGCCGCCCAAGTCGCAGCCCGCGGCTGTGAGCGAGAAAACCGCGCCGGCGGCTCCTGTAGAGCCCGCTGTGAGATCGACTCCAGCCACTCGTGCTCGCGCTGCTGCCTCTCCGGCCGTGCGCCGCAGAGCTGAAGAGTTGGGCGTCAAGCTGCAGTTCGTCCCGGGCTCGGGCCCGGCCGGCAGAGTCAGCCACGCCGACCTGGATGCGTATCTGGCCAACGAGCCTGCCGCGCCGAGCGCGGGCACGGCTTCTGTCTACGCGAAGCGTTCGGGCGTGGAGGACGTTCCTGTCATCGGCCTGCGTCGGCAAATCGCCGAGCGCATGCAGATGGCCAAGCGCCAGATCCCGCACTTCTCCTACGTCGAAGAAGTGGACGTGACCGAGCTGGAGAAGCTGCGTGCGCATCTGAATGCCACCAAGAAGCCCGACCAGCCGAAGCTGACGGTGCTGCCGTTCATCATGCGTGCACTGGTGCGCCTGCTGCCGGAGTACCCGCAGATGAACGCGACCTACGACGACGAAGCCAACATCGTGCATCGGCACGCGCCCGTGCACCTCGGCATCGCGACGCAGACGCCGCGTGGACTGATGGTTGCCGTCGTGCGCCATGCGGAAGCACGCGACCTGTGGGACAGCGCCAACGAAGTCAGCCGCCTGGCGAAAGCGGCGCGCGAAGGCAAAGCGACGCGCGAGGAGCTCACCGGGTCGACCATTACCCTCACCAGTCTCGGGCCGCTCGGCGGCATCGTGACCACGCCGGTGATCAATCGCCCCGAGGTGGCCATCATCGGACCCAACAAGATCGTCGAGCGCATCGTGGTGCGTGACGGCCAGGGCGTGGTGCGCAAGATGATGAACCTGTCCTCGTCCTTCGATCATCGGGTCGTCGACGGCGCCGACGCCGCCGAATTCATTCAACGGATGCGTGCGTTGCTCGAGCATCCTGCGACGCTGTTCATCTGAAAGCCTCGCCCATAGGGATTGTTGAGACATGACTAAGGCGATCAAGACACGGCTGTTGGTAGTCGGCGGCGGGCCCGGCGGCTACGTGACGGCGATCCGCGCCGGCCAGCTCGGCCTGGACGTGACGCTGGTGGAAGCGGACCGGCTGGGCGGCACCTGCCTGATCCGTGGCTGCATTCCATCCAAGGCGCTGATCCACGCTGCGGCCAAGTTCGAGAGCGTTCGCGAGGCGGCCACGGGCGAAGGCACGCTCGGCATTTCCATCAAGGGCACGCCGAAACTGAACCTGGCCGAGACCGTGCGCTGGAAGGAAACCATCGTCAAACGCCTGAACGAGGGCGTTGCGGGTCTGCTGCGGCGTGCGAAGGTGAAAGTGGTTGCCGGCTGGGCGCGCTTCTCCGACGCCAAGACCTGCGTGGTCGAGACGGCGGAAGGGCCGGTCACGATCACGGCCGAGCACGTGGTTCTCGCCAACGGCTCCGAACCGGTGGAGCTGCCGAATCTGCCGTTCGGCGGACCGATCGTTTCCTCGACCGAAGCGCTGTCGTTGCAGGAACTGCCGCGGAAGCTGGCCGTGGTGGGCGCAGGCTACATCGGCCTGGAGCTCGGCTCGGCGTTCCGCAAGTTCGGCAGCGAAGTGACGGTCATCGAAGCGCAGGATCGCATCCTGCCGCTTTACGACGCACCGCTGGTGAAGCCCGTGGCGCGCTGGCTGGAACGTGCCGGCGTGACCGTGCATCTGGGCGCCAAGGTCAAGAGTTTCAAGTCCGGCGTGGTTACGGCCGAGGACGCGAGCGGCAAGTTGCTCGAAGTCGAAGCCGACACCGTGCTGGTCACCGTGGGCCGCCGGCCGCGTACGCAGGGCTGGGGGCTGGAGTCGATGGGCGTGGACATGGATGGCCGCTTCGTGCGCATCGATGATCAGTGCCGCACCTCGATGAAGAACGTCTGGGCGATCGGCGATCTGGTCGGCGAGCCGATGCTGGAGCACAAGGCGGCCGCGCAGGGCGAGATGGTGGCGGAGATCATCGCCGGCCATCGCCGGCGCTTCGCCCCGGTGGCGATTCCGGCGGTGTGCTTCACCGAGCCGGAAATCGTCAGCGTCGGGCTGTCGCCGGCCGAGGCCGCGCAGGCCGGCGAGGAAGTGACGACCGGGCAGTTCCCGTACGCCGCCAACGGCCGTGCGCTTTCGATGGAAGCCGGCGAGAACGGCGGTTTCGTGCGCGTGCTGGCCCGCAAGAGCGATCACCGCATCCTGGGCATCCAGGCGGTCGGCTCGCATGTCTCGGAGCTTTCCGGCGAATTCGCGCTGGCCCTGGAGATGGGGGCGACGCTCGAGGACATCGCCGGCGTCATCCACGCTCATCCGACCTTGTCCGAAGCCTTCTTCGAGGCTTCGCTGCACGGTCTGGGGCACGCCATTCACATATAACTACAAGCGAGCGCAGCACATGGCAGGCGCCGGTCTCGACAAGATCGATCACAAGATTCTGGCGGCCTTGCAGGAGGATGCCTCCCGTTCGGCCGCAGAGATCGCCGAGGCGGTGGGCCTGTCGCAGTCTCCTTGCTGGCGCCGCATTCAGCGGCTGCGCGACGACGGCTACATCCTCAAGATCGTGGCGCTGCTGGACCGCAACAAGCTGGCGCTGCGTTCGCAGCTGTTCGTGCAAGTGAAGGTGACGCGCCACGACCAGGCGAGCCTGGAGGAATTCTCCAAGGCCATCCAGGAGTTCCCCGAGGTGATGGAGTGCCACGTGGTGCTGGGCGTGTTCGACTTCCTGCTGCGCGTGATCACCAAGGACATGGACGCCTACGAGAAGTTCTACTTCGAGAAGCTGTCGCGCGTGCCGAACATCCGCGAGGTCAATTCGTTCGTCGCGGCTTCCGAGATCAAGACGACCACCGCGCTGCCGATCCGGCGCTGAAGTAGCGGCGTATGGCCGCGTACGCGCGGCTTATTTCAATTCAATCTCGATGAAGCGGAACTCGAAGTCGTTCACGTTCACGACGTTGTGGGCGACGCCGGTGAGGCGCGCGTAGGAAACGCCCGCCTGGAGCTGGACCTCGCGTGTTCCCGTGGGCTCCTCCAGTCGAAGCGTTCCGGTGGTCAGGGGCACGACCACGTAGTCGAGCGCATGCACGTGATGTCCGGTCTGCGCACCCGGCGCGAAGCGCCATTCAGTGACGATGACGCGTTCGTTGTCGATCTGGACATTGGGTGTGGCCTGGACGGCGTGACTCACGGTGGCGGTTCTCGCTTCAGGCGGTCATCTGTGCCTGGGCGCGACGCTGGCCGCAGGCGTCGTGGGCGGATTCACGGAAAATCCTGAGAACTTCCTGTGCCAGCTGGATGAGCTGGTCGGTGCAGTATTCGTAGGCGTCGTTGTGCACCGTGATCGACACGGTCAGCGAGCCGTGCTTCTCGAACATCCGCAGCTCGCCCTTGTCCGCGTCGAGCTGGGCGCGTTCCTTCGCCGCGCTGGCGCAGGTCGGCCGCAGAAAACCGCGGATCTCGCGCAGCAGCGTCGGCGGCAGGCTGGTCGGCAGCAGCGAGGGAATGCTCACGGCACCGGCATCGAAATCCAGCACGAAACGATGGCTGCAGTCGTGGTGCCAGTGGATGCGATGCGTGATGCGCCCCACGCGGGCCTTTCCCAGTTCGAGATCGCGGAACGTACGCTGCTCCACCATCTGTTCCAGCGTGCCGTTCACGCGGCGCGTCAGCGTCAAGCGCTGGGTGCGGCTTACGGCGGGCGTTTCGGTCATCGACATTACTTGCATGATCCAATCGGCTGCGTGGGGTGTTTTTTCTTCAGGCCGGTAGTCAGCCCAACGGCTGCGCGCCGTGATTTGTTTCAATCGTCGAGCCGGCGCGACCGCGCGGCTCTCGCCTTCCACCGTGCAGGCTCAGGCAGGCTGCGTGATGTGTTTGACTTCCAGGTAGGCATCGAGCCCCCACGGTCCGAGCTCGCGGCCGATGCCGCTGCGCTTGAAGCCGCCCCAGGAAGTTTCGGGGAACAGCACCTGCAGGCTGTTGATCCAGATGTGTCCGGCTTCCAGCGCCTGCGCCACACGTTCGGCGCGCGCCGCATCGCCTGTGATGATGCCGGCGGCGAGTCCGAAATCGCTGTCGTTGGCGAGTGCGATGGCCTCATCTTCGGTGGCGAACGTGCGCACGCACAGCACCGGTCCGAAGATCTCTTCGCGCCACAGCGGGCTCGTGGTGGGCACGTCCACGAAGATGGTCGGCTCCACGAAATAGCCGCGATCGAAGCCGCTGGCGCGCTTGCCGCCGGTGAGCAACGTCAGTCCCTCGGCGATGCCGCGCTCGATGTAGCCCAGCACCGTCTTGAGCTGGGCAGCACTGGTGAGCGGACCCATCGTCACGCCGTCGGTGAAGGCGTCGCCCAGCTGGAGCGCTTCGGCGGCGGTCTTGAGCTTTTGCAGCAGCTGCGGCGCGATGCCGGCCTGAACCAGCAGGCGCGAGGTCGCCGAGCACATCTGTCCGCAGTTGAAGAAGATGCCGCCGAGGATCCATTCCACGGCATGCTCGACGTCGGCATCGTCGAATACCAGCATCGGCGATTTGCCGCCCAGCTCCAGGCTGACATTCTTGATCTGCTGCGCCGCGGTCTGCATCACGCGCTCGCCGATCCGGTTGCTGCCGGTGAAGGAGATCTTGTCGATGCCCGGATGCTGGACGAGCACCTGGCCGACTTCCGAACCGGTGCCGTTGACGATGTTCAACACGCCGTTCGGCAGCTGCACGGCCTGCGCGATGGCGCCCAGCTCCAGTTCCACCAGCGGCGTCACCTCGGAAGGCTTGAGCACCACGGTGCAGCCCGCCGCGAGCGCCGGCGCCACTTTCCATGCAGTGGTGACGAATGGAAAATTCCACGGCACGATCAAACCAACGACGCCGGCGGGATCGAGCCGCGTAGTCGACGCAAAACCTTCTGCAGCCAGCGTGACCCGTGCGTTCTGTCGCTGATCCAGTTGCTCGGCCAGCGTGGCGTAGTACTCGTAGGTGGCGGCTGCATCGCCGATATCGATGCGAGCCTCGAACAATGGCTTGCCGTTGTTGAGCGAGGACAGCGCCGCCAATTCCTCTTCACGCGAGCGGATGGCGCTGGCGATGGCGCGAAGATACTTTGCGCGCTGCGCGCCGGTGGTCTTGCGCCACTGATTGAAAGCCGTCCGAGCCGCGTTCACGGCCCGATCGACATCCTCGCGGCTGCCGGCAGCGACATCGGCAATGCGTTCTTCCTTGGCCGGGTTGATGACCGGCAGCGTGGCGCCGAGGATCGGGCTGGCCCACTGGCCGTCGATGAAAAGTCTGTCGTGCATGACGTTCACCTGTGTTCTGGGTCGACGGCTGGAGCGCTACGGGCGCGATCGTGCGCCCGCTCGCCGTCGGTGAGCGGATGAATCAAGCGGCCAGGAAGCTCGAATCCTCGAGCACCTCGATCAGCGTCGGGCGTTCGGCGCCAGCCGCTGCCTGCAGCAGTTCGTGCAGATGCTCGAGGCTGCGCGCGCGCTCGGCGTTACAGCCGAAGCCCTTCGCCAGCACCTGGAAGTCCGGCGTGAAGATGTCGACGCCGATCGGTTCGATGGAGCGGTTCTGCATGTAACGCTTGATCTCGCCGTAGCCGCTGTTGTTCCACAGCAGCACGATGATGGGCGCATGCGCTTCGACCGCGGAGGCCAGCTCGGACAGCGTGAACTGACTGCCGCCATCGCCGATCAGTGCCACCACTGGCCGCGCGGGAGCAGCGAGCTTGGCGCCGATCGCGGCTGGCAGGGCATACCCCAGGGTGCCGTAACCGGTGGCCGAGTTGAACCAGGAGCGCGGCTGGTTGGACTCGAACAGGTGGTTGCCGGAATACACCGGCTGCGTCGAGTCGCCGGCGACGATGACCTGCGGCAGTGCGCTCTGCATCGTATTCAGCACGCGCTGTTGCGCCTGGAAGGCTGGCGGCCACTCCGCGGCCAGGCGCGCACGCACTTCGGCAGCGCGCCGCGCCCCTGGGCTTCGTGCGGACGAGGCATTGCGTTTGGTCAACGCTGCCAGCAGGGCGCCCATGGCCATTGCAGCGTCGCTGACGATGGCCACGTCGGCGGGAAAATTGCGATTGAGCTGCGCGGCTTCGATGTCGACGCGGATCAGCGGGCTGTCGATGCGGAATTGGCCGTCGAAGACCACGTCGTAGTCGGTCTCACCCAGCTCGGTGCCGATCGCCAGCACTACGTCCGCCTGCGCGACCAGCTCGCGCACCGGCACCAGCGACTGATTGGAGCCCAGCGACAACGGATGATCTTTCGGCATCACGCCCTTGGCGTTGATGGTGCAGGCGTAAGGCGCGTCCAGCGCTTCGATCAGGGCAAGCGCTTCGGCGCCGGCATCGGCCGTGCCGCCGCCCAGCAGCACCACCGGTCGCTGCGCGCCGTCCAGTAACCGGGCGGCACGCTGGATGGCATGAGGGCAGGGCGCAGGACGGCTCGGCAGTGCGCCCAGCTTGCGTCGAACGTGATCGGCCGGCGCGATGATGACGTCGAGCGGGATCTCGATGTGTACCGGCCGCGGCCGCTCACTGGCGAAAACCGCGAACGCTCGCGACAGCACCGCAGGCAATTCGTCGGGCCGCATCAGCGTGTGGCTGAATGCGGTCAGGCCGGAGACCAGATTGCGTTGTGAAGGCATCTCGTGCAGCCGCCCGCCGCCAAGTCCCAGCTCGTGGGTCCGGTTGACGCTGGAGATCACCAGCATCGGAACGGAGTCGGCGTAGGCCTGACCCATCGCGGTCGCAATGTTGGTCATGCCTGGGCCGGTGACGATGAAGCACACGCCCGGTTTGCCGCTGACGCGCGCATAACCGTCGGCCATGAAACCCGCGCCTTGTTCATGGCGCGGCGTGATGTGTCTGATGCGGGTAGCCGGCAGGCCGCGGTACAGCTCCACGGTGTGGACGCCCGGGATACCGAACACGGTATCCACGCCGAATGCTTCCAGCAGCTGAACCAGCAGTTCTCCGCAGGTCAACATAGGCATCTTCAGTCTTTGCGCTGGCCGATGGACGGGCTGAATACCATCAGGCTCAGGATCTCGAACAGCATCTGCGCTCCCGCCTGCGCGGTGTTGGTCGTCGCGTCGTACTGCGGTGCGACTTCCACGACGTCGCCGCCCACCACGTTCAATCCCTTCAGGCCACGCAGCAACTGCAGTGCTTCGCGCGTGCTCAGACCGCCGATCTCCGGCGTGCCGGTGCCTGGCGCAAACGCAGGATCCAGTCCATCGACGTCGAAGGTCACGTACACCGGTCCGTCGCCCACGACTTCGCGCGCCTTGGCGATCACCGCTTCGCAGCCCATGCGGGCGAAGTCTTCGATGTGGACCACCGTCATGCCGGAATCCTGCGAGAACTCCCACAAATATTCGGAGGCGCCACGGATGCCGATCTGGATGCAGCGCTTCGGATCGAGCACACCGTCCAGCACGGCGTAGCGGAACGGACCGCCGTGATGGAATTTCGAGCCGTCGTATTCGCCGCCCGTATCGCAGTGCGCGTCGATATGCACCATGCCCACGGGCTGCTTGGCGCCGAGCGCGCGCAGGATGGAGAGAGTGATCGAATGATCGCCGCCGACCGCCAGCGGCGCGACGCCCGCACCGACGATGCGCGAGAAGTACTGCTCGATGTCCTGATGACAGCTTTCCAGCGAGTAGCGGCTGCGAAACGGCACATCGCCGATATCGGCCACTTTCAGATCGCCGACCGGCATGCAGTCCAGATCATGGTTGTAAGGCCCGATGCGCTCGATGGTGCGCAGCGCGCGCGGCCCGAAGCGGGCGCCGGTGCGATTGCTGACGCCGAGATCCATCGGAACGCCGACCAGCGCGACCTGCAGTCCCGCGAAGTTCTCGGCGGCAGCGTCTGGAAGATGAGGTGCCGACAGCAATGTGGTTTCGCCCGAATACGGCGCGCTGCGCGTACCGCCATTGAAGAGGCGGTCCACGATACGCTGGAAGCGCGGGTCGAACGTGCCGCCGTCCTGCCCGCCGCTGTACTTGGCGCGCAGCCGCTTCAGATTGTCTTGATCCATCGTCCTCTACCTCTGCTCGAAACGGGCTCCTGCCGCTGAATGAGCCGTTGATCAGTTGCTGTTAATCAATCAATGGGCTGTCGAAAAGATCCGCCCGCAGGCCGGCTTGCGACGGCCTGTCGAAGGTAGCGCGGCCCGCTGCTGGCGCGCGCCGCCGGCGAACGCTTTACGCCCTTTACGCCAAGTTCGAAGGCACGTCGCTTTCGAGCGCCGCGGGACGTGGCGAACGCAGGCTCACGACCACGTAACTGACCAGGCCCACGGTCAGGCTGTAGTAGATCGGAGTGTTGGCGTCGATGCCGTCCTTCCACATGAAGGCTGCCGCGGTGACGCAACCCAGAATCATGGCCGTCATGGCTCCAGCCGGCGTGGCACGCTTCCAGAAGATGGCGCCGATCAGCGGGATCAGCATGCCGCCCACCAGCAGGTTGTAGGCCAGCGTCAGCGCACTCAGCACGTCGCTGACGGCGAGCGCCACGAACAGCACCGCGATGCCGGAGATCAGTGCGCACAGACGGTTGATTCCGAGGCTCGAAGGCTTGCCGCCGCGCACCTTCGGCAGCAGGTCTTCGCTCAGCGTGCTGGACGCGGCCAGCAGGCCGGCGCTGGCGGTCGACATCATGGCGGCCATTGCCGCGGTGATGACGAGGCTGCGAATGCCATCCGGCAGTGCCGTTTGGATGATGGCCGCGAAGGCGTTGTTGACGTCATCGAGATTCGGCAGCAGCACTCGCGCACACATGCCGATCAATGCACAAGCCAGGCCATAGATCACGCAATAGATGCCGGCAGCGCTGCCGGCGTAGCGGGCAACGCCGTCGTTGCGTGCCGTGAATACGCGCTGCCAGATGTCCTGCCCGATCAACACACCGAAGGTGTAGATCAGTATGTAGGTGATGATGGTGTCGGTGCCGATGCTGGTGAAGCTGAAGGAGCTGGCTGGCAGCCTGGCCACCAGCTCGTCCCAGCCGCCGACGCGATGCAGCGAGATCGGCAGCAGCAGCAACAGCAGGCCGATGGTCTTGATGACGAACTGCACCACGTCGGTGAGCGTCAGGGCCCACATGCCGCCGACGGTCGAGTAGGCCACCACCAGGCCGCCGCTGAGCAGAATGGAAACGGAGAACGGCAGATCGAGGAATACCTGCAGCACCGTGCCGATGCCGAGGGTGGAGACCACGCCGATCATGAGCGCGTAGGCGAACATGATGACGGCGCTGACCTGACGGGTGATCGGGTTGTAGCGCCGCTCCAGCACCTGCGTGACGGTGAAGATGCGCAGCTTGAGCAGC
>Ga0182745_1002569_pt1 | contig 16146 bp, 16 predicted proteins | sample eDN3rd30CKraftBY_FD_128523 | JGI IMG/M metagenome (GOLD analysis project Ga0182745, IMG submission 128523) | Enriched backyard soil microbial communities from Emeryville, California, USA - eDNA 3rd pass 30_C Kraft BY (version 2) (version 2) | ecosystem: Environmental > Terrestrial > Soil >...
GCATATTCGTGGATCAGCCCCTCGACGCCGCCGGACGACACCTTGGTCCGCAACGCCTCGACCAGCCGCCGCGCCAGCGCGCGCGCCTTTGCGGTCGCGGCCGGGCTCAGGGTTGCGAGATCGAGCAGCGGCGGCACGCACTCCGGCTCCGGCCGGCGATAGGCTGCGGTGATCGCGGCGCGCAACGGCGGCGGCGGTCGCAGCGAGCGGGCGAAGGTTTCGAACGGCGCGGTCATTTTCCGCCTATTTGTAGGAAGACACCTCGATCAGGTTGCCGTCGGGATCTCGGCAATAGACCGAGACGATCGTGCCCATCGCCCCGCTCTTCTCACCCGGTCCCTGTTCGATCTCCACGCCGCAGCTCCTGAAATGGTCGGCCACCGCCTGCGGCGTCGACTGTGTCAGGAAACACAGATCGTCGCTGCCCGGCGCCACCGTCCTGCCCGTGAACCATTGCTTCTGTGTGGCGGCCTCGGGCCGAAGATTGATCTTCTGGCGGCCGAAATGCATCGACGTGACGCGATGGCCGGGCCGGGGCTCGGTGTCCCTGCGCGTCATGCCCAGCAGGCGCTCATACCAGGCGGCCGCGACCTCTACGTCGCGCACGTTGATGACGATATGATCCAAGGCTTCGACGACGACAGACATGGCACGACCTCAAGCGTAAGAACCCAGAGTGAACCCGCCTCTTCCCTCCGTCCATCCACCCGCGCCGTGACCAGATCAATGGAGCCGCTTCCCGTCGACGAGGCATTGCCGCGGTTGCGCGCCACCCTGGAAGAGCGCAACGCTGCGGTGCTTGTGGCACCACCGGGCGCCGGCAAGACGACGCGCGTGCCGCTGGCGCTGCTCGACGCATCCTGGCTCGGCGCGCGCAAGATCGTCATGCAGGAGCCGCGACGGCTGGCCGCGCGCGCCGCCGCGCGCCGCATGGCCGCGAGCCTGGGCGAAGCGGTCGGCGAGACCGTGGGATATCGCGTGCGCTTTGACACCAAGGTCGGGCCTCGCACCCGCATCGAGGTCGTCACCGATGGATTGTTCCTGCGCCTGCTGCAGGACGATCCATCGCTCGAGTCGATTGGCTGCGTGATCTTCGACGAGTTGCACGAACGCGGCCTCGAAACCGACCTGTCCTTTGCCCTTGTATGCGAGGCGCAGGCCGCGCTGCGCGAGGATCTGCGGGTGGTGGCCATGTCGGCGACGCTCGATCCCGGCCCGGTATCGGCGCGGCTGGGCGGCGCGTCCGTGATCGAGAGCGCCGGCCGCATGTTCCCCGTCGACACGCGCTATCTCGACCGAGAAGCCGCGGGCCGCATCGAAGACAATGTCGCCGCTGCCGTCCGCCGCGCACTCACCGAGGAAAGCGGCAGTGCGCTCGTGTTCCTGCCGGGCGTCGGCGAGATCCGCCGCGTCGAGGAACGGCTGCACGGCATCGGCGCCAACGTCGACGTGGCGCCGCTCTATGGCGACCTGTCGCCTGCCGACCAGGACCGCGCCATCGCGCCGTCGCCGCCGGGCCGGCGTAAAATCGTGCTGGCGACCTCGATCGCCGAGACCAGCCTCACCATCGAAGGCGTGCGCATCGTGATCGACAGCGGCCAGATGCGCGTGCCGAAGTTCTCGCCCCGCTCGGGCATGACGCGGCTCGAAACCGTGCGTGTCAGCCAGGCCTCCGCAGACCAGCGGCGCGGCCGCGCCGGACGCCTCGAACCCGGCATCTGCTATCGCCTGTGGCCGGAACAGGCACAGCGCGGGCTGCTGCCCTTCACGCCGCCCGAGATCCTCGATGCCGACCTGGCGCCGCTGGCGCTCGAACTCGCCGCCTGGGGCACCAGCGATGCCGCGACCCTGCCCTGGCTGACGCCGCCGCCCGCCGCTTCGCTCGCCACGGCGCGCGTGCTGCTGGCCGATCTCGGCGCCATCGATGCCCAGGGCGCGATCACGGCCCATGGCCGCGCGATGGCGCGCCTCGGCCAGCATCCCCGCATCGCCCATCTCGTGCTCAAGGGCCGAGCGTTGGGACAGGGCGAGGTGGCCGCGCTGCTCGCCGCGATCCTTGGCGAACGCGATTTCCTGCGCCTGCCGCCGGGCCAGCGCGACGCCGATCTGCGACACCGGGTCGATATCGCGCTGAGCGGTCGACGCGACGGCACCTTGCGGCTGATCCAGGAAGCGGCGCGGCGCCTGATGCCACGCGGCGGCGGCGAGGAACGCGCCGATATCGCCATGACGGGGCCCCTGCTGGCGCTGGCCTATCCCGACCGGATCGGCCGACGCCGCCCCGGCACGGCCGGGCGCTACCTCCTGTCGGGCGGCCGCGGTGCCGCGCTGCCCGAAGGCGATCCGATGGCCAACGAGGAATTCCTGGTCGTGGCCGATCTCGATGGATCGGCACAGGAATCGCGCATCTTCCTCGCCGCCCCGATCACGGTCGCGGAGATCGAGGAGCTTTACGCCGATCGCATCGTCGACGAGCAGCTCGTGCAGTGGAGCGCGCGCGACGGCGCGGTGCTGGCGCGACGTCGCCGCCGGCTGGGCGCGCTCGCGCTGGAGGACAAGCCGCTCGGCCGACCCGATCCCGACAAGGTGCTGGCCGCAATGCTCGACGGCGTGCGGCAACTCGGGCTCGGCGCCCTGCCCTGGACCGACGATCTCGTGCGCTGGCGCGAGCGCATCGGCTTCCTGCGCCGCCATGCCGGCGAGGACTGGCCCGATCTTTCGGATGCAGCCTTGCTCGCCTCGCTCGCCGACTGGCTCGGCCCCTATCTCGAAGGCGTCTCGCGCCGGGACCATCTCGCGCGCATCGACCTAACGGCGGCACTGAAGGCCCTGGTGCCCTGGGAGAAGCAGCGCGAGGTCGAACGGCTGGTGCCGACCCATGTCGAGGTGCCGAGCGGATCGCGGGTGGCGATCGACTATGCCAATCCCGACGAGCCGACGCTGTCGGTCCGCCTGCAGGAGATGTTCGGCCTCACCGAGACGCCGCGCATCGCCGGCGGCAAGGTGCCGCTCACCATTCACCTGCTCTCGCCCGCGCGCCGGCCGGTCCAGGTGACGCGCGATCTCGCGAGCTTCTGGGCCAATGGTTACAAGGCCGTGAAATCCGAACTGAAGGGCCGCTACCCGCGCCACTACTGGCCCGACGATCCGCTCATCGCCGAACCGACGGCTCGCGCGCGACGTCGTCCAAGCTGAGCGTCATCGTCCTCTCTGCCGTTAGCGGGCCTTGCAAGTAGCTCCGCGCCGAATCCGAATATTGTGCAGGAGATGATTCTGCACAAACTCTGGAATCAGTCTGGTGGGTAATGCCCGCCATGATCGACCGCGAACGGTCGCCGCTCATGCGGCCATGTATTACACCATAGGCAGGCCCATGCGAGATTGGGCAGATCATTGTCGCCGCCCTCAAAGCGGCGTTTCACATGCTCCAGACTTCCAATTCGGCGTCCGATCTGCGCCCACGGTAAAGGAGCGCCTGTGGGACCTGAGGGACGGCCCTCGACAGCCAGCGAACCGCAATGGACACACCGCCCCTTAGCGGCTTCTATCAGCGCCCACAGGTTTTGCGCTGTTAGGCGATGATGCGGGGCTTCGGAAAGAAGCCGTTTCTTGTTGGCTTTTTTGGCAATGCGCTGACATTTGGCCAGACGCTTGTCGAGGGGCGTCCGCGCGAGATAGTCGCCCCACGAAGGAAATTTCGGCGGCGGAGCGCGGTGTAGCTGATCGCCGGAAAGCTGCGAAGGTGTCGGTTTCAGTGGGGTAGGATTCTGCAATCCTACACGGCAGATCGCGCCAGCATCGCGCAGCAACTTTAGCGCGGGGCCGAGTGCCGCATATGCCTCGATCCGGCACGTTGTTCCCTTTCGGACGAGTTCCACGAACAACCGACGGAAAAGGGCTACAGCTTCATTTCGATCGGGATGGGCGATTAGAATCTTGTTATCCGCCGACGCGAACACATACCGACCATCTATCAGGCGGTAGGTGATCTCTATGTGTTCCATTTTCGCGCTCTAGCTAGGCTTACGATGCACGAGAATACTGAGTCCACCGCGGCTGGAAGTCGAGTTCGATCCCGAACTCGCCGCCAGAAGCATCGCTGCTAGTGATTTCTTGTGCAGGACGGGTTTGTTGCGCCCCCCAAAGTGCTGATCGCTACCGGGTCTCGATCAGGGACGACAGCAGGCGCCGCATCAGCGGCATCAGGAACAGCATGGTCGGGAAGGCGACCATCCAGGACGCCATCCACGATTCCATCCAGCGCGCGGTCATGCCCGGTTCCAGGCCGATCGCCCGGAAGGTGGCGATGCCGGAGACGATGAAGGTCATGACGAAGGTCAGCGCCAGCGGCATGGCGAGATGCATCGTTCGGGCGGGGAGTTTCTTCACGGCGGGCCGGACAATATGGTACGGGCTTGGGCCTCGTCCATCCCCGTTGCGGAACCCTCCCCCATGTCCCTCGCCCTCCCGTTCCAGACCGCCAAGCAGCTCGCCGCTGCGGTCCGGAAGAAGAAGATCGGCTGCCTCGAACTGCTCGACCTCTACCTGAAGCGGGTCGAGGCCTATAACCCCGAGCTCAACGCCATCATCGCGACCGATATCGAAGGCGCCCGCAAGCGCGCCAAGGCGGCCGACCGCGCGGTCAAGGCCGGCAAGAAGCTGGGGCCGCTGCACGGCGTGCCGATGACCATCAAGGAATCCTTCGACGTCGCGGGCTTGCCCACGACCTGGGGCGATCCCGCCTTCAAGGACACGGTCGCGACGCAGAATTCGCTGGTCACCCAGCGCATGATGGATGCTGGCGTCACCCTGTTCGGCAAGACCAACGTGCCGCTGAACCTCGCCGACTGGCAGAGCTACAATGAGGTCTACGGCTCGACCAACAATCCCTGGGATCTCGGCCGGACGCCGGGCGGCTCCTCGGGCGGGTCGGGCGCGGCGCTGGCCGCCGGTCTCACCGGTATCGAGGCCGGCAGCGACATCGGCGCCTCGATCCGCAATCCCGCCCACTATTGCGGCGTGTGGGGCCACAAGCCGAGCTGGGGCGTCGTCTCGCCGAAGGGCCATGCCCTGGCCGGGGCGGTTGCCTACGGCGATATCGGCGTCGTGGGTCCGCTGGCCCGCGGCGCGGAGGATCTGGAGATCGCGCTGACGGCGATGGCGGGTCCCGATGCGATCGACGGCCGCGGCTGGACGCTCACTTTGCCGCGCTCGAAGAAGACCACGCTGCGCGACTTCAAGGTGGCGGTGCTGCTGACCGACCCGAATGCCGAAGTCGACGATTCTGTGCAGGAGCAGATTTCCAAGCTCGCCTCGTTCCTCGCCAAGAACAAGGTCAAGGTGAGCGACAAGGCGCGACCGGAAATCGACACGGTCGAGCTGAACGACGTCTACATCCGCCTGCTGCGCGCGGCGACCTCGGGCCGCATGAGCGACGCGGTGCACGAGCAGGCCGTCAAGGACGCGGCCAGCCTGCCGGCCGACGACATGAGCTACTTCGCGCAGATGCAGCGGGGCAACTCGCTGTCGCATCGTGCCTGGCTGGGGCTGAACGAGAAGCGCCACAGGATGCGGCTCGCCTGGGACGCCTTCTTCCAGGACTATGACCTGATGCTGTGCCCGGTCGCGGTGACGGCGGCCTTCCCGCACGACCAGGCGGGCCTGCGCCACAAGCGCACGATTGTCGTGAACAACAAGCAGGTGCCGGTGGTCGACCAGATCTTCTGGGCCGGCTACTCGGGTGTCACCTGGCTGCCCTCGACGGCAGCCCCGATCGGCCAGAGCAAGGAAGGCCTGCCGATCGGCGTGCAGATCATTGGCCGGCAGTATGGCGACTACGAGTGCATCCAGTTCGCCAAGCTGCTCGAGAAGGAATATCGCGGCTTCGTGCCGCCGCCGGCCTACAGCTGAGCTCAGGAGCCAGAATGTCCAAGGATATAGACCTCAAGAAGCACATTCGCTCGATCCCCGACTTTCCCAAACCGGGTATCCTCTTCTACGACATCTCGACGCTGCTGGCGCATGCCAAGGCCTGGCATACGGCCATCGAGCGGCTGGCCGACCTGATCCGACCGCACAAGCCCGACATGCTGGCGGGCATCGAATCGCGCGGCTTCCTGCTGGCCGCGCCGCTCGCGCTGGCGCTCGGCACCGGCTTCGTGATGATGCGCAAGCAGGGCAAGCTGCCCGGCACGACGGTGCGTCACACCTATGCGCTGGAATATGGAACCGACACGATCGAGATCCAGCAGGACGCCGTCCACAAGGGCGCGCGCGTCGTGCTGGTCGACGACCTGCTGGCGACCGGCGGCACCATGGCCGCCGCCGTGAACCTGCTCGAAACCGTCGGCGCCGTGGTGCCGGCAACGGCGGTCATCATCGAACTCACCTTCCTCGAAGGCCGCAAGAGGCTGACACCGCCGGTCGAAACGCTGCTGCAGTACGACAGCTAGAGTCCTCATCCTTCGAGACGCGGTCCTGCGGACCGCTCCTCAGGGTGAGGCATTGTTGTCCGACATGCTTTCCGCCTCGTCGCCAAACCGGCTACGATGACGGTCGGAGGAAATGCATGTTCTCAGTGTCCGAGTGCTTCTCTGAAACCTATGCCGAGGCGCGCGCGAAGTTCTGTGGCGCCGCCGCCGAAGCCGGCGGTTCCCTCCGCTCCTGGCTGAATCCGAAGGCGCGCGGGCCGAACGGCGAAAGGCTGTTCCTCGATACGGCGCGCTTCGGGGCGGCCGATGCCAAGAACATGCTGGTGCTGATTGCCGGCACGCACGGTGTCGAGGGCCATTGCGGTTCGGGCGCCGAGATCGCGTGGCTGCGTTCGGGCGGGCCTTCGAAATTGCCGCCCGACGCGGGAGCGCTGCTGATCCATGCGCTCAATCCCTACGGCTTCGCGTGGACGCGCCGCGTCACCGAGGACAATATCGATCTCAACCGCAACTTCGTCGATCACGACAAGGGCTATCCGAAGAACGACGGCTATCTCGAGATCGCCGACGCCGTCCTGCCGCTTGAGTGGAACGACGCGAGTGCGGCCGAAACCGGACGCGTGTTCGAAGCCTTTGCCCAGAAGCACGGCGCCTTCGGGCTGCAGAGCGCGATCAGCGGCGGCCAGTACACGCACCCTGACGGGATCTTCTTCGGCGGCACCATGCCCGGCTGGAGCAACCGCACGATCCGCGCCATCGCGCGCGAGGAGCTGTCGCAGGCGAAGCGCGTCGGCATCATCGATTTCCATACCGGCCTCGGCCCGTTCGGCCATGGCGAACTGATCTGCGCGGTGTCACCTGCCGCCAAGTCGTTCACCCGCGCCAAGGCTTGGTATGGCGACGAGATGACTTCGCCGGAAAGCGGCACCTCCACATCGGCGGTCGTAGTCGGCGTCATGACCGACGCCTTCCCGCAGGAACTTCCCGATGCCGAGGTGACGCCGGTCGCGCTGGAATACGGCACCTATACGGTCCCGGAAGTGCTGAACGCGGTACGCGCCGACAACTGGCTACATCATCGCGGCGACCTCGGCTCGCCGCAGGGCCGCGCCCTCAAGGCCGACATGAAGGAGCGTTTCTTCCCGGCCGGCGACAAATGGCGGGAGATGGTCTGGGCGCGCGCCGACCAGACGATCGGCTGGGCCCTCAAGGGGATGACCGGGGGATGAGTCTCGCCGTGCCGAGCGAGGATACCGCCCGGCTGCGGCTGCAGAAGGTGTTGCAGCAGACCCCGCTGTTCGCCGACCTCGCCCCCGAAGCCCTGGCAGCCGTCGAGCATCAGTTGACCTTGCTGGTGCTGCCCGGCGGCGCGCCGCTGTTCCGCCAGGGCGAACCGGCCGACGCCGTCTATGTCGTGACGAGCGGCTCGCTCGGTGTCTTTCGTCATTACGAGGCCGGCGATTCCCGCGAGCCCGTGCTGATCGCCGAAATCCCGCCGGGCAATCTCGTCGGCGAGATGTCGCTGCTGTCGCAGGGCAAGCGCACGCGCAGCGTCGCGGCGCTCCGCGACAGCGAGGTCTGGCGGCTGCCCCAGACCAGCTTCCACGCCCTCACCTCGAACCATCCCGAGGTGCTGCCGGCGCTGATGCGCAGCGTCGTGGCGCGCAATGCGCAGGACGCGGCAGGCGCGCGCCGCCAGCCGCGCACCTTCGCGCTGCTGCCGAGCGGCCCCGACGTTCCCTCGGCGCGCTTCGCCGTGATGCTGGCCAACGCGCTCGGCCGCATCGGCACCCAGGTGCAGATGTTGGGATCGGAATCGCTCGACCAGGAACCGGAATGGTTCGCGCGCTGCGAGATGGAATCGTCGTTCGTCCTCTACCGCGCCGATCCGACCCTGACGCCGTGGACCGAGCTCTGCTTGCGCCAGGCCGATTGCCTGGTCGTGATCCGCAATGCCGACAACGACGCACCCACCAAGGTACCCTTCGAGATCGAGACGGCGCAGAGCGGCGCGGTGTTCCATCGGCGCCGCGAGCTGGTGCTGCTGCACGAGGGTCACGACCCCAAGGCCGGTTCCACCGCGCCGCTGCTGGCGGGCGGTCTCTACGGCAACCACCATCACGTGCGCCTCGACATCCATGCCGACATCGACCGCCTGGCGCGCACCCTGACCGGTCATGCGGTGGGCGTCGTCATGGCCGGCGGCGGCGCGCGCGCCTTCACCCATATCGGCGTGGTCAAGGCGTTGCGCGAGTGCGGCGTGCCGATCGACCTGGTGGGCGGCACCAGCATGGGCGCCATCGTCGCGGCGGGCGTCGCCTCGCGCTGGAGCGACCAGGAGCTCGACGCGCGTTTCCGCCGCGCCTTCGTCGACAACAATCCGCTCAGTGACTACACGGTCCCGCTGATCTCGCTGTTTGCCGGACGCCGGGTCACGCGCCTCCTGCGCATGGCTTTCGGCGAGAAGGACATCGAGGACCTGATCCTCCCCTACTACTGCATGACCGCGAACCTCACGGCGTCCAAGGCCGACATCCATACGGTCGGGCGTCTGTGGCGGTGGTTGCGCGCGTCGGTGTCGATTCCCGGCGTCATGCCGCCCTTCAACGAGGCGGGCGAAGTTCATGTCGATGGCGGCGTCATCGACAATTTTCCCGTGCGCGCCATGCAGAGGTTGGGGCGCGGCGTGACCATCGGCGTCGACATCGACACCGGCGGCGCGCTGTCCGCCGGCGAGGGTGTCATGGAACCCTGGTCGGCCTGGCAGTTCTTCCGGCGCCTCGTCTGGAAGCGCAACGAGACGCTGCCCATCCCGTCGATCGTGCGCATCCTGCTGCGCTCCGCGCTGGTCGCCAGTACGTCGCGCGCGGCCGAGGATCGCGCGGCCGCCGAGCTGCTGATCGTGCCGCCGATGACCCATATCGACCTGCTCGACTGGACGAGCTTCGACGCGGCGATCGAACTCGGCTACCGCACCACGATGGAGAGCCTCGAGAAGGCACGCACGCTGCCGGTCGGCGTGCGTCTCTTCGTATCGTGAGGACCAACGGACAGGGGAAGGACACGTCATGGCGGACGAGGCGACGGCACGGCATCTCGAGACCCTGAAGCAACTCAACCATGACTACGTGCGCTCCGTCGCCGAAGCCGATGTCGAATGGTTCGACCGGCACCTGTCGGACGATTTCCACAACACCAATCCCGACGGCACCCTGATCGAGCGCGCCGCCTTCCTGGCGCAGATCGGCCGCGGCTCGGCGGTGAAGGACCTGCGCCAGCACGACGCGAAGATCCGCCTGCTGGGCGGCTTCGCCATCATCCATGCGCGGACCAGTTACACGAAGCCCGACGGCAGCCCGGGCGCCGGCTGGTACACCGACGACTGGCAGCTGCGGCCGGAGGGCTGGCGCTGCGTTTCAGCCCACGTCAGCCGTTCCTGAACGTGCGGCCGTCATGTCGTTGAACACGGCTGCGGACACATCGCCGGCCGCCTGGCGCGTCGTCTTCGCCTGCTTCGTGACGGCCGTATTCGCCTGGGGCTTCGGCTTCTATGCCCACGGCATCTATCTCGTCGAACTGCAGCGCGCCCGCGGCTGGTCGACGGGTTTCATCTCGTCGGTCGTGACCGCGCACTATCTGCTGGGCGCCCTGCTGCTCCCGCGCATTGCCGAAGCGATCGGCCGATTCGGGCCGCGCACTGTATTCCTGGTGGGCCTGTCGACCAGTGCCGCGGCCTTGATGCTGCTCCCGTCTGTGACCGAACCCTGGCAGCTGATCGTACTCTACATCGTGATGGCGCCCGGCTGGAACGCGACCAGCGTGGCGCCGATCGCCGCCACCGTCGGGCAATGGTTCGACCGCAAGCGCGGCCTCGCGCTCAATCTTGCGCTGAGCGGCGCCACCCTGGCGGGCCTGGTGGTGACGCCTGTTCTGTTGGCGGCGATTCCGGCGCTGGGTTTCGCGACGGCCGAACGGCTGCTGGTTGCCATCGGCATTATCCTGGCCGCGGGTACCGTCGCCTTGTTCGTTCGCAGGGGACCTCTGTCCCCCAGGCCGACGACGGTGCGGCTCAATCGGCTGGCGCCCCTGCGGGAGTGGCATTTCTGGAGCATCGCCGCGCCGTTCGCCATCGTGCTGACGTCCCAGGTCGGCTTCCTCACCCATCTCGTGCCGCTCGTGACGTCCCGCTCGGCCGCCAGCGGCGCCGTGATCGATCCGGCCCTCGCCGTCGGCATCAACGCCGTGACGGCGCTGGTTGGTCGGATCGTGCTGGGTCTGGTCATCGACCGCCTCGAACCACGCCGCGCCTCGGCGATCTGCTTCCTGGTGCAGGCCGGCGCCATCGCGGTACTGGAATTCGTCGAAACACCGCTTGCGGTCTACGGCGCCTGCGCCGCCTATGGGCTCGCGGTGGGCAATATCATCACCCTGTCGCCGATGATCGTGCAGCGTGAATTCACAGCCGATCGGTTCCCCGCGATCGTCGCCCTTTCCACGGCGGTCATGCAGACCCTCTACGCCTTCGGGCCCGGCCTGCTGGGCCTCCTGCGCGACGCCTCGGGCGGGTACGGCATACCACTGGGGGTCTGCATGGGCCTCAACCTCGCGGCCTCCGCCCTGATTCTGATGCGCGCGCGGCGCCCGGCCTAGGCCAGGAACTTCAGCCCGTTCACCACCTTGTCGATGGCCTTGCGCGGCCCATGCACGCCGATGCCGACGAAGTCCAGCGCATCGACCGGCGCCGCGGCCACGGCGGCGCGATTGTCGGCGTCGTTGGTCGTGGTGAACATCGGCTCGATGTAGATGGCGGGCACCAGCTCGCGCGACAGCGCCCGCTGGTGCGTCCGCCGCAGCTCCTCCAGGGTCGCGCCATAGACGAAGACCGGCTCGCGAATCAGGGCCGTGTAGGCCTGCCCGCTGCCGTCGCGATAGGCCTCGCCCATCATATGGGCGTGGGTGCCGGCGAGGCCGCCCGCCAGAAAGGCCGCGACATTGGCCACCTGCCAGGCGGCGAGATCCTTGCGCAGCACGAGAGCCGTCTTGGTTTCGTAGATCATGCCTCCGATATGGGGCATGGTGCCGCCACCGTCTTGAACGTTCGTGCATGACCCTCGACCAAATCCGCCTCGACCGACCGGCCGCCGGCCTGCAGCGCCTCGAAGGGCGCTTCGGCGGCCATGCCTATGACCTGCACCGGCACGAGACCTACGGGGTCGGCCTCACGCTCTACGGCGTGCAGCAGTTCCATTATCGCGGCAGCCTGCGGGCCAGCCGGGCGCGGCAGGTGCTGGTGCTCCATCCCGACGAGGCCCATGACGGCCATGCCGGCGAGGGCGGCGCCTTCGCCTATCGCATGCTGTACCTCGACCCCGCCTCCGTCTCTCAGGCACTGGACGGCGCCAGCCCGCCCCATGTCGCGGAAGCCGTCGCGCACGATCCGGCGACGGCGAGGGTCATCGAGGAAGCCTTCGTCGATTTCCCGCAGCCGCTTGAGCCGCTGGCGATCGATGCCACGATCGGCCGCCTCGCCGACCTGCTCGCACGGCGCGGCGATGGCGGCCCGCGCCGCGGACGCAGCAGCCTTGCGCTTCGCGCCGTTCGGCTGGCGCGCGACTTCCTAGTGGCCGAGTCCCATCGGGTCGTGGGCTCCGACGAGTTGGAGAGGGTGAGCGGGCTCGACCGCTTCACCCTCGCCCGCCATTTCCGATCTGTGCTCGGCACTTCGCCGCATCGTTACCAGGTCGGCCGGCGCCTGATGCGCGCCCAGGCCCTGATCGCCGAGGGCAGTCCCCTGTCCGACGCCGCGGCCGCCGCGGGCTTCGCCGATCAGAGCCATCTCACGCGACATTTCTCCGCCCGCTTCGGCGTCACGCCGGGCCGTTGGGCCGCGCTGTCGCGACGACGTTAGAGAGGATAGCGACCGTCGGCGTCGAGACTGTCGGACGACCACCAGCCGCGGCGCAGGCCCGCCAATGCGCCCGCCAACATACGCCGGACCGGCGGGATCACGCAGGCACGGTGCAGAATAAGGTCGCGCGGGATCGCGAGCAGATCGTGATGCGACTGGAAGAACGGCGTCAGCAGGTGGCTGGCGCTTCCATAGAACCGATTGGACGGTTCCCGCCGCGCGGCGAAACGCTCCAGCGCCTGGGGCACGTCGCCCGCCTCGGCGAGGCTGCGGCCCAGCGCATGGGCGTCGAGCAGGCCGAGATTGGCGCCCTGGCCGAGCTGCGGGCTGGTCCCGTGCGCGGCATCGCCGATGAACAGGACCGGCCCCTCGTTGCAGCGCGGCAGCGAGACATGCCGGTAGGTCGCGCGCGCGAAGGCGCCAGCATCCACCGCACGCTCGACGATGGGGGCTGCGTCCGGCCAGAGCGCCAGGGCGTCGCGCCGCAGCGCCGCGAGATCGAGCGGCCGGTCGGCCTCCAGATCGGACGTGGGCAGGCTCCAGAACAGGGTGAGCCGGTCGGACGCGATTGGAAGAAGGCCCAGCATCGCCGACGTGCCGAAGAAGCGCTGGCGCAGCAGGCCGGTGGCGCCGAAAGCATGGGCGTCGGGCACGGTCGCCCAGATGCAGCCCCACGGATAAACGGGCGCCTTGGCACGCGGGAAAACGCGTGGCCTCAGCGCGGAGTTCGTCCCATCGGCGACCACCAGGAGGTCGAAGGGACCATGCCGGCGGGCCTTGCGGTCAAGGGCGACCGCCCGGGCACCGTCGCGCTCGACGTCCACGATCTCGACGCCGGTAACCAGCCGCGCCCCCGCGGCCAGCGCCCGGCGGTGAAGCAGGTCGAACAGCGGCGACCGTCCGATGCCCAGCGCGAAGGCCGCCGGGTGCAGGTCGCCATAGGCGAGGTCGATGACCCGGACACCCCACTGGTTCTCACCCAGGATTCCGTCGATCCGCGCGCCGGCGGCGACCGCCTCCTGCTCGAGCCCCAGCGCGCGCAGGACCGAAAGGCCGGTGGGCTGCAGCAAAAGCCCGGCGCCGACCGCTTGCGGCTGCTCGAAGCGTTCCAGCAGAGTGACGACATGTCCGGCATCGGCAAGAAAGCCTGCCGCGGCCTGCCCGGCGATGCCGCAGCCCACGATACCGATCTCAAGAGACCCCAACGCCATCCACCCTCATAGTCCGGGTACCCCATACAACGAAAAAGGGTGGCCCGCAGGCCACCCTTCGATCCGTTTGTCGTCGAGCGGCGCTCAGAGGCCGCCGTTCACCACGAGGCACTGTCCGCTGACATAATCGCTATCGGGGCTGCAGAAAAGATAAACCGAACCAGCCGCTTCCTCCGGCAGGCCGCCGCGACCGAGCGGGATCATCTGGTTCAGCGCGGCGAGACGGCCGCCCTGGACGCCGATCTTGACCGTGCGGCCCTGGACCTCGATCTCGCCGGACTCGCCCTGGGCCAGCGGCTTGGTGAGACGGGTCTGGATGTAGCCGAAGGCCACGGCGTTCACCGTGACGTCGTAGCGGCCGAACTCCTTGGCCAGGGTCTTGGTCAGGCCGACGATGCCCGCCTTGCCCGCCGAGTAGTTCGACTGGCCGGCATTGCCGTTGACGCCCGAGGTCGAGGAGATGTTCACGACCTTGCGCACGATGCGCTTGCCCTCGGCCCGCTCCTTCTCGACCGCATCCTTGAAGTGCAGCTGGAAGGCCCGCAGGATGCGGAACGGCGCGGTCAGGTGGACGTCGAGGATGGCATACCACTGCTCGTCGCTCATCTTCTGGATGACCGAGTCCCAAGTGTAGCCGGCATTGTTCACGACGACGTGACAATCGCCGAAAGCATCGACGGCGGTCTTGACGATGCGGTCGCCGAAGTCCGGCTTGGCAACGTCGCCGTTGCACGCGACCGCCTTGCCGCCCATCTTGATGATCTCGGCGACGGTCTCCTCCGCCGGCGCGTCGTCGATGTCGTTGATCACCACGCTCGCGCCGTCGCGCACCAGGCGCAGCGCGATCTCCTTGCCGATGCCGCGCCCCGAACCGGTGACGATCGCCACCTTGCCATCCATCTGACCCATGTCGTTCTCCCGCTGCCCTACGCTAATTCAGCGCGACCGTCGCGTTGCCCTGAAGCGTGTCCTGGCCGTTCTGGTTGGTGCACTTGATCTCGAGATCGACCAGCGTCTCGCCGTCCTTCTCGCGCTTGCCCGTGACCTTGCCGGAAACGGTGATGACGTCGCCCACCCAGGTGATCGAGGTGAAACGGGTGCCGAGGCCTCGGACCTGCTTCTGCGGGACCCAGGAGGTGACGAGGCGGCCGAGGAAGGCCATCGACAGCATGCCGTGGGCGAACACGTCCTTGAAACCGAACTTCTTGGCGAAGTCGAGATCGACATGGATCGGATTGTGGTCGCCGGAGCCACCACAGTAGAGGGCGAGCTGGTGGCGGCTGATCGGCGGCAGCACCAGCGGCTTGAGTGCGTCGCCGACCTTGACGTCGGCAAATTTCGGAGCGGTCGCAGTTGCCATGAGTGCCTCCCTTACTTCTTCGCCGCGTCGGGGTTGCGAACGACGGTGACGCCGCGGCCCTTGGCCAGCAGCTTGCCCGCCTGGTCCTTCATCTCCATCTCCTGGACGACGAACCACAAGGCGCCGCCCTTCTTGTCGTAGATGTCGACGACCTTCTCCTGGCAGGTGACGACGTCGCCCACCACGACCGGCGCGTAGTATTCGAAGTGCTGCTCGCCGTGGAGGATCAGGCCGATATCGACGTTGAGCAGGCGCAGGAGCCCGCCCTTGTTGGGATCGTCGGCTTGCAGGGCGCGCAGGAAGGTGAGCGGCGCGGTGATGCCGCGATAGCCCGCCGCCTTGGCCGCGGCCTCGTCGGAATAGATCGGGTCTTCCTCGCCGATGGCCTTGCAGAACAGCTTGATCTTGCCCGCCTCGACGGTGGCGGTGAACGGCTCGAACTCGTGGCCGATGAGCTTCTTGTCGAGCTCCATGGATGTCTCCTCCTGATCCGATGCAAAGAAAAGCCCTCTCCCCGACTGCTAATGCGAGTCAGAGAGAGGGCTTCGCGATTCGCGACTACTCGTAGCGGCCGACGATGGCCACGCTCGCGATGTTCTCGCGCGGTGCACCGCCAAGATTGTGCGTCATGCCGATGCGCGGGTCCTTGAGCTGGCGAGGGCCAGCCTTGCCCTGGATCTGCAGGTACATCTCGTAGAGCATGCGCAGGCCCGAGGCGCCGATCGGATGGCCGAAGCACTTGAGACCGCCGTCGATCTGGCAGGGGATCTTGCCGTCGGCGTCGTAGAAGCCGTCGAGCACGTCCTTCCAGCCCTTGCCGGTCTCGGAGATGTGGAGGTCTTCCATGGTCACCAGCTCGGTGACCGAGAAGCAGTCATGGACCTCGAACATCGACACTTCGTCGCGCGGGTTCTTGATGCCGGCCTCTTCGTAGGCCTTCTTGGAAGCGATGCGGGTCGTGTGGAAGTAGCTGCCGTCCCACGAATTGTGGCCCGACTCGGAGCCGTTCGAGACCGAGAGCTGCAGCGCCTTGACGCTGACGATGTCGTGCTTGCCGAGCGCCTTGGCGATCTCCGGCGTGGTCACAATGGCCGCGGCCGCGCCGTCCGACACGCCGCAGCAGTCGAACAGGCCGAGCGGCGAGGCGATCATCGGCGCGTTGAGGATGGTGTCCATCTCGACGGCCTTCTGGAGATGGGCCTTCGCGTTCTTCGCGCCGTTCTGGTGGCTCTTCCA
>Ga0182745_1002571_pt1 | contig 16144 bp, 17 predicted proteins | sample eDN3rd30CKraftBY_FD_128523 | JGI IMG/M metagenome (GOLD analysis project Ga0182745, IMG submission 128523) | Enriched backyard soil microbial communities from Emeryville, California, USA - eDNA 3rd pass 30_C Kraft BY (version 2) (version 2) | ecosystem: Environmental > Terrestrial > Soil >...
ATCTGGAGCTTCTCGGTGCTGGCGATGATCGCCTGCCCGGCGGGTCAGATCCTGGCGTCGGCCCTGCTCCCGAAGGCCGACGCCCACGCCCCCGCGCTCCGGCGCCTCGACTCCATGCTGGTCGTCGCCCCGGCGTGGGCCGGCCTCATCGGCCTCTACCTGGCCCGCGGAGTCTGACCACGCGGCGAGGCCGCCGCAGTACAGTCGGTCACATCGGCCGACGGGCCGTTCACCGCCCAGGAGGTGACATGGACACCGAGCTCGATCGGATCCTCGCCGACGGCTACCTCGCCGGCATCGAAGACCGCCCCGTGGCCGAGCTGCGCGCCCTCAGGACCGAGTGCCAGGGCATCGAGACCCAGCTGTCCTACCTGCGTCGGCTCGTGCAAGGCCGCCATGACATCGTCACCGGCGAGATCGACCGACGCAGCCACGGCGGCGACCGCTACGACGTGTCCGACCTGGTGGACCGGCTGCCCGAGATCCTCGCCGACCGCATCCACGCGCCCGGTCCGGGCCGCCTCACGCCGAACATGGAACCGGGCGACTTCAGCGGGAGCCTCGCCGATCGCCTCACCGAGATCTCCGAGCGCGTCCCGATCGAGACACCCGCCGAGGCCGACGACGAGGCGCTGGCCCAGGTCGCCGCAGACCTGAGCGAGCTCGAGCACGAGGTGTCGGGCTTCCGGCGCCAGCTCTTCGACCGCATCGACGGCCTCCAGGCCGAGATCACCCGCCGCTACCGCACCGGCGAAGCCCACGTCGACGACGTCCTCTCTGGCGGATGACGCCGTTCCGCCTCTCCGGGCCGTCGGGGCCCGGCCGCCGTGGCCCCGTCCCCACCCAGGGATCGGACTCCTCCACCACCTCGTCCACCACCTCGTCGGGTGCGGAGCGTGGCGGCGTTCGCGCTTGCAGCGGGCAATCGTGCGCTTGCTCCAGTTGGGGTTCGCGCCAGGCGGGGTCGTAGCCTTGGCCCATGGCCGAGCTCGAAGCGCGTTGGCACGATCTGGGGGAGTTCATCCGTGAGCAGCGGAAGGTGGGCCACCTGTCCCTGCGCAAGCTCTCGGACATGGCGGGCATCTCCAACCCGTACCTGAGCCAGATCGAGCGCGGCCTGCGCAAGCCCTCGGCCGAGATCCTCCAGCAGATCGCCCGGGCGCTCGAGATCAGCTCGGAGACGCTGTACATCCGCGCCGGCATCCTCGAGCCGCGCGAGGGCGACACCGACCTCATCACCGAGATCCGCCGGGACATCTGGCTCAACGAGGAGCAGAAGAAGACCCTCGTGCAGATCTACGAGTCGTTCCGTGCCGAGCGGCGTGCGGCGGGCTTCGAGCCCGAGCTGGTCGGCCAGGGCTCGTTCGACGAGGAGGGCGCGGACGTCTCGCCTCCCGGCCCGCTGGCCGTCGTGGCCGGTCCCGGCGACACCGACGACACCGACGACCCGGAATCTGAGGCGCTCGCCGGGCGTTGACCCCTCCGTGCCTTCCGTGACCGAGCTCGCCGTCCTCTCGCTGCACTCGTCGCCGCTCACCCAGCCGGGCACCGGCGACAGCGGCGGGATGAACGTGTACGTGCGGGAGCTGGCGGCCTCGCTCGCCCAGTCCGGCGTCGGCACCACGGTGTACGTGCGGAGCTGGGATCCGGCGCTGCCGCGGGAGGTGGCGGTCGAGCCCGGGTTCCGGGTGGTCCACGTGCCCGCCGGCCCGGCGGACCTCGCCAAGGAGCAGCTCCCGGAGACGGTCGACGCCTTCACCGAGGGCGTCCGCCGGGAGCTGGCCCAGCGTCCGGTCGACGTCATCCACGCCAACTACTGGCTGTCGGGTGTGGCCGGCCACCGGCTCAAGCACCAGCTCGACCTGCCGCTGGTGTCCACCTTCCACACCCTCGCCCGGGTGAAGGCGGAGACGGGTGACCCGGAGCCCCAGCGCCGCATCGACGCCGAGGCCGAGGTCATCGGCTGCTCCGACGTGATCCTGGCCAACTCCGTCGAAGAGGTGGCCCAGCTCGAGACGCTCTACGGCGCCGACCCGACCCGGATCGAGGTGGTGCCTCCTGGTGTCGAGCACGCCTTCTTCTCGCCCGGCGACCGTGCCGGCGCGCGCCACGCCCTCGGCCTGGGCGACCACCCCGTGCTGCTGTTCGTCGGCCGCATCCAACCCCTCAAGGGCCTGCCCGTGGCCGTCGGCGCGCTCGCCGAGCTGCACCGGCCCGACGCCGAGCTGGTCGTGGTCGGCGGCCCCAGCGGCGCCGACGGCCACCGCGAGCTGCAGGCCGTCCTCGACCTGGCCGACCACCTGGGCGTCCGCCACCAGATCCGCTTCGTCGCGCCCCAGCCCCACCACCTGCTCTCCACCTCCTACCGCGCTGCCGACGTGGTGCTGGTCCCCAGCCGGTCGGAGTCGTTCGGCTTGGTCGCGCTCGAAGCGGCGGCGTGCGGGATCCCCGTCGTGGCGGCTGCCGTCGGCGGGCTGCGCACCCTGATCGACCACGGCCGCACGGGTTTCCTCGTCGAGCAGCGCGATCCGCCGGCGTTCGCCGCCGCGGTCCGCTCGCTGCTCGCCGATCCCGCCGCCGCCGCCCGCATGGGGGCCGATGCCGCCGATCGGGCCCAGCGCTACACCTGGTCCACGGCCGCCGCCCGCCTCCGCCGGGTCTACGCCGACTTGACCCTGCGCTCGCTGGTCGACTGCGCCGCATGAGCGACCTCGCACCCGACGACGAGCTCGACGCCATCGAGTCGCGCATCGATGCCTGGGCCGAGCGCGAGCTGGCCGGCAACCCCGTCGTGGAGGCGGTCGAGCGGGCGCCCCGGTCGGAGGGCCGTCGCTGGTTCCTGCGGATCCGCGGCGAGGAGAAGGACGTCTTCACCGTCTGGCTGACCCTCCGGCAGCGCACGCTGCACTACGAGACCTACGTGATGCCGGCGCCCGAGGAGAACCACGGGCAACTCTACGAGCACCTGCTGCGGCGCAACCACGGCCTCACCGGGATGGCGTTCGCCATCGGCATCGAGGACGCGGTGTTCCTGCAGGGCTCGCTGCCGGTGCACGCCGTCACCGACGACGAGCTCGACCGCATCTTCGGCTCCTTCTACGCCTACGTCGAGCAGTGCTTCCGCCCCGCGCTGCGGATCGGCTTCGCGTCCCGGTTCCGGAGCTGACACGAACGTCACCTCCACATCTGTTGACATCTTTCCACCCCTTTCGGTAAGGTGATGCCTCCCGGCGGAACGGGTGGCATCGAGGGAAGGTGCACCCGCAACCGGGCTCGTCGGGTTGCAGCCGGCCCCTCCCCCTCCCCCCGGGTCGGCTGCAACCCGTCCCTCCCGGTGGGACGGCGACGGCAGTGCCCTAGCCTTCGGCCATGACGAAGCTCCTGGTGGTCGGCGGCGGGAAGATGGGCGAGGCGCTGCTCGGCGGCCTGCTCGCCGGCAGATGGGCCGCTCCCGAGGAGGTGGCGGTGGTCGAACCCGTCGCGGCGCGCCGCGCCGAGCTGGCGGAGCGCTACCCCGGGGTGCGGTTGACCAGCGGCACGGTGTCCGCCGACGGCGCCGTGCTGGCGGTGAAGCCTTCGATGATCCCGGATCTCTGTGCGGAGCTCGGCGAGCTGGGCATCCGGCGGCTCCTGTCCATCGCGGCCGGCGTCCGGCTCGCGACGATGGAGGCGGTGGTGCCACCGGGTACGGCGGTCGTCCGGGCCATGCCCAACACCCCGGCCCTCGTGGGCATGGGGGCGTCGGCCATCGCCGGCGGGGCGGCGGCTACCGACGACGACCTGGACTGGGCCGAGACGATCCTGGGTGCGGTCGGCACGGTCACCCGCGTCAGCGAGGCGCAGATCAACATGGTCACCGGCCTGTCGGGGTCGGGCCCGGCCTACGTCTTCCTCATCGCCGAAGCCCTCATCGACGCGGGCGTCCTCGTCGGGTTGCCTCGCGAGGTGGCGTCGGACCTGACGGTCCAGACGCTGCGCGGGTCGGCCGAGCTGCTCGCGGCGGGCACGCCGCCCGCGGAGGCCCGCGCCAACGTCACCTCACCCGGAGGAACCACGGCGGCTGGGCTCCGTGCGCTCGAGGACGGCAAGGTGCGGGCCTCGATCATCGACGCCGTCGTCGCCGCCAAGGCCCGCGCCGACGAGATGGGCTAGCTCAGCACCACGAGCTGGAGGGTGGCGGCGAGCAGGATCATGCCCAGCAGCACGGCGAGCACGATGGTGGTGGCGGGCCTCATGGCTTCTCCTTCAGGGTGACGGGGGTGATGGCGCCCGCCCGCGGCGGCTCGTCGCCGATGGCCGCGAGCACGACCTCGTCGCCGGTCCCGATGCGCAGCTCATCGGCCGCCGACGTGCGGTTCGCCACGATCGAGACCAGGCCGTAGGAGTCGATCACCAAGCCGATCTCGCCGGTGGGCACCTCGGCGTAGGTGTCGTGGCGCACGCCGGTGCGGACCTTGCCGTCGAAGCGCAGCTCGATCCGGGGGCCGAACGCCTCGATCTCGGTGGGATCCACGTTGAGCTGCAGGTTGCCGAAGCCGTCGGTCCAGAGCACCTCGGCCACGACCGCGCCGTCTTCGACCCGGGTGATGGGGATCATCCCCGGCACCAACCCGTTCACGTCGACCTCGGGGCCGAGGTCGAGCAGGTCGACGCCGTTGCACAGGTGAGCGGCCGCCGGCCCGAAGATGTCGCGGCCGGCGAAGGTCGGACCGGGGGCGGGGAGCTGGTAGTCGAGGTTCTCGAGCGACACGGCGCGCGTCGCGCCGCCCACCATCGAGACGGCCGGGGCGAGCAGGCCGTTGTCGGGTCCGACGAGGTACGAGGACCCGCCACCGACCTCGATGGCCACGGCCCGGCGCGAGGTGGCCACGCCGGGATCCACGACGGCCAGCACGACGCCGGGGGCGAGGTACTGGGCCGAGCGGGCGAGGGTGAGGCCGCCGGCGCGCACGTCGTGGGCGGGTACCTGGTGGGTGATGTCGATCACCCGCACCTCGGGGGCGAGCTGGCGTATCACGGAGTGCACGACCCCGGCGAACTCGTCGACGGTCCCGTAGTCGGTCAGGAAGGAGATGGTGTCGAAGCGGCCCACAGGCCTCCGACCCTACGGGCTGGCCCCGAACCGGCGACAGGCGAGGCCCGCCGGCGCGGCGTCGTCAGAGGCGGGCGGCCATGCGGTCGCGGGTGAACGACTGCGCGCCGCGGAGGTTCAGCCAGATGGCGATCGCCCACACCACGCAGCCGGCCACGAACGTGGGCACCAACCCGGCGAGCAGGAGCGCGGTGGTCTGGGCGACGGCGAGGATCACGAGGGGCAGCACGACGGCCCCGCCGAGCTGCTGGGCCTCCTGCGTGTTGTTGACGCGCACCGACACCCGCACCATCACCCCGAGGCCGACGGCAGCCACGCCGGGCGCGATCCAGAAGATCATGAGCGTCCACAGCTTCGTGGGCATGAAGGCGCGGTGCATCACCGGCCAGGCCGACAGGTTGGCGGTGATGCAGAAGAGGAGGAAGCCGATCCACGAGACGGCGACCGACGGCACGAAGCCGACGAGGAGCTTGCCGATGTAGAGGTCCTTGTCCCGCACCGGGAGGTGCAGGATCGTCTCGAGCGTCTTGCGCTCCTTCTCACCCGCGAACGCGTCGCCGGCCAAGACGGCGGAGACCATGAGCGGGACGATCAGGAACAGCGGTGCCACCAGGTACCCGAGGACGAGGATCACCAGCTGCTCGTGCTGGGGCGCGCGGGAGACGGGTGCGGCCAGCTGCTCGGGGACCATCGTGAGGAACGTGGTCGGGTCGAGGCGGTCGCCCTGCGCCGCCAGGCCGACCGACATGGGCAACAAGACGAGCATCAGGAGGGGGACGAGCAGCATCGGCAGGACCATGGCCTTCGAGCGCCCGGCCGCCTTCAGGTCCCGGCGCACGATCGAGCGCACGGCGCTCCAGTCGATGCCGGCGCGGTCGGCGCGGCGGTCGGGCTCGGCGGGCAGCGCGGTCATGCCGGCACCTCCTCGCCGGCGGCGGTGGCGGGAGCACCAGCGCGGGCCTCGATCGCGAAGTAGACGTCCTCCAGGTTCGGGTCCCGGGGGTCGACGCCGTAGACCGGCGAGCCGTGGGCCACGCAGGTGGCGACCACCCGGGGGACGTCGGCGCGCTCGGTGGTGAACACCAGCGCGCCGGCATCGGTGGGCGACGCGTCGTGGACCTGGGGAAGCGCCAGCAGGGCGGCGATGAGCGGCGGGGCCGCGGGTGCGCCGAGGTCGAGGCGGACCTCGAAGCGCGACCACAGCTCGGCGGCGAGGTCCTCGGGGGTGCCGAAGGCGTGGAGGACGCCGTGGAAGAGCACGGCCATTCGGCTGGCGAGCTTGCCGGCCTCGCCGAGGAAGTGGGTGCACAACACGACGGTCCGGCCCTCCGCCGCCAGCGAGCCGATGAGGTCGACCACGTCGCGCGTCGCCGCCGGATCCAACCCGGAGGTCGGCTCGTCGAGGAACAGCAGCTCCGGATCGTGGAGCAGCGCCCGGGCGAGGGCCACCCGCTTGCGCTGCCCGGTGGAGAACCCCTGCACCTTCACGTCGGCCCGGTGCCCCATGTCGAACCGATCGAGCAGGGTCCGGCCCCGCGCCCGGGCCTCCGACGACGACATCCCGCGCAGGTGGCCGACGAACTCCAGGTTCTCGAGCGCCGTGAAGCGCTCGTCGAGGCCGGCGTTCTCGGTGAGCACGCCGGTGCGGCGTCGCAGCTCCTCGCCCTGCCGCCAGGGATCGAGGCCCAGGACCTGCGCCGTGCCGTCGTGCGGCAGGAGGACGCCGTTGAGCAGGCGCATCGTCGTGGTCTTGCCGGCGCCGTTCGGCCCCAGCAGGGCGAGCACCTCGCCGCGCCCGGCATCGAGGGTCAGGTGGTCGAGGGCACGGCCGGAGGGGAAGTTCCGGGTCAGCCCCTGGCAGTCGATGACCCGTTGCGGCGCCCCCATCGCCCTCAGTGTGCCATCGAGCCGGCCGAACGCGGATCGGACGCGCGGGCACCAGGTGTGCTGCACTGGTAGACGGCCGTTCCGGCCCGCGTGCCACCACCTGAGGTCTCTGTGAATCTCGCCTCGATCATCGACCCCCATCCCGACGACGCCACCGCCCTCATCAGCCGGGGGCGCTTCACCACCTACGGCGAGCTGCGCGAGCAGGTCGGCAGCCTTCGTGCGGGGCTCATCGGGCTCGGGATCGACCCGGGTGACCGCATCGGGATCGTGTGCGCCAACAACTGGTACTTCGTGGCGTCCTACCTCGCCGTCCTCGGCGCCGGCGCCGTCGCTGTTCCCCTCAACCCGCTCAGCCCGCCCCGCGAGCTCGAGCGCGAGCTGGCCGCCGTGGGCGCCCGGGCGATGCTGGTCGGTCCGTCGGGCCGGTCCAACGCCGACGGCATCGACCGCAGCCGGCTGCCCGTCCTCGAGTTCGTCGTGCACAGCGAGGGGACCAGCACCGAGGGCGCCATCCTCCTCGACGGCCTGCTGGCCACCCCGCCGGTGCCGGTCGTCGATCGAGCGGCCGACGACCTCGCCGTGCTGATCTTCACCAGCGGAACGGCCGGGTCGCCGAAGGCGGCGATGCTCTCGCACGGCAACCTGCTCGCCAACCTCGAGCAGACCATCGCCCTGCGGGGCCAGGGCGACGCCACCGACGTGGGCTTCGGGGTGCTGCCGATGTTCCACATCTTCGGCCTCAACGTCGTGTTGGGCACGGCCCTGCACGCCGGTGCTTCGGTGCTGCTGGTCGAGCGCTTCGATCCGATGTCGGCGGTCGAGGCCATCCAGAAGCACGGCGTCACCGTGCTCCCCGGCGCCCCGCAGATGTGGGCGGCCTGGGCCGCCATGCCGGGGCTGCCCGAGGACAGCTTCGCCACCGTGAAGGTCGCCACCTCCGGCGCCGCCCACCTCGATCCGCACGTGGCTGAGACCATCCGGTCCCGCTTCGGCCTCGAGGTCGGCGAGGGCTACGGGCTCACCGAGGCATCGCCCGTCGTCACCGCCTCCATCGGGCTGCCCTGGCGCCCGGGTTCGGTCGGCGCGCCGGTCGACGGGGTCGACGTGCGCTTGGTCGACCTGGACGGCGAGGACGTCCTCGTCGGCGACCCCGGCGAGATCTGGGTCAAGGGCCCGAACGTCTTCCAGGGGTACTGGAACGACGCCGAGGCCACCCGGGCCTGCATCGACGACGACGGGTGGCTCCACACCGGTGACATCGCCATGGTCGACGACGAGGGCTTCTTGTTCCTGGTCGACCGGGCCAAGGACCTCATCATCGTGTCGGGCTTCAACGTCTTCCCGGCCGAGGTCGAAGAGGTGCTGCTGGAGATGGACGGCATCCGCGAGGTCGCCGTCGTCGGCGTCCCGCACCCCCACACGGGTGAGGCCGTCAAGGCCTTCGTGGTGGTCGAGCCGGGCCACTCGCTGGAGGAGGACTCGATCATCGAGTTCGCGGCCCAGCGCCTCGCCCGGTACAAGTGCCCCCAGAAGGTGAACTTCGTCGACGAGCTCCCGCTGAACCTCAGCGGCAAGGTCCTCCGCCGAGCCCTCCGCTAGCCGGACCCTGGTCCGGCACCGGCCGGAGTGGGCCTGCCTCGCTCGCTTGTGAACTTGCGCACTAGCGTTTCGGGTGCATGCCCGACCGCGCCCGACACATCCCCGAGGCCACCGTCGCCCGGCTGCCGGTGTACCTCCGGAGCCTGGCCGAGCTGGTGGACGAGAAGATCCCGACGGTGTCGTCGGAGCGGCTGGCGGAGATGGCCGGCGTCAACGCCGCCAAGGTGCGCAAGGACCTGAGCTACCTCGGGTCCTACGGGACCCGAGGGGTCGGCTACGACGTCGAGTACCTGCTGTTCCAGATGAGCCGGGAACTGGGGCTCACCCACGACTGGCCCGTCGCCATCGTCGGTGCCGGCAACCTCGGCAGCGCCCTCGCCAACTACGGCGGCTTCACCCAGCGCGGCTTCCCGGTGGCGGCCCTGTTCGACTCGGACAAGGCCAAGGTCGGCCAGTTGATCCACGGCGTCGAGGTCCACCACACCGACGACATCGCCCCGCTGGCCAAGGAGCTCAAGATCGGCATCGGCGTCATCGCCACCCCGGCCTCCGCGGCCCAAGACGCCGCGGACAAGCTCGTGCAGGCGGGCGTCGGGTCGATCCTGAACTTCGCGCCCACCGTCATCTCGGTCCCCGACGGCGTCTCGCTCCGCAAGGTCGACCTCGCCCTGGAGCTGCAGATCCTGAGCTTCTACCAAGAGCACCGCGACCTCGGCTCCTGAACGCCGGCGTCGCGCCTCGCGGGTCCCGATCGGGCACCCCGTCGGTAGGCTCGACCCGATGAGCGACCTCCCCGCGACCGATGCCGGACCTGCCGCGGAAGCCGGTCCCGTCGACCCCGACGTCGACCACATCATCGGGGTGTCGTTCGACAAGGTGACCCGGGCCGAGGAGGTCCTCCTCGCCCTCGTCCACCTGCAGCAGGAGGGCGAGATCGCGCTGTCCGACGCCGTCGTCGTGACCAAGGACGACGGCGGCAAGGTCCGCATCCACCAGACCATCGACCCGACACCGGGCCGCAGCGCGCTCACCGGGTCGATCTGGGGGATGCTCGTCGGCGCCCTCTTCGGCGGCCCGGTGTTCCTCGCCGCCGCGGCGGTGGGTGCCGGCGGCGGCGCCCTGATGGCCAAGCTCGTCGACCTCGGCCTCGACGACGCCTGGGTGCGCGACGTCGGCCACTGGCTCGAACCAGGCACCTCGGCGCTGCTCATCCTGGTGGCGGCCGAGGTCCGCCCGGCGGTGCTGCGCGAGCTGGGGCGCTACGAGGGCGACGTCCTCTACTGCACGTTCCCCGGCGCGGTCCGCGAGGAGCTCGAGCGCGCCCTGAGCGACGAGGCCTGAGACATGTCGCCCCGCTATCCCGTGATGGTCGACCTGGCCGGCCGGCCGTGCCTGGTGGTCGGCGGGGGCGAGGTCGCCACGCGCAAGGTGCTCGGCCTGCTCGCGTCCGAAGCGCTCGTGACGGTACGGGCCCCCGAGCTCAGCGCGCCCCTCGCCCAGCTGGCCGGTGCCGGCCGCATCCGGTGGGAGGAGCAGACGTACACCGGCTTGGGCGTCGCCGACGACGGCCGGCCGTGGAGCCTGGTGCTGGCCGCCACCGACGACGTCGCCGTGAACCGCCGCGTCGGCATCGAGGCCGCCGCCGTGGGCGCGTGGGCCAACGATGCCACCGACCCCACGGGCGGTGCGGCCGCGGTCCCGGCGAGCTGGCACGGCGGCCCGGTGACGATCGCGGTGTCCACCGACGGCGTCCACCCCGGCGCCGCCCGCTGGCTGTGCGACCAGGCGGCCCTGACCGTCACCCCCGAAGCCCTGGCCGCCTTGGACCTCGTCGACGAGATGCGGCTCGACGATGTCGCTGGTGGCGGGCTCGGCCGCCGCCCGGATTGGCGGCTGGCCGTCGAGTCGGGAACACTTGAGCTCATTCGTGAAGGCCATCTGGCCGAAGCCAAGGAGCGCCTGCAGGCGTGTCTGTCGTCGTCATCGGACTGAACCACCGGACCATGCCGCTCGATCTTTTCGAGCGGATGACCATCGACGGCGCGCGCCTGCCCAAGGCCCTGCACGATCTGAACGAGCGCGAGCACATCGGCGAGGTCGTCGTCCTCTCCACGTGCAACCGCACCGAGGTCTACGCCATCGCCGAGCGGTTCCACGGCGCCTACGCCGATGTCCGCAACTTCCTCTCCGAGCTGGCGTTCGTGCCGCCCGACGAGTTCGCTGACCACCTCTACGTCCACTACGACGCCGAGGCCATCCGCCACCTCTTCTCGGTCGCCGCCGGCCTGGACTCGTCGGTCATCGGCGAAGCGGAGATCCTCGGCCAGGTCCGCGGCGCCTGGGAGCAGGCTGGGCAGGAGGGTACGGCCGGGCCGGTCCTCAACCTGCTGTTCCGCCACGCGCTGGAGACCGGCAAGCGGGCTCGCACGGACACCGACATCGCCCGGGGCACCGCCTCGGTGTCGCACGCCGCCGTCGAGATGGCTGCCGAGCGCCTCGGCGACCTCGAGGGCAAGCGGGTGCTGATCATGGGCGCTGGCGAGATGGCCGAGGGCATGGCCACCGCACTGCAGGGCGCGGGGGTGGCCGACGTGTTCGTCGCCAACCGCACCTGGCGCAAGGCCCGCACCCTGGCCGACCGCATCGACGGCCAGGCGGTGCGCCTGTCCGATCTGCCACTCGCCCTGCTCGAGGTCGACCTGCTGCTCACGTCCACGGGGGCCACGGTCCCGGTGGTCGAGCGCGACGACTTCGCCCCGGTCATGGCCGAGCGGGCCGGGCGCGACCTGCTCATCGTCGACATCGCCGTGCCCCGCGACGTCGATGCCACGGTGGCCGACCTCGATGGCGTCACCCTGCTCAACATCGACGACCTCCGCCGCTTCGCCCAAGCCGGCATCGAGCGCCGCTCCCACGAGCTGGCCGCCGTCGAGAGGATCATCGACGAGGAGCTGCAGCGGTTCCGCTCGGCGGCCTCCGCCCGCTCGGCCGCTCCGGTCATCGCCTCCCTGCGCGGGTGGGCCGACGACGTCCGCAGCGCCGAGCTGGCCCGGTTCGAGGCCAAGCTCGACGGGCTCGACGAGCGCCAGCGCGACGCGGTCGAGGCCCTCACCAAGGGCCTGGTCGCCAAGCTCCTGCACCAGCCGACGGTCCAGTTGAAAGACACCGCTGGTTCGACGACCGGCGAGCGCCTGGCCGACGCCACCCGCCAGCTGTTCGACCTCGACGACCCGGCCTAGCCCTCGGCCGTGCCGGTCGTCCGGGCCGCCACGCGCGGCAGCTCCCTCGCCCTCTGGCAGGCCGCCCACGTCGGCCGCCTGCTCGAGACGGCGTACCCGGGCCTCGAGGTCGAGTTCGTGGTGGTCGACACCGAGGGCGACCGACGGCTCGACGTGCCGATCTCGGACTTCGGCGGCAAGGGCGTGTTCGCCAAGGAGGTGCAGACGGCCGTCCTCGACAAGCGAGCCGACTTCGCCGTGCACTCCGCCAAGGACCTCCCGTCGACCACGGTCCCGGGTCTCGTGCTCGCCGCCGTGCCCGAGCGGGGTGATCCGCGCGATGCGCTCGTGGGCGGGACCCTGGGCGATCTCCCGCTGGGCGCCACCGTCGCCACCGGGTCGATGCGCCGCCGGGTGCAGCTGGCGCAGATCCGCCCGGACCTCGTGTTCACCGAGCTGCGCGGCAACATGGCCACCCGCCTGTCGAAGGTGCCCGAGGGCGGGGCGATCGTGGTGGCGGCCGTCGCCCTCCAGCGCCTGCAGCTGGCTGAGCACCTCGCTGAGGTCATCCCGGAGGACGACCTCGTGCCGCAGGTCGGCCAGGGTGCGCTCGGCGTCGAGTGCCGGGCCGACGACGACGTGATCATCGGCATGCTCCAGGGCATCGAGCACGAGCCGTCGCGCCGCCGGGTGGACGCCGAACGGGCCTTCCTCGTGGAGCTGGGCGGCGACTGCGACCTGCCCGCCGGAGCCCACGCCGTGTTCGTCGACGACCTGGGCGACGTGGCCGTCGCCGGTTCGCTCCGGCTGTCGGCCTTCCTCGCCACCGATGGCACGGCCTCGGCCGAGCTCGTCCGCATGCGCTCCACCGGCGACGACCCCGTCGCCCTCGGCACCCAAGTCGCCAAGGACCTCCGCCGCGCCCTCGGGTAGCTCATGGGACGGTGCCCGCAGCAGGGGCCGTACGATCGGGTGGTGACCGTGTACCTGGTGGGGGCTGGACCTGGGGATCCTGGGTTGATCACGGTCCGGGGGGCGGAGCTGCTGGGGCGGGCCGACGTCGTGGTGCACGACCGGCTGTCGGCGGCGGAGCTGCTGGACCTGGCTCCCGCCGACGCCGAGCGGATCGACGTGGGCAAGGCGCCGAAGCACCACCGCATGACCCAGGACCAGATCACCGCCCTGCTGGTGGAGCGGGGGCTGGCGGGCCAGACGGTGGTGCGGCTCAAGGGCGGGGACCCGTTCGTGTTCGCCCGGGGCAGCGAGGAGGCGGCCGCGCTGGCCGAGGCGGGGGTGGCCTACGAGGTCGTCCCCGGCATCACCTCCGCGCTCGCCGTGCCGGCCTACGCCGGGATCCCGGTGACGCAGCGGTTCTCGTCGACGTCGTTCACCGTGGTCACCGGCCACGAGGACCCGTCGAGCGGCGACGGCACCGTCGACTGGGACGCGGTGGCCCGGGTGGGCGGCACCATCGTCATCCTCATGGGCGTGGGGCGGTGGCCGCAGATCGCCGCCCGGCTGATGGAGGGCGGCCGCTCGCCCGACACGCCGGCTGCCGCCGTGCGGTGGGGGAGCCGGCCCGAGCAGCACACGACCCGGGCCACGCTCGCGACCCTGGGCGACCACGAGCTGGCGGCGCCGTCGGTGATCGTGGTGGGCAGCGTCGCCGCCGAGGAGCTCGACTGGTTCACCGGCCGACCGCTGTTCGGGAAGCGGGTGGTGGTCACCCGGGCCCGTGCCCAGGCACCGGACCTGGCTGAGCAGCTCCGGGAGCTCGGTGCCGAGGTGGTCGAGGCCCCGGCGATCGAGACCACCGGTCCCGACGACGGCGGTGCGGCCCTGGAGGCGGCGGTTTCCGGCATCGACCGGTACGACTGGCTCGTCGTCACCTCGCCCAACGGGGTGGAGCGCACGATGGCCCAGCTGCCCGACGCCCGAGCGCTCGCCGGGGTGCGCGTCGCCGCCGTCGGTGCCGGGACGGCCGCCGCCCTGGCCCGCCACCGCATCGTGGCCGACCTGGTGCCGGAGTCCTTCGTGGGCGAGGGCTTGGTCGACGCCTTCCCGGCCCCGCCCGGCGGCGGCGGCCGGGTGCTCGTCGCCCGAGCCGCCGTGGCGCGCGAGGTCGTGCCCGACGGGCTGCGGGCGGCGGGCTGGGAGGTCGACGTGGTGGATGCGTACCGGACCGTCGCGGTTCCGGTGCCGCCCGAGGTGGCCGATGCCGTGGCTCGCGCCGATGCCGTGACCTTCGCGTCGTCGTCGAGCGTCACGAACCTGGTCGACGCCGTCGGCGTGGATGCGATCCCGGGCGTCGTCGTGTCGATCGGCCCGGTCACGTCGGCCACCGCCCGCGAACGCGGCCTGACGGTCACGGCCGAGGCCGACCCGCACACGATCGACGGCCTGGTGGCGGCGCTGGCTGGCTTCCTGGCCTGACGCGCGACAGGTCTCTGCCAGACTCGGGCCATGCCCGGATCGACGCTCGCCGACGTGCCCGCGTCGGTGGCGGTGGCTCCCGAGGTCGCCGACGCCCTCCGCTGCGGAGGCCCCGTGGTGGCGTTGGAGTCGACGATCATCTCCCACGGTCTGCCCCGCCCCGCCAACGTCGACGTGGCCCACCAGATCGAGGCCGCGGTCCGCGAGCAGGGGGCCGTCCCGGCCACCATCGCCGTCGTCGGCGGCGTCGTGCGGGTCGGCCTCGACGATGCCGCGCTCGCCGTGATCGCGGGCTCCGACGAGGTGGCGAAGGCCAGCGTCCGGGACCTCGCCGTGGTCGTCGCCCGCGGCGGGCACGGGGCCACCACCGTGGCATCGACGTCGGTGCTGGCCGCGCTGGTCGGCATCGACGTGTTCGCCACGGGCGGGCTGGGCGGCGTGCACCGCGGGGCGAGCGAGAGCTTCGACGAGTCCGCCGACCTGACCACGCTCGGGTCGACTCCCATCACCGTCGTGTCGGCCGGCGTGAAGTCGATCCTCGACGTGCCGGCCACGCTCGAGCGCCTGGAGACGCTGAACGTCACGGTCGTCGGGTACGGCACGGATCGGTTCCCCGGCTTCTACCTGGCCGACTCCGGTCACGGCGTCCCGCACCGGGTGGACACGCCCGAGGAGGTGGCGGCGATCATGGCGGCCCGGCGGTCGTTGGGCGCGTACGCCGCCCTGCTGGTGGCCAACCCGCTGCCGGTCGGGCGCCAGGTGGACCCCGCGCTCCACGACGAGGTGCTCGCCAGCGGGCTCGACGCGGCCGCGGCCGCCGGTGTGCAGGGCAAAGACGTCACCCCGTTCCTCCTCGCCCACTTCCACGAGGCGTCCGGCGGCGAGAGCCTGCGGGCCAACACCGAGATCATCCTCGCCAACGCCGCCCTCGCCGGGCGCATCGCGGAGGCGGCCGCGTGAGCCACGTCCTCGTCGTCGGCGATCTCATGGTCGACGTCCTCGTCGCCCACAAGGACCCCATCGCGGCCGGCAGCGACACCCCGGCGCGGGTCCGCCTCGCCGGTGGCGGATCGGCCGCCAACACGGCGTGCTGGCTGGCCTCGCTGGGCGAGGCGCCGCGGCTGATGGCCGCGCGGGGCGACGACCGCCTCGGTGCCCTCGCCGCCGCCGAGCTGGAGGAGGCGGGCGTGGTGTTCGTCGGTCCGGTCCTCGACGACGAGCCGACGGGGACCTGCGTCGTGCTGGTGGCCGCCGACGGCGAGCGTTCGATGCTGCCCGACCGCGGTGCCAACGACCGCCTGCCGATGTCGGCCATCGTCAGCGGTCTGGACCCGATGCCCGACTGGGTGCACCTGTCGGGCTACGCCATCCTCCACGAGGGCTCCCGCAACGCCGGACGGGCGGCGCTCTCGGCCGGCCTGGCCGGGGGCGCGGCCGTGTCGGTCGATGCGGCCAGCACCGCACCCATCAAGACCGTCGGCGCCGAGGCGTTCCTGGCTTGGATCGACGGCGCCTCGCTGGTGTTCGCCAACGACGAGGAGGTCGAGGCGCTCGGTGGCGTGCGCTCGGTCCTCGACCACGTCGATGCCGTCATCGTGAAGCACGGCGCCGCCGGCGCGACGTGGACCGACGGGGTCGAGACGCACCGCGCCGTGGGCTTGCCCGTCGACACCGTCGACACCACCGGTGCCGGTGACGCGTTCGCCGCCGGCTGGATCGCCGCCGTCCGCCGCGGTGCCGACTCGCAGGCCGCGCTGGCCGACGCGGTCCACGCCGGTGCCACCGCCGTCACCCATCCGGGCGCCCGCCCGGTGCGCGCCTCGTGAGCGCCGGGCGGCCCGACGCGGTCATCTTCGACTTCGACGGCACCATCTTCGACAGCGAGACGCCGATCTACCGGGCCTACGCCGCG
>Ga0182745_1002573_pt1 | contig 16139 bp, 12 predicted proteins | sample eDN3rd30CKraftBY_FD_128523 | JGI IMG/M metagenome (GOLD analysis project Ga0182745, IMG submission 128523) | Enriched backyard soil microbial communities from Emeryville, California, USA - eDNA 3rd pass 30_C Kraft BY (version 2) (version 2) | ecosystem: Environmental > Terrestrial > Soil >...
CATGAAGCGGTTCTCGAAGATGTTTTCGCTGATGACGGACGTCCCCTGACTGACGGACATGAGCGCCATCAGCTGGGCCTGCATGTCCGTGGGGAAGCCCGGATGCTCGGTGGTGGTGATGTTCACCGCGTCGAGCCGCAGCGGCGCCTGGCAGCGCAGCCCGCCGCCCTCGGCGGTAATCGTGCACCCGGCCTCGCGCAGCTTCTCCACCACCGCGTCCATGTGCTCGGGCACCACGTGCTTCACCAGCACGTTGCCGCCGGAGATGGCCGCCGCCACCAGCAGGGTGCCCGCCTCGATGCGGTCGGGGAGGATGGCGTGCTCCACCGGCCGCAGCCCGTCCACGCCCTCGATGGTGATGGTGGAGGTGCCCGCGCCCTCGATGCGCGCCCCCATCTTGTTGAGCACCCTGGCCAGCTCCTCGACCTCGGGCTCGCGGGCGCAGTTCTCCATCACCGTGCGGCCCCGGGCCAGCACCGCCGCCATCATCACGTTCTCCGTGCCGGTGACGGTGATGACGTCGAAGTTGACCATGCCTCCCTTGAGCTGCTTCGCCCGGGCCTCCACGTAGCCTTCCGTCAGGTGGATGTCCGCGCCCAGCGCCTTCAGCCCCTTGAGGTGCTGGTCGATGGGCCGGGCGCCGATGGCGCAGCCGCCCGGCATGGACACGCGCGCCCGTCCGAAGCGGGCCACGAGCGGCCCCAGCACCAGCACGCTGGCGCGCATCGTCTTCACCAGGTCGTACGGCGCCTCCGGGGTGACGTGGCCGTTGACGCCCACCTGGCAGAGGTCCTGCTGTCCGGCATCACGCCCGGCGTCACAGCCCATGGTGCGCAGCACCTTGAGCATGGTGGCGACGTCCGCCAGGTCCGGCACGTTGCGGTAGGTGGAGGTGCCGTCCGCTAGCAGCGCCGAGGCGAGGATGGGCAGCGCCGCGTTCTTCGCGCCTGAAGCCTGCACCTCGCCGTGCAGCGCCTGGCCGCCCTTGATGACAATCTTGTCCATGGTTCCCTGCGTCTCAGCCCTGTGGCCCGCTGGCCACGGGTTGTGTCCCAAAAGCCATCCGTTCCCGCCGCTCCAGGTCCTTCTCCACCCGCGCGTCCGCGTAACCCGCGGCCCGCAGGAGCTCCAGGACGGCGGGGCCCTGGTCCTCACCAATCTCCATTGCAAGGAGGCCGCCAGGCTCCAGCCACTGGCGCGCGCCCGCCACCACCCGGCGCACGGCCACCAGCCCGTCGGGGCCGCCGTCGAGCGCCAGCTTCGGCTCGCGCCGGACCTCGGCGGACAGGCCGGGGATGTCACCGGAGGCGATGTAGGGAGGGTTGGACACCACCACCTGGAAGCGCGCGTCCGCGGGCACCGGGGCGAAGAGGTCGCCTTGCAGCACCGTCACCCGGTCCGCCACGCCCAGCGCCTCGGCGTTCTCCTGGGCCAGCGCGCAGGCATCCGGTGACAGGTCGGTGGCGATGACGGTGGCCTGTGGCCGCTCGGCCGCGAGGCTGATGGCGATGCAGCCCGAGCCCGTGCACACGTCCAGCGCGCGGGCGGGCGCGTCCTTGGGGAGCATGTGCAGCGCCGCCTCGACGAGCAGCTCCGTCTCCGGCCGCGGAATCAGCACCCGGGCATCGACCTTGAAGGGGCGATTGTAGAACTCGCGCACGCCCGTCAGGTACTGCGTGGGCTCGCCCGCCATGCGCCGCTCGATGAGGCCACGGTAGGCGCCCAGCTCCTCCTTGGAGAGGGGGCGGTCCAGGTCCACGTACAGCCGGACGCGGCTGAGCTTCAGCACGTGCGACAGGAGAATCTCCGCGGTGAGCCGCGGCGCATCCACCTGTCGCTTCTCGAAGTGCTGCGTCGTCCAGGTGAGGACCCTGCGGATGGTCCAGGGCTCGTTGCTCATGCGTTGGGCTTCAAGCCGCCAGCCGTCTGCGCCTTGAGCGCTTCGGCCTGATAGTAGGTCCGGCAGGCGGTGATGACCTCGTCCACGTCACCGGCCATGACGCCCGGCAGGTTGTGCAGCGTCAGCCCGATGCGGTGGTCCGTCAGCCGGTCCTGCGGGAAGTTGTAGGTGCGAATCTTCTCGCTGCGGTCGCCCGTGCCCACCTGGGAGCGGCGGGTGGAGTCGCGCTCGTTGCGGATGCGCTCCTGCTCGATTTCGTAGAGCTTCGCCCGCAGCATGCGCATGGCCATGTTGCGGTTCTTCAGCTGGCTCTTCTCCTGCTGGCACTTCACCACGATGCCCGTGGGGTGGTGGATGAGGCGCACCGCGGAGTCGGTGGTGTTGACGCTCTGGCCGCCGGAGCCCGTCGAGCGCATCACCTGCATCTCGATGTCCGCCGGGTTCACCTGCACGTCCACGTCCTCCGCCTCCGGCATCACCGACACCGTGATCGTGGACGTGTGGATGCGGCCCTGCGTCTCCGTGGCCGGCACGCGCTGCACGCGGTGCACGCCGGACTCGTACTTCATGTTGCTGAAGACGGCGTCCCCGGACAGCGTCACCGTGGCGTCCTTCACGCCGCCGGCGTTGCCCGGGCTCATGTCCAGGATCTCCGCCTTCCAGCCGCGGCTGTCCGCGTAGCGGAGGTACATCTGCATGACCTCCTCGGCGAACAGGGCCGCCTCGTCTCCGCCCGCGCCCGCACGGATTTCAAGGATGACGTTCTTGTCGTCGTTGGGGTCCTTGGGCAGGAGCAGGATCTTGAGCTGGGCCTCCAGCTCCTCGCGCTGCTGCTTCAGGCCGGGCAGGGCCTCGCGGGCGAAGGCCTTCTCGTCCGCGTCGCCGCTGTCGAGCCAGGTCTCCACCTCGTCGAGGTCGGCGAGCACCTTGCGGTAGGTGCGGAAGGCCTCGACCAGCTTCTCCAGGCCGGCGCGCTCCTTGGACACCTTCTGGAGCCTCGCCGAATCGGCGAGCACGTCGGGGTTCGACAGGTCGGCGGTCAGGCGTTCGAACCGGCGCTCGACGTCTTCGAGTTTGTCAATCATCGTCGTTCCGGGGGGTATTGCCCCTTTGCCGGCCCTCTGGCAAGGGCGGGCAGAGTCAAGAAAGTCCTTGGACGCTCGGGCAGGAGCATGAAAAAAGGCCGCCCTCACATCACCACACGGAGTCCTTCCACATGCCCGCCCAGAAGGGAAATCGTTCCAAGAAGAAGGTCGCCAACCGCGCCAAGGGCCGGAGGGCCCAGCTGAAGCGCCGTCGCATCCGCGCCAAGAAGGGCCAGTCCAACAACAAGGTCTAGCGTGCTGGCTACTCCCTCCCTCGGGCTTCGGGGGAGGGAGGCGGGCGAGCCCACGGCTCCAGCTCGGGCAGCATCCGCTCCACGCCCTCGGACGACTCGGCCAGCAGCCGCAGCACCGCCTCCGCCGCCTCGCCCGTGACGGGCACCGGCTGGAAGGGCAGCTCCGGGAAGCGGTCGGTCCTCAAGGGCAGAATCTCGCTGGACAGGTAGGCGCCGTCGGGCCCGAAGTGGCCCTTCCACAGCGCGCCGCGCTTGTCGCGAGGGTTCCAGTTCCCCCCGAAGACGAAGTTCCCCAGCGAGTAGACGACCGGCCGCCCCTGGTGCAGCGCCATGCCCTGGAGCACGTGGGGGTGGGCGCCCAGCACACCTGATGCGCCCGCGTCGATGGCCGCGTGGGCCAGCCGGACCTGGTAGGGCTCCGGGGTGTAGGTGCCCTCGCGGCCCCAGTGGAAGTAGGGCAGGACGATGTCCGCCTGCGCCCGGGCCGCGGCGATGTCCTCGCGCAGCATCCGCTCCATGACCTCCTCGTCGGAGAAGTGGCCGGCCACCCCGGGCGTCGTCTCCGTGGCGTAGACCTGGGGCGGCTCGATGTTGCGCGTGCCGAGGAAGAAGTAGCCCAGCAGCGCCACCCGCTGCCCGCCCACGGTGACGATGGCGGGGCGGCGGGCCTCCGCCAGGTTCCGGCCCGCGCCGAAGTAGGGGATGTGGGCCGCGTCCAGGGTGTCCAGGGTGTCCAGCAGGCCCTGGGCGCCGAAGTCCATCAGGTGGTTGTTGGCCAGGCTGACCACGTCCACGCCGCCAGCGGTGAGGACGCCCACCAGCTCCGGCTTCGCGCGGAAGTTGAAGTTCTTGGGCAGCTTCTCGCCGCGCTCGGTGAAGGGGCACTCCAGGTTGACGACGAAGAGGTCGGCCGCGTCCGTCAGGGGCCTCACCTCCTGGAAGCCGTAGGCCGCCAGGGCCTCCTTCGGGCGGCCCCTGGCCGCTTCCGCGTCGTAGTGCGTCTGGTAGTTGTGGCCCAGCGTCACGTCGCCGCCCACGATGATGGAGATGGGGCGGGCGGGGGGCCCGGCGTCCGGCGCCTCGGGTGGAGGGGCGGGCGCGAGGGGCGCCTCCCCGGGGGCGGGGGATTGTCGGGCCGGCTCCTCCGCCGGGGACGGCGCGGGCGGGGGGACGGCGCGGGGGTGACAGGCGGACAACAGCAACAGCAGCAGGGCGGCGTGGCGCATGGGCGGGGGGAAACTCTACCTTGCACCTCTTGGAGCGCGGCGCGTAGATTGCCCGCGCGCTCATGGCCCGCGAAAAGGACAACATCGCTCTCTCCGACGAGCACAATACTCGTGGAATCGAGCTGGCGGACCGGGGTTGGCTCGACGAGGCCATCAAGGAGTTCAAGAAGGCCATCGACCTCGACCCGAGCTCCGCGCACGCCCACGACAACCTGGCGACCGTCTACGCGGAGAAGAAGCTCTTCCGGGACGCGCTCTCCGAGTACCTCACCGCCCTGAAGCTGGAGCCGGAGAGCGCCACGGCGCACTACAACCTGGCCTGCTTCCTCTCCACCCACGCGGGGGAGATGGCCGTGGAGGAGTACAAGGAAGCCATCGAGCTCGACCCGGAGTACCCGGACGCCCACCTCAACCTGGGCCTCACCTACGCGGACCAGGGCCGGGTGGAGGAGGCGATGCGGGAGCTCCAGACGGCCATCGAGCTGGACCCCCAGGACGCCTTCCCCCGCCACGAGCTGGCCGCGCTGATGATGGACGAGGGTGACTACCGCTCCGCCATCACCCAGCTGAAGGAGGTGGTGCGCTTGGAGCCGGACAACTTCGAGGCGCAGCTCGACCTGGGCATCTGCTACGCGCAGAAGGGCTTCTACGCGGAGGCGGAGCGCGCCTACGAGCGGGCCCGGGCGCTGAATCCCGAGGACCTGCTGCTCAACTACAACCTGTCCGCCCTGTTCGCCCTGTGGGGGCGCCCCAAGGACGCGGTGCAGTACCTCCAGAAGTCGCTCACGGCGGACCGTCCGAAGGTCATGGGGTGGCTGGCCACGGACCCGATGTTCGACGCCCTCAAGGGTGACCCGGACTTCGAAGCCTTGTTCTGAGCCATGGGCAACGAATGGTTGTTCCTCGGGCTGGCGATCCTCCTCGTCTTCGCGAACGGCTTCTTCGTGGCGACCGAGTTCGCCATCGTGAAGATTCGCGCCACCCGCTTGCAGGCGCTGGTGGACGAGGGCGCGCCGGGCTCCGCCACGGCGATGAAGATGGTGGAGAAGCTGGACGCCTACCTCTCCGCCACGCAGTTCGGCATCACCCTGGCGTCGCTGGGTCTGGGCTGGCTGGGTGAGCCGGCCTTCGCGCGGCTCCTGGAGCCGGTGCTGGTGAAGCTGGTGCCGGAGGGCGCCGCCTCCACGGTGGCCCACTCCGCGGCGGTGGTGATCGCGTTCAGCATCATCACCTTCCTGCACATCGTGCTCGGCGAGCTGGCGCCCAAGAGCCTGGCGATTCAACGCCCGGAGGCCACGACGCTCGCGGTGGCGATGCCCATGCGGCTGTTCTACGTCCTGTTCTACCCGGCCATCGTCCTGCTCAACGGGCTGGCGGCGTGGGTGCTGCGCATCTTCGGCCTCCAGTCGGTGGGGGAGGCGCACGAGGCGCACAGCGAGGACGAGCTGCTCGTCATCCTCCACAGCTCCGCGCAGGCCGGAGCGATTACGACGGCGCGGGCGGAGCTGCTGGAGCGCGCGCTGGAGATGGCGCAGAAGACGGCGCGGCAGGTGATGGTGCCGCGCAACCAGGTGCGGTTCCTGGACGTGGAGGAGCCGCTGGAGAAGTGCATCGCGGATGCGCGCGCGGCGGGCCATACGTGGCTGCCGGTGTGCCGGGGCAACCTCGACGAGGTCGAGGGCCTGGTGAACGCGAAGGACCTCTTCTTCCTGCTGTCGCGCGGCGAGCTGCGCAGCCTGGCCCAGGTGCAGCGGCCGGTGCTCTTCATCCCGGAAGGGGCCACGCTGGAGCAGCTGCTGGCGGAGTTCCGGCGGCGCCGCCGGCAGACGGCGCTGGTGGTGGACGAGCACGGCGGCACCTCCGGCCTGGTGACGATTGCCGACGTGGTGGCCGAGGTGGTGGGCGACGTGGCCGAGCTGGGCCGGCGCATGGACGAGGTCCGCGCGCTGCCAGGGGGGCGCTTCGAGCTGCCGGGCACCGCGCAGCTCGATGATTTGGAGGAGCGGCTGGACGTCACCTTCGACCTCGACGAGGACGAGGAGGGCGAGGTGACGACCATCGCCGGCTACCTGATGACGAAGCTGGGGCGCGTTCCCGTGAAGGGGGACGCGCTGCGGCTCGACATGTGGCGCATCGTCGTGGACGCGGTGGAAGGGCCGCGCGTGGTGCGCGTGACGGTGGAGCCGCAGTCTCGCACGGCCCCCACGCGCACCGCGGCGGACGGAGGCCCGGGCCCGGGGGACGTGCCCCCCGGCGCTTCCGGCGAGCCCTCGTAGCGCGTCCTTCGCTGCGGGCGTTCCAGGCTTCACGACGGGGCCGTTCTACGGCGCGGCGCGCCTTGTCATGGTGCCGGGCGTGGGCCTCCGGTGCGCGTGCGGCGTGTGTGGCGCGCTGCTCGCGTGACGACGGGCCTGCCTAGCAGGTGGGCTCCAGGGCCCCGGTGTCGAGCCATGTCAGACCGGGCTGCTAGGTCCCGTGAGGTGACGCTTCTACGTAGCGCAACAGGACTCAACAGGGCTGCGACGCTGGCGTCCGCGCGTGGGACGCGCCGCGCGCGGCGCAGCAGCGGCCCCGCACGGCGCGCGCTACAGGCCGCGTCTGCTCTGTCGCAGGGCAGGCAACCAAACGTATGGCGATGCGTGGCATGGCCACGCTTGATCGCCCGGAAGGTGGCTGGTACTCCTTTTCGTCGAACGCTCCGGAGCCGATTTTTCGGCCTCGCGCGCGTTTCTCTCCTCGTACAGAGCCCGCTCTAGGAGCCCGCTGGCATGCGAATCAAGCGGTTGGACATCACCGGCTTCAAGTCCTTCATGGAACGGAGCGTCTTCACGTTCGATGAAGGCGTGACGGGAATCGTCGGGCCCAACGGCTGCGGCAAGTCCAACGTCGTCGACGCCATCCGCTGGGTGATGGGTGAGCAGAGCGCGAAGAACCTCCGTGGCCGTGGCATGGAGGACGTCATCTTCAACGGCTCGGAGAACAAGCCGCCGCTGTCCATGGCGGAGGTGTCGCTCACGTTCATCGTGGATGACACGGACCAGCTCGCGCCCCAGTACCAGGGCTTCTCCGAGGTCACGGTGACGCGGCGCCTGTTCCGCAACGGCGACTCCGAGTACCTCATCAACAAGACGCAGTGCCGCCTGCTGGACATCACCGAGCTGTTCCTCGGCACCGGCGTGGGCACCAAGGCGTACTCCATCATCGAGCAGGGCCGCGTGGGCCTCATCGTGTCCAGCAAGCCGGAGGACCGGCGCCACCTGCTGGAGGAGGCCGCGGGCGTCACCAAGTACAAGGCCCGCCGCAAGGCCGCCGAGCGCAAGATGGAGGCGACGGACGCGAACCTGCTGCGCGTCACCGACATCACCAACGAGCTGGAGAAGCGGCTCGACGCGCTCTCCCGCCAGGCGAAGAAGGCGGAGAAGTACAAGAAGCTCAAGGCGCGCATGCGGGACATCGACCTGCACGCGGCCACCCACCGCCAGCTCGAGCTGATGGCGGAGAAGAAGATGCTCCAGTCGCGGCTGGAGAACCTGGGCTCCGAGGAGCGCGAGAGCCTGGACCGGGTGAAGGAGCTGGAGGAGACCATCACCCGCCGCCGCGCCGAGCTGGACGCGGAGGCCGCGGCGCTCCAGGCGCTGGCCGCCGAGGTGCACACCCTGGAGAGCGCGTTGCAGCGCGACACCCAGGAGATGTCCTACGGCAAGCGCGACCTGGAGGAGACGCGCGCCCGCGTGGCCGCCGCCCAGGTGGAGCTGGACGGCCTGGTGGCCCGCAAGGCGGAGATGTCCGACGCCATGGCCGCCCGCGAGGCGGAGCTGTCGGGCATCGCCGGCTCGTGGAAGGAGGACGAGGTCGCGATGCAGGTGGCGCAGGAGGAGCTGCGCCGCGTGTCCCAGCTCCAGACGGAGGTGGCGCTGCGCCTGGAACAGGAGCGCGCCGGCCTCGTCGCCGTGGCCACGCGGCTGGCCAACCACGAGAGCAACCTGGTCAACCTCGCCCGGCAGCGCGGGGACCTGGAGGCCCGCCGCGCGAAGCTCCAGGGCGAGCTGGAGGCGCTGCGCGCCCAGGAGCAGCAGCTGGAGAACGTGCGCGGCGACGTGGCGAAGCGGGTGGAGGACACCCGGCACCTCGCCGCGGAGCTGGCCGAGCGCAAGGGCCAGGAGGAGGACGCGCTCACCCGCACGCGCGCCGCCTTCACGGAGAACGAGATCGAGGTCATCGCGCTGCGCGAGGAGCTGAGCGACAAGCGCAGCCGCCTGGCCACGCTGGAGGACATCCAGAAGAACTACGACGGCTTCGACCGCGGCGTGCGCGCGGTGATGACGCGCGCCGGCGTGTCGCCCCGCGAGCAGGGCATCTTCGGCCTGGTGGCGGACGTCATCAACGTCACCCCGAGCTACGAGCGCGCGGTGGAGGCCGCCCTGGGCGAGCGGCTCCAGCACGTCATCGTCGAGAGCCGCGACAAGGGCGTGGAGCTGGTGGAGTACCTCAAGGGCCACGCCGAGGGCCGGGGCAGCTTCCTCCCGGTGCCCGCACTGGACGCGCTGCCGCCGCCGCTGGAGCCTGACTTCAGCCGGCCCGGCGTGCTGGCGCATGCCCTGCGCGAGGTGACGTGCGAGGAGGCCCTGGCGCCGCTCGTCCAGCTGCTGCTCGGCGACGTCATCATCGTCCAGGACGTGGCCACCGCGCGGGCCTGGGCCGAGTCGGGAGGGCCGGAGTGCACGCTGGTGACGCAGGAGGGCGAGGTCTTCCGCTCGGACGGCACCATCGTCGGTGGTGAGCGCGAGGGCGCGGCGGTGGGCGCGCTCCAGAAGAAGCGCGAGATCGCCGAGCTGGCCACCGAGGTGGCCCGGGTGGAGGAGCGCTACAACGAGATTCTCACCCGGCACTACACGCTCCAGAAGCAGATGGGGCACGCGGAGGGTGTGCTCAAGGGGCTCGCCAAGAATCAGCACGCCGAGGAGCTGAACCTCGCCAGCCAGGAGAAGGACCTGCACAAGGCGGGTGAGGACCTGGCCCGCGTGCGCGAGCGGGTGCGGGAGCTGGAGGTGGAGGAGGGCCAGCTCCACCAGAGCCACACCGCGCTGGCGCACGAGGAGGAGGCGAGCCGCGGCGAGGTGGCGCACGGCCAGGCGGACCGCGAGGGCCGCGAGGAGCGCGTCAAGCAGCTGGTGGCCGAGCAGGAGTCGCTGCGCCTGCGCGCGGAGACGGCCAACGGCGAGCTGACGGGCCTGCGCATCAAGGTGGCCGCGGGCAGCGAGCGGGGCGAGTCCGCGCGCAAGGAGCTGGAGAGCCTCGTGACCCAGCGCCAGGACATGGAGACGCGCATCGCCCGGCTCCAGGCCACGGTGGCGGAGGGTGCCACCCGCGCCGAGGAGCTGGAGCGCCGCATCGTCGACACGGACGGCGGACTGGCCCGGCGCGCGGAGGAGCACAAGCTCGCGGCGGAGGGGCTGGAGGCCCGCCGCGCCGCGCACACCACCGCCTCCGCGGAGGTGCGCGAGCAGGACACGCTGTTCCGCGAGCTGCGCGGCCGCGTGGACGAGCTGATGCAGGGCCTGTCACAAATCTCGCTGCGCGAGCGCGAAATCGCCCTGGAGCTGGAGCACCTGTCGGCGGGCATCCGCGAGCGGCACCAGGTGGAGCTGGCGAACGAGCTGCACACGTACCACCTGCTGCCCGCGCTGGCCCCGGAGTCCGAGGCGGAGCTGAAGGACCTGCGCGCGCAGGTGGAGAAGATGGGGGAGATCAACCTCACCGCCATCGACGAGCACGCCGAGCTGTCCAAGCGCTACGACTTCCTCATCGCGCAGAAGAAGGACCTGCAGTCCTCCATCGAGCAGCTCAAGGACGCCATCCAGCGCATCGACGCCACCAGCCGTGAGCGCTTCAAGCAGACCTTCGACGTGGTGAACGAGAAGTTCCAGGCAATCTTCCCGCGCCTGTTCGGCGGTGGCCGGGCCAGCCTCATCCTCACCAACGAGGGGCCGGGGCAGGAGCCGGGCGTGGAGATCGTCGCCCAGCCGCCCGGCAAGAAGCTGCAGAGCGTCAACCTGCTGTCCGGTGGCGAGAAGGCCCTCACCGCCGTGGGCCTCATCTTCGGCATCTTCCTCATCAAGCCGACGCCCTTCTGCCTCCTCGACGAGGTCGACGCGCCGCTGGATGAGGGCAACGTGGGCCGCTACAACGACATGGTGAAGGAGATGAGCAAGCAGTCGCAGTTCATCCTCATCACCCACAACAAGCGCACCATGGAGATCTCCAACACCCTCTACGGCGTCACCATGGAGGAGCCGGGCATCTCCAAGCTCGTCAGCGTGCGCATGCGCGAGGCGGGCGCGGCCAACGACGACAAGGTGACGGCGGCGTAGCCGCGCGCCGGCTGGGTGGGGCACCGGACGCCTCCGGTGCCCGCCTGACGGAGGCGGCGCTCAGTCCCCGGAAACACGGAAGGCGCGGGCCCCGGACCTCCGGGCTCCCGCGCCTTCGCGTTCTCCCGCCGTGGGGCGGGGGACTACTTGAAGTTCTTCTTCGGGCAGGCGGCCTTGTCCTGCGCGGCGATCTTCTCCGCGTCCGCCAGCTCCTTCACCGACTCGTCCACGTTCTTCTGCGTGGCCGCGACGACGTCACCCCAGTTGTCCGCGTCCTTCGCCGCCATCTCCGTGGCCAGGTCCAGCGCGGCCTGGTCCGTGGCCTGGCGGGCCTTGATGGACTCGATGACGTCCGCGTCCGCCTTCACCAGGGCGTCGCACTTGCTGGCCATCTCGTCGAAGAGCCGCCAGTTCTTCGTCTTCTGGTAGCGGTCGACGACCTCGGCGTACGCCAGGGCCGCCGGGGTGCGGGCGCCGTCGGCGATGGCCGAGTCCGCCGCGCGCTGGGTGCGGTTGAGGTCGAGCTGGAGGAAGCGCAGCTCGGGCGGCAGTTCGGCGGACGCGGCGTCCGGCGCGGACGAGTCGAAGTGGACGAAGCGGTAGGAGAAGCCCAGCTCGTCCGAGTTCAGCTTGGCCGGCAGCGCGGCGATCTTCGGCTGGAGGCAGGCGGCCAGCTGGTCCGCCTCGGTGTTGCCGGAGGGCTCGAAGGTGACCTCGGCAGGGGTGGGCTGCGCCTTGAGGAGCTTGATCTTCGCCGTCAGCGGCGGCGGGACCTGCTCCTTGAAGTTGGTGTAGCACTCACACCAGCTCGGCTGCGCCAGACGGACCGCGCCGGTGAAGTCCGAGCCCTCGTTGATGCCGAAGGTGACGGAGTTGAGCCCGCTGGCGGTGTGCTCGAAGGGGATGGCGGCCTCCACCGGCTGCGCGCCCTTGGGCAGCGCGGCCAGCTTCACCTGCGTGTCCACCACGTTCTGGATGCAGGCCTGGCCCTCGGGGGTGAGGTTCGTCCCGCTCACGGCGTGGGAGGCGCCCTGGTCCGTGACGGTGGTCTTGACCTCCACCGACGTGGCCTTCTCCGGGCCCCGGTGCTTCGGGTCCACGAGGCACTCCATCACCTGCGGGCGGGTGGTCAGCAGCGCGCCCAGCACGACGCCCTGGCTCGCCTGCTCCGGCAGCTGCAGCTCGCGCGGGAAGCAGTTCACGAGGTCGAACGGGGGCTGGTTGGTGATGCGGACCCGCTCCTCGGTCGACGTGGACTGGCCGCCCTGCGCACCAGACTTCTGCTGGCCAGCGCAAGCGGCGATGAGGACGACGGAGGCTACGGCAACGCGACGCAACATGCGGTTGTTCTCCCTGGGGGTGGATCTGCGTGCGGACTTCTTTACTTCTCCAGGCCCTCGGCGTTCTTGAGGTCCTTGAGCCGAAGCCCGTTCTTTTTCAAAAGGCGATAGAGGCTCTGCATGGAAAGCCCGGTTCGCTGCTCCGCGGCCTTCATGTCGAAGCCCACCGAGCGCATCACCTCGGCGAAGTACAGGCGCTCGAAGTCGGCCAGCACCCGGTCCTTGGCCTCGTGGTAGGGCAGGGTGCCCACCAGCGTGGCCACCTGGGTGGTGGGGGCCTGTCCCTCGGGGCGCCGCGACGGCTGGGCGAGGAAGTCCAGCCAGCTGCTGTTGCCCGTCTCCTCCATGAGCGCGCCGCGCTCCAGCACGTTGCGCAGCTCGCGCACGTTGCCGGGCCAGTCATAGCCCTCGAAGAGGGCCAGCGTCTGGGGCGTGAGGGTGATGCTGGCGCGCAGCGTCTGCGCCAGGGCCTGGGCCAGGACGGGCAGGTCGTCGCGGCGGGTGCGCAGGGGCGGCAGGCGCACCCGCGCCACCGCGAGCCGGAAGTAGAGGTCCGCGCGGAAGCGGCCCTGGCGCACGTCCTCTTCCAGGTTCCGGTGGGTGGAGGCGATGACGCGCACGTCCACCGCCACCGGCTGGCCGTCCAGCGACGGCACCTCGCGCGCCTCCAGCACGCGCAGCAGCTTGCCCTGCACCGGCAGCGGCAGCTCGCCCACCTCGTCCATGAAGAGGGTGCCGCCCCGCGCCGCCTCGAAGACGCCGCGCGCCTCGCGGTCCTCGCCGTCACCGGCGCGCAGGCCGCCGAACAGCTCGCGCTCGGCCTTCTCCTCGGAGATGAGGTTGCAGTCCACCACCTTGAACGGGCCGTGCCGCCGCGCGGAGTGCTGGTGCACCGCGCGCGCCGCCAGCTCCTTGCCCGTGCCTGTCTCGCCCTCGACGAGCAGGCTCATGTCCTCACGGGCGATGCGGCGCAGCTCCGTGAAGACCCAGCGCATCTTCTCCGAGGCGCCCACCAGTGCGCCGAAGGACTCGGCCCCCGCGACCTCCACCTCGGTGGGGCGGGGCGCCACCTTCACGGCCAGCTTCGTCTTGCCCAGCTCCACCTTGTCGCCGCTGGACAGGTAGGCCTGCAGCACCTGCCGCCCATCCAGGAAGGTGCCGTTGCGGCTGCCCGCGTCGCGCAGCAGCAGCCCGCGCGAGGTGCGCTCCACTTCCAGGTGACGGCGGCTCACCGTGGCGTCCGTGAGCACCAGGTCGCAGGCGCCGTCGGAGCCCACGCGGACCAGGCCGTCCTGCGTCTTCACCTTCTTGCCCTTGTCAGGTCCGGCGACCACCTCCACCGTCCATTCAGTGATGGGGATGCGGGTCGTGCGTCCTTCCTGTTCGGTTTGTGTGGTCTGGGTGACCTCGGGCCTATCCATATCGGGTCCTCTTTAGGGGCGAGTCGCATGGGCGGGCAAGCCCGACGCGAGGCTCTTCACATCGGGAAAACTCACGGCAGCACGAGCGGAACAATCCTGCCGGAGGGTTGTTGGACACGCGCTTCGACTGGCACGGGTGCCAGCATGGCGCGGGCCAGTGATTGGGGAAGCGCGGGCTGTCCGTCGAGCGTGAGCACGCAGTCGCCCGCGGCGAGCTTCGCGCCCTCGGGCGCGGTGTGTACGCAGAGGCCGCCGGGCTTGCGCGCCAGCGCCTCCAGCACCGCGGGCTCCATGGCGGGGTTGGCGAAGCGCAGGCGCTGCATGCGCAGGAGTTGCGGATCCTGCGCGTCTCGTGCGCCGAGCGGCGTTTCCAGGTCCAGCACGTCCCACGGAAGCCACGCCAGGGACGTGGCGACTGAGGGCGAAGGTGCGCGCGGTGGCTTCAGTTGATGGGACAGGCCGTGGAGTGCCTCGCGCGTGAGGTCTTCCATCAGGCGCGTGAGCTCGGGGGCCGGGTCCGCGCCTTCATCGAGGATGTCCGCGTAGGGATTCACCGTGGCCTCACCGAAGACCTCCAGCACCACCTCTCGCGTGGCGGGGTGGAGGACTTCCACATGCCCCACGTACATCACCACCTCGGTGGCGCTCTGGCCCACCGTGTGGCCCTCGGTGTCAATCAGTTCACGCTCGCCGGACTGGACGCGCTTCTCCGCCCGGGGCCGCAGCACCATGACGCCGTCCGGCCGGACGCCGAGGGCGGCCAGCACCGCCACCGCGTCGCGGGGCGGCCACGCGACGTCGTCGTCGCGGCGCTGCACATGCAACTCGGTGGGGCCGAAGAAGAAGGCCGACGCGCCGGCTTGCGCCAGGGCCACGCCCACCAGCCGCTGGGACAGCTCCACCGCGCGCCAGCGGGGCTCCGCCCACCGGAAGTCGAAGGGGGCGACGGCCACCGCGGACACGCCCAGTGACGCCGGCACGGCGCCGCGCACCTGATGGGGCGTGCTCCGGCAGGCCAGGGCCAGCGCGGTCACCAGCAACAATGCCAGGCGTGGGCAGGGGAATGGAGCGGTGTGCTTCACGACCCCCCATCCAAGACGAACGTTCGGCCAGAATCCAGCGTCCTGCGTCAATCCGCGCTGCGAGGGCGCCGGAAGCCAGATGGAGCCTCAGTAGCGTGCCGGCGGGTCGCTCGCGGGGAAGGTCTCCAGCAGCTCCTCGTCGACGGAATCGCGCACCGTGTCATTTCCGCCCGAGTTGACGCTCGCGTTGGTCGGCTGCTTCTCCGCCGAGGCCGGGCCGCGCTTGCCCCCGCTGGCGGCGCGCTTGCGGCCTATCTCCGCCCGCGAGAGGCCCGCCGAGCGGGCGCCGAGCAGATTCCGCGCTCGCTCGGCGAGGTCTCGCTGCGCCTCCTGCAAGTCGCGGAAGAACTGGGCGAGCTCCGGGTCGCCGTTCTCCTCGGCATCCCGGATGTACGCCTCGCTCGTCGAGGCGCCCTTGAGGAGGTGATACAGGGCGCTGATGAGGTTGTACTGCTCGTCCCGGACCCCCGTTTGTCGCTCTTCGCCTGCCATGCCGCCTCCCGTGGATGAATGAAGTGCCACGGAGGGAAAGCTATGCATCGCGGGCCGGGGGCCTCGGGCGGGGCGGCTGGCCGCCTGTCCGGGGGACTCAGGCCCGGAGCATGGGCTCCAGGCGGCCCTCGGCGTCGAGGCGGGACAGGTCCGAGTAGCCTCCGACGTGCGTGTCGCCGATGAAGATCTGCGGCACGGTGCGCTGGCCGCCGCTCATCTCCACGAGCTTCGCCCGAAGGTCGTCGTCTGCGGTGACGTCCACCTCCTCGTAGTCCACGCCCTTGCGCTTGAGCAGGTCCTTCGCGCGGACGCAGTACCCACAGTAGGTGGTCGTATAGATCTTCACGGGCTTCACAGGTGTCTCCTCCTTCGTCTCCACCAAACTAAGGGCCAGGGGACCTTATCGCCACCGGGCCTGAAAAGACGACGGCCCCCGGTCCCCGAAAAGGGAGCCGGAGGCCGTCATCAGGACGCCACCCCTGGCAGGTGCCGGGGTGGGGGGCCGACTACATGCCCATGCCGCCCATACCACCCATACCACCCATGCCGCCCATGCCACCGCCGGCGGGGAGGTCCTTCTCCTCCTTCGGGCGCTCCGCCACCATGGCCTCGGTGGTGAGCATCATCGAGGACACGGACGCCGCGTTCTGCAGCGCGGTGCGGCTGACCTTGGCCGGGTCGATGACGCCGGCGGCCAGCAGGTCCTCGTAGGTGCCCGAGGCGGCGTTGAAGCCGAACGGACCGGAGGACTCCTTGACCTTGTTCACCACCACGCTGCCCTCCAGGCCGCCGTTGCCGACGATCTGGCGGAGGGGCTCCTCGAGCGCGCGGCGGATGATGTCCACGCCGAACCGCTCACCCGCGGGCAGGTCCTGGCCATCCAGCGCCTTGAGGCAGCGGATGTAGGCCACGCCGCCGCCCGGGACGACGCCCTCTTCCACGGCCGCGCGGGTCGCGTTGAGCGCGTC
>Ga0182745_1002584_pt1 | contig 16108 bp, 15 predicted proteins | sample eDN3rd30CKraftBY_FD_128523 | JGI IMG/M metagenome (GOLD analysis project Ga0182745, IMG submission 128523) | Enriched backyard soil microbial communities from Emeryville, California, USA - eDNA 3rd pass 30_C Kraft BY (version 2) (version 2) | ecosystem: Environmental > Terrestrial > Soil >...
CGTCAACCCCGAGGCGTACCTCGCGGACGTCTTGCTGCGCGTGCAGACTCATCCCAACTCGCGCATCAGTGAGCTGCTGCCCCACGAGTGGAAACGGCGATGCACCGCCGACCCGCCCGACTCGCTCCTCCAGTCCCATTCCTGAACAGCTCGCTCATCGCGGCGCCGCCGAACACGGTCCGCCTGCAACCCCTCACGCCACGTCACTGGCCGGACGGTTACCCCCCTACGCATGGCGCCTACGCTACGGAGAGTTGGACGGCGTGCCGCTGGAGCAATGGCCCGAAGGCGCCGTGAAGTACCCGCTGCGGGATGCGCGCTTCACGTTGGACGTCCACCTGTCCCAGCACAGAGCCGCGTCCAGCGTCGCCAATGGCGGCAACCTCCACGCCGCAGGGGACCAGGTCCGCGCGGCCCTCGCGCTCCACTTAGCGTCTATCTGGGGGCTGCGCACCGATGCCGGGCGCGTCGAGGAGCTGCGCCACCGTGTCGAGGAGGAGTGGCAAGCCAACCGCGCCCGCTTCCAGGTCGCTGGCATCTTCCGGCCCAACGGCACCAAGGACGCGAAGCGCCTCGCGCATCTCGTCACCGCCGCCTACAACGGCGCGCCGCCCGTCACCCCTCCGTCGCCCCGCTTCCCAGAAGGCCAAGTAGCCACCGACAGGGACACCCTCCTGGACTCGGGAGACCCGCTGCTGGAGGAGTTGGGCAAGTCCAGCAAGGTGGACAAGTACCGCTCCACCTACCTGGGCAAACTGGAAGCAGGCGTCGCGGTGCCCCTCAACCCGCGCTTCAACGTCCTGGTATCCACCACGCGCGTCTCCAGCGACTACCAGCAACTCCCGCAGCGTGGGGGCGTGCGCGAGTGCCACGAAGCCCGCCCCGGCTACGTGTTCTGCTCCGTCGATTACGCGGGCCTCGAGCTGCGCACCATGGCCCAGCGTGCCATCTGGGAGGTGGGTTACTCGCGCATGGCCGAGGCGCTGTTAGCCAGGGAGGACGTCCACACCTCCGCCGCGGCCACCTTCCTGGGTGAAAGCTACGAGTCCCTCCTGCCGCGAGTGAAGGCGAAGGATCCCACGGCCACGTCCTTCCGCTCCCTCGCCAAGATTTTCAACTTCGGCAAGGGCGGAGGACTCGGCGCGGGCGGCATGGCGTACCACGCACGCGCCAAGGACGGCGTCCGGTTCTGCATCCTCGCGAAGGTAGCAGAGACATGCGGCATGGAGCGCGTCCCGGTGCGCGTCCAGGGCAAGGTCAAGATGGTCTGCGCTGCATGCGTCGAGGTGTCGCGCCGCTACGGCAACAGGTGGCTGGACGCGTGGCCCGAGCAACGCGCTCTCTTCGCCCGTGCCAGCGCCCTCACCCGTAACGGCCAACTCGTGGACGTCATGATTCCCGGCGCCAACATCCTCCGGGGTGACTGCGGCTACACGCAGTGGCTCAACACGCCGTTCCAGGGCCTCGGCGCCGTGGGCGCCAAGCTAGCCACATGGCGTGTGTCGCGAGAGATGTACGCAGACCGCCGCTCACCGCTCTGGGGCTCGCGTCTCGTCCTCATGGTGCATGACGAACTGGTGGCGGAGCTACGCGCGGACTGCCCGAAACGGCTCCACGATGCCGCCGAGCGCATGGCGGAACTCATGCGGCAAGCCATGCGGGAGGTGACGCCGGACTTGGCGGGCGCAATTGAAGCCGAGCCAGCCCTCTCACGAGTGCTCGCGAAGGACGCGGCCACGCTGCGCGACAAGCACGGGCGACTTGTGGTGTGGCCCTCAATGAACGGCCCCCTATGACAAGTAGCACCTAACAGACCTCCCTTCCTGCCTGTAAGCTCCGTTCATGAGCGTATGGCGCCACACCATCCCCTTGGAAGCAGGCTATCTATTTTCCTTAAGTGATTCTCTCCGCATTGCTGAAGATGCGCACGGGGACATTCTAACTCCCACTTCAGACGGCCCCATGCTTATTGCTAGCGACTATTCCGGCCAACACAAAGAAGCCACCCACGAAGCATACTCATTTCTTGTCACCACCGAACATGCCCTAATGGAATGGCTACCAGCACTCCGAGACTTTCGAAAACACTGGCTTCCCGACAATCGTAGCATCTCCTATAAAAAACTCAACGAACCTGCAAGATGGCGAGCACTTCCAGCGTTTCTCGAAACAGCAAGTAGTCTACGCGGAAACCTCATCACGATCATGATTGATCGAAAAGCAGGCAGTTTCATGGAGGGCGGGCCGGAAGCGATCGCAAACACACTCACCGATTGCTTCCCTCCCAATGCAAACCGAGGCACAACGGAAAAAATGTTTCGACTCGCCAGCTTCATCTCGCTCATCATGGCAGGCCTGCGTCGAGAAGATCAAACATCAATCTGGATTAGCGATCACGACGAGACACTGGAGACCCACGACAGGCGTGAACAGTTTGCCCGACTCTCAGCATATATTACATTCTCACTAACAGGCTGGAGAAAACCTGCCGACTCCTATTTCTGCACAACCGAATCTCCCCATGCACCTCCTTGGGCAGAGGATATTGCTGCACTAGCAGACCTCGCTGCCGGCTCCTACTGCCATCTCAGCAGTTTTCTCCCTGCATACCTCGGAAAGGAGGCGTGGATAACGAGAGCCGACTCCAGCAGCATAGAAAATCAGCGTGCGCGGGCAATCGCCGGATGGCTTGCCACACAACAAGGGAATTTACGGCACGTGTTGCTTCGCCTGGAACGAGGCGAGAACAAAGAGATCCGATCCTCTGCCCAAGCTTTTTCCCCTGCCCAGGCCCTTTACAGACAGAGCGAAAAGTAAGCCCCCATCAGTCACTGCCTTCACAGGAACACATCGACACCAATCCCTGCATCCCATTGCGAGGGAGTCCTTCATGAACAAATCTACCCAGGCAATCTCATCTGATTGCAAGTCCGCACACTCAATAAAATCATTACCATCACGCTGAGCCAGTCGCAGGAAGTGTCCCCATTGAACAATGAGTGAGCACGTCCCTCCATCCTGAAAGCGCATCCGAGCACCTCGCCGCGAAGCTCGTCTCTATCGACCCTGGCCTCCGGCACTGCGGCGTCGCGGTGTTCGATGTACCAACTCGTGAGCGCGCAACGCTCCAGGCAGCCGGGATGCCGAAGAACCCCGAGCGCCAAAGCGGGGAAATGTCGCTGGCCTCGTGGGCATCCATGGCATTCGCAGTCCGGGAGTGGCTCCGTCCTCATCTGAGCGATGAGCCATTCCAACTCGTCATCGAGTTGCCCCGCGTCTACGCCGCCGCGCACCAGAAGGGCGACCAGAACGACCTCATCCAACTGGCAGGTATCGTGGGGACGCTTGGAGGGGCCCTGCCGGGCGTCGCCAGTCGCCGCAGCGTCTACCCCCGCGACTGGAAGGGCTCCGTGGACGCAGACACGTTCATCGAGCGCATCAAGCAACGCCTCGATGCCGCCGAACACCTGCGTGTCGAGTTGCCCGCCACTTCCGCCCTTCACCACAACGTCTGGGACGCCATCGGCATCGGGCTCCACGCCCTCGGTCGCCTCGCGCCCCGTCGCGTCCTCCCGAGGTAGACATGTCCACCCAACTCACGGGCCCGGAGTTCGATGGTCCATCCGTGACCGTACAGCGTGCCGCCGAGCTGCTCCATTGCAGCCGCGCCCGCGTCTTCGAACTCCTGCGCGAAGGTCGCCTCACTCGCGCTCCTCGCTTCGGGCGACGCGCAACCATCGTCACTGATTCTGTGCTCGCCTGCGTCAAGCTCGGAGCACCACGCAAGGAACCATCGCGGCACCGAAGGGAGCGCCGCACGACTCGTAGCAAGGCGCTCCGCTCAGTCTCTTTGAACGGCGAACTCAGGCACTCCGCCGCAGAGATCTCACCATCGAAGCCGGGTCGTCCGGATGATGAAGACGGAGGGGGAAAATAATCATCGGTGGCACCTGAACCCCTTCGTAGAAGAGTTTCGTCGTTCGGGTGCTCAGGTGCCCCATCACGGCCGAGACCATCTCCAGAGGCACGCCATTGGCTGTCGGCTTGACGACCTTCCCGCATTCGGCCGCCCAGGTTGCAAAGCAGTGTCGCAACTCCCCCGGCATGAGCGGAGAGACCTTCTCCCCCGCAGACTTGTCCTGGAGGCGCAATGCAGCGTAGCCGATGCACTCCCGTACGGTGTTCCGGCTCGGCGACTTCCCCCGTGCCTGGAGTCGCCTCGCCGCGGCGAGAGCCTGTCCATCCAAGCTGACGACGTGCATCCTGCCGTTCTTATGCTTGAACGTGACAGTCCCAGCGATGCCGCACGGGTCCTTCACGTCCCGCAACTCGCCCATCCCTGCCGCGATGCGGGAAATCTCCGAGTCGTGCATGCCCGTCTTGGAGCGTAGGCACAGCGCATCCCGGACAACCTGGCTCCCAATTTCGCGGTAGAAGCGCTCGACAAGGGACATTGGATAGCCCTTCACTCTCCGCCCCTTCTCGGCCACGGCAGGCGGCACCTTGAGTTCGAGTGTCGGGTCCTCAGAGGCCTTTAGCTGGTCCTCTTCACGAAGCCAGGAGGTCAACGTCTTCAACGCGATGATGCGGCTCTTTCGAGCAGTCCCCCACTGGGACAAGAGTTTCCGCAACTCCCGGAGTTGAACCTTTCGAAGGTCACGTCCCCCCAGAGCATCTCCCCACGCAGAGAGGTAGTTTCGGACGTCCCTCTTGTAGTCTTGGGACAGTCCCTTCTCCGTGAGATGCCGCATGAGCCCAGCCAGCGTGTCCTCATCAATGACGACGGGAGCGTTCTCCGCTGCCGATTGCCGCCTCGTGCGGTACTCGTCAGGGGCGCGCTCCCAGAGCGCTAGTTCAGCGAGTGCCTCTCGCTCACTGGCGACGTCGAGGGCCACGACTCGGCGCTGCCTCTCTATCACCCACACCAACCTACCCCGAGCCTCACGAACTCGCCCACCCACCCACTTGCCCACCCACCTTGGTGCTGCTCCCATTCTGGACCTCGGTCGTTAGCGCGTCGTTAGCGCGCACCATCCAAGTCCTTGATGGGGACGTTTTCCCTCTGTGGCCCAAGACCGCCTCGCTCGCCTTCAAAACCGGTGAGGGGCGCCGAGAGGCGTCCCTGGCGAGTTCGATTCCCGTGCCCTACCGCCAATACTTCCGAGGGGTTACGCCCCCACTCAACCCATCCGGACGGTATGGAATCCGTCCAGATGGGTCCAGCGGCGTCCGCGGGAGTGCGTTAGCGGTGCGTTACCGGAGTCACCTGCCAGCACCCCTGGGGTATCGACGGCCCGGCAGCGGTGGTGTGCCAGCATGACGCCGGTGATCCGGAGGTACGACGCGACGAGACCGCCCTACTCCAGGGGGGCCAAGGCCCAAGTGCCGTTCGTATCCGTTCGACGAATCGCGTGGAGTATCGCCCGCGATGGGGTCTGGTTTCTCCGCGCGGTGCGCAGTAGCGAGGAGGATTGCGTCGGAGGCATCCGGTTGTCGCGCGCAGTGCGCAGTGGCGAAGGGGGAGCGCGGCGATCATGTCTGGTTGCTGCGCGACCTCGCGCAGCCGGGCGGGATGATCGATTCGATGGTGTCGAGTTTCTGCGCGCCGATACCCGCCGGGGATGGGGCATTGCGTCGATGGCTCGGGGGTGCTGCGCGCTGGGCGCGCTTCTCGTAGAATCCCACGCCATGGGCCTCCTCACCTTCGGTCTCAACGTGACTTTGGACGGGTGCATCGACCACACCCAGGGGATCGTGGACGACGAGCTGCACGACTATTGGAGGCAGCTCATGGAGCAGAGTGGGGCGATGCTCTTCGGGCGCAACACCTACGAGTTGATGGAGGGAGCCTGGCCCGCGGTGGCACGCGACGAAAAGGCGCCGCGCGCGATGCGCGAGTGGGCACAGAAGCTCGAGGCGAAGGCGAAGTACGTCGTGTCGGGCTCGCGGAGCGACTTTCCGTGGCAGAACACGATCAAGGTGGAGGGTGACCTTCGCGAGGCGATCTCGGCGCTGAAAGCGAAGATCGAGCGGGGTGTCCTCGTCGGAGCGCCCAAGCTCGCGGCTGCGCTCGAGGAGTTGGGGCTCATCGACGAGTACCGCATCGTCGTTCATCCCATCATCAGTGGCCGCGGGCCGACGTTGTTTCATGGCCTGTCGAGTGCGCGGCATCTCGAGCTCCTCTCGACGCAGCGGTTCAAGTCCGGCGTGCAGGCGCTCCACTTCCGTCGCAAAGCGGGATGAGCGTGGAAGGACCCGCGCGCTTCACTGAGAGTCCCCCGCTTCCGTGGACACCCCCGATGTGATGGAAGGGTGTTCGATGTCGGAGAGCGAGCAGAAGCAGAAGCAGAAGCAGCAATGACGTAGCGTTGGCGTCTCCCGCTCTGGCTATTACGCCTGGGCGAAGAGGCCCGAGTCGCAACGTAAGAAGAGCGACCGCAAGCTGAAGGTGGAGGTGGCGGCCATTCTCCAGGAGAGCCGCGGCACCTACGGCAGCCCGCGACTCCACGCGGAGATGCGCGGCTGGCGGAGCGTGGCATCACCTGCTCGATGCGTCGCAAGGGCAACTGCTGGGACAACGCCGTGGTGGAGCGCTTCTTCAGCAGTCTGAAGATGGAACGGGTCCACACACGTAGCTTTCGGACGCGCGAAGAGGCGAAGCTCGCGCTGTTCGAATACATTGAGGTGCTCTACAACCGAAGGCGCCGTCACTCCTCACTCGGCTACGTCAGCCCCGCCGAGTACGAGTGCACGGCGGAGGTGCAGAGGCAGGCAGCGTAGTCAACCTGTCCACCGAAGTGGGTGACGCTCAGTCGGCCACCTTGCCTCTGGAGGAACGCCCTTCGAGCAAAGCACTTCGCCCTGGCGCAACCGTGAGCGTCACCGGGGCGGGTTCTGCTCAGGGAGACCAATGGGGCGGTTCAGACCTCTTCGAACTTGCCGCCAAAGATGCCGTTCGCTTCAAGGGCATCCTTGAGTTCTTCGTCAAGGACGATCGGCGGCGGCCACCCCCACAGTCGGAACACGCGAGCCTCTGCGACCTTGGACTTGTCAATGCGCAATCCGATAACTGATCGATACTCGCCAGCCCGGTCAGCGTGAAGATCCTCGTCGGCAGAAAATTTCTGCACTTCCTTGCATGCAGTCTCGTCAATGCAACGAAGCTCTCGTGCAACATTCAGTATAAAAAACGGGTTTGTCTGCCCGTCCACATCGACCGGGAAAAGCTGCACGTCGTCAGGTGCTATCTCGCGAAATATGGACGCGACTCGCTCGCTGACAACCGGCGTTAGCGCAGTGCCTGCAAACCCGATATCGAGCGGCTCCCCAGGTTGCGCTATCGGAATCCGCAAACGCTCATGCAGCTCGACCGACTTCCCCTGAACGAATAGCCAAAGGTTCTCGATTGGCTCCCCTCTCGCATTGACGGGATCATCGAGACGCCACCGCCCCCCTTTGATGTATACGTCCATCTTTAAACTGTAGAAGCGCCGCTCCATGGCCTATTCCCGAGCCCCCTTCGTGATGAGGACACGCAGTTCCGATCCTTCCATTACGAGTTCCCGAGCAATCTTTGCAAGCTCTTCCACCAACAAGGCACGGCAACGAGCAGTTCCACGGCACTGGCCCATTGCCCGACTGATGCGCTCGAAGACGGCTTCGTGGTACTCACACGGATGAGGCCCCTGATGTCCCTTGATTCGCACAAGGTTCGCGGGGTCATCTAACGTCATTCCCGCACGTCTAAACACTCGCTCAAACTCTGGCGTCCACGGCCCGCCGTTCACCTCGGAGACCGTGTTCTTGTCCGTGCAGATATGATGCACGTTGCCCTCGGCGTCACCCTTGATGCCCCCGACAGCTCCCACCGCAGCGCCAGTGCCCTCCCCCGCTCCCATCGCGACGGCGGCAACTGCCGTCGGAGCAAGCGCCACATTCAACACCCCCGCCGACGAAATCGAGATCGCCTGAACCTCTCCAGCCAACGCACCCGATAGCTGGAATCCTCCCTCCAGTTGGGCCCGGGAAGCAGCCTGGGCGAAGCCCGGCATCTTCGGTCCCTGCGACGCCATCGCGCTCTTCCCGCCCAGGGCGGACAGCGCCACGATCACCAGGACACGGGCCCCGTTGTCCCCCAGCACCTTCCCGAAGCGATACCCAGCCCTCTCCAGGTCCGCGAACCCAACCGCGTCCCGGGACTCATCGAGCAGGCGTAGGAACCCCTGCCCGAGATTCCACACCGGCCCCGTCCCAAGGTAGGCAATCAGAGAGGCCGTCAGTGCAATCGCGACGGCCTTCGTAATGGGCTCGGGCGCGACAAGCATCACGAGCGCCGTCCCAATCATCGTCGTGACCATCGCCCGAAGCGCGGCGGGGTTCACCATGTCGCGAATCGCGTCCTCGACGCCCTCCCACACCGTGTCGAGCGCGAAGTAGAGCGCGAGCATTCGCCGTTCCGAGGGGCCCAGCGAAAACCCACCGGCCAGCATACTGAGGCAGCTATGGGGCTCATCCTGCCTCTGGCAAATACGCTCGTAGGCAGAGGGGACCGGCCTGGCTTGTGCGCCGTCAACGAACCCCCAGGAAGACGCGAGTAGTGAACGGCGACCGTCTTCTTCCATCTCTCGGAAGGCAACGTCGAGCCGCATGTCGAGTACAAGCTGCGTGACTGCGCGCTTGAACTCGGCTTTGCCTATCTCGACAGGGTCAGACTCGACCGGCGTGAAGGTGATTGATTCACCTCGCCCCGTATCCAGATGCACGACACGAGTCGATGCGCACCCGCCCGCAAGCAGCAACAGCGCAGCAATTCCTAAAGCTCTCATGTAGCCCCCCGCTCATGCGCCAACACATCGGCAGGTAATGGGCGACATAGCAGTCCATCCTGACAACCTCAATAGTTCATCTACTCATATATGACCTTGGAGGTCCATGCTGCCAACTGCCCAGCTCCATTGTTAAGTACGACTCACTTCAGCATGCCCCGTCTGAAGGCCCCCATATGCGCCTACCATGGTAGTCCGACAGCCATTGAGCTGGCATCCTCGCATGGAGCAAACGAGGAGCTTTCCAGCCGCAATGAAGCCCGCCGATGGGCGGCAGGGTGTAGACCGGACGTCCCCAGAAGTCGGGAGCCGTTGCGCAGCACGCGGCGCAGGGCAGAGAAAAGCCCCGCCAGCACGAACCGGCATTCGCACATTGGGCCTTCCAGGTTGACTGCCAGGTAGCCGCTCAATCTCCGCTGCCGTTCGGACACAGCGGCTCTCCGACAGCCAGCAGCCGCCCTCGACTTCGACGGCTGTCGAACCTCCATCCAGGAAGAGCTGAGCGCGCTCGACGCCGATGACCTCCGAGCCGGACGCGGGAACCGCGAACAGCAAGGCCAGCACGAGCGCGCCGCACCTCACTTGTCGCCCCGCGAGTCGAGCTGCACCAGCACGGCAATCGTTGCTGCATTCTCCGCGACCTGCCCAGCGGCAAGCGCTCCCGTCAGTTCGGCGCGGGCAATGGAGGCACTCCCGAACATAATCCGCTTGATGACGGCGAAGCCACCAGCGGCCGTCAGACCGACTTGCAGCGCCCACCTGGCGGAGTACGCGCTGCGTGACTACAGCCCGCTACCGCCAAAGCAGCACGTCGTCGAGGAGTGGGCTTCGGCGCTCGCCCCCGGAACTACCGTCGCCCCTCCGGGCACGCTTCTCCAGCTTGTTGACCCGGCGCACCCTCTTGCACCACTTGAGGGGGAGAACAAAGCAGAGCGTGAGCGCCGACGGGTACGAGAAGCATCTCGCCGATGGCGCAACGCGACGCCGGGTGTCGTGGCCACGGATAGAAGCTCCGTCGGCATGTCCCTCGTCATCCGCACGCGTGACCCGGGCAAGGTGGCCGGCGAGCTGATCGCTCACACTCAGACGGCGCTCGGTGGGCAACGCCCCGATGGCGAAGAGTTCGTCGACGAGCTGCAGCGCGTCGTCCGTGCGCGGCAGCTCGCGAGCGGCTTCTTCCACCGCTGGCGCTCCCCGGACGTCCAGGGCGTTCCGCAGGCCCCCGAGCTGATCATTCGGTCGTTCGCGCGTCAGCGCGCCGACCACCTGTCTACTTCCTACGTTCGACAGTAGCTATCCTGGCACGCTCCTCTCACGGGCCTCGGCGGGGGAGTCACAATCATGTACTTAATACAAGGAGACCCGTTAGGCAGATTCACCTTGAACTTGCGCCCATCAGTCGCCTTGCAGTCAACCCCACCACACTTCTCAACATCTACCACCGTCCAATCAGGAACAACCGTGGCAGACTTCCCAGTTCCAGCAGCTTTCGTACAGGCAGCGTTGGCATGCTTCGTCCACTCAGAGTCCGCTTGATCCTGAGCCTTGGCGTCTGTCGAGAAAAAGAGCATCGAGAACACTGCGAGTGCAGCGATATGGATTTTCATTGAGTCACTCCTGTGGATGTGCTTCCGGACCCGACAGCAAATACCGTACTCCTTCCCAAATGCCAGCGACTTCGGCTGCCTCATCAAACAGACGGAGGGCACGCCGCAGAAGCTGTGCTTCGCGAATGATGGTTGAGCGGCCGATAGAGCGCAGCAAGGAAACACACGGCCGAACCAGTCAACAAATACACCAGAACCAGAATCAGCCCTCAACGCTCCTGCCGTATTGGCTGGCCCATAGGGCTCAATCAACCGTCGACCCATCTCCCTTCGGCACTAAAACGAGAACGCCCGCTTGACATTATCGGCATTCCTCTCGTCGCCATTCAGCATGGTGTCCGCGAAGCAGACTCTCTCCATGTAGCTATCAATGTCTTCGACGCACTTCGAGCACAGCGGGATACTCTTGAGAGCCGAATCGCAAAGCGCTCGAACTTTATCGACGTCCAGTTTGTTCGTTACTTCGGCCACGGACGAGAAGCCAAGGATTGAAGCGACTATTCACACCTGAGCAACCATCTTGTTCATGAATGACTCCATTCGGCGGGCGTGAATTGAGTCCATGCAACAACGATACCTTGGCGCATCAGGTCTCGCCAGGTGTGATTTCAGGAGGATGAAACAGCCAAGCTCCACGTTTGACACGTCAGCCGCAGATGCTGACGCGTCAAATGGCCTCATTACACGCCCATCTGCGGCGCTCTGGCTCAGTTTCGACATGCTCCTCCGCTGAGCCACTCCCCAGATCCGTACGCCTTTACGTAGGGGCAGCGCACTTCGCCGCTGACGTAACCCAAGCCGAAGGACCCACGTAACGTGAACAGCACACTGACGAAGAGTCCCACCGCGCAGGCTGCGACGGGCGGGCGCTATCCGCGCTTCGGTCGCTACCTGCTCGAAGTCGAGCGCATCCGCACGAAGGAGGGCTTCAAGGGTCGTGTCCCTATCAGTGGTCACCGAAGCCTCCATGACGTCCTTTCCCGCCAGCGCCCCGCCTTCCTACCTGGGCTGACCGCCTCGCCTCTGGGTCTCTCCAAGCGGGCGGTGTAAACTGGGGGCGTGAGCGAGAGCTGGGAGCAGCGAATCCGCCGAGAGGCAAAGGAGATGGACGCCGCCCTCCGGGGCGTCCTGGCGCGGAAACAGTCCGACGAAGCGCTGCGTGCCGCCCTCGAGGAACTGGCGCGCCGCTCCATCTTCCGGTCCTTCACCTGGCTGTGGGGCCCCGCCCTCAACGCCCGGGACCGCGTCCGCTTCCGCCCCCTCATGCTGTCCTACTTCTCGTCCAGCAGCGTCACCGCCGCGGGGAAGTGGGTGAACCCCTGGCAGGGGGAGAATGCCTCCGCGCTGGAGGTCTGGCTTTCCGACGCGGACCGCAGCGACGACGTGGAGATGTTCCGCCGCCTCCTCGACTGGAAGATCTCGGACGCACACGGCTCACGGCAGGAAGTGGTCTGGCAGGCCGAGTTGGTACGCCGTATCCAGAAAGCGCCCACGCGCGCGGCGCGCCACACCGAGGTTGCCAAGATGGACATCTGGTGGGGCCGGCTGGACGAACCCACCGCCCTGCTCCTGTACGAACTGGACGCGGAGGCTGCCCAGCCCTTCATCCTGGAGCACCTTCCGTGGAACCGGCCCCGCGAGCGCCACCCCATGTGGAACACGCTGCGCGAGCGCGCCCTGGCGAAGGGTGACGCGTCCCTGGCCTCCGCGCTCTACCGTCGTTGGGTGGATGAGCCCACGTGGCGCCGTGACGCGCTCACGTTCGTACGCACCCTCCAGTCCCCGGCAGAGCTGGTCGCCGCGCTGAAGGAGCACCACCCGGAGACGCCCATGCCCGGCGCGGCGCGGCTCTTCGTGGAGTTGGCGGAGGCGCGCGGACGCGACGTAGTGCCCTACCTCCTCAGCCACCTGCGGACGGTGGCACCTCGCTGGGGCTCGTGGGGACGAAAGGACGCGAAGGGCCTCCCGGAGCTGCTGGCGCTCGCGCGGGCGCGGGACTGGGATGATGTATGGGGCGCGCTCCTGCGCACCTCCGCCATGGCGGAGACGTATGACGCGGAGGTGCTGCGGCTGGCGAAGGACGACGAATCGCTCCCCGCCCGGACACGACGCAGGCTGCTCCAACTGGCGGGCGTGGGAGGCGAATGGAATCTCCCTGGCATGGGCATCGCCCAGGTGCAGCCACTGACGGACGCGACCGCCATCGCCCTGTACGCGCGCTTCCCGGAGCTCGTACGCGGCCCCTTCCGCATGCATGTTGCCTCGGGCTCGCACGCCGCGTACCCCGAGCTGTTGACGCGCGCGCTGGAGGCGAACGACGAGGACCTGCTGGACTTCCTCGCCAGCCGCGCCGCCATGCACATCCCGTCGCAATGGAGCGTGAAGGACTGGGGGAAGGTGCTCGACGCGCTGGCCGCGCACTACGAAGCCCTACCGAAGGAGGGGGGCGTCTTCGCCCGCCGCGCCGCCAACGCGCTGGGCGCCCTGCCCGCCTTCTCCATGCCTGCCTTCGACGCGCTGTTGGAGAAGAACCGGCTGGCGCGGCTGTTCTTCCTCCGCTCCGATGACTTCTATCTGGCCGAACCGCGCGCGGTGCGCGAACTGCTGGAGGCTCCGGAGATTCACGTCCAGGCGCTGGCCTTCCGCCTGCTCGGCCGGGACTCCGCGAAGGCCCGCGAGGTGGCCGCTCAGAACGTGGACCTGCTCCAGGCCACGCTGCTGCGGCCGCTGCACCGGCGCACGCGCCACGCCGCCTTCGCCGCGCTGGCCAACGCCGCCGCCCATGACGTGGAGGCCGCCCGCGTGCTGATGCCGCGCGTGCGTGACGCCTTCGCGCTGCCGGACTCGCGCTATCCCAAGGAGTCTCTGATGGAGTTGCTGGCCCGCATGCTGACGCGCTGGCCCGAGCTGCGACGCCCCCTGGAAGTCCCCCACGTCTTCGGCCCGCCCGCGAAGGGAGACGCCGCGTGACGGCCTCCCACTTTCTCTACGCCACGCCCTCCGTGTTCGAGTCCACGCGCGAACGCGCGCTGCTCGGCCTGTCCGCGGACACCCACCGCCCCGTGCGCTTCCACGCGCGCGTGGCACGGGATGTCCTGTCCCTCCGGTTCGCGCTCCAGGCGCTCGGCGGGCTCATCTGGCAGTCGGATGCCTGGGACGAGGACTGGGGCGGCGGACTGCTGGACCCGCTCATCACGGTGCACCCCGACCGCGTCTTCTTCGAGGCCTTCAGCCAGGACCAGAGCGCCTACGGGCTCGTCATCGTGGACCGCGGCCTCTTCGAGCCCGAGGGCGAGGTGACGTGCGGCACCACCAACGTGGACTTCACCGCCTGGCTGTGGGCGGCGCTGGCCGAAATGCGCTCCACCCGGGAGACGCACCTGCGCATCGGCCCGGAAGGCTTCGACGTGCGCACCACCGGCGCGGGCGGCCGCTTCGAGCAGAAGGTGGACGTCCCGGAGTCCTGGGTGCGAGGCCTGCTCCAGCTCCAGGGCGGCATGGCGTTGCCCGGCACCCGCCTCACGGTGCGGCCCGTGGACCTGCTCGCCGCGGTGCGCTTCCTGCACTACACCAAGGCCAAGGTGTCACCACGCGCGCTGCGCTACGAACTGCCTCCGGGGGAGGACGCGCGGCTGGTGCTGGAGCCCTGGGAGCACCCCGTGCCCTTGAAGGGCGCGAGCCACGGCTACACAGAGCCTCGCATCATCCGGACCTGGGGCCGCCGGCGGCTGCGGCTGCTGGAGCCGCTGCTGCCCTATGCGGAGCGGGTGGACATCTACCTGAAGGGCCGCGCGTTGCCGCACTTCTACGTCGCGCACCTGCCCGGCGGCGTGCGCTTCCTCCTGGGCCTGTCCGGGTGGACGGCGAACCACTGGACGAACACGGCGGGCATGGACCTGCTCCTGGAGCCGACGCGCGACGCGCCATTGGCGGAGCGCGTGCTCGGCGTCCTGCGCGAGCGCTTCCATGCCTCGACCGAGGACGTGGCCACGGCCCTGGGCGTCGACGCGGCACGGGCCGCGGGGGCCCTGGCGGCGCAGTGCGCGGCCGGGCGCGCCCTGTTCGACGTGGAGGCGCGGCGCTGGCGGCACCGCGAGCTCTTCGCCACGCCCGTGGACCTGAGCCGCCTGTACCCACCTGACGCCCGCCGGGAGGAAGCGGAGCGGCTGGAGGCCGCGGGCGAGGTGGCGGTGACGTCCGCGGCGCCCCGCGAGACGCGCAAGGTGCGCAAGCTGCCCACGCCGGAGGGCCCCGTCACCCGCGAGGTGGTCCACCGGGACTGGGTGGTGCAGGGCCGCGCGGGTCCCCAGGCGGGCATCGAGCTGGTGATGAACGACGAGGACCGGATCCTCTTCGGCCGGTGCGGCTGCGAGTACTTCCGTGAGCACCTGTTGAACCAGGGCCCCTGCGCACACCTGCTCGCGCTCAGCCGGCTGGCGCGAGCGCAGCGCCGGGACCGCAGCAGCTCCGAGCCCGCCTCGGCGGACGCGCTCGCGGCCACGGCGGCGGAGCGGGGCGCGCGGCGGAAGCAGGAGGAGCCTCTTGACCCGGAAGCCGACGAATGACGATAACGGCAGGTGCTCTCGGGAGAGGCCAGGGCTCGCAGATGAGCCATGAGTACCGCGGTGTTTCGCCGCGGGGGTGTTCTGTCCCCATCTCTTCGCCAGGGTCCCAGCGTACGCAACGCCGGGAGCCCCGGGTCCAACGCCTCGCAGGTCGTCCCCTGGCCTCTCCCGGAGCACCATGAGCTGGTTCGACACCGCCCTCTCCCGGCTCAAGGGGTTGTTCAGCCGCCCCGTGACGCGAAGCACCACCGGACTGGACGTTCCGCTGGATGCGCATGGCCGTCCGCTGGACGTGGTGACGGAGACGGTCTCCATGTCCGGGCCGCTGAAGCCAGGGCACCTGCGGCAGGTCCGAAGGGATGCGCGGCTGCTCCCCAAGGGCGTCCGCCGCTACACGCCGGGCCGGAAGAAGCGGATGGAGGCGGCCGAGGCCCGGCGGCTGTTCTCCGCCACGCTGCGCACGCGGAACCGGAACCTGAGGGACCTGCTGCCCGACGAGGCCCAGCTGGCGCGCCATGGGCTGCCGCTCTGGCGCAAGGAGGAGGACGTGGCCGCGGCGCTGGGCGTCCCGGTGGGCGTGCTCCGCCACTACAGCATTCACCGGCCCCAGGAGCGGGTGCGGCACTACGTGACGTTCGCTGTCCCCAAGCGCTCCGGAGGTGTCCGGCTGATTCATGCGCCCAAGCGCCGGCTGAAGGCTCTGCAGCGCAAGCTGCTGACGCTCCTGGTGTCGAAGCTGCCCGTGAGCCCCCACGCCCATGGCTTCGTGCCTGGCCGCTCCATCAAGACGGGCGCCACGCCGCACGTGGGCCGGCGGGTGGTGCTGAAGCTGGACCTCAAGGACTTCTTCCCCTCCGTCACCCACGCGCGGGTGCGCGGGCTGCTCATCGCCCTGGGCTACGGCTACCCCGTGGCGGCCACGCTCGCGGTGCTGATGACGGAGGCCGAGCGCCAGCCCGTGGAGTTGGAGGGCACCGTCTTCCACGTCCCGGTGGGGCCGCGCGTCTGCGTGCAGGGCGCCCCCACGAGCCCGGCCCTGTGCAACGCGGTGCTGTTGCGGATGGACCGGCGGCTGGCGGGCCTGGCGCGGCGGTACAGCTACACGTACACG
>Ga0182745_1002586_pt1 | contig 16103 bp, 17 predicted proteins | sample eDN3rd30CKraftBY_FD_128523 | JGI IMG/M metagenome (GOLD analysis project Ga0182745, IMG submission 128523) | Enriched backyard soil microbial communities from Emeryville, California, USA - eDNA 3rd pass 30_C Kraft BY (version 2) (version 2) | ecosystem: Environmental > Terrestrial > Soil >...
GTTGAACTCGATTGCGATTATTGGAAGAACCGACAAAGAGTGCCTACGAATACATAACATGCTGGAAAATAGCAATCTTCCAATACAGCTATTAGAAGAAAAAGAAGATATGAAAAAGGGCAGCGTGGTTATCTTACCTTCATACCTTTCAAAAGGATTGGAGTTTGATGCGGTACTGATTGTTGCTCTAGATGAAAAGTACAGTGATGAAGAGTTAGATATTAAATTGTTGTATGTAGCCATGACAAGACCAATGCATCGATTGTATCTATACGCAAGTTCACCTTCGGACTTGTTATTGGATCGAGTACCACCGGGGCGGTTCTAGTGGTCAGTTAAAAAGCTGTGGAGTGCAAAAAAAGTACAGGGGGGAGAAGGGAATGCAAAACCTTACAACCTTATTTCATAAAAGAATAGGTATGCCCAATATCGAAAAAATTACCTTTGAAAAGTTACCGGAGGTTCTTGAAAAAACAGCACGTAACATCCCATTTGAAAATTTATCAATTATTGAAAACAAAACAGGTAAGATTACAAAGGAAAACGTAATCAATAAAATTGTGGCAAGAAACGAAGGCGGCCTTTGTTACGAATTAAATCCGCTTTTTTATTTTTATCTCATAGAAAATGGCTTTAACGCAGTCCTAACAGACGGTGTTGTTTATAATCATGCTGCTGAAGAGTATATTCAACTTGGAAGGACGCATGTAACGGTACTTTTAAATCACGAGGGACAGACGTATTTAATTGACACAGGCTTTGGGGGGAATTTACCTTTAAAACCTGTGCCTTTATCGGGTGAGACTGTTACTTCTGATAATGGAGAGTTTAGGGTTAGAAAAGTAAATCATGAACTAGGGGATTATTGTTTAGAGATGAAACTAAACAATAAGGATACTGAGTGGAAAATAGGCTATACTTTTGATTCGCAGAGATCTATTGAAGATGCGAATCTGAATGAAATCCAAACGATTATTTCCGAACACCCGAAATCCTCATTTAACAAACATCCATTAATCACCCGACTAACCAAAAACGGAAATATTACCCTAACTGATACCACATTTACCCAATGGGAAGATGGAATTCTTTCTAAAGAGACCATTGATCACAAGAAATTTTTAGAGCTGGCAAATCAACATTTTGGGCTATAAATTAAAATACGAAGACAAAAAACACTGATGACAGTAACAATCGCTGATCATACAGTGTTTTTTCTTTCGTACTTTTTATATTCCTAATATTTCAGCCAATTTGGTTTGATCAAATCCTAGGATTACTTCTTCTTTATCCCCATCTTTAATAACGGTTGCAGGGGTAGCAACAGCCCCAAGTCCAATCAGTTCATGCAAATATTGGTCGTTTTTCCGTATGTCTCTTTCTTCAAACTCAATCCCATTTTCTTTAAACCATAATTTTTCCGCATGGCAAGGCGGGCATGTTTCTTGGGAATAAATAATCACTTTTTTCATTTTATGACCTCCATTTCATTAGAGTTATTGTACAACGAATTTTGTTTCTATGGGTACAATTATGTTCGGAAAAGATAGAAACAGGATTATTGGAATTACAGTATTATTTCCCCTTATTGCTATTAAATAAAAAACTGTTTTCTATATTCTTTTGGGGTTAATTCATATTTTTTTTGAAACAGTTTGGTGAAATATTTGGGGTCATTATAGCCAACTTGTTGGCTAACTTCGTAGTATTTAAGGCTTGGGTTTTTTAATAATTGGCAAGCTCTTTCCATTCTTATCCTGGTTAGAAAATGAATGAAGGATTCACCAGTTGTTGATTTGAAAATTTGTCCAAAGTAATGCTCAGTAAGGTGAACACGCTTTGATACCTCTTTTAACGTTATTGGGTACATATAATTAGCATTTATGTAGGATTTTGCACTTAGCACTAATCTTTCATGGTAAGTAGGTGATTTTTCGTCGATTGATGAAGAATCTTGGTTTGGGGTTACCAATTCCTTTAATATTTTATCAATAACTTCAAACAACTCAATAGTATCGATTGGTTTTAAAATGTATCCTTTTGCATTATATTTTAGTGCATTATGTGCATATGAGAATTCTTCATAACCACTCATAATAACGACATGAATCCCGGGTGAATTTTCATAGATATGTTTGGTTAATTCAATTCCGTCCATATTAGGCATACGAATATCAGTTAAAATTATGTCTAATTTCTCATTTTCCATCCAATATACAGCTTCATTACCATTTTCAGCGGTACCTATCACATCAATATTTCTTTCATTCCATTCATCCATTGACATTAAACTGTTGGAAATTAACCAGTCATCATCCACAATTAACATTTTTTTCACTTACATCACACACCTCATAAGGAATTTTAATGGTGACAGTTGTTCCCTTGTTGAGTTTGCTATCTATACTGATTCCATAATTTTCTCCATAATGTAATAGAATCCTAGTTTGAACATTGTATAAGCCTATTTTCTTTTTATATTTAGATAAATCCTCCGAGTTATTTTTCAAACGGTCACGGATTTGTTCAAGTTGCTCAGGACCTATCCCTTTTCCATTATCTTGAATAGTAAAGATTATGAATTCATCTAAAAACCTTCCTTCAATTTTTAGCCTCCCAGAAGACCTTAAAGGGTCGATTCCATGAATAACAGCATTCTCAACAATTGGTTGCAGGATCAACTTCACTGTTAGACAATCTTTAATTCCTTCATCAAGAAAAATTGAATATTCAAGAGGATCTCTCATTCTGACTTTTTGAATTTCTAAATAACTTTCTATATACATAACCTCCTGATTAATGGGTATTTTTTCCTCAAAAGAGCTAATACTTAATCGTAATAATCGGCCTAATAATACGATTAAGTGACTTATTTCATATTCTTTTTTTATACGTGCTAATGAGTTAATTGATTCAAGTGTGTTGTACAAGAAATGAGGATTAATTTGAAGCTGAAGTGCCGTGATTTCTGCTGCCTTTTTTAATTTTTCTTCTTTGGATACAGATATAATTAATTTATTTATCTGTACAATCATTTCATTAAAACCTCGGCCAAGTTCGCCAATTTCATCCTTAGATCTAACATTGAATTTTTGGTTGAGGTTTCCATTTTTCACATTCGTCATCACTTGCTGCAATTTCTTAATAGGTCGAGAGATTCTATGTGAGATAACCATTGCTGCTAATAAACAAACTATTACACTAATAATCGTAATTAACCAAGCAATTAATTTTATCTCGTTTACAGGCTTGTAAAAATCATCCACTTCAAAATATTCGGCTACATACCATTTAGTAATTGGATTATATTGTTTAAACAACAGGTAGTTCATTTCATCATTTATATGGATGGTTGACCCATTTTTCTGATTTTTAACGGAATTAAACGAAATATGCGATGACTTTTTGGGTGCTAATACAAAACTATTTTGATTATAAATAAATGTGCCAGAAGAGTAGGCGGAATCAAGTTCATTATTTAATATGTTCTGAAGTAATTCGGGTTTAAAGTCGATAACAATATAGCCGTAACTCCTTAGTTTTTTATCCCAAACCTTTTGGACATAGGAATAGACTTTTTGACCTTTATCCTGATTTGAATACTCTCTTGTATGGAGATTGGTAATGAGCGGATTCAAGTTATTTTTCTCTATCTCTTGTAACCATGAAAGTTTATTAAAGTTATCTTTTGTAAAGTTCATATTAAGAGAATATCCGTAATTGTAAACGAATCCCTTATTGCTAATAATAGTAATTCCAACTGTTTCTGGGCGTATCGTTTGGATACTTTCCATTAGAACATCAAGGGTTAAATAAAATTGAGGGTGTAAAGTGGGATCTTCATTTGCTAAAAATTGAGAAAATACAGTACTACTCTTCATCCCAGATTGCATTCTTTCTAGATCAAACAAAAAAGTGTTAAGCGCCTTCATTTTTTGACTTAAGATATAATTTGCGTGGTACTCTAATTTTTCAAAAAGGTTTTGTGAATATTTATCATATGTAATCCAGCCAACGAATGAAAGTGGAATAATGGAAATGAGTACAAATGAAAGCAGGAGTTTAAAGAAAATTGAGTTTGCAAATCTCATTTATTTGCTAATCCTCCTCGTTTTAATAGTGTTACCAGGCATATCTAGTTATCCACGAAATGTCACCTTTTATCTACCATTTATCCCGTTGTTATATTATTTATAAAATTTATAATTATCAGTAAGTAATAAATTACTATTTTAAGAATATCGAAGGGAGGATAAAAAGTAAATTACTTTTTATTGAACTAGTAAATTCTTGCTAGAAATTACAGTAAGGAAAAAACAGGGAGGGTCATGAATTGAGAAAATATCGTCGTTATTTTGCTTTGGCGCTAACATTAGTACTGGTATTAACAATGATTGTCGGTTGTCAGTCCCCAACAGCTAGTTCCAACGAAAAGAAAGAAGGTAAAGATAAGGGAAGCAAAACTGAGAGTGCAAAAGGTGAGAAAGATAATACACTTGACCTATATATTCCAAATTATTTTAACGATGTAGAAAAACAACAATGGGAAAAGGCTGTCAATAAATTTAAAGAACTCAATCCTGGTGTCAATGTAAATGTAGCAAATGGTGATGTCCAAGTAGAATCTGGAAAGTTACCAACTCTCTTGCAATCAGGCGTCAATCCCCCTGATGCTATTCTAATGAATGCGGGTCCAGGAAGAGTAGCTGTATTATCCGATGTTAATTTAATTCAACCATTAAATAAATTGTATGAAGAAAATAATTGGAAAGATCAATTACGTCCATTTGCCTATGACCTTATCTCAGGAGAGGAAAAAATATATGAATTGCCACATATGCTTGATGCGATAGGTATTTTCTATAATAAAGATGTTTATGAACAAAACGGAATTGAGGTTCCAACTACAAAAGATGAATTTATAAAAGCGCTTCAAAAACTAAAGGATGCAGGAGTCTCACCAATAACTGTAGGTGCCCGAAATGGTTATGCTATCGGATGGTTATTTGGAGTCATGTTAGAATCAGTAGCAGGTACTGAAAAGGTTGAAGATCTTCTCTATGGAAATGGAAAATGGAATGATCCAGAAGTGGTAAAAGTAGCTGAAATGATGGCTGATTGGGTAAAAAAGGGATATATCACCAAAGAGTCTGTAACACAAACACAAGCAGATTCGAAGTTTAGATTTTTAAGTAAAAAAGCTGCAATGGAAGCTGAGGGAACTTATTTAATTACTGACCTTGTGGATCAAAAATTACAATCCAGCGTAAATTCTTTTATGATGCCTTCCTTTATTGAAGGTAAAACTGCCAAACCAGTGGGAGGAATTGGTTTGACATGGGTAATTCCAACAAAAGCAAAAGATGTTGATTTAGCTGCGAAATGGTTTAATTTTATCGTTTCAAAAGATTATAGCAATATTGTTTTAAATTTACCTGATTACAATTTTGTACCTGCTTCAAAAGCATCGGTTGGTATGGTTCCAGCGGGTGAAGTATTAAAAACCTCTATGAAAGATATTGAGAATGGATCAGGGTACAATCCTAGTGTCTTTATTGGTGTAGAAGCGAAAGAAGCCTACTATCAAAACTTACAAGGTTTAGTGGGTGGTTTAACAAAACCTAAGGATGCGATGAATAATATTGAAGCCGCCGCTGAGAAAGATCGTGCTGCAGGTTTTAAATTAAACAAAAATTAAGAAAGGCTGAGGCTTAGATTATTAGAAGTAATAAATGATTTAAGCCTCTTATTGAAAAGGAGGGGTATTGCATTGAACATATACGATTCTTCATCCTCTTTAGAGATTGATAAAAAGAAAAGTCTTTCAATAATAAAGGGAAGAAATAAAATTAAGTTTAAAAAAATGATTACAATTCTTTCCTTTTTGTTACCAGCGCTGATCTTGTATTCAATCTTTATGCTCTATCCAATGATAGATGCGGTTCGTTTTAGCTTTTTTGATTGGGATGGAGCAGCCCCTTCAATGAATTTTGTTGGGTTTGATAATTATATAAAGCTGACGGATGACAAAATTTTTATAAAAGCACTTGGACACAATTTGTTATGGGTGGTTTTAAGTTTAATCTTAATGGTTATACCGACTCTAATATTAGCCGTATTAATTAGTCGTGTAAAAAAAGGAAAAACCTTTTTTCGAGCCGGTTTCTACCTGCCGAGTGTTCTTTCATTAGCCGTTGTTGGTGTGTTGTGGTCTAAAATTTATGACCCGGAGATGGGACCAATCAATGTATTTTTAAAATCAATTGGATTAGAGAGTCTAGCAAAAAATTGGTTGGGAGAACCTTACTTTGTTATCCCAGCATTAGTAATAGCCAGTACTTGGGCCTTTTATGGTCTCTATATGATTTTATTCTTAGCCGGTCTGCAAAATATTAATTATGAGCTATATGAAGCAGCAGATTTGGATGGAGCAGGTCCCATTAGGAAACTCTGGAGTATAACGATTCCAAGTTTACGAAATACATTAAACGTTGTAATAAGTATGGTAATTATTAATGCTCTTAAGGGATTTGCCTTGATCTGGATTATGACCCAAGGTGGTCCATTTTATATGAGTGAACTTGTTTCCACATATGTCTATAAGGCGGCTTTTAGTATGAATAAGGTAAGCTATGCAACTGCTGGGAGTGTTGTTCTTGGAATAATTGTCATTGTATTTACGATTACCTTCAATTATTACCGTGAAAGGAGTGAAAATTAGTGGAATCTCGTGTAAAGAGGTGGAAAACCTCGCAACTTACACTCTGGGTGGTTTTACTGCTTCTTCTTCTCCTGATAACAGCACCAATCTTTTATGCGGTGTTAGCGAGTTTTAAGACGAATATGGAAATCTTTAATACACCATTTTCGCTCCCAAAGTCATGGAATTTTGATAACTATATAAATGCATGGAATCTAGGAAACTTTAAGCAGTACTTCCTAAATAGTGCTTTTATCACGGTTGGAGGAATGATTATTGTTGCTCTTGTTGCCTGTCCTGCAGGATACGCATTTGCGCAATTGTCATTCAAGGGAAGTAATCTATTATTTTATTTGGTATTGTTAGGGATGTCTTTGCCAGTCCAGGCTATCATTATCCCCATATTCTTTCAATTGAAATCGATGGGACTAGTTAATACCCTTACAGGTGTTACTTTAGTTTCATCGGGTTTGGCTCTACCGTTTTCAATATTCTTGATGAGAAATACATTTAGAGATATTCCAAAAGAGCTTCGGGAATCAGCAGCTATAGATGGCGCAGGAGAATGGCGAACTTTTTGGTCAGTTGTTCTTCCACTAGCGAAACCTGGATTGGTGGCTCTTCTGATTTTCACGTTTATGAACATTTGGAATGACTTTTTACTACCATTAGTATTATTAATCGGCCAAGAGAAATTTACTATTTCATTAGGTCTATATTCTTTTCAGGGAGAACAAACGACTAATTTTGGTTTAATTTTTGGCGGAACTGTTATAAGTATGATTCCAAGTATTATCATTTATATCTTTTTCCAAAGGTCATTCGTGGAAGGAATGACAGGAGGGGCAAATAAGTAAGTTCATTCTTACTTTGTATAGATACCAAAGGCTTTATTAAAAAATGAAACGATTGGAGAGGTTAAAATGGCAACGATTACAGATTTGAATAAGGAAGAATATTTATTACCAATGGATTGGGGGGCAATTCAGTGGCTTTGTGGGGAAGAAATTGATCCCGAGTGCGAAATGACATTCGGTATGGTTTACATAAAGGCAGGTGAATCGAATACTCGGCATATTCATCCAAACTGCGAGGAATTAATTTTTGTCTTATCGGGTGAGTGTGACCATACATTGGGTGATGAAACGTTCCATCTAAAACCGGGAATGATGCTGCGAATCCCTCGTAATGTCCCACATAATGCAACAGTTACAAGCTGGGAACCTTGTAAAATGATCATTGCCTATTCGGCACCTGATAGGCAAACAATTGGGGAGTAATTAATTATTTAGGAAAAAGGACATGGAAAAGGGGAGAAACGATGGAACCAGTAAAATTCAATTATGAATATTCCAGAAAAATTAGGGTAGGGTTTATTGGATGTGGTGCACATGCCTTTAGGAATGTATATCCAACTTTTGATTACGCACCAGTAAATCTAGTTGCGGTGTGTGATTTAAATCAAGAAAGAGCGGATATTTACAAGAAGAGATTTGGCGCAGAAAAGGCATACACAGATTATAAAGAAATGCTTAAAAAAGAAGATTTAGATGCTGTATTTGTGGTTTTAAATTTTGATAGAAATGGCCATCCTATCTACCCAAAGATCGTTCCAGATATTCTAAAAGCTGGATTACCTGCTTGGATTGAAAAGCCTGTAGCCTACACAGCAAAGGAAGCCGAAGAATTATTAGAATTGGAAGAAAAAACCGGGCAATTCGTTCTTGTATCCAATAAGCGGTATTTTTATCCATCGTTTGAAAAGGCTAAAATCATTCTTGAAAGCCAACCTTTTGGGGAACCGGTATCTGTATCAGGAAGGTATCCACTTACCTTGTCACACTTCCAGGAAGAGCTAGGAGAAAGAACAAATTTACATTGGTTTTTAGATATTTGTCATCCAATGTCAGGCATTCATTATCTTATGGGTGAAGTAAAAGAGATGTGCTTCATAGAGCATCAGCCAAGCGGAAACGTGCAAACACTTCTATCGTTTAAATCTGGTGCTGTAGGGAATTTAGAATTACCATCTACCCAAGCGGATACGAGTCCTTTTGAAAGATACGAGATTATCGGAAATAAACAGAATGTAGTAATCGATAACGGCATGAGATTGTCATATTATAAAGGGTCCAAAGGAAGCGGAGAGTATGGTAAAGCTCCTTCGTATATAGGTGATGATCCTACTAATGGGCCCGTCCATTGGGAGCCAGAATTTTCTTTAGGGCAAATCTATAATAAAAATCTTTTTCTTCAAGGAATGGTTCAGAGCGTGAATCATTTTTCAAATGCTGTCTTAAATGGTAGAAAGATAGAACGTGCTACGTTAAAGGATTCGCTGCATTTAACTAAAATTTTTGAAGCCTATAAAAATAATCGTTCTGGTAAATGGATCACAATTGAATAATCCTTTAGGAGGAATGAAGAAATGAAACTAAGTATTTTCACTGATATGTTAGGTTGTGAGTCATTCGAAGAAGCGCTTCAACATACTAAAGAACTTGGATTTACGAACATTGATTTAAGAGGAAAACTAAACGATTCAACCATTGACAATATATATTTGGAAAAAGCAAAATACTTAAGTTTACTAATTCAAGAGAATAATTTAAAAGTGAGTAGCTTAAGTTCTTGGGCTGTTAATTCATGTACCTTCACTGGAGAACCATCCTATCAAAATGACGATGAGAATCATCATAGGAATATGAGCACCGTTTTGGATCGTTTATTTGATTTGGCGGACATTTTCTCCACTCCATATATTAGAATTTATTCATTATATCGACAAGAGGATTTTAATTTATTAGCAGATGATGAAAAGGAAAAACAGTATAAACATAATGCTGAAATTATGTTAAGGCATGCAGAACATGCTAAAGAAAGAGGAAAGATTTTATTGGTTGAAAACGAACCACCCACGTTAACAAGTAATTGTGAAGAATTGGGGATTCTCGTAAAATATACGAATCATCCTAATTTAAAAATCAATTGGGATATCGTCAATGGTTGGCGAGCAGGGGAATATCCCACTTTGGAAAAGTATGAACACATTAAAGGCTCTGTATACCAAACACATCTTAAGGGTGCATCCCGGTTATCGAATTCCATCACCAAGGAAAATCCATATGGATTATTTGGGAATTTTGCTATTGCTGGAAAAGATGACTTTGATCATGAACCGATAATGAAGGCGCTTGCAGACCATGATCCAAAAGTAATTTTAACCATTGATACTCATTATCCGTCTTTTTATCAACAAGATAAACTCGGGGAAGTGGAAGTTGTTCGACAAACAAAAGAGTTTTTCGAAAGCGTTGTGAAAAAGGAGGGAGTACATGAGTAAAAAAATTATATTGGTTGGGTCACTAGATACCAAGGAAAAGGAATTCTTGTATGTAAAAGGAATAATCGAGGAATCAGGAGTTGAAACACTGTTAATCAATACAGGTGTTTATGAATCTTCCACTGTAGGTGAAATTCCAAATGAAGAGGTTGCAATAGCAGGCGGAACAACGATTGATGAATTGAGGAAAAAAAATGATCGCGGTTATGCTGTATCGGTTATGACAAATGGTGCAGCCTCAATAGTAAAGAAAATGGTAGATAATGATCAAGTTGCAGGTGTGTTTGGAATGGGTGGAACTGCTGGAACAACCGTTGGAGCAGCAGCGATGAGAAGCGTACCGGTGGGAATTCCAAAACTTATCGTTTCCACAGTAGCTTCAGGCAATACTCGTCCATATGTTGGGGAGAAAGATATCATGATGATGTATTCAATCGTTGATATTGCAGGAATTAATAGTTTATCTGCTCGAATACTTCGTAATGCCGCAAACGCCCTCAGTGGGATGGTAAAAGGGAATTCTTATAATGATGTTATTGAAGAGAAGCCGATGATTGGGGCCACGATGTTTGGAGTAACAACACCTTGTGTAAATCAAACCAGAGAGATTTTGGAAAAGAACGGTTTTGATGTTCTAGTCTTCCATGCCACAGGTACAGGCGGTGATGCGATGGAGAATTTAATTAATGACGGCTTCATACAGGGTGTTGTAGATATTACTACAACTGAGTTAGCAGATGGACTTGTCGGTGGTATTTTTTCTTCAGGAAAAAATCGTTTAGAAGTAGCAGGGGCGAAGGGAATCCCTCAGGTTGTTTCTGTTGGTGCTTTAGATATGGTGAATTTCGGCCCTCCAGAAACAGTGCCAGAAAAATTTAAATCTCGGAAATTTTATCAACATAATCCTACAACTACCTTGATGAGGACAACGGTCGAGGAGAACTTAATATTAGGAGAAACGTTAGCAAATAAATTAAATAAGAGTACATCACCTACTGTCCTAGTTTTTCCTAAGGGTGGGGTGTCATTATTAGACCAATCTGGTCAGCCGTTTGAAGGTATTGAGGAACGGCAAGCTTTATTTAATGGAATTAAAGAGAACCTGAAACCGCATATTACATTATTAGAAATGGAAGACGATATAAATAATCCTAAAGTTTCTAGTTTAATAGCTAATCAATTATTGGAACTACTAAGTACAAAAATAGGTGGTGTAAAGAATGCGACTCTCTAGAGAAGAAGTATTATCGCGATTAAATAAACAGATAGAAGATAAAAAGGTGATTATTGGCGGAGGAGCTGGAACCGGGTTGTCAGCAAAAAGTGCTGAAATGGGTGGAATTGACCTTATTATCATATATAATTCCGGCCGCTACCGAATGGCGGGTCGAGGTTCATTGGCGGGACTAATGCCTTACGGTGATGCAAATCAAATTGTCGTAGAAATGGGTAACGAGGTATTACCTGTTGTTAAAGATACTCCGGTATTAGCTGGTGTTTGCGGAACTGATCCATTTAGAGACATGGATTTCTTCTTAAAACAATTAAAGGAATTAGGTTTTTCTGGAGTACAAAATTTCCCGACGGTTGGTTTATGTGATGGTCAATTCCGTCAAAACTTAGAGGAAACTGGAATGGGATATGATCTTGAAGTGGAAATGATAAAAAAAGCACACGATATAGGCTTAGTTACTTCTCCGTATGTCTTCAATGAAGAGGATGCAATAAAAATGGCCAATGCTGGTGCAGATATATTAGTTGCACACGTTGGCCTAACAACAAAAGGAGCAATTGGGGCGAAAACTGCAATAGATATTAATGGGGCAGTCGATTTAGTTCAGCGAATACATGATGCAGGTAAGTCTATTAATCCTGATATTATTGTATTATGCCATGGGGGGCCAATATCTGAACCAGAGGATGCAGAATACGTCCTAAGTAGGACAAAAGGTGTTTCAGGATTTTTTGGCGCATCAAGTATTGAACGTTTACCAACTGAATTGGCTATTTCAGGGCAAGTTAAGCAATTTAAGAATATTAATGTGAGTAAAATATATTCATAATATGTTAATTAGTCTTTTAGAATATATGTATACATGTACCCTAATGAATAAAAATGCTTGCAAAATAAAATATATTTATGGTTACTTGCCACTACATGAAATTGATGTAGTGGCTTTTAACTTTAAGATCATACATCTCCTTCTTTATGTGGACCCTTTTTAAAATAACAGCAGGTAATTTTTCTAATAATTGTAGAAATTTACGACAGATGAGAGGATCTTCAAATATAATGATTTTATATGTTTAGCTAATCGAATGATACAAGGGTGGGAGTAAATATGTTAATAAAGCCAAAAAAAATTGCAACCGGGTGATCGTGTTGCTATAGTAAGTCCGTCTTGGGGAGGGGCTGGTGATCCGCAACTTAGATGGCGATATGAACAAGGTGTAAGGAGATTAGAAGAAGTCTTTGGACTGAAAGTTATCCCGATGCTGAATAGTTTAAAAGGAAGTGACTATCTTTATAAAAGTCCACAAGCTCGTGCTGAAGATTTGATGACTGCCTTTAAGGATGAAAGCATTAAAGGAATCATTGCGAATATTGGTGGAGAGGATAGTATTCGCTTACTCCCTTATATTGATTTTGATGTGATTCGTGAAAACCCGAAAATCTTTATGGGTTACTCCGATGTGACCGTTTCACATTTATTTTGTCATAAAGCAGGAATTTCTTCTTTTTACGGTCCAGCCATTTTAACCGATTTTGCTGAAAACGTTGAGATGGATCCATATACGATTGAAATGGTGAATCGAGCGCTCTTCTCAAATGAGATGATTGGCGAAATTCAACCAGCCGAACAATGGACGAGTGAACGTATAGAATGGATAGAGGAGAATAAGAACCGCCGACGGACAATGCGACAAAATTTAGGTTTCGAGATCCTTCAAGGCTCAGGTGTTGCTCAAGGTCGTTTGATTGGCGGCTGTATGGAAGTACTAGAGTTTGCGAAATGAACTGTGCTTTGGCCAGATCAAGAATATTGGAATGATAGTATTCTTTTTCTTGAAACATCGGAAGAAAAACCGGAACCACATTTAATTAAGTATTGGTTGCGAAATTATGCAGCACAAGGAATCTTACAAAAAGCCAATGGCATCATTTTTGGTAAACCACAAGACGAGAAATATTACGATGAGTACAAAGAAGAAATTTTAAAAGTCATGAAGGAACTTAATTTGTGGGATTTGCCAATCCTTTATAACTTGAATTTTGGTCATACCTAACCGAAATTTATCCTGCCATATGGAGCCAATGGCCGAAATTAATTGTGATAAGAAGACTTTCACGATATTAGAAAGTGGTGTGGAGTAATAGCGGGGATCTCTGTTATTTCTACTATGAATATCCAGGATATAGATAGTTTGAATGACAGTGTAGAACAAATAACTGGCGTAAGAGTTCGGGAAACAGTTCCTAACCATATTCTTCGAACAGCTGATGAAGTTGAATTAATTGATATTTCTCCAAAGGAATTACGTGAAAGAATGAAGGAAGGGAGAATTTTTGCGCCCGTAAAAATAGAGCTGGCCTTGAATAACTTTTTTAAGACCGGAAATTTTATTGCTCTTCGAGAGTTAGCTTTACGTGAGGTAGCAGATGATGTAGATGAGCGCCTAGAAGCTTGGGAAAGGAAACGAACTTTAAGAGGCCCGTGGCGGCAGCAAGAAGTAATTTTTGTTTGCCCTAATTTGAGGTCTGACCGTGAAAGACTTGTACGCCGCGGATTTCGGATTGCGTATCGGTTAAAAGCTGTATGGTATGTTACTTATGTAAAAGACCATCATCCCTTATCAGAAGAAGAGGGGTAAGTATTAACTAGAATTCGCCAACTGACAGAACGACTTGGGGGAGTATTTGAAATGTATCAAACCAAAGACCGCCATAATGTCTTTAGAAAGCTGGTAAGTGAAATGAATGAAAAAAAGCAACACAAGTTATTATCGGCCAATCTGCTCGTTCCCGATGGGAGGAGATAACAAAAGGTTCTGTTACTCAAAAATTATTAAGAGAGGTACGTCATTTAGACGTTTTAGTAGTAGATCAGAAGAAATAACAATTAACTGAATCGATGTTTTGCAATTCAATATGCATTGCTTTTGCCATCTCTTCAAAAACAAACAAGAAGGAAATTCGAACAAATGAGTTAGGGGACTGGGCAATCAAGTCAGTATGTAGATAATGTTCTTATTGTAAAAGTAAATAAGAATAGCGATAAAAAGATATAATATTACAGTTGCATTAACTCATATGCAAATTACTGAAATAAACTATAAGTTCGGATAAAAGAAGTAGGTTGGACCGAAAAATTGTCTTACTCTTTGAATAAATATTCTAATTCTTCTATAGGAGAAAATCGATGACCACAAAACCAATATTCACATCATCTGCAACAGCTAGTGGAGGAAGACAAGGCAGAGTTGAATCATCTGATGGCAAGATAAAAGTGGATTTAGCAATGCCCGGCTCCCAAAGAGCGAAAGAATTACCAAACGCGACAAACCCTGAACAGTTGTTCGCTTGCGGTTACTCTGCTTGTTTCGATGGGGCTTTACAGCACATCGCAAGGCAGGAACATGTCAAATTCGAATCCAAGTAACGGCAAATGTAGATTTCTTAAAAGATGAGGCCGATCAAGGATTCAAAATTGCGGTAACGTTGCAAGTAAAAGGGACTGGTGTGGACAAGGAAAAATTAGAAGAGCTTGTACATAAGGCCCACGAATTCTGTCCATACTTAAAAGCCACAAGAGGGAATATTGATGTCACTCTCGAGGTTGTTGAATAAATTAGATTCGTTGGTTGGATCTAATTTATTAAAAAAAAATAAATGCCCTTATCGAGGAAAGTGTTCTGTAATATAAGTTTGTCTTACATTTTTAATTCAAAAATTAATACTGAGAATTATATTAAAACGCCTCAGAACAAATTCTGAGGCGTTTTAGACATAAATGCTCAATTCAAAACTATTTTTCACGATCTCACAGAATTTAATTTTCATGGTAGTGCAACAAGCAAAAAAATACGCCAAAACAGTTGATAATCTTAACTATTGCACCCATTCTATACTAACAGGCCACGCCAACACAAAAAATAAAGCTGCCTTAAAAAGCAGCTTTATCATCATACCAACTTGTGCGTTAATTATTTTTGCAGATAAACCAATATACCAAACTTATTCCGACTCTAAGACTTGGATCAATGCGTTACCTTTATGTGCAACCCCCTCATCATATCCAAGCTAGGTTCTGCTATCTCTGAACTGTTAAAAATGTTTAATCCTTTAGGGCCTCTTCAGGATCAACAACTGGGTGGAATTCTTATGATGACAGTTCAGGAAATTGTATATGCGGTCATTACTGCTAAAATTTTTCGCGATTGGTACCGTAAAGATCAAGAAGAGGTAAAAGAAACAAAACGAGTGCAATTAAAATCCTACAAGGAATTCTCCAGATAGTAATGGGTTAACAATAAACGCAAGAGCTTAAATCGCTCTTGCGTTTTCTACATGTTCGCCTAGTATGGTTAAAGGAGTAATTGAGGGCTCGAAATTTCCATACCGTTTTTTTTAACATTCCCACAAAATAACCACAAAAAAATAAAACTTCCATTGCAGCAACAAGCATTAGCATTAGATTCATGTTTTTTCACCCATATAGGAAAAAAATTTAAAATATCCAAAGATATAAATGTATTATAATTTTAAATTGTTTTTCTATTATAGAAATCAGCCAATTATTTATTCTTTGTACCATCCAATTCCATTACGTCAAAGGACTAGCAATTTTTACTATTTGTAATAGTCCAATTTACCTCCCAGTTAAGATCCTAAAATTTAATTCTTTCTCTTTGAGGTGTTAAAAATAGATTTCGAAGAATGTTACTAATATTAATTATGAATTAAGCAGTTCTTTTTCCATCATTCTCAATTTTTCCCATTGTATCCTTTTCAATATATCTAGCAATCACAGTACCTATTAATAAGGACCAAATAGGAGA
>Ga0182745_1002587_pt1 | contig 16101 bp, 15 predicted proteins | sample eDN3rd30CKraftBY_FD_128523 | JGI IMG/M metagenome (GOLD analysis project Ga0182745, IMG submission 128523) | Enriched backyard soil microbial communities from Emeryville, California, USA - eDNA 3rd pass 30_C Kraft BY (version 2) (version 2) | ecosystem: Environmental > Terrestrial > Soil >...
CGGGTTGCGCTTCGCCGGCCGGGGCAGCAGCAGCACGAAGGGCAGCGCCCAGTTGAGGACGACGTTCGCGTAGAAGGCCACGGCCCACGTCCCGTGCAGCCGGGTGATGAAGTAGACCGTCTCCTCCGGGATGTTCGCGTACCAGATGAGCAGGTACTGCGAGAACCACAGGTAGGCCCACAGCGTGGCGAAGCCGAACATCAGCTTGCCCAGGTCGTGCAAGTGGCTGGTGTTGAGCTGCGGCAGCGCGCCCGCGCGGTGGAGCAGGATGGCCGCCACGGTGATGGCGCACACGGTCGAGCTGAGCAGCCCCGCGATGTTGTAGAGCGCGTAGATGGTGCTGAACCAGTGCGGCTCCAGGCTCATCAGCCAGTCGAACGCGGCCAGGCAGAAGGTCAGCGAGAACAGCACCAGGAACAGCGCCGACACCCGCACGTTGCGCCCGGCCAGCTCCGTCGAGCGCTCCGCGTCCTGCCGCAGGGAGATGCGCCGGAGCATCCACGTGAAGCCCGTCCACAGCGCCAGCATCGCCACCATGCGCACCGCGAAGAACGGCACGTTGAGGAAGGCCGCCTTCTCGTGCAGCAGGTGGTCCGTCTCCATGACGCCCGGCCGCGCCCACGGGTACAGCGTCGTCACGAAGGGCAACAGCGCCAGCAGCGTCACCGCGCCCCAGGGCACATAGGCCGCGAAGGCCTCGGGGATGCGCTTGAACACGGTGAACCAGCCCGCGTTGGCCACGTACATCAGCGCCAGGAACACCGCGCCGCCCAGGCCCAGGCACAGGAAGTAGAAGCCGTTGGTCAGCAGGCTCGACAGGGCCCGCTCGCGCGCCAGGGCCAGCCCCGCCACCAGCGTGCCCAGGCCCACGCCCGCCAGCACCTGCGCCGCGCGGTGCACGGCGGGAGGAACCTCGAAGCCGCTCGCCGGAGCGGTGGACACCGCATGCATCGGAGCACTCATGGCACGTCCTTCCGCGCCGTCCGCGCGGGGTCCTGCAAGGTCCGGACGTAGTGGACGATCTTCCACCGGTCCTCCGGAGCCACCTGCGAGCCATGGGCCGGCATCAGGCCCTGGCCGTGGGTGATGATGTGGAACACCTGTCCGTCGGGGAGCTGCTTCGCGTGCTCGGCCAGCAGCGACGGCGGCATGGGGAAGCGCGCCGTGATGAGGCCGTCTCCCAGTCCTTCCGTGCCGTGGCACGGCCCGCAGTAGCGCGAGAAGCCCACCTTCCCCCGCGCCAGCACCTCCGGTGACGCGGGGTACGGGTTCTGAAGCTCCCGCCCCGCGCGCGCCGCCTCCTCCGGCCCCGCCGCCAGGTGCAGCGGCTGGTACCCACGCGGCACGGTGCCCTTCACGGGCGCCAGCAGCGTCTTGCCATCCACGGTGACGGGGTTGGCCGCGAAGCTGTCATACGGCACGGACGACACCATGTCCGGCGCGTACTCGAAGTTGGGCCGCGTCTCGTCCTGCTCGCAGCCCGCCATGGCCAGTCCCAGAGCCACCGTGCCCACGCGAAGCTTCCTCACGACGCCACCTCCAGCAGGGCCGTCGCCACCGCGCCGTGGCTGCGCATCAGGTCCTCGGCCGCGTTCAGCTCCGACGGGTCCTCGCGCGGCGCCACCGCGATGGCGAACCGGTCATCCGTGACGCGCGGCAGCGCCGGGCGCCGGCTCCCAGGGAAGAGCCTGGCGCGCACGAGGAAGGCCGCCACCGTCGTCAGTGCAGCAAAGAGCACCGTCAGCTCGAACGACACCGGGATGAACGCGGGGAACGAGTTGAAGGGCTTGCCTCCCACGTTGAGCGGCCAGCTCACCACGCTGGTGTAGAGCTGGAGTGACATGGCGAGCGTACAGCCCAGCAGCCCCGCGCCAAAACACACCCACGTGAGGCGGCTGGGCTTGAGGCCCATGGCGTCATCCATGCCGTGGACCGCATAGGGCGTGTACACGTCGTGGAGGGTGAAGCCCGCCTCGCGCACCGCCCGGGTGGCGTCGAGCACCTGCGTCTCGTTGTCGAAGTAGCCGATGAGAACCGGAGCGCTCATACGGGGACGTCCTTTCGGGTGGCGATGGCCAGCGGCACCGCCGCGACGGGCCGGTGGGCGGCGGGGTGCGGCTCCTCGGCGGCCGGCGTCGCGGGCGTCTGAGGCTGCGCCTCGTGCCCGTCGCGGGCGAAGCCCAGCACGCTCTTCACCTCACCGATGGAGATGATGGGCAGCACGCGGACGAAGAGCAGGAACAGCGTGAAGAAGAGGCCGAAGGTGCCGATGAAGGTGCCCACCTCCACCATCGTCGGCGTGTACATGGCCCAGCTCGACGGCAGGAAGTCGCGGTGGAGGCTGGTGACGATGATGACGAAGCGCTCGAACCACATGCCCACGTTGATGACCAGCGACAGGACGAAGATGGCCGCGGGCGAGGTGCGAATCTTCTTGAACCAGAAGAGGTGCGGCGACACCACGTTGCACGTCACCATGATCCAGTAGGCCCAGGCGTAGGGGCCGAAGGCGCGGTTCATGAAGGCGAAGCGCTCGTAGGGGTTGCCCGAGTACCAGGCGATGAAGAACTCCGTCGCGTAGGCGAGCGACACCAGGCCCCCCGTGACGATGATGATCTTCGTCATGTTCTCCAGGTGGCGCAGGGTGATGAGGTGCTCATAGCCCAGCACCACGCGGGTGATGATCATCAGCGTCAGCACCATGGCGAAGCCGCTGAACACCGCGCCCGCGACGAAGTACGGCGGGAAGATGGTGGTGTGCCAGCCGGGGATGACCGACGTGGCGAAGTCCATGGAGACGATGGTGTGCACGCTGAGCACCAGCGGCGTGGCGAGGCCCGCCAGCAGCAGGTACACCGTCTCGTAGCGGCTCCACGTCCGGTTCGAGCCCGTCCACCCCAGCGACATCACCTTGAAGACGGCCTTGCGAATCCCCGCCTTCGCCCGGTCGCGCACGGTGGCCAGGTCCGGAATCAGGCCCACGTACCAGAACACCGCGGACACGGTGAAGTACGTGGAGATGGCGAACACGTCCCACAAGAGCGGCGAGCGGAAGTTCACCCACAGGCTGCCGCGCGAGTTCGGATACGGCATCACCCAGAAGGCCAGCCACGGCCGGCCCATGTGGATGAGGGGAAAGAGCGCCGCGCACATGACGGCGAACAGCGTCATCGCCTCGGCCGCGCGGTTGATGCTGGTGCGCCACTTCTGCCGGAAGAGGAAGAGGATGGCGGAGATGAGCGTCCCGGCGTGACCGATGCCCACCCAGAACACGAAGTTGGTGATGTCGAAGGCCCAGCCAATCGTCTTGTTGAGGCCCCACACGCCGATGCCCGTAGCCACCTGGTAGCCGACGATGCCGGCGCCCGTGCCGAGCACGGACACCGCGATGCCGAAGGCCACCCACCACTTCCACGTGGGAGGCCGCTCCATGGGAGCGCAGATTTCCTCGGTGAGCTGGCCCAGGGAGCGCGGCTCGGTGACGAGCGGCTCGCGCAGCGGGGACAGGTGCTGGTTGCTCATGTTCCGCTTCCCGACCCGGTGTTCCGGATCTTCGTGAGGTAGGTGATGGACGACCCGATGTTCAGCTCCTCCAGCAGCCGGAACGCGCGCCCGTCCTTCGCGAGCCGCGCCACCTGGCTGTCGGGGTCGTTCGCGTCACCGAAGTGGATGGCCTTCGCGGGGCAGCTCTGCTGACAGGCCGTCTGGATGTCGCCGTCGCGCAGCGGGCGGCCCTCGCGGTTGGCGGCGGCCTTGGACTCCTGGATGCGCTGCACGCACATCGAGCACTTCTCCATGACGCCCCGGCTGCGCACGACGACGTCCGGGTTGAGCACCATCCGCTCCAGCGGCTCGTCGTGCGGATAGTCGAACCAGTTGAAGCGGCGGACCTTGGTGGGGCAGTTGTTGGCGCAGTACCGCGTCCCCACACAGCGGTTGTAGACCTGCTGGTTGAGCCCCTCGCTGGAGTGCACCGTGGCCAGCACCGGGCACACCGTCTCGCACGGCGCGTTCTCGCAGTGCTGGCACATCATCGGCTGGTGGACGACCTGGGGATTGGCTTCGTCGCCCTGGTAGTACCGGTCGATGCGCATCCAGTGCATCTCCCGCCGGCGGAGCACCTCCTCACGGCCCACGCTGGGGATGTTGTTCTCCGCCTGGCAGGACACCACGCAGGCCGAGCACCCCGTGCAGGCGCTCAGGTCCACCGCCAGCGCCCAGCGGTGGCCCTTGTACTCATGGCCGGACCACATGGAGAGCGAGTGCCCTCCCCCGCCGTGGCCCGACTGCGCCTCGTTGCCCGCGCGCGGGTTGGCCAGGAAGGCGGCCAGCTCCGCCTCGCGCACGTGCGGACGCCCCTCCAGCCGGTGGTGCGTCTGGGTGAGCGCCAGCGCCTGCTGCTCCCCCGTGGCCTCCACCGTGACACCCGGCACCGAGCGCCGCGCGCGGCCGTCCACCACCGCCGTCAGCGGATAGACGTCGACGCCCACGCCGTCCGCCACGCGGCCGGCACGGGTGCGGCCGTAGCCCACCGGCACGGCGATGACGGAGGGGTGCGTCCCCGCCTGCACCAGCACGGGCACCGACACCGTCCGGCCGCCCGCGCGCACCTTCACCACGTCACCGTCCTTCAGCCCCAGCGCCTCCGCGCGGGCCGGGGCGATGCACGCGGGGTTCCCCCACGTCGCCTTGGTAATGGGGTCCGCCACCTCCTGGAGCCAGCCGTTGTTCGCGACGGCGCCGTCGCGCACCGCGACCGTGGGGTACAGCACCAGCTCCCAGTCCACGGAGGGGCGGGCCACGCCGGCCAGTGCCTTCGCCAGGCCCTCCTCGCGAAAGGCCGGGGCCTTGGTCCGGGCGCCGGGCAACGTCGCCACACCCCGCCGGAGGGCGTCGTCCCAGAAGGCGCCGAAGCCCAGCCCCGCCGCGTCCACCTGGGGGAACACCTCCTCCTCCCAGCGCGCGCGCAGGAAGTCGTAGTGCGCCTGAGGGGCTCCCGCCCACTGGAGCAGCGACTCCACCGCACTGCGCGTCTCGTGCAGCGGCGCCACCGCGGGCTGGCGCAAGGACACCACGCCCTGGCGCACCACCGCGTCACCCCACGACTCCAGAGCCGTGGGCTCCGGTGCGTGGAGGCCCACGTGAAGGGCCGTCTCGTCCCGCCGGTCGCTGGTGGACAGCGTCAGCGGCACGCCCTTCAACAGCGTCGCCAGCTCCTCGCCGCGCGGGTCGGTGTAGACGGGGTTGGCGCCCAGGAAGAGCACCGCGCCCACGGTGCCCGCGCGCAGCTCCGTGAGCAGGGCCTCCAGTGACAGCGCGTCCGCATCCAGCGCCGTGCCCGCCGACAGCGACACCGTGCGGTCCTCGTTGCCCAGCAGCGCGTTGGCGGTGTTGACCAGCACCTGCGTGGCCACGTCGTCACCGCCCGCCACCACCAGGGCTCCCTCGCGCTGGGCCCAGAGCGCCTTCGCGAGCTCCTCCCGCGTGGCCTCGTCCAGCGCGGGCGCGGGCAGCGTCGGCAGGCCGGGCAGCTCCCGGCCCGCCTTCATCGCCAGCCGCCGCACCAGGTCCGCCAGCACGAGCGGCAGCTCGGACGGCGCCACCACGAAGCGCCGGTCCGCGGAGGCGCCCGTCAGCGTCATCATCGCTTCGACCTGGTAGTGCCGCGCCATCCGCCGCTGGCCGGCCGCGTCGCGAGCCTCCGTGTACTGGCGGGTGAAGGCCACCGGCGACACCCACGTCCCCAGGAAGTCCGCCCCGAAGCTGGCGATGACGGTGGCCTTGTCGAAGCGGTAGTCCGGGACGGCGTGAACACCGTGCGTGACGCGGTGGGCCTCCGCGATGGCGGCCAGCTCGCCCAGCGGCTCGTCGCGCACGGTGCGCGCGGTGGGATACGCGGCCAGGAAGCGCTTCACGGCCGCCTCCGCCGTGGGCCCCAGGTGCCAGGGCAGCACCACGCGGATGCCCTGCCCCGCCTCGGCGGCCTTGCGCAGGGCCTGCGTGACGTCCGCGTCCAGCTCCGTCCAGGCCACGCGCGTGCCCGCGCGGCTGGGGAAGCGGGCCCGGCTGGCGTCATAGAGCGAGAGCACGGACGCCTGCCCCACCGCGCACACGCCGCCGCGCGACACGGGGTGCTCGTCGTTGCCCTCCACCTTGATGGGGCGGCCGTCGCGCGTCTTGAGCAGCAGGCCGCACCGGGCGCTGCAGCCGTTGCACGTGGACGCATACCAGAGCGCCAGCCCCGGCGTGACCTCGTCCGGGCGCGCCACGTAGGGGATGATTTTCTGCACCGGGGCGCGCTGGCAGGCCACCATGGCCGCCGCGGCGCTCAGGCCCATCAGCTTGAAGAAGTCGCGGCGGCTGTTCGCGTCCGGAGGCGTGGCGGCGACGCCCACGGGCAGCGGCTCCGCGAACTCGTCGTGCGCCTGGGCGCTGCCCCCCGGGTCGCCCGCGCGCTCGGCCAGGCTCTGCCAGTACTTGGGAAGTGAATCGGACATGGGTGGGACTCCTCAGCGGTGGCAGCTCGAGCAGTCCGTGGGGGGCTGCAGGACGCGGGGGGCCTTCAGCGGCTCGGGGGCGGGCGCGCCGGAGGACAGGGCCAGCAGCTCACCCGCGCGAGGCGCGGAGGGCTTCGGGGCCGACACCTGCTTCGCCGCCGTGTCGCGGTGGCAGTCCAGGCACCAGCCCATCGTCATGGGCTCCTTCTGCTCCACGCGCACCATCTCCTGCACGGGCCCGTGGCACGTCTGGCACTCCAGGCCCGCGCCCACGTGGCTGGCGTGGTTGAAGTACGCGTGGTCCGGTAGCCGGTGGATGCGCACCCACGCGAGCGGCTTGTTCTCCGCCACCGCGGCGGCGACCTTCTGGATTTCAGGCGAGTCCGTCTTCACCAGCGTGTGGCAGTTCATGCACACGCTGGTGGGCGGCACGCCGGCGTGGCGGCTCTTCTCCGCGCCCACGTGGCAGTACTGACAGTCCAGGCCGTACTGGCCGGCGTGGACGGCGTGCGAGAAGGCCACGGGCTGCTCGGGCATGTAGCCCTGCTGGTTGTTCACCGGACCGCTGCACCCCGCCAGGGAGAGCGCGGCCAGCGAGCCCAGCCAGCCAGCGGCGAGGACGTGACGCGGAATGCGAGTCGAGGCGTCTTTCATGACGGGTGCACCACCGCTTCAGCCGGCGGTCTCCTCCCGGGGCGTGACGAGCAGGGGCGCGGCGGCGGACACGGGCCGCGCGCGGATGAAGGGAGCCAGCGCCAGCACCACCATCCCGGAGAGGGTGTGGAGCTGGACGACGAAGGGCGCCTGCGCCAGGAGCGCCGCGTCTGGCTGGAAGACGAGCACCGAGCGCAGGTACGGCACCACCACGTGGACGTACCAGGCCGAGCCCCAGCGCAGCGCCACCGCCAGGTAGAGGCCGGAGAGCGCCTGCGTGAGCACCAGCCCCAGCAGCGCGGCCGAGCCCCACTGGCCGTCCCGTGCGCGCCGCAGCGTCAGGCCCGCGAGCCCCCACGCGAGCAGCAACCCGCCGATGAGGCTCACCGCCTCCAGCGTGAACAGCCGCCCCGGCGACGCGTTGAAGGCCTGCATCACCCGGGGCGCCAGCAGCCCCAGCGCGTGGTTGAGCGCGACGATGGCGCCCCCCGCGAGCACGGCCCGCCCCGAGGGCGTCCAGGGCGTCCCGGCGGTGGGCGCGGGCGCTCTCGACATCAGCCGGCGCGCCACGCCGGCCACGGCCGCGCCCGCCGCCACATAGGGGATGGCGGAGAAGAGGGCATCACTCACGGCTGACCTCGCTTGGCCGTCGCGCCGAAGGCGACGCCCATGAACCCGAGCACCGCCAGCGTCCCGACGAGCCCCAGGTAGAAGAAGTCCCGGTCCGGGCGGGGCCTGCTGCCGTCGCGCGACGCGTCCGCGAGGAAGGCCTTGAGGGCGTACTGCTCCTCTTCCTCGAGCGGCGCCTTCACGTACAGCGGGCCCATCATCGACGTGTCCAGCTTCGCCAGCGCGGGCCGCATGCCCCGCTCGCCCATTCGCGCGAAGGCGAAGGTGAGGTTGGGCCCCAGCGTGCCGCCGCCGGCCACGCCCACGCCGCGCACGTCGTGGCAACCGAAGCAGGCGGGGCCCCCCTTCGCCAGGGATTCAGTGCCCTCGAAGAGACGGCGGCCCCGGGCAATCTCCTCCGGTGTCGCGTCCGTCCCCATCTTCGCCGCCGGCGACGGCTTGCAGGCCCCCTTCCCCTTCTGCGTGCAGTCGCGGAAGAAGGCGTAGAGGGCGGTGCGCTCCTCCGGCGTGAGCTGCTGGTCCGGCATGCGGATGCCGTTGAACTGCTCCAGCAGCGCGGTGGCCACCGGGTCGCCCTCGTCGATGACCGCGCCCGGGCTGGTGATGAAGCGCGTGACCCACGCCTCCTCGCGCCGCTCCAGCACCCCGTGCAGGTCCGGCCCCACGCGGTCGCCCTCGCCCACCGTGTGGCAGGTGGCGCAGCGCTGCGTGAAGAGCGTCGCGCCCTGGGTGGCGCCCTGTGCTCCCACCGCCGGAGCCGCCAGCACGGCCAGCAGCTGAATGACGGGGACGAGCCCCCGCGCCCCGCGCGGTCGTCCTTCCTGGGCGTATGTCCGCATCGCCGCGTGCCCCTCCTCGAAGGGAGGCCGGGCTCACTGCCCGGCACGCTCGACACGAACTGCAATGCGAAGGCCAGAATGACGAACGGCCCATACCCAGGCAGTCATGCGTGGGCGTGGGCCGGAAGCGCGCAGCATTTGCGCCGCGCGCCATGATTCAGCGCAGCATTTACCCGGTGGGATGCGCCCGCCGGGCGTTGCGGCTCACATCGCCGTGGAGGTGAAGATGCCCCGGCCAATGGCCATGATGCCGCCGATGATGAAGACCATGGACACCACCACGCCCACCAGCGGCAGCACGAAGGCGGGCTGCGGCTTGCGGCGGTTGATGGACAGCGTCGCCTGCGCGACGCCGACGGCGAGCACCATCATCACGATGTGGCCGATGAGCGCGGGGTAGTAGAAGCGCGTCACCAGCACGCCGACGCCCAGCAGCACCTGGAGCTGGAGCAGGCCGGAGTAGGCGGAGCCGAGAATGCGCCCCAGCTTGTCGAAGGGCTTCCGGGTAGCGAGCCCGTAGGCGAAGTACGCGAGGGCCAGCACGCCGGCCAGCAGCACCAGATAGCGGAGCCCGGAGTGGGCATGAAAGAGCATTCGGTCCATGGCCCCCGCTGCTTAGCAACGTGCGGGGCGCCACGCACGCCTCAAGACGGGTCCGGCTTGGGCGTCTTCGCGGTGCTGGGGGGCAGCTCCGGCGGGGAGATGAGGTCGGCCGGGGGCAGCTCGCCCGTGAGGCTCTTGAGGAAGGCGACCAGGTCGTCCACCTCGGCGTCCGTCAGGGTGCGCGCCAGCTGGTGCTTCGCCATCAGCCGCACCATCGCCGGCAGCTCCACCACGCTGCCGTCGTGCAGGTAGGGCCCCGTCTTCTCCACGTTGAGGAGCGTGGGCACGCGGAACTTGCCCCGGTCATCCTCGTTCTGCGTGGCGTCGAAGCGGCCGGCGTCCTTCAGCCCCGGGTAGTCCTCGATGAGGCCCAGCTTCTGGAAGGAGGTGCCGCCCACGGCGGGCCCGTTGTGGCACGTGGTGCAGCCGGTGGTGACGAAGAGCTGGAGGCCGCGCTGCTCCTGCTCGGTGAGCGCGTCGTGCGCTCCGGTCAGGAAGGCGTCGAAGCGCGAGGTGGTGACGAGCTTGCGCTCGAAGGCCGCGATGGCGCGCGCCGCGTTGGCCATCGTCACCGGCTTCTTCTCGCCAGGGAAGGCCTCGCGGAAGCGCCGGGTGTACTCCGGGATGGAGGTCAGCGTGGCCACCACGCGCTGCTCGCCCGGCATGGCCATCTCCACCGGATTGAGGATGGGCCCCGTGGCCTGCGCCTCCAGGGTGTCCGCGCGCCCGTCCCAGAACTGCGCGATGTGGCCCGCCGCGTTGTACACGGTGGGCGAGTTGCGCGAGCCCTTCAGCCCCTTGTGCCCGTCCGACAGCGCCTTGTTGTCCACGCCGAAGGTCGTCAGGCCGTGGCAGGTGTTGCAAGACACGTCGTGGTTCTTCGACAGGCGCGGCTCGAAGTAGAGCATCCGTCCCAGCGCCACCTGCGCCTCGGTGTCCTCGGGCGGAGGCGGCGCGTCCTTGCGCTGCGGCAGGGGCTTGAAGAAGTGCGACAGCTGCTCGGGCGTCATGGGCTTGGGCGCGGGCAGCTTCTCCGCCTCTTGCGCCACCACGGGCGCGGCAGGGGGCGGCGTCCGCTCGCATCCCACGAGCGCACCCACGCCCAGGGCGGACAGCGACAGCAACGAAACCCACCGGTTCTGGAACATGGAGCCCTCCACGGCCGCTTCGATAGCGCGGCGCAACCTACCAGCAAGCGGCCCGGGTGGAACGCCGCGTCCTGGCGGCCTCGCACGCCTGCTTTCCGGTCCTATCAGGCGCCAGGGCATCCTCCCGCCCTGAGAGCCCCCGACCGCTGGCATCGCCTGCGCGATGGCGGACAGCTCGCTACCTCCAGGTCCCAGGCGCGATGCGTACGCCAGTCGACAGGACGGTGGAGGCGCCGGGCTCGGCCAGCGGGGTGTCGCCATGCCGGACGGCCAGAGCGGCGCCCTGGTGACGCGGGCCCCACGGCTGCGACGCGAGGAGGAGGCGCGGCCCGCCGAGCGCCAGACGCGTGGTGAGGCCCCCCCGGACGGCGACGCCTCCGGCCCCCTCGAAACGGAGCGCCATGGGGTCGCCGAGCCGCGAGCCGCGCCGCGCCACGTCCGGCGACGCCTCGCGGCGGAACACGAGCCGGTCCACCAGGTACGCCACCGCGAGCCCGGACGCCGTGCCCACCGCGTCCCACGCCAGGTCCTTCATCGAGAACGTGGTGCCTCGGCCCCAATCGTAGAGCTCCTTGCCCACGCCCACGCCCATCGCGAGCCCCGCGCCGGTGAGCCAGCGCGTGGAGGGCTCGTCGAAGAGGAGCGCGCCCCCCGCGTACCCCGCGCTGGCGAGCGTGAAACACGCGGCGAAGTGTTTGGGCTTGTCCGGCCCCAGCCAGTCATCCCCCGACGCGGCGCGCGCCCCAGGGGCGATGCATGAGACGAGCAACAGGCCGAGCGGTAGGTATCCAGGCAGGCGCATGTCCCTTCCTGTAGCACCATGCGGCCCGTCCGGGCGCCCGGTCTCCCCGTGAAGCGCGGTCGGCCAGGGCATGCGTTTTCGAGACGCGGCCCGAGTCACGGCCTATGCTGGAGACCTCGTGAGTCAACTCGGCCCGACCTTTACCTTCCAGAAGCGGGAAACCCGGCATCCGGGTCTCGACGGCGCGCGCGGGCTCGCCGTGCTGGCGATGGTCCTGGGCCACACCCTGGACGCGTTGCTGGCGCCGGAGGTGCGCGCGCATCCCTGGGTGCAGACGTACTGGACGTTCCGCGGCATCACCGCGCCCCTGTTCCTGCTGGTGAGCGGCTGGGCGGTGGTGGCGGCGCTGGGCTCCCGGCCCACGGCCGCGAGAGACACCTACGGACGCCGGGTGCGCCGCGCGTTGCTGCTCATCTTCCTCGGCTACCTCGTGCACTGGCCCGGCTGGGCGGGAGTGCGCCACATGGGCTGGACCGAGAAGATGCTCACGAAGGTGTTCACCTTCGATGCGCTTCAGTGCATCGGCTTCGCCCTCCTCGTCGGCGCCACGCTGCTGGCCATCGCCCCGGCCCGCTGGGGCCGCACGGTGGTGCTGGTGACGCTGGCGGTGGGACTGCCGCTGGTGTCCTCCACGATGTGGACGCTGGGAGAAGGACTGCCTGGCCCCCTGATGCAGTTCATCGGCAGCGGCGGCGCCAGCCGCTTCCCCTTCTTCCCCTGGGCCAGCTACTTCTTCGCGGGCGCCCTCGCCGCGCACATGCTCAACGTGCTGCGCCCCGGCTGGACGCAGGGGCTGGCGCTGGTGCTGGTCGGAGGTGGGCTCATCTGGATCATGCTCGGGCAGACGGCCGACTGGGGCCCCTCCAGCGCCTGGCTCGTGGCCTACCGCGTGGGCCAGGGCCTGCTGGTGCTGGGGCTCGTCAACCTGCTGCCCCGCCGCGTGAGCGGACTGCTGGCCCCCCTGGGGCGCCTGTCGCTGTGGATCTACGTGCTGCACCTGCCGGTGGTGTACGGCTGGGCCAGCTACTCGGGCCTGTCCAGCCGCGTGGGGCCCACGCTGAGCCTGCCGACGGCGCTGGGCATCGGCGTGGCCCTGCTGCTGACCTGCGCGCTGGTGGCGCGTATCGGCAGCTGGCTGAGGGACCAGGCGAGGCCGTGGCGCACGGGCTCCACCACCCTGGAGGCCAGCGTCGGCACCCTGGGCTCGCGGGGCGGCTGACGCACGGCCGGGGCGTCAGCTCCGCCCCGGCTCCTCCTCGGTGAACTCGGCGTCCACCTCCGCCTGCGGCCGCTGCGGCCGCCGGGCCGGAGCGCCGGCGTCCTCCTCGATGACGCGCGTGTACGGCGTGCGCGGCGCGGGGGCTCCGGGGAAGGGCCCGCCCACCGACGCATGGAAGCCGCCTCCGAAGGCGCCACCGCCGAAGGTGGTGACATGCACCGAGCCCTCTCGCACCTTGCGCTCCAGGTTGCGGCGCACGCGCGAGGCGATGAGTCGCCGCACCGGCGGCAGGAGCAGCAGCAGCCCCGCCACGTCCGTGATGACGCCGGGGATGATGAGCAGCACGCCGCCCACCAGCACCAGCACGCCACTGAGGATGCCCTCCTCCGGAACCTGGCCTCGCGCCATGGCCTCACGCGATTGGCGCAGCATCCGCCGCCCCTCCCGGCGGGACAGCGCCGCGCCCACCATGCCCGACACCAGCACCCAGGCGAGCGTGGGCAGGGGCCCTATCTGCCGGCCGATGGCCAGGAGCAGATACAGCTCGAGAAACGGCACCACGAGGCAGGCGACGAGGAGAAGTCTGAACACGCCCCCAAGGTAACCCTTCGGAGGGGAGCGTGCCGGACATCCGGACGCGCAAGTCCGGCGCGTGCCTGGGCGTCAGCGCCCGCCCAGCTGGGACACGAGCGAATCCACCAGCAGGTACAGGACCACCAGGACGCCGATGGCGATGAGCAGGACGCGCCCGGACAGTTGGAGGCCCCGCGGCCCCTGCGGCTCCAGCGAACTGCTGCCCGCGCCGAGCGCCTCGGGCATGCCGGCCACCTCCCCCGCGTAGCGCGCGGTCCGGACGTACTGCTCCACCACGCCGGAGTCCTCCTGCGTGGTGAGCTGGCGGCTGAGCTGCGGGTCCACCAGCCGGACCTCGGCCTCCGAGGCCAGCGCCGCTGCCTCCGCCAGCACCTCGCGCACCAGGTCCGTCCGGTCCGACAGCGGCACGCGCAGCTCGGTGGCCACCACCTGGCCGCCCTCGCGCAGCTCGCCGACCTCGACGTCGCCGTGCTTGAAGGACCACCGCCGCACGCCGTCCGGCCGGACAGCCACGCCCCGCTGGGAAAGGAGGGCATCCACCCGCGCCGCCTCGTAGGGCGTACCCGGGGTCATCGTCTGGAGGAGCAACTCGTATCTCACGCGGGTTGCGAGTATACGCCGCCAACGCCATGCCCACCTCATCCAAGCCCCCCCGCCCGCACCGAGGCGCCTCCCGGCCTCCCGCTCCGCCCCAGGGCCGGGGCCGTCCCCACGCCCGCCCCGAGAAGCCCGCACCGGACCGCGCCACGCCGGAGCTGGGCCCGGACGGCCTCCCCCAGGTCTCCCTGCTGCGCCGCGGCGTGGAGCGCTGGCAGGCCGGACACCCGTGGATCTACCGCGCGGACCTCAACGGCGACCCGGCCCTGGCCGGCGGCGAGGTGGTGCGGGTGACGGACACCCGGGGCTGGTTCCTCGGCAAGGCCTTCTATTCGAAGCACTCGAAGATTTCCCTGCGCTGGCTGTCCTTCGACGACATCGCGGTGGATGAGGACTTCTTCCGGGAGCGGCTCCAGGCCGCGGCCGCGCTGCGCCAGCTCGCGCTGCCTGGCGAGACGACCTACCGGCTGGTGCATGGCGAGGCGGACGGCCTGCCCGGCCTCGTGGTGGACCGCTACGGCGACTTCCTCAGCGTGCAGTTCCTCGTCCCGGCCATGGAGCAGCGCAAGGCGCTCATCGCCGACCTGCTCCAGGCGCAGTTCCAGCCGCGGGGCATCATCAACCGCTCCGACGTGGGCGTGCGCCACCTGGAGGGCCTCACCCCGGAGAAGGGCGTGCTGCGCGGGGAGTGGTCCGGCCCGGTGGCCTTCGACGAGGGGCTGGTGAAGATGCGCGCCGACCTCCTGGAGGGCCAGAAGACGGGCGCCTTCCTGGACCAGCGCGAGAACCACGTCATGGCCTCGCATTACGCGCACGGCGAGGCGCTGGACTGCTTCGCCTACGTCGGCGGCTTCGCGCTCCAGCTCGCCACGCGGGCCACGCGCGTCACGGCGGTGGAGATTTCGGACGCGGCGGCGGCACAGCTGCGGGAGAACGCCGCGGCCAACAAGCTGAGCAACCTGGACGTGGTGGTGGGCAACGCCTTCGACTTCCTCCGCGACGCGGTGGACGAGGGCAAGCGCTTCGACACCATCGTCCTGGACCCGCCCTCCTTCGCGAAGAACAAGGACGCCATCCCCGCCGCGGTGCGCGGGTACAAGGAAATCAACCTGCGCGCCCTGCAGCTGCTGCGGCCAGGCGGCATCCTCATCACCGCGAGCTGCACGTACCACGTGGACGAGCAGGCCTTCGAGGATATGCTCGCCTCCGCCGCGGCCGACGCCCGCCGCCGCGTGCAGATCATCGAGCGCCGAGGCGCCGGCCGGGACCATCCGGTGCTGCTCAACCTGCGCGAGACGCGCTACCTGAAGTGCTTCGTGCTCCGGGTGCTCTGAGGCCACGGCCATGTGGACGCGGGACGACTGGGACGACGAGGACGACGCCCCCCGGGGCGGTACCCGCGAGCGGGAGCGCGCGCTGAAGGAGGTGCGCGCCATCTATCGCCAGGCGGACGCGGCCTACGCCCCCTACTCCTGCCCGGCCAGCGGGGAGTGCTGCCAGCTCGCCGTCACCCGGCGCCAGCCCTGGCTGTGGCAGCCCGAGTGGGCGCTGTTGTCACAGAAGCGCCCGCTGCCCCCGCCTCGCGCGGACGGCGGCTGCCCCTACCTGGACGCCACCGGCCTGCGCTGCTCGGTGTACGCGGACCGTCCCTTCGGCTGCCGGACCTTCTTCTGCGAGCGCATCCGTGGCCCCGCGCGTCAGCCCGCGGAGACGGTGGCCGCGCTGCTGGAGCGCCTGGAGCGTGTGTCCCAGCGCGTGGCCCCCTCGCTGAAGGCCCCGCGCCCGCTGCTGGACTGGCATGCGGAGGCCTGGCGCGCCGCCGTGAAACTGTAAATCTTGCCTGCCAATTCAAGTCTTTGCAGGAATTCTTGGCAGGTTTTGCGGGTTGAAACATCGAAGTGATGTGACACCCATCCCCCAGGAGTGAGAATGGCGCTTGGAGTGGTATGCCACGGGTGGGGGCCCTTGCAGGTGAAGGACGCGGTACGGGTCCCCCGGCCTCCTGGAGTCCCCTGGACACCGAAGAAAGCGCCAAGCCCCTCATCGTGATTTCTCCTCGCTGGCTCGTCGCACCGCAAGAATTCAAGGGAACCCTGACCGCCGCGGAGGCGGCGGAAGCCATGGCCAGGGGCCTCCGGGCGGCATCGCCCGACGTGGTCCTGGACGTGGCGCCGCTCGCGGACGGCGGGCCAGGAACGGTGGAAGCGCTGCTGACGGGCCTGCGTGGCGAGCGCCGGAAGCAGGTGGTGCGCGGGCCGCTCGGCGCGCCCGTGGAGGCGCACTGGGCGCTGGTGGAGGATGGCCGCACCGCGGTGGTGGAGATGGCGGCGGCCTCCGGCCTGTCCCTGCTGGCCCCCGAGGCCCGCGACGCGCTGAGCGCCTCCACCTACGGCACGGGCGAGCTGATGCGGGCGGCGCTGGATTCGGGCTGTGAGCGCCTCATCGTCGGCCTGGGCGGGAGCGCCACCAGCGACGCCGGAGCGGGTGCGCTCGAGGCGCTGGGCTTCCGCTTCCTGGA
>Ga0182745_1002588_pt1 | contig 16095 bp, 20 predicted proteins | sample eDN3rd30CKraftBY_FD_128523 | JGI IMG/M metagenome (GOLD analysis project Ga0182745, IMG submission 128523) | Enriched backyard soil microbial communities from Emeryville, California, USA - eDNA 3rd pass 30_C Kraft BY (version 2) (version 2) | ecosystem: Environmental > Terrestrial > Soil >...
CCTCCTTCTTCGTGGCTTTGTGCCTTTGTGCGAAACAAAAGGCGCGGCGCCAAAACACAGATCAGGCCATGGATCCTGAAACAAGTTCAGGATGACGATGCAATAAACGTCCGCTTCCGGTCGTTAGCAGTCAACGCCTCAGCGATCGTCTCAATAAATCCCCGACGTCCCCGGCGCGGTTGCGCTTGGTGCGCGTGCCGGCGCGGGCTGGCGCGCGGCGGTGGTGGTGGTCGGGACGACCGGCGGCGGGGTGGGGGAGATCAGCACCGCGGTCGGGCGGCCGGGCTTGGCGAAGCTCGCGACGACGGGCGCATCGCGGCCGTAGAGGTCGGCGAGCTTCTTCACGCCGCCCTTGCCGTCGGGCACCACCGTCCAATAGGCGACATAGACGGGGAAAGGCTGGTCGAAGCCAAAGCGCGTCGTCTTGCCGCTGGCGATCGCCTCGCCGAATTCCTCGGGCGATTTGCCCGCGAACATCACCGCCATCAGGCCCGAGAAATGCAGCGCCTTTTCGGTGCGGATGCAGCCGTGGCTGAACGCGCGCTTGTCGGCGGCGAAGGCGCCCTTCGACGGCGTGTCGTGGAGGTAGATGGCGTGGGGGTTCAGCATCTCCATCTTCATCACGCCGAGCGAATTGCCCGGCCCCGGCTGCTGCACGACCGATAGCGTCTTGCCCTTGCCGGTCCAGGTATAGCCCTGCGCGCGGGCACGGGCGGGGTTGCTGGCGATCGTCGCGCCGATGCCTTCGTTGATGATGCTGCGCGGCAGCGTCCAGGTCGGGTTGACGATGACGCCGGTCGCCATCGGGTTGAGCTGCGGTGTCGGGGTGGTGGGCTTGCCCACGACCGCCTTGTGCGTCGCGATGACGACCCCGTCGTGGATGACGCGGGTCAGATATTCGGGGACGTTGCTGACGACATAGCCGGTGCCGAGGTCGCGCGGCATCCAGCGCCAGCGCTCCATGTTGACGCGGATCGCATTGGCCTCTGCAGGGGTTTTGGCGGAGGCGAGCGACGCCTTCAAAAGCGCGAAGGTGGGGTGGATTGGATCGAGGCCGCCGAGCGCCACCGGAATGTCGTTCGCCGTCAGTGCATAGCTGAGCAGCGGGATCAGCGGGGTGCCGTCGGCGTCGCTGTCGGTCATGAACCACTGCTTGCGGGCCGCGTTCGGCGTGCGGCCGTCGCGCAGGTGCGTCGCGAGCAGCAGGAAGCTGTCGGTCGCGACCTTATCGAGTTCGATCTGATTGCCGCTGGCGATCGCCGCCTCGATCCCTTCGGAATTATAGTCTTTCGGGAAGAGCCCTTCGCCGCCGACCGTCGCGATGAAGGCGAGCAGCGCGCGGGCGTTGTCCTTCGACCAGCTCGGCAGGTTCGCCTCGGCCAGCGTTTCGACGACGGGCGCATCGTCGGCCACCTTGTCGGGCTGGAAGACGACCGAGTCCTCCTTCACATCCGACGTCTGGGCGAGCGCGGGAGCGCCAGCGAGCGCGAGCGGGAGGAGAAGCGCCGCGGCGGGTGCGGAAAAGGGAGAGTTTTTGACCATGGGGGCCGCCATAGCCAAAAAAACAGAGGTTTGGAAGGAGCGCGCGCGCGATCGGTGACCGCCCCCTCCCCTGCAGGGGAGAGGGCAGGCGGTCGGTGCTCAGGCCTCCGCCGCGTCCTGCTGCGCGAGCCATTCCTCGAGCCATTTGATCGTATAGTCGCCATGGATCACGTCGGGCGCGGCGAGCAGCGCCTGGTGGAGCGGGATGTTGGTCTTGACCCCGCTGACGACCATTTCCTCGAGCGCGCGGCGCATCCGCATCATGCAGCTTTCGCGCGTGCGGCCATAGACGATCAGCTTGCCGATCATGCTGTCGTAATAGGGCGGGATCGCATAACCCGCGTAGAGTCCGCTATCGACGCGGACGTGCATGCCGCCCGCGGGGTGATATTGGGTGACCTTGCCCGGCGAGGGCAGGAAGCTGCGCGGATCCTCGGCATTGATGCGGCATTCCATCGCATGGCCGCGAAATTCGAGATCCTCCTGCCGAACCGACAGGCCGCGGCCGTCGGCGATGCGGATCTGCTCGCGGACGAGGTCGAAGCCGGTGATCATCTCGGTCACCGGATGCTCGACCTGGATGCGGGTGTTCATCTCGATGAAGAAGAACTCGCCGTTTTCCCAGAGGAATTCGATCGTCCCCGCGCCGCGATAGTGCATCTTGGCCATCGCGTCGGCGCAGATCTTGCCCATCCGCGCGCGCTCCTCGGCGGAGATGACGGGCGAGGGGGCTTCCTCGAGCACTTTCTGGTGGCGGCGCTGGAGCGAGCAGTCGCGCTCGCCGAGGTGGATGGCGTTGCCGTTGCCGTCGCCGAACACCTGGAATTCGATATGGCGCGGATTGCCGAGATATTTCTCCATATAGACGGTCGGGTCGCCGAACGCCGCCGCCGCCTCGCTCGAGGCCTGGCCCATCAGGCTTTCGAGGCTGTCCTCGTTGGGAACGACCTTCATGCCGCGCCCGCCGCCGCCCGAGGCGGCCTTGATCAACACCGGATAGCCGATCTCGCGCGCGAGCGTCTTCGTCTCCTCGCCATAGGTGACCGCGCCGGGCGAGCCCGGGACGACCGGCAGGCCGAGCTGGACCGCGGTGCGCTTCGCCTCGACCTTGTCGCCCATCGTGCGGATATGCTCGGGCTTCGGGCCGACGAAGACCAGGTCGTGCGCCTCGATGATCTCGGCGAAGCGGGCGTTTTCCGACAGGAAGCCGTAGCCCGGATGGATCGCGTTGGCGTTGGTCACCTCGGCGGCCGAGATGATCGCCGGAATGTTGAGATAGCTGTCCTTCGCCGCGGGCGGGCCGATGCACACCGCCTCGTCGGCCAAGCGGACGTGCATCGCGTCGGCGTCGGCGGTCGAGTGGACCGCGACGGTCTTGATGCCCATTTCATGACACGCGCGATGGATGCGCAGCGCGATCTCGCCGCGATTGGCGATCAGGAGCTTTTCGATGCTCATGGGCTGGATCAGCCGATGGTGAACAGCGGCTGGTCGAACTCGACCGGCTGGCTGTTCTCGACATGCACGGCCTGAAGCGTGCCCGACTTGGGGGCGGTGATCGGGTTCATCACCTTCATCGCCTCGATGATCAGGATGGTGTCGCCTTCCTTCACCGCGGCGCCCGAGCTCGCGAAATTGGGCGCGCCGGGTTCGGGAGCAAGATAGACGGTGCCGACCATCGGCGATTTCACCGCATCGGCGAAGCTGTCGGCGGCGGGGGCTGTCGATGCGGCTGCCGGTGCGGCCGGCGCAGCGGCGGCCGCGGCGACCGGAGCGGGGGCGTAAGCCAGCGGTGCGGCGGCGGCGGTCAGCGTGCGCGCGACGCGCACCTTGCGATCGCCGTCCTCGACCTCGATTTCCGAAAGCTGCGTGTCGTCGAGCAGTTCGGCCAGCGCGCGGACGAATGCCGGATCGATGTTGATGCCCTGCTCCTTATGGTCACCCATATGTAATTTCCCGTTGTTGCGGCGCCGGATTGGAGGCGCCCTGACCCCTGTTTCTGATCGCGCCTCTTGTCAGAAGCGCGCGGCGGCGTCCAGCGCCAGCGTGTAGCTGTCGGCGCCATGCCCGGCGAAATGCGCGGCCGCCGCCATGCCCACATAGCTGATATGGCGGAAATTTTCGCGTTTCATCGGGTCCGACAGATGGACCTCGATCACCGGCACCTTGATCGACTTGATCGCGTCGTGGATCGCGATCGACGTGTGGGTATAGCCGCCCGCGTTGAGCAGCACCGCCTTCGCCCCCGCGACATAGGCCTCGTGCAGCCAGTCGATCAGCACGCCCTCATGGTTCGTCTGCCGGCATTCGACGCGGAGGCCGAGTCCCGCAGCCTGCGCCTCGAGCCGGGCGTGGATATCGTTGAGCGTATCGTGCCCGTAAATCTCCGGCTCGCGCGTGCCGAGCAGGTTGAGATTGGGGCCGGAAAGGACATAGACGGTCGGAAGTTCGGAACGCTCTTGGGGCAAGGGGGCGGGCTTTCGGTTGCTACGTTGCTCGCTCCCCCTATATGGGCTGCTCGGCAAAAGGCAAAGCAAGGGTGCAGCGGTGATTTCGATCGTCCTCAACGGCGAACAGCGACAGGTGCGGAGTGGCAGCATCGCCGATCTTGTCGCCTCGCTCGGGCTCGACGTGAAGAAGGTCGCGGTCGAGCGCAACCGCGAGATCGTCCCCCGCTCGACCCTCGCCGACGTCGCGCTCGCCGAGGGCGATGCGCTAGAAATCGTTCATTTCGTAGGAGGCGGTTGAGGTGTCAGCGGACCAGTGGAGTGTCGCCGGACGGACGTTCACGTCGCGGCTGATCGTCGGCACCGGCAAGTACAAGGATTTCGAGCAGAACGCCGCGGCGGTCGCGGCGTCGGGGGCGGAGATCGTCACCGTCGCGGTGCGCCGCGTCAATGTCTCGGACCCGGCCGCGCCGATGCTCACCGACTATATCGACCCCAAGAAGATCACCTATCTTCCCAACACCGCCGGTTGCTTCAACGCCGACGACGCGATCCGCACCCTGCGGCTGGCGCGCGAGGCGGGCGGCTGGGACCTCGTCAAGCTCGAGGTGCTCGGCGAGGCGAAGACGCTCTATCCCAACATGCGCGAGACGCTCGAGGCGACCGAGGTGCTCGCGAAGGAGGGCTTTCTCCCGATGGTCTATTGCGTCGACGATCCGATCGCCGCGAAGCAGCTCGAGGATGCGGGCGCGGTCGCGATCATGCCGCTGGGCGCGCCGATCGGATCGGGGCTCGGCATCCAGAACCGCGTGACGATCCGCCTGATCGTCGAGGGCGCGTCGGTGCCGGTGCTCGTCGATGCGGGCGTCGGCACGGCGAGCGACGCGGCGGTGGCGATGGAACTCGGCTGCGACGGCGTGCTGATGAACACCGCGATCGCCGAGGCGAAGGATCCCGTCCGCATGGCGCGCGCGATGAAGCTCGCGGTCGAGGCGGGGCGCGACGCCTATCTGTCGGGCCGCATGGGCCAGCGCCGCTATGCCGATCCGTCGAGTCCGCTCGCGGGACTAATCTAGGTTAGTTTTCTCTTTTAATTGAATGGCTTGATGCGTTTTCATGGAACGCCGACGGCGCGCGCTCGTTGATCGGGCATGAGGCTATGCCGCCTCGTGCCAGCCAAGGAGACTCCCCGTGGGTGAATTCAAGGACAAAGCCAAGGGCCTCGCCAACGAAGCCGCCGGCAACGCCAAGCAGGCGGTCGGCAAGGCGACGGACAACGAGCGTCTGCGCGCCGAAGGCGAAGCGCAGGAGCGCAAGGGCGAAGCCCAGAATCTGAGCGGCAAGGTCAAGGGCGCGCTCGGCGACAAGATCTGACGCTCGACCTTTCCCGAACAGAAAGGCCCCCGGACGACCGGGGGCCTTTTCTTTGCGTGCGTCGCCGGTTCAGGGCAGGCGCTTCAGCGGCGGCGGCGTCCAGCGCCCTTCGAGCGCCTCGCGCCGCGGCAGGTAGAGGCGCAGGTTCATCGTGAACGGTCCCGCGGGCGCGGGGAGCCAGTTGGCTTCCTTGTCCGCACCCGGATTATCCTTCTGGATATAGAGGTCGAGCGAGCCGTCAGGGTTGAAGGCCAGCTTGTCGCGGTCGCCGATCGCGAAGCGGTCGATCGGGTTTGCGGCGAAGAACTGGTCGGCGCCGTACATGGTCAGCGACCAGAAGGCGTCGGCGGGCGGAATCCGGTCCTTGTCGAAATGCAGGACATAGCGCGCCGCGCCGCTGAGCGGCTTGCCCTCGCCGTCGAGCGGCACCATCGGATAGATGGCTTCTTCGGGCGGCAGCGCGCCGAGGCCGGCGTAGGCGATGAAGGCGCGCTGGAGATAGTCGTTGCCATAGACGCCGAGCGCGTTGCCCATCGCGACCCAGCCGTCCTTGGTCAGGCTGAGCCCCTTGCGGCGGTTCAGGATTCGCGCATAGGCGTCGGCCGCGGCGCGGGTCAGACCGCGCTGCACCGCGGGGTCGGCGGCGGCGAGGTCGAAGCTCTTCCCCGGCACCAGTCCCACGCGCTCCATGCGCAGCAGCATGGCATAGTCGCTCGCGTGCGGCGGGTTGCGCTTCAGCGTCTCGGCGAACAGCGCGAAGAAGGCGCCGGGCGCCATCTGCGCGACCTGCTCGACCGGCGGAGTCTTCATGTCGACCGACGGATCGGCCTTCGCCTCCGCCGCGGCCTGCGGCTTGCCCCAACCCGACAGCGGCGTCGCGGCATAGCCGGCCTGCAGCTGGTGGACATGGCCGTAATCGGCGGCGCCGTTGGTCTGGATGCGTCCGATGATCCAGCCTTGCTCGGTCGGGCTGCGCACCATCCGCATTCCCGCGGGCAGCGTCCCCTGCCAGTGCGGGCCGACGAGCGCGACGGTGCCGCCGTCGTTGCCCGTGGTGCGCGTGCCGAGCGTCGCGAACACCTCGGTCCACATGTCCATGATCGGCACGACATGATAGCGGCCCGCAGTGTCCGGCAGGGTCAGGATCAGCGGTTCCCGGCCGACGTTATACCACAGCGTCGAATAGAGGGTGTCGGCGTTGGGGCGCACCACATCCTTGAAGCTCGCGTCGGGATAGGTCTTCATGTGCGCGAATTGGTTCACCGGTGCGCGCAGCCGGCCTTCGCTGGCATTGGTCGACACGCGGCGCGTCACGTCCATCAGCACCATCGGATAGGCGTAGGTATAGGCTTCGAGGCCGATGGCGTAGGCGTCCTCCTCGGTCGTCGTCGTTTCCTGGGGTGTCGCTTGCGGCGCGGCGCGCGCCGGGCCGGACAGGACGGCCGCCGCCATCGCGGCCAGGGCAAGAAGCATCTTCATGCGATAGGTCTCCTCTCGATCTCGCCTTCCGCTAGCGATGGCCGCGCCGCCAGTCTGTCATCCAGCCGACAATCTCTTGGGATTTTCGGGCGCTCCGCATAGAAACGGCGGGGAAGGGGAGCGAAAGCATGTCGACGAGGCCGCAGGCGGGCCGATCGCCCGAACATTGGGGACCCGACGCGCGCCTGCGCGCGCTGCGGCTCTGCCCGCTGTTCCGCGACTGGCCCGAGGCGCGGCTGATCGAGGTCGCGGCGATCGCCCGCGCGCGATCCTATGCGCGCGGCACCGACATCGGCACCCACGATCCCGGCCGGCGCGACGTGATCGTGGTCGCGGCGGGGGGCGTCGAAATCAGCAGCGGATCGGCGGCGGGCAAACGCTTCGTCCTCGGCCTCGCGGGCGCGCACGAGGCGCTGGCGTTCGTGCTGCTGCTGTCGAAGGTGCGGCTGCCCTATGACCTTCGCGCCTATGCCGATACCGTGCTGCTGCACCTGCCGTGCGACGCGCTGACCGCGATCCTCGATGCCGAGCCGATATTGTGGCGCGACGTCGCGCTGCTCCTTTGCACCCGCCATGGCGACAGCCTGCGCCTGCTCCACGACCAGACGCTTGGCACGCTCGAGCAGCGCATGGCGGCGACGCTCGCCCATCTCGGCCGGATTCACGGCATCGCGGGCGATGGCGGCACCGAACTGGGGCTGCGGCTGCCGCAGGAGCAGCTCGGCGCGATGCTGGGGGTCACGCGGCAGAGCGTCAACCGCGTGCTGCGCGACATGGAGCGCGCCGGCGTGATCGCGATCGACTATAACCGCATCACGATCCGCGATGCAGCGGCATTGGACGGGATCGCAGCGCGGGTAGCCTGAAGACTCAGCGGCCGCCCGAGGCGACGATGTCGACGTCGGTCATGCCGCCGTCACGGCGCAGCATCACGACATAGGCAAGCTCGCCCTTGGTGCCGCCGAGCATATGCTCGTTGCCGCGCACGCGATGATCGCTCGTGTAGCCGGCGCGGATCGCCATCGTGTGATAATAGTCGAGCACGCCCTGGATCGAGGCGGCGGTCTGGAAATTGACGACGCGGATGTTGCACTTGCCGCCATTGATGCCGGCCGCTTCGCGCAGAGTCGCGCGCGGATAGACGGGGAAGGCCGCGGGCATGCGGTCGGCCCAGCCGTTGCCATAGGTCAGCTTCGCGTCGCAGCTGCCCTTCGTCTGCTCGCGCGCGAGCGCGCCGATGGTGGCCGGGCGCTTGGCGGCGCAGTCGCCGGCGCAGCCTTCCTCGAAGGGCAGCGCCCTGGGCGCGGCGAGCAGCTTGCCCGCCTTCATCGCCGCGGCGGCTTCGGCGGCGGTCGCCGCCTTGCCCGCGGCGATACCGGGAACCCCGCCATCGACCGGCCGGTTGCCGGGACCGGCGGCGTTGCGGTTGGCCTGGCCCGCGAGCTTGGGGTCGACCATGATCTTGTCTTCGAGCGCGCCCTTGATCGCGGGATCGGCATTGGTCAGCCCGTCGTCGAGCGGCGCGAGTTCGGCCTTGCCGTCGGGATTGTCCCGGCAGCCGGCGAGCCCCGCGGTTGCCATCAGCAAGCCGGCAACGAGCCATTTTCCCCGCAACATCATCGCTAACACTCCCTTAATCTTTCATCCGGACTAGCCGAATTCTGGTTAAGAAGATGTGAGGAAAAAGCGTTAATCGGTAAGGCTTTGTTAGCCGAAAACTGTCTCGGGCCGGGACGCTTTCGGGTCGCAACGGATGAGGCGCGAGGTCTCTACCGCCGCCTGGCGATGGACCACCGCCTGCCGGTAGACGGGGTCGGTGACCATCTCCATGAAGGCGCCGCTGTTCGGATATTCGGCGACGAAGATCGCGTCCCAGCGTTCGCCCTCGGGGCCGATCACCATCGTTTCCATCGTGCCGCGCCAGACGATGCGCCCGCCGACACGCTGGAATATCGGGCCGCTGTCGGTGCCGTAATGGGCATAGGCCTCGGCGCCGGTCAGATCCTGTCCGGCGAGCAGGTGGTCGGCGGGATAGGCTGCCCTGTCGCGGAAGCGCACGAGGTTGAGCATATGGATCACCGTGTCGCGCGGCAGCGCCTTGAAGGCGTCGAACTGCGCGCGTTCGGGGTCGACATGATGGTCGGTCATGGTGTCAGCTCCTTCCGCTTTTGCCGCCACTGGTCGGCGCTTTGCGTCCAGGCGTCGACCGGGGCGTCCTGAAAGGGGGCGGGGAGGCGGGTGGGGCCGCTGTTCGTCGCGCCGAGCCGCTTCGCGAGCGCCTGCGACCGGGTGTTGGCGGGGTCGATGCTGTGCATCAGCTCGGGCCACTTCAGGAACTCGACCGCGAAGTCGCACGCGGCCACCGCGCCCTCGAAGGCATAGCCCTTGCCGGCGAATTTCGCGCGCACGCCATAGGCGATTTCGGCGCCCGGCCAGCCGTCGGGTTCCCACGGCCCGAGCCGCCCGACCCATTCGCCGGTCGCGCGCTCGATCACCGAGAACATCGAAAAGCCGCGGATGTGCCACGCGCCCGCGAGCGTGCACCAGAGCCGCCACGCCTGCGCGTGCGGGCAGGTGCCGCCGATGAAGCGCATCGTGTCCTCCTCGCCGCACATTTCGGCGAAGGCGTCGAAATCCTCGGCGGCGGGCGGGCGCAGAATCAGCCGCTCGGTGACGAGAAGGGGGCCGTTCAGCATGGCGATCCTTTCGAGGCGGCGGGACAAGGCTTTCGTTTCTGGGCGAAGACGCCAGCGGGAGCAAGGCGCAATCGCTGGCGCATCGGGCGCAAACGACGAGGGCGCCGACCGAAGTCGACGCCCTCTCCATCACGCGGTGCGGGTGGAGGGGTCTCGGACCCGCACCCGTAACGGTTTCCTGTGCCTTAGCGGCAGCGATATTTGTCGCGGTCGATCTCGCGACCCAGCAGCGCGCCGCCGGCGGCGCCGAGCACGGTGCCGAGCAGCTTGTCGCCGTCGCCCGCGATCTCGTGACCCGCGAGGCCGCCGACCGCGCCGCCGATCAGCAGGCCGGTGGTGCCATTGTCCTTCTTGCAGCGATAGCGGCCGTCGCTACCGCGCCAGATGCGCGTGTTCGAATTGACGCGCTGGTCGCGCGCATAATTGCGATGGTGGCGCTTCTTGCGATAGAAGCCGGCGTCCTGATCGGCCTTGAACAGGCCGTGGCCCTGCGCCGGCGCCGCGGTCGACAGACCGGCGTAGGCGGGGGCGGTGGCGGCAACGCTGATCGCCGCGAACGCGCCCAACAGGCCCTTGGTGAATTTACGCATCATAAGTCCTTTCCTGGTTCGACGCCTGTGTCCATGAGGGCATCCGGCGCTTCGATGGGAGAACGAGCGCAGGCTGAACTGCGTTGCATGAACCCTGGGCAACAAGACGAAGCGAGTGCTGGCGTCGACGAACCGAAAGGCTCTTGCTCCCCTTTTCTCCGCGTGCGAGAATGGCGGCATGCTCAACATCGTATCGATCGTCATCGGGGCTATCGCCTTGATTCTGGCCATTCCCGCCTTCATCCCGCTGCTCGGCTGGGCGAACTGGCTGGTGGTGCCGATCGCGGTCGTCGGGCTCGCGATCGGCGCGATGTCGAACCGGACCAGCGGCCGCAACCTCAATATCGTCGTCATCGTCATCGGCGTGCTGCGCCTGATGATGGGCGGCGGCATCATCTGATCCCACCGACCGCACGAGCAAGACCATGAACCGACCGCCGGCCCCTGCGGGGAGCGACCAGGGAGGGCTGCCCTATGCCTTGGGCGCCTACACGATCTGGGGCTTCGTCCCGCTTTTCTTCAAGCTGCTCGAAAGCGTGCCGCCGGTCGAGGTGCTGTCGCAGCGCATCATCTGGTCGCTGCCGCTCTGCTTCGTCATCATGCTCTTCCGCCGCCAGATCGGCGATTATCTGGCGGCGATGAAGGACTGGCGCGTGCTGCGGCTGCTGCTCGCGAGCGCGCTGCTGATCGCGCTCAACTGGCTCGTCTATATCTATTCGATCTTCTCGGGCCATGTGCTCGCGTCGAGCCTCGGCTATTATCTCAATCCGCTGGTCAATGTGATGCTGGGCATGGTTTTCCTCGGCGAGCGGCTGAGCCGGCTGCAGGTGGTCGCGGTGGCGATCGCCGGGGTCGGCGTCGCCATCCTGCTCGCGGGCGCGCTCGACACGCTGTGGATCAGCCTGACGCTGGCGCTCAGCTTCGGCGTCTATGGCCTACTCCGCAAAGTGGCGCCGGTCGGCGCGCTGCCGGGGCTGGCGATCGAGACGACGCTGCTGTTTCTGCCCGCGCTCGCGATCGCGGCCTTCTATGTCCAGGCCGGCGACGGCGTCGGCTTCGGGTCGGGCAGCGCGATCAGTTGGCTGCTCGTCTCGGCGGGCGCGGTGACCGCGATCCCGCTGCTGATGTTCGCGACAGCGGCGCGGCGGATGAGCTATGCGGCGCTCGGCTTCTGCCAATATCTCGCGCCGAGCATCGTCTTCCTGCTCAGCCTCTTCCTGTTCGACGAGCCGCTGAAGCCTGCGCAGCTCTTCTGCTTCCTGCTGATCTGGATCAGCATCGCGGTGTTCAGCTTTGACATGTGGGTGAAGGCCCGCGCGCCGCGCGTGCCGCCGACGCCCTAGACGATCCGCCAGCCGAGCGTTTCGCCGGCGTGGAAGGGAACGACTTCGCCGACCCGGTCGGGAACGACGGTTTCGCCGCGCTCGAGGGTGATGGTGCCCTCGTTGAGCGGCAGACCGTAGAAGCGCGGGCCATGCTCGCTCGCGAAGCCTTCGACCCGGTCGAGCGCGCCATCCTCGTCGAACGCCGTCACATAGGATTCGAGCGCGTAAGGCGCGTTGAAGATTCCGGCGCAGCCGCACGCCGCCTCCTTGGTGTGGACCGCGTGCGGCGCGCTGTCGGTGCCGAGGAAGAATTTGGGTGAGCCCGAGGTGGCGGCGGCGCGCACCGCGAGGCGATGATGCTCGCGCTTGGCGACCGGCAGGCAATAGGCGTGCGGCCGGATGCCGCCGACGAGCATCGCGTTGCGGTTGATGTGGAGATGCTGCGGAGTGATCGTCGCGGCGACATGGGCGGGCGCGTCGGCGACGAACTGCGCGGCCTCGGCGGTGGTGATATGTTCGAGGACGATCTTGAGCGCCGGCAGCGCCTTCGCCAGCGGCGCGAGGGTGCGCTCGATGAACACCGCCTCGCGGTCGAAGATGTCGACGTCAGCGTCCGTAACCTCGCCGTGGATCAGCAGCGGCATGCCGATGGCCTGCATGCGTTCGAGCACGGGTATGATGTTCGCGACGTCGGTGACGCCATGCGCGCTGCCGGTCGTCGCATGCGCGGGGTAGAGTTTCGCGGCGGTGAAAATGCCCTCGGCATGGCCGCGCGCCATCTCGCCCGCGTCGCTGTGGTCGGTCAGATAGGCGACGATCAGCGGAGTGAAGTCGAGATCGGCGGGAACCGCGGCCCGGATGCGGTCGCGATAGGCGATGCCCTCGGCGACCGTCGTCACCGGCGGCGACAGGTTTGGCATCACGATCGCGCGCGCGAACTGGCGCGCCGTGTACGGAGCGACATGCGCCAGCATCGCGCCGTCGCGCAGATGCACGTGCCAGTCGTCGGGGCGGCGGATGGTCAGGCGGTCGGTCATACTGTCTCCCCCCTCCTCTTCAGGGGAGGGGCCGGGGGTGGGGTCTCGAAACATAGAGCAAGGTCGATGGACCCCACCCCAACCCCTTCCCTGAAGGGGAGGGGCTTTAAGTTGGCTCACGCGCTCCCTATTGTCCGCTCATGTCTAACACAACCCTCAACGATCGTGCCCTCATCCGCCTGTCGGGCGACGATGTCCGCGGCTTCCTCCAGGGCCTCGTCACCAACGACGTGGCGGGCAATCTGCCGGTTTGGGCGGCGCTGCTGACCCCGCAAGGCAAGGTGCTGTTCGACTTCCTCATCTGGGGCGACGAGGACGATTTGCTGCTCGATTGCGAGCGCAAGGCCGCCGACGACCTTGTCAAGCGCCTGACCCTCTATCGCCTGCGCCGCGCGATCACCATCGCGCGCGAAGAGGGGCTCGCGGTGCATTGGGCGCCCTTTGGCGATCTCGGCGAACCCGACCCGCGGCTCGCCGATCTCGGCCAGCGCTGGCTCGGGCCGGCGGACGAGGGCGAGGGCGTCGACGCCGGCTGGCGCGCGCACCGGCTGCCGCTCGGCGTCACCGAAGGGCGCGCCGAGCTCGGCGACGGCACGACGCTGTGGCTCGAATGCAATGCCGCCGAGCTGAATGGCGTCAGCTTTTCCAAGGGCTGCTATGTCGGGCAGGAGAATACCGCGCGGATGAACTGGCGGCAGAAGGTCAACCGGCGGCTGGTCGTGGTGCCGATCGCCGCGGCCGAACCCGCGCGGCAGATCGTCGCTTATCCCGAACTCGGCTGGTCGGTCGAGCATCGCCGCGTCGAGACGATCGACACCGCAAAGGCGCCGGGATGGCTGCGCGAAGGGTTGGCCGCATCCGGTTCATGACGCATGCAGCGGGACGTGATATGATGCCGCCCATGCGCGCGCTTCTGATCCCGTCGGCGCTGGTCGCCGCTTTCGCCGCCCTGCCGGCCGCAGCACAGGACTGCGCCGCGCCCCCTGCGCCGATCGCCGGCACGGCGCCGCTGGTGCCGATCGAGCCCGAACCCGCAGCCGAGCCCGCGAGACTTGCGCCGCTCGCCGCGGATTCGCCTTGGCTCGCGCGCTTCGCCGCGGCGGCGGACGAGCTGCTCCCCGCGCTGCGCTCGCGCGAACCCGCGCGCTGGCAGCCGCTGCTCGGCGGACGCTGGCTCGGCGCGGCCGAACGGCGGGCGGTCGCCGCGCTGCTCGCCGACCGCTGCGCCGCCTTCGCGCCGCTGTTCGCGGCGTCGGAGCCTATCGAGCGCCGGATCTTCGGCTGGAGCATCCCCGCCGCCTACAGTGCCGCCGACCGCGCCGAGATCGCGGCGCGGCCCGAGGCCGAGGCGCTGGTGTGCTGGGCCGCCGGGCAGGACGGCGCGGCGGCGTGGCCGGAAACCGCCGCCGAGGCGGACAATAGGGCGGGGCGGCCCTATGCCTGCGCGCGCATCACCTATTCGCTGCGCGGCGGCGCGCCGAGCTGGCGCGCCTTCGTCGAGCGCGGTTGAGCCCGCTTCGCGTTTAACCATTCCCCAACGCCATTGTGCGAAAAGCGTGGCATGTTGGGGCGATTTCTCGGTCTGGCCGCGGTGATCGCGGCGGCGTCGATCGGCATGGCGGGGATCGCCAGCCGCTCGGCCCCCGATCGCGCGCAGGCCTCTTCGGATTCGGGTGACGACAACGGCAATTGGACGACCGAGCACCGCGCCCAGGGCGGCTGGTCGCCGGCGCCGGCGGCGGCCGGAGCGTCAGGCGAGGTCCGGCTCGACCGCGCGGGCGATTCGCATTTCTATGCCGACGCCGACGTCGACGGCGCGAACATCCGGATGATGGTCGACAGCGGCGCCTCGATCGTCGCGCTCACCCGGCGCGATGCCGAGGCGATCGGCATCGACGTCGACCGCCTTCCCGTCGCGGGCAGCGCGCGCACCGCGGGCGGCGACGTGCCGGTGCGCCCGGTGATGCTGCGCAGCGTCGAGGTCGACGGTATCGAAGTGCGCGGCGTCGCGGCGGCGGTGGTCGACACCGACATGGGCGTCTCGCTGCTCGGCCAGAGCTATTTGTCGAAACTCGACGCGGTGACGATCGAAGGCGACACGATGACGCTGCGGTAGGAGCCGCAGGTAACGCATTGACTCGCGCATCGGCATCGACCGATAAGGTGCGGGACGGGCCGACGCGGACGCCCGTTCAGACGGGTTCGTCCAAGTTCCGCTCCACCCGCCGCGTTCGCGGCGTTCGGAGCGTTATATGACGACCAACATCCCCGCCCCTGTCCACCCGTCGCGGCTGAGCCTGACCGCGCTGTTCCTGAAATTCCTGCGCTTCGGCTTCCTGGCTTTCGGCGGCCCGGTCGCCCAGATCGCGATGATCCGCCAGGCGCTGGTCGAGGACGAACGCTGGATCGACCCGGCCCGCTTCAACCGGCTGCTCGCCGTGCTGCAGATATTGCCGGGACCCGAGGCGCACGAACTGTGCGTGCATCTGGGCATGGTCGCGCGCGGCCGGGTGGGAGGATTGCTCGCGGGGCTGGGCTTCATGCTGCCGGGGATGGCGCTGATGCTGCTCGCGGGTTGGCTCTATGTGACATGGATCGCCGGCGATGCCGGCCTGTCGAGCCTGTTGCTGGGGGTGCAGATCGTCGTGCTGGCGATCATCCTGCGCGCGGTGGTCCGGATCGGCGAGCATATCGTCGAGGACTGGCTGTCGGGAGCGATAGCGGTGGCGAGCCTGATCGCGACGCTGGCCGGGGTTCCCTTCTGGATTCCGCTCGTCGCGGCGGGGCTGGCTTATGGCGCGTCCGACCGGCCGCTTGTCGCGGTCGCCGTTCTGGTCGTGGCTATCGCCGCCGCCGCGGCAGTGCATGGCTTGGCGCCGTCGGGTGCCACGGCATCGGCTGTCGCCGAACCCGTGACGCTCGCGGCGCTGTTCGTGGCGGGGCTGAAGGGCGGGATGCTGACCTTCGGCGGCGCCTATACCGCTATTCCCTATGTTCGTGCGGACACCGTCGGGCGCGGCTGGATCGGCGACGCGACCTTCCTCGACGGCATCGCGCTCGCGGGCGTGCTGCCGGCGCCGCTGGTCATTTTCGCGACCTTCGTCGGCTATGTCGCGGGCGGGCCCGGCGGGGCGCTGGCGATCACCGCCGGCATGTTCCTGCCCGCCTTCGCCTTTTCGCTGACCCTGTTCGAACGGCTGGAAGCGGTGGTCGAGAGCCCCGCGCTCCATCGTCTGCTGGCGGGGGTCGCCGCCGCGGTCGTCGGCATCATCGCCGCGACCTTCGTCCAGCTCGGCGAGGCGACGGGCGCGCGCATATCGAACGGGGTGGCGGCCGGCCTGCTGTTCGGCGTCGCGCTGGCCGCCGCCTGGCGCCTCAAGGGCATGTGGGTTACGCCCGCGCTCGTGGCAGGCGGGGCCATCGCCGGCTGGCTGGTCATGCCGTAGTGCTAGGTCACATACCCATTACCGGCGCGCTCGAGGTTTGAAGCGATTTTGTTCAGTGCGAGAAGGCAAGGCGAAGGAATATGTCGATATTTCAAGACTTGCCGACGAAGCAATGGACAAAATCGGTCAAATCCCCCCTTCCGCTTAATTGGGGGGACG
>Ga0182745_1002592_pt1 | contig 16084 bp, 15 predicted proteins | sample eDN3rd30CKraftBY_FD_128523 | JGI IMG/M metagenome (GOLD analysis project Ga0182745, IMG submission 128523) | Enriched backyard soil microbial communities from Emeryville, California, USA - eDNA 3rd pass 30_C Kraft BY (version 2) (version 2) | ecosystem: Environmental > Terrestrial > Soil >...
CAACCAGTTTCCGGTTCCCTGCAACACGACTTTCGATTTGGCGTTCTGCACCCATTCCGGCTGGCGGTTGTCGGGAACCAGCCAGGCGAAGAACAGGAACGCGATGACGACGATCACCAGCCCGCGCCCCAAGCCGAACAGGAAACCGAGCGTGCGGTCGAGCGCGCCGACCCGACTATCGAGAATCATGTCGGAAATGCGCACCGTCAGGATGGTCACCAGCAACAGCGTGCCGAGGAACACGCCGACGACGGCGATGCCTTTGGCGGCAATATCGTTCTGGATGTATTGCTGGACCAGCGGCGTGACCCGGGTGAACGAATAGAGCGTGACCAGCGCGGCGATGCCCCAGGCGGCGATCGACAGGACTTCGCGCATGAAGCCGCGGATCATCGCGAGCAGGCCGGAGACCAGCATCACGATCAGCAGGATGACGTCGAGAAGCGTGAACGGCATGGGCTACTCAGCTCAGCGGAACCGGGACGGACGGCGGGAGCGAATCCAAAGCTGCGGGGCGACTGCGGGAGTTCCTAGCGGCCATCGGACAAGCCTTTGATTTTGCCCTTGAACTTGCCAGCCTTCTATTGGCGGGCCGCTGGTTTGGCAATGCCGGCGCGACCGGCGGTGTGCTTGTGTATAGCCGGGCGGGTGCGGCGCGTCACCCCGTCCGGGGGACATCTCCCGGGACGGAAAACGGGGCGGTAAAAAATGCGGCCGGCAGCCTTGCAGGTTTCACGCCCGTCGGGCGGGCTTGGGGCTGCTGGCGGCGATGTCCGCAACCAGGGTGGTGAGATTGCCGGTTTCCGAGAGGCGCAGACCTGCGTCCCCACCGTCGCGGCCCGCTTCCGGCACCACGGCGCGCTTGAAGCCGAGCTTGGCGGCCTCCTTGAGGCGCGCGCCGCTCTGCGCCACCGGGCGGACCGCGCCCGACAGCGAAACTTCCCCGAAATAGACAGCGTCGGCCGGCAACGGCGCGCCGGCCAGCGATGAAACGAGGGCAGCGGCGGCGGCGAGGTCGGCCGCCGGCTCGTTGATCCGCAATCCGCCGGCGACATTGAGGTAGACGTCGTGGCCGCCGAGCTTGATGCCGCAATGCGCCTCCAGCACCGCCAGCACCATGGCCAGCCGGCTGTTCTCCCAGCCGACCACGGCCCGGCGCGGCGTGCCGAGCGAGGTGGGTGCGACCAGCGCTTGGATTTCCACCAGCACCGGGCGTGTCCCCTCGATGCCGGCAAACACCGCCGTGCCGGGGGAGCCGAGGTCGCGTTCCGACAGGAACAGCTCCGAGGGATTGGAGACCTCGCGCAGGCCGGCGCCGGTCATCTCGAACACGCCGATTTCGTCGGTCGGGCCGAAGCGGTTTTTCACCGCCCGCAGGATACGGAACTGGTGCGAACCTTCTCCCTCGAACGACATCACCGCATCGACCATATGCTCGACGACGCGGGGGCCGGCGATCTGGCCGTCCTTGGTGACATGGCCGACCAGCATCAGCGCCGCGCCGGAGCGCTTGGCATAGCGGATCAGCGTCTGTGCCGAGCCGCGCACCTGCGTCACCGTGCCGGGCGCGCTGTCGACGGCGCTGCTCCACATCGTCTGGATCGAATCGATGACGATCAGCCGCGGCGTCTTGCCTTCCGAGACGGTGGCGATGATGTCCTCCACCGCGGTCTCGGAGGCGAGCTCGACCGGCGCCTTCGCCAGTCCCAGCCGCTCGGCGCGCAGCCGCACCTGGGCAACCGCTTCCTCGCCGGAAATATAGACGGTGCGGTGGCCGCCTTTCGCCAGTGCGGCAGCCGCCTGGATCAGCAGCGTCGATTTGCCGATACCGGGATCGCCCGCCATCAGCAGCACCGACCCGCGCACGAATCCGCCGCCGGTGACGCGGTCGAGTTCGGCGATGCCGGAGGGCAGGCGCGGCGCGTCCTGCGTCTCGCCGGCCAGGGGGACAAGGTTGAAGGTCCGTCCCTTGCGCGGCGCCCGCGCGCCACCGGCCAGCGGCGCCGTGGCGCCTTCCTCGACCAGCGTATTCCACTCGCCGCAGGATTCGCACTTGCCCTGCCAGCGCCCATAGGCGGCGCCGCAATTCTGGCAGACGAAGTTCGCGCTGGCTTTGGCCATGATTCCACAATGGAGGAGAACGCCGGTGAATCGCAATGCCGGCGCGACCGATATACGCATCGCGACGTGGTGGACAAGCCGGACAACGATGCGATAGTGCGGCGCGGCTCAATCGCGGGCCGCCAATCGCCGGCCGCGAATGCGGCCATCAAGTCGTGGAGCGACAGACGATGAGTTTGAAACGTGAGCACATCCAGCCGGAAAAGCTGTTCGTGCGCAAGGATGGCCAGAAGGTTCTCTATTCGCAGGTGATCGTGGTGCATGCCGCCGATCACAAGCAGATTTACGTTGCCGGCCAGACGCCGCGCGACCGCGAAGGCAACAGCGTCGGCGTCGGCGATATGCGCGCGCAGATCGTGCAGGTTGGCGAGAATATCAAGGATGCGCTGGAAGCGGCGGGCGCGACGCTCGCCGACGTGGTGAAGACCACGACCTATGTCACCGACATGGACGAGTACTTCAAGCACCAGGACGTGCGCATGCAGTATTTCGCGGAAGCGCTGCCGACCAGCACCACGATCGGCGTGAACCGTCTGTCGCGGCCGGAATTCCTGGTCGAGATCGAAGTCTACGCGATCGTCTGACGCACGCCTGAGACGGAAAAAAGGACGGCACGCTGTCGGCGTGCCGTCCTCGTTTTTTATTGACGCTTGACGCTCGAGAACGGGTAGACGAACGGTCCCGACTTGAATTCCGACGGATACAGGATGACCTGCTTGCCGGCCTGCCGGAACTGGTTCACGTCATTGGGCGCGACGTTCTGATATTGAACGAAAAGCGCCCGCGACTTCGCCCATTCGCCGTTCGGCGCGAACTTGATATCGCCGACGATGGTCTTGAACGTCGTCTTGCGGATGTAGTCGCCGATCTTGTTCTGATCGAGCCCGCCGGTCTTGGTCACCGCCTCGTGCAGGATCTGCATCTCGGCATAGGCGAAGGGCGGCAGGAAGTAGCCGAGCGCATCGACGCCGGCCGGCGCCGCACGATCCTGATAGCGCTTGAGGAAGTCCTCGACGCCGGGGAACTTCATCGTCGGTTCCGGCGCGTAGACGTCATAGGTCACGACGCCGTTGAGCAGCGGGCCGAGCTGCGTCTTGATCGGCGCATAGGCGAGACCGATCATGCCGCCGCCGAACATTTTGACGTCGAGGTTGAGCTCGTTGACGGCGCGCAGCATCGCGACGGAATCCGCCGGATAGGACGCGACGTAGACGACGTCGGGCTTGGCTGCCTGCACCGAGCGGACGATCGGCGCCAGGTCGACGGTGCTCGGCGGATAGCTGCGGTCGTAGACGATCTCGAAGCCGAGCTCTTTGGCGATGGTGCGGGCGGCGCGGATCGTGTTCTGCGCATATTCCGCGTCGGCGCCGACGAGAGCGAGCGTCTTCGGCTTCGGATTCATCGTCATCGCGGTTTCCAGATAACCGCGCGCATTGGCGCCCGCCGAGTCGGTGCCGTTCGGCAGCATCTGGAAATATTTGTCGTAGTTGAACTTCTCGTTCACCGCGGTGCCGAACAGGGCAAGGAACACCATGTTCTTCTGCATCACGATCGGCATTGCCGGCGCGATCTGGTTGGTCGCGTAGCCGGAGACGACGAGATCGACCTTATCGACCGAGAGAAGCTTGGTGTAGATCGCCGGGACGTTGGCCGGGTTGGACTGGTCGTCATAGTGGACGAACTGGATCTGGCGGCCGAGCAACCCGCCCTTGGCATTGATCTCCTCGCGCCAGATTTCGTAGGCGAGCAGGGCAGCCTTGCCGCCGCTGGCGAGACCGCCGGTCAGCGACATGCTGAAACCGATCTTGATCGGGTCGGCAGCCTGCGCCGAGCTGAGCATCGCCGCGAGCAACATGGTCGCGCCGTAAAGAACGCTCTTGAACAATCGCATTGGGATATTTCCCCCCTCGTATTGTTGTGACGAGGCAGGTTAGCCCAAGATGACGGTACGACGATAGGATTGTTTTCGAGGTGGAGAGCGCGCGTGCCGCAATGTCAGGTTGCGCGATCCGTCCTGCGATAGATCCGATGATAGCGGTGGCTGAGTTGGGTCAGCACCTCGTAGCCGATGGTTTTACCGGCGGCGGCGACGTCGTCGACGCCGATTCCGTCGCCGATCAGCGTCACGACATCGCCGCGGCGCGCCTGCGTCTCGGGGATATCGGTGACGTCGATGGCGATCAGGTCCATCGATATGCGTCCGGCGAAACGGCAGCGCTGCGCGCCGACGATCGCCTGCCCACCGGGCGTGCGGTCATCCGCACCGCTCGAGCGCAGAACGCCGTCGGCATAGCCGATCGGCACCACGGCGATGCGGCAGGTTTTTTTGGCGGTCCAGCCGGCGCCATAGCCGACGGTTTCGCCGCGCTCGACGCTGCGCACGAGCAGGATGCGGGTGCGCAGCGTGACGACCGGCTGCATCGGATTGTCCTGGCCCGGCGTCGGGTTGACGCCGTAGAGAGCGGCGCCGGGCCGAACCAGGTCGCAATGCGCCGGCGCGCCGAGAAAGATGCCGGAAGAATTCGCCAGCGAGGCCGGGATGCCGCGATAGAGCAGGCGGATGTCGCGGAACAGCCTGATCTGCTTGTCGTTGAGCGGATGCTCCGGCGTGTCGGCGCAGGCGAGATGGCTCATCAGCAGAGCGATGCCGTGGCGTTCCGAGCGGATGCGCGCCGCCGCGGCTGCCGCTTCGTCCGGCGTAATGCCGAGCCGGTTCATGCCGGTGTCGACATGCAGCGCGAAGCTGCCGCGCCAGCCGCTCTGTGCGACGAAGGCGTCCCATTCCGCCAGTTCGATCAGACTGCCGATGCAGGGGCGGACATTGAGGTCGGCAAAAGCAGGGCCTGTGCCGGGTGGCAGGCCGCCAAGAACATAGATCGTCGCGTCGTTGACGATGGCGCGCAGGCGCCGTGCCTCGTCGAGATCGGCGACGAAGAACGTCCGGCATCCGGCCTGCGCCAAGGCCGTGCCGATCTGCGCGAGACCGCAACCATAGGCGTCGGCCTTGACCACCGCCGCGCATTCCGCCGGCATTGCGCGGCGTCCGAGCGCGCGCCAGTTGGCGACGATGGCGTCGAGGTCGATGGTGAGGATGCCGCCGGCTTCGGCCTCCGGCGGTCCGGATACCATCCTGATATCCGGCTGCGGGTTGTCCGATTGCACTGCAGGGGCGGGCGCGGTCGCTGGCATGACTCGTCTTAACCCGGAGGGTGCTGTTCGTCCAATGAGCCGGGAGCGAATCCGGACGGCGGCGCTATCCCATAGATTTTACTCGAGCGATTCCGGCAGACGGTGGCCCTGCGCAAGATTGCCGAAACGGGTGATCGAGGCGTCGAACTGCAATTCCACCGTGCCGGTGGGACCATGGCGCTGCTTGCCGATGATCACCTCGGCCTTGCCGTGCACCTTGTCGCTCTCGGCAAGCCAGGCCGCGAACTTTTCGCGGTCGGATTCCAGCGGCTTGCGCATCATGTGGTAATATTCCTCGCGGTAGACGAACAGCACCACGTCGGCGTCCTGCTCGATCGAGCCGGATTCGCGCAGGTCCGAGAGTTGCGGGCGCTTGTCGTCGCGGTTTTCCACTTGACGCGAGAGCTGCGACAACGCGATCACCGGAACCGCCAGTTCCTTGGCGAGCGCCTTGAGCTTGGTGGTGATCTCGGTGATTTCCTGCACGCGGTTCTCGTTGCTGCGCCGCGTCGAGCCCTGCAGAAGCTGGATATAGTCGATCACCAGCAGATCGAGACCGCGCTGGCGCTTGAGCCGGCGGGCGCGCGCCGCGAGCTGCGCGATCGACAGGCCGCCGGTCTCGTCGACATACAGCGGCAGCCCCTGCAACTCGATCGAATGGTCCTTGAGCTTCTCGAAATCCGCTTCGCTGATGCCGCCGCGCCGGATCTGGCTCGACGGGATGCCGGTCTGTTCGGCGATGATACGCGTGGCGAGCTGTTCCGCCGACATTTCCAGCGAGAAGAAACCGACGGCTCCGCCATTGACGGTGACGGTGTGGCCGTCCGCCTGCACGTCGCCGCGCCAGGCCTTGGCGATGTTGTAGGCGATATTGGTGGCGAGCGAGGTCTTGCCCATGCCGGGACGGCCGGCGAGGACGATCAGGTCGGAGGACTGCAGTCCGCCCATCATCCGGTCGAGGTCGTCGAGGCCGGTGGCGAGGCCGGAGAGCTTGCCGTCGCGCTGATAGGCCTTCGCCGCCATGTCGACGGCGGTGGTCAGCGCCTGTGCGAAGCGCTGGAAGCCGCCGTCATAACGGCCGGTTTCAGCCAGTTCGTAGAGCTGGCGCTCGGCTTCCTCGATCTGCTGGCGCGGCTCGACGTCGACGGCCGCATCGTAGGCACCGTTGACCATCTCCTCGCCGAGCAGGATCAGCGCCCGGCGCACTGCCAGGTCGTAAATGGTGCGGCCGTAGTCCTGCGCGTTGATGATCGTCGTCGCCTCGGCGGCGAGCCGCGCCAGATACTGGCTGACGGTGATGCCGCCGATATCGACATTGCCGTCGAGGAACGTCTTCAGCGTTACCGGCGTCGCGACCTTGCCGGCGCGGATCAGCCCGCTCATCAGCTCGTAGGTCTTCTGGTGCAGCGGCTCGAAGAAATGCCGCGGCTCGAGAAAATCCGAAACCCGATAGAATGCCTCGTTGTTGACGAGGATCGCGCCCAAAAGCTGTTGCTCCGCCTCGATGTTGTGCGGGGCGGTGCGGTAAGTGGGGGAAGCCGGTTCCACCTGCTTGCGAACTGCCGAATCGAATGGGGGCATGCGCTACGACACAATGAGATTGGGAAAACAGTATGTCGCTTTAACACCGACCGGCGGTGTTGGAGCGAAAGAATATTTTTTTTCTGGAAACGCTTTGGATAGCGGTATCGGCGGCCCGTCGGTCTTGACGAACGGGCGCAGCGGTGAACGCGCTATTCTCCCGCGAGCCGGATCGGCGGCCGCCGCTCGCTTTCCAGCCGTCGCAGCCGCGCCTCTTCCTGGGCGATGTAATCGCGCGTGATCGGCACGACATCCTGCCGCTTGGTGATCTGGATCTGCATCACCATCATCGCCTGTTCGCGGAACGCCATTTCCGACGAGGCGAGGTAGAACTCCCACATCCGCACGAAGCGCTCGTCGTAGATGCGTTCGATTTGCTCGCGATGGGCCAGGAACCGCTGCCGCCATGCTTTCAGCGTCTCGGCATAATGCAGCCGCAGGATCTCGACATCGGTGACCAGCAGGCCGGCGCGCTCGATCGCCGGGATCGCCTCGGACAGCGCCGGGATATAGCCGCCGGGGAAGATGTATTTGGCGATCCAGGGATTGGTGTAGCCGGGTCCTTCCGAACGCCCGATCGAATGCAGCAGCATGGCGCCGTCGTCCTTGAGCAGCTCGGCGCATTTGCTGAAATATTGATCGTAGAAGCGCGCGCCGACATGCTCGAACATGCCCACCGAGACGATACGATCGAAGCTCGGAGGCACGTCGCGATAGTCCTGCAGCCGGAACTGGGCGCGGTTGGCGAGGCCGGATTCGACGGCGCGCTCATTGGCGATCCGGTACTGTTCGTCGGACAGCGTGACGCCGATGACCGAGACGTCGGCGACGCCAGCGAGATAAAGGCCCATGCCGCCCCAGCCGCAGCCGATATCGAGCACCCGCTGGCCCGGCGCCAGCCGCAGCTTCGCCGCGATATGCCGCTTCTTCGCCAGTTGCGCATCGTCGAGCGACAGGTCGGGCCGCTCGAAATAGGCGCAGCTATATTGGCGGTCGGCGTCGAGGAACAGCGAGTAGAGCCGGCCGTCGAGATCGTAGTGGTGTGCGACATTGTTGCGCGAGCGGCGCCGGCGGTTGAACTGCTGCACCGGGCGCAGCAGCATGCGCAGGGCCCAGAGCGGCCGCACCCAGGTCGGGATGACGAGATTGTTCTGCCGCATGGCGATGGCGAGAACATCGGCGACCGAACCCTGTTCGATCACCACGTCGCCGTCCATATAGGCTTCGCCGAATTTCAGTTCGGGATCGAGCACGCAGGCCCATTCCGCCGCCCGGGATCGGAAACGCACGGAAAGCGGTTCGCCTGTGCCGTCGCCGCAGGTGAAAGAGTGGCCGCTTGCGGTCGTGACGCGCACGTCGCCGACGCGGAAATAGAAGTTCAACAGACGTTGCAGCAACCGGTCCATTGGCCGTCATCCATCAGCCCGTGCCGGTCGAGCCGGCTGATTTTACCCCCCGCCGAACGCAGCCAGACGTTCGCGCTCCATTATCTAACCAGCTAAAACCGCAACCAGCAATGCTGCCGGTTTGCCTCACGCATGCAATTTTCGGGGGCTTGTTCGCTTGCGCCGCCTGCGCTGCGGCGCGGAATCCGTTATGTCATGTGCCCACGCTGGGGAGCGGTCGATTGGGCAGAGAATTCAGATGCTGGGTTTTGGACGATTGCGGTGGGGCGCCGGTCTAGTAGAGGCCGGTCTTGCACGATCCTGTTTTGCACGTTCCTGTTTTGCGAGAGCCTGGTGTGCAGGCGCTGCGATGGCGCTGGTGATGATGGCGCCGGCGCAGGCGCAGATATCGATCAATGAAGGCAGGACGCCGTCGCAAATCTATGCGGTGCAGTGCGGACCTTGCCACGAACGGCCGCAGGAATTGACGAAGGCACCGCCGGCGCGTCTGGTGGCATTCCTGGGCGAGCACTACACCGAAAGTCGGGAGACGGCGGTGCTGCTGGCCGACTATCTGCTCAGACGCGCCAGCAATGCGCCGGAGCCGCGTGTCGCCACGCCGCGCCGTTCCCGCGAGAGGCCGGCCGCGGATGAAGCGGGACAGGCGGAGTCGCGGGCCACGGCCGGCTCTCCCGATCAGCGTGGCGGCGACAGAGCCGGACGGAAGCGGCAGAAGCCGCAGGAGGCCAAGCCGACCGACAGCGGCGGCGCGCGTGGAGCGGCCCCAGTCGAACCGGTTGCCGCGCCGGCGGCGTTCGACGCCAAGCCTTTCGACGCCAAGCCTGTCGACGCCAAGCCTGTCGAAACCGAATCCGTCGATGCGCCGGCCGTCGGCAAGCCCGCGGATGCATCCCTGAACAAGGAATCGCCGGAGGAGCAGTCGTCCGGAAGCCGGGGCACCGGTACGGAGAACAAGGCCGTATCTTCCGAAGAAAAGCCGGAGGCGGCGCTGCCGCAAATCCCGGCTGCGAAGTCGGATGCCGCAGATACGAAACCGGAGGCTCCATCGGCTGCGGAAACAGAGGCCAGGCCGGATGGCAAGGCGGGCAGCAAGCCGGATACCAAGGCTGATACCGGATCGGAAACCAGACCGTCGGAGTGACGGCCGGGCAGGGACTGCCGGTTGCGGCAGTCCCTGTCGCTTGAAGGCGCGGATTACTTCTCGGTCTCGGCCGCCTCGGATTCGGTCTCGGCCGCTTCGGTGTCCTCGTCCTCGAACAGTGCCTGGGCGGCTGCGGCGGCCGCCGCCTTCTGCGCTTCTTCGTCATCCTCGTCGTCGTGACGGCGCACGGTGACGTTCTCGCCCTTCATCAGGCGCTCCGCTTCCTCTTCGTTGCGGGCGACATTGACCAGCACGATCACCTCGACCTCGGGGTGGAGGGCGATCGGCACCTCATACTGCCCGATCAGCTTGATCGGAGCGTGGAGCGCCACCTGCGAACGGTTGACCGGGGTGCCGTTGGCAGACAGCATCTCGGCGATGTCGCGCGGCGACACCGAACCGTAGAGCTGACCGGTTTCCGACGCCTGCCGCAGCACCACCAGCGACTTGCCCTCGAAATTGCCGGCAAGCTTGCTGGCGTCGGTCTTCTGCGCCTCGTTCTTGGCCTGCAGCTCGACCTTCATGGCGTCGAACTTGGTGCGGTTATCCTTGGTGGCACGCAGCGCCTTGTTGCGCGGCAGCAGGAAATTGCGGGCATAGCCGTCCTTGACGCGCACGACGTCGCCCATCTGGCCGAGCTTGCCGACACGTTCCAACAAAATCACTTCCATCTGTTTTCTCCTTTTTGGGTACCGTTGAAGTTGAATAGATGCATCAGAAGGGTGCCGGCGGACCGCGCCTTTGCGCGATGCGGGCGCGCAGGCCGAACAGCGTTTCGGCGACCCCGAACAGCGACATGAAGACGATCGGCCAGCCGAACAGCAGCGTCGCCGCATAGAGGCCGGACAGAACGAACGGCCGGCTCGACGTGCCACGGGTGACGGCGTGCAGCACGGCGAAGCCGAGAATGCCGAACGCGGTCATCAGGCTCGCGGCCAGTACGGTCGCGGCGATGCCGACGAGGCCGCCGACCAGCGAGACGACCAGCGCCGCCGGCAGCAGTGCGGCCGCGCCGAGCGGAAACTGCATTGCCGCAATATCCGGCCACGGCCGGCGCAGCCGGCCGGAGAAGGCGACGGCGCGTGCCGCCAGCCAGAGATTGATGAGGTTGGTGATCGTCGCCAGCACCGCCGCGGTCGGCGGAATGATGAGAACCAGGAAATCGACCAGGCGCGAGGCATCGCCGCCGGCCGTCTCGCTGCCGCCCGGTGCCGGCACGCCGGATTCGGCGCGAATCAGCCGCTCGAAACCGGCACGCAGCGCGGCGTTGAAGCTGGCCTCGTCGGTGCCGAACACCGGAATGGCGACGATCACCACCAGCGCGCCCAGCAGCGCCGACCACACCACCAGCCGGCCGACGGGATACCATTCATAGCTGCCGTCATTTCCCGGACGCGCCAGCAGCGCCAGATAGCCGAGCCACCAGGCGGGCAGCCCGACGCCGGCGAGAAATGCGAAGAACAGCGGCCAGCCGAAGGTCGCGGCCAGCGCCAGCGATGCCGCGGCTGCAGCGACAAGTCCGGCTACATGGCTCCAGCCGAGCACCGCGATCAGGATCGGCAGCGGCGCCAGATAGAACAGCAGAATGGAGAGAATGGCGCCCGAGCGGACGGATGCGAACAACAGCGCCGCGGCGGCGCCGGCTCCCAGTCCGATGGCAACGATCTGCAGCATCACGAGCTGTCCCGCTCTTTGAGCGGTTAGAGGTGGATCGACGTCCACCCCAACCATCGGCGTCCGGACCATCCGGACGCCGCGTTATCGGTCAACCGGCGATCAGCCGATGACGTAGGGCAGCAGGCCCAGGAAGCGCGCGCGCTTGATGGCCTGCGCCAGTTCACGCTGCTTCTTTGCCGACACCGCGGTGATGCGGCTCGGCACGATCTTGCCGCGCTCGGAAATGTAGCGCTGCAACAGCCTCACGTCCTTGTAGTCGATCTTCGGCGCATTGGCGCCCGAGAACGGGCAGGTCTTGCGGCGGCGAAAGAACGGCCGGCGGCCACCGGCGGCTTGAGCTCCCATTGCCATGGCTTAGTCCTCCGACGCAGTGTTGTCGCCGCCGCGCGGCTCGCGTTCTTCCCGGTCACGGCGCGGGCCGCGGTCTCCGCGGTCGAATCGTCCGCCGCCGCCGCCAAAGCGATCGCCGCCGAAGCGCTCGTCGCGCTCGCGGTCGGCCTTGCGCATCATCGCCGAGGGACCTTCCTCGAGCTCTTCGACGCGGATGGTGAGGTAGCGCAGAATGTCTTCGCTCAGGCGCTGCTGACGCTCGACCTCGACCAGCGCCGCGGAGGGCGCGTCGATATTGAGCAGCGTCATGTGCGCCTTGCGGTTCTTCTGCATGCGGTAGGCGAGCGACTTGACGCCCCAGTATTCGGTCTTGGCGACCTTTCCGCCCATCTGCTCGATGACGTCGGAATACTGCTTGGTCAGGTCTTCGACCTGTTGCGCGCTCAAATCCTGGCGCGCCAGAAAGACGTGTTCGTAAAGCGGCATGTGTGTCCTTTCCTGACAACGGTCCGTTCGTTGCCCCGGCGCAAAGCCCTTCGAGCCTTTCGGGAAAGGCTCGAACGCTCAGAAGGCGGGAACACGGGACGCCGAGCCAGCGGGCTCTGCCGCAACCGCTTGAAAAACAATAGATTTTTCAAAAGATCAGGGCCGTCCGTTCAGCTCCCGGCCGGAACTGACGAAACGCAGCGGCTTATGCCCGGATTTCCGCAGGAATTCAAGGCATCCGCAGCAACGGGCTCGCTGCTCCTGACGAAACTCTCGGCGCGCGCCGGCTGCGCCGCGCCATCGAGCGTTTTTGTCAGCATCTGCAGCCGGTCGGCAAGCCTGACCGCCAGATCGATGCCGTCGCGAAGTTGTTGCGCCGTCGTTGCCGGGCTCACGGGCGAATCCATCGCCGGTTTGTAGGCCCGCAGGAGCGCGATTCTGCCGAGCAGCAGGTCGAGCGACCTGACCATCAGCGCGCGACGCGCGGCCAAGTCGCTGCGCGCGCGGACGAATTCCTCCTCGGCAATCGGTGCGCCCATTATCCGGTGCTCGTTCAGGGGCTCGCGGAGGGCGGGCCAGACAATCGATCGAAACGGCTCCCGGAGAGCCTAGGTTGAGAGGGTTGTTTCCAGGTTACCGGCCGCGGGTGCTTGACAGGCGGTTGCAGCCAGTGTCTCTCGCGCCCGGTTGCGGGCGGAATGCCCGGGGCTCACGATATACAGGGGCGGCAAGTTAGCGATGGCGGTTGCGTTCGTATTTCCCGGCCAGGGCAGCCAGGCGGTCGGCATGGGCAAGGCTCTGGCCGATCAGTTTGCGCCGGCCCGCCATGTCTTCGAGGAAGTCGACGCGGCCCTCGGCGAGAAGCTTTCGGCGATCATCTGGGACGGTCCCGCCGACGTGCTGACCCTGACGGAGAACACCCAGCCGGCGCTGATGGCGGTGTCGCTCGCCGCGTTGCGCGTGCTGGAGGCGGAAGCCGGCCTCGATCTCAAACGCGATGTGAAATTCGTCGCCGGTCATTCGCTCGGCGAATATTCGGCGCTGGCTGCGGCCGGCGCACTGACCGTCGCCGACACGGCGCGGCTGGTGCGCGCCCGCGGACAGGCGATGCAGAAGGCGGTGCCGGTCGGCGTCGGTGCGATGGCAGCGCTGATCGGCCTCGAATTCGAGCAGGCCGCCGCTGCTGCGGCGGAAGCGGCGCAGGGCGAGGTCTGTCAGGCGGCCAACGACAATGGCGGCGGTCAGGTCGTCATCTCCGGCACGAAGGCGGCGGTCGAGCGCGCCTGCGAGATCGCCAAGGCCAAGGGCGCCAAGCGTGCGATGCTGTTGCAGGTGTCCGCACCCTTCCATTGCGCGCTGATGCAGCCGGCCGCCGACGTGATGGCGGAGGAACTGGCAAAGGTCGCCGTGAAGGCCCCGGTGGTGCCGGTGGTTGCCAATGTGCTGGCGCAGCCGGTCAGCGATCCGGCCGAGATTGTCAAAAGACTTGTGGAGCAAGTGACCGGCACGGTTCGCTGGCGCGAGTCCGTCGCCTATATGGCCGCGCAAGGCGTCACCTCGTTCTACGAGATCGGCGCCGGCAAGGTTTTGAGCGGCCTCGTCAAGCGGATTGCCGACGGGGCAACCGGCACGCCGGTCGGGACGCCCGACGACGTCGCAGCGTTCAAAGCATCGCGCGGCTGAACGGAAGGGGTCGTGATGTTCGATCTGAGCGGCAAGACCGCGCTTGTGACCGGCGCCACTGGCGGCATCGGCGGCGCCATCGCGCGCGCCTTGCACGGGCAGGGCGCGACCGTGGCGGTTTCCGGCACACGACGCGAGGCGCTCGATGCACTGGCGGCGACGTTCGGCGAGCGCGTGCATGTTCTGCCTTGCGATCTGTCGGACGCCGCGGCGGTCGAGGCGCTGGTACCGGCCGCGGAAGCGGCCATGGGCAAGCTCGATATTCTGGTGGCGAATGCCGGCATCACCCGCGACAATCTGTTCGTCCAGTTGAAGGACGAGGACTGGGATCAGGTGCTGGCGGTCAATCTGACGGCGACGTTCCGTCTGGCGCGCGCCGCGGTGAAAACCATGATGCGCCGCAAATACGGCCGGCTGATCGGCATCACCTCGGTCGTCGGCGTCACCGGCAATCCGGGGCAGGGCAACTACACCGCAGCAAAGGCCGGCATGATCGGCATGATGAAGTCGGTCGCTGCCGAATATGCCAAGCGCAACGTCACCGCCAACTGCATCGCGCCCGGCTTCATCGCCACGCCGATGACCGACAAATTGAATGAAAAGCAGCGCGAAGCCATTCTCGGCCGCGTGCCGGCCGGCCGGCTCGGCAGCGCCGAGGACGTCGCCGCCGCAGCGGTTTTTCTGGCGTCCGACGAGGCCGCCTACGTCACCGGACAGACGCTGCACGTCAATGGCGGAATGGCCATGATCTGAGATGTTCTGCCTGTCTTTTCAGGCAGTTCGAGGCCAGCTTTGGACGGTTGAGCGCCCTTGCTGGTCAATGAATTTGAAGTATGTTAACCGGACCCCGGCTCGCTTTACCGTCGAGCCCAATCCGAAACGACGAGGACGGAACGATGAGTGACATCAGCGAGCGGGTAAAGAAGATTGTCGTGGAGCATCTGGGCGTCGAGCCCGATAAAGTGGTCGAGGGGGCCAGCTTCATCGACGATCTCGGCGCCGACAGCCTCGACACCGTCGAGCTCGTGATGGCTTTCGAGGAAGAGTTCGGCTGCGAGATTCCCGACGACGCAGCGGAAACCATCCTCACCGTGGGCGACGCCACGAAGTTTCTTGAGAAGAACGCCAAGAGCTGAATTGCAGGCTGAACGCGCAACGGGCGAAGCGCGCTGCGGCAGTCCTCTCCCGAGTTCGACAAGGAGATGAGTCCGATGCCGTATGGTGCCGGGAGTCTTGACGCTTGAGCGAGACTACGCAATTGCGGCGCGTCGTCGTCACCGGGATGGGCATGGTTACGCCGCTTGGTTGCGGCGTCGAACCGACGTGGCAGCGGCTCATCAAGGGTGAAAGCGGCGCATGCCGGGTCGAGCGGTTCGAGACGGCCGACCTGCCGTGCAAAATCGCTTGTGAGATCCCGCGCGGCGACGGCAGCAACGGCACCTTCAACGCCGACCAGTGGATGGAGGCGAAGGAGCAGCGCAAGGTCGATGAATTCATCGTCTTTGCGGTGGCGGCCGCGTCGCAGGCACTGGCTGATTCCGGCTGGAAACCGACCAGCGCCGAGGACCAGGCGCGCACCGGCGTGCTGATCGGATCGGGCATTGGCGGCATCCAAGGCATTGCCGAGACCGCGATCGTCCTGCACGAGCGCGGCCCGCGCCGCGTCTCGCCGTTCTTCATTCCCGGGCGGATCATCAACCTGGCTTCGGGCTATGTCTCGATCGAACACGGTCTCAAGGGGCCGAATCATTCGGTGGTGACTGCCTGCTCGACCGGCGCGCATGCGCTTGGTGATGCCAGCCGGCTGATCGCGCTCGGCGATGCCGATGTGATGGTGGCCGGCGGCGCCGAGTCCCCGGTCAACCGGATTTCGCTCGCCGGTTTCTCGGCGCTGCGGGCGCTCTCCACCGGCTACAACGACGATCCGACGCGCGCGTCGCGGCCTTACGACAAGGACCGTGACGGCTTCGTCATGGGCGAGGGGGCGGGCGTCGTCGTGCTTGAGGCGCTCGACCATGCCAAGGCGCGCGGCGCCAAGATCTATGGCGAACTGATCGGCTATGGCCTCTCCGGCGATGCCTTTCACATCACCGCGCCGGCGCCCGACGGCGACGGCGCCTTCCGCTGCATGACCGCGGCACTCAAGCGTGCCGGAGTCACCGCGGCGGAGGTCGACTATATCAACGCGCACGGCACCTCGACGCCGATGGGCGACGAGATCGAGCTTGGCGCGGTGCAGCGGCTGGTGGGTAATGCGGCGGGGCGCGTGTCGATGTCCTCGACCAAATCCTGCGTCGGTCATCTGCTCGGCGCCGCCGGCGCGATCGAGGCGATCTTCTCGATCCTTGCGATCCGCGATGGTATCGCGCCGCCGACTATCAATCTCGACAACCCGTCGGTTGAAACGTCGATCGATCTCGTGCCGCATCAGGCGCGCAAGCGCGAGATCAACGTGGCGTTGTCGAACTCG
>Ga0182745_1002593_pt1 | contig 16078 bp, 14 predicted proteins | sample eDN3rd30CKraftBY_FD_128523 | JGI IMG/M metagenome (GOLD analysis project Ga0182745, IMG submission 128523) | Enriched backyard soil microbial communities from Emeryville, California, USA - eDNA 3rd pass 30_C Kraft BY (version 2) (version 2) | ecosystem: Environmental > Terrestrial > Soil >...
AATAATACCCACGCCTTCATGACCTGGAATAAGTGGCAACTTCGGTTTAACTGGCCAGTCTCCATGCGCCGCATGAAGGTCAGTATGACATACACCACACGCTTTAATCTTCACTAGAATTTCTCCATATTCTAATTCAGGAACAGGGACATTTTTAATTTCAAGCTTTTGATTAAATTCATTGACTACTGCGGCTTTCATTGTTTTAATCTCTTGACCTGCCTTTACTTTTACCGTGCTTCCTTGATTTGTTGCGCTCATGCTTCATTTCCTCCCTTTTCTAGCAGCGCCTTCCTATAAGTGACGCCCTTTTTTTAACTTCACTTACTATATAATGCAAGTCGCATGCCAACATAAAGCGCTTACAAAGTCAAGGTTTTCACATATTAATCAGCCGAAAAAACGGCCATTTATAACATAAATTTGGCTCATTTTAGACGGTATAAGGAATGGCATATTAATTGGCAGGATTCTCTAGCAAGTCGGTATGATTTCTCTTGTATTTGGCACGATTTCTAAGAGAGTAATCTGTTTCAAAGTACAAAAACCCTAAACCAAGAACAATTATGTCCTCGATTTAGGGTCATTTCTTACGCTTCTAACATTAATTTTTCTAATTGAAGCGGTTCGATATATTCACCGTTTTTATACGCACGCATATTTCCACCTGAGATTTCATCGATTAACACGATTTCTTTCCCTTCGCCCACTCGACCAAATTCAAATTTAATATCGTATAGTTCAATATCCTTTTTCGCTAATTCTGCTTTGACAACATTACCGATTTGTTGAGTCAAATCTTTTAACACTGCATATTCAGCTTTTGTTAAAATACCTAGCATATCTAGTGCATCTTCGCTAATTGGCGGGTCTTGACGGTCATCATCTTTCAATGTTACTTCTACGAATGCATCTAACGCTTGACCTTCTTCTGCATACAAACCGTAACGACGTAAGAAGCTGCCAACTGCACGATAACGACAGATTACTTCTAACCCTTTACCGAATACGGTAGCCGGTCTAACTGTCATGGTTGCTTCATCAATGTTTGCATCTATGTAATGGGTAGGAATTCCTTGTTCCTTCAATACTTCGAAAAAGTGCTTTGTTAAGCTAAGTCCCGCACGACCCGCTCCTTCTAAAGTTAAACCAACCGTGTTAGCACCTGGATCAAATACACCGTTCTCGCCTGTTACATCGTCTTTAAACTTTAATAAATAATTACCATCTTCAAGTTCAAAGACGTCTTTCGTTTTACCTGTATAAATATGTTTCATCGGATAATTCCTCTCTGCATGAACTAGAATAACTTTCGCCCTTTAGTATATCATTTTTTTGAAAAATCAATTAATAGCAAATAAGTATTGGACGAATTACTTTTTTCATCAGTCTTGTTTCATTCATGCTCTAATCTGTAAATTCCTTGAAACCTATCCAGTTATTAATCGTAGATATCTATAAGTGGAGGTGACAACTTGAAAATTGCATTATGGACCATATTGGGGAGTGTCGTTTGTATTGGCCTGGTGATAGGAATTGGAATATACATGTTTCAAAAGGACTTAAAAAAGACGAATCCTGAGTATATTGTCCAATTTATAAAGGAGAATGCTGAGAAAGAAAACGTTTCAGTGTCTATCAATTATAATGATGAAGATTGGATTAAAATGAAGCCTCATCCCAGCCTTGAAGTGTACTTCACTGCTCCATTCCCAAAAGAATTTTATAGAATAGAATTTGATTAGAACATTGGTAGTTCTAAATTAGGTCTTATTGAGCTGACGGGTGCTAATCTTCAATAAGGATTTAAAACAAGGACCCCAAATCGCGTCCTTGTTTTATGGTCATTTATCAACAATATTATTTAACATAGCTTTAATTAAAAAAGGCTATAAATTATCTTGATTGAAGGCTTAATAAGCAAAAAAATTGCCGCTCCTATTATCTAAGGATAATTGAGGTTATCATACAAGCATACTCGGCCGAGATATGTTTTTTGATATAATCGTTCCTAAATCTTCTAAATTCCCAAAATAAGCTTCCTCAATAATTAATTGAATATCAGCAGGCTTTGTCAGTCTAGGATTTGCCAATACATTTCCACTTCTCATTGCATCGTTCACTAATTTCGGCAATAAATCCAATGATACTCCCAAATCCTTGATATTGAGGGGAATATTCATAGCCTGATTCATTTCAATAACAGAAACTATCGCTTTCTCAGCTGCCTGGATAATAGATAGCCCGGACACATCATGTCCTAAAGCAACCGCTATATCTTTGTACCTTTCTGGACATGCCTGCAGATTAAATTTCATAACAAAGGGCAACAGTGCTGCGTTTGCAATTCCATGAGGAATATTAAAGATGCCTCCAAGAGTATGAGAAATGGCATGTACATTTCCAAGGCGTGACTGTGCAAATGCTGCCCCAGCCATCATGGAAGCTACAAGCATTTGTTCTCTGCTATCAATATCAGTTCCCACAAAATAGGACTTAGTTAAATTTTCACCAATTATTCTGATTGCCTTAATAGAAAATGCTTCACTAACTGGATTTGTAGCCTTTGATGTGTAAGATTCAATAGCATGAGTTAATGCATCCATGCCAGTTGCTGCTGTTAATCCTTGAGGCAGGTGTAAAGTAAGCGCCGGGTCCAAAATAGCTAAACTTGGAAATAAGTAGGGACTAATTACACCAAATTTAAAGGAGGTATCTTTATTAGTCACGACCGTAGCATTCGTTACTTCGCTCCCTGTCCCAGCCGTAGTCGGTATCGCAATAATTGGTACCGGAGGAATCTTAATCTTTCCTACACCTTCATAATCCAATATACTTCCGGAATTAGTCGCCATTACAGCTATTGCTTTAGCAGCGTCTATACTGCTTCCACCACCTACAGCCAGTACGACATCACTTTTATGCTGCATAATGTATTCGGTACCCTTATAAATTGTTTCAACAGAAGGATTCGGTTCTACCTCATCATAAATATCATAGTCTAGGTTTTCGGAAGAAAGAGATTTTTCAATTCCTTCTAAAAGGTTTGCTGCCCGCACTCCTTTATCCGTTACGATGAGTACTCTTGTAGCTCCCAATTCTTTAATTAATTTCCCTGTTTGTTTAGCTATCCCATTACCAGTCTCAACACGCGTTGACATAGAATAAGAATAAGAATAAGACATACATGATAACTTCCTCTCTACAAAGATTTTTTTAGATTGAAAAAATCCTTTAATTATACGTATACTTAATAAGAGATTTCCTTAGCTTACTCTTTTAATTTAGGCTGTTTTCCTATAACAACAATCTTTTAGAAAACAGCCTAATTTTATTAATACTACACTGTTTCAGAGGTTCTCATTGACTAAAACAGTGTAGTAACAAATATTAAAATGATGTTTTACGCTTCTTCCTTCTGTTCAATTAATCCGCCCACTCTCCATTATTCGGGAATTCATTAAAATCATTAGGATCATGGGTAAAATAAATTGGTATACCTGCATGTTCAATAGCACGAACCTTCATATAAGAGTCTGTAAGCAATTCTGTGTTCCAATCATAAGGCATCGGAGCCAAATTCCTGTATGCTTCTTTAAGATGAGCCACATCCGCCCCCAAACATACAGGACCTCGATTCTCTAATCGAAGAATCGCAGCTTGGTGTCCTGGTGAATGTCCTGGAGTTTTAATTAGTTTAATGCTTCCATCCTGGAATAAGTCGATATCTCCTTCGACTTGTAGAAAGTTAAATCCTCTTGTATCCTTATAATCGTTGTAGCAATATACTTGACCTGGCCATGCATCAGGCCACCACGCATAACGCAGTTCACTCTTTTGAACGACAAAGGTTGCGTTCGGGAAGTGACACATTCCACCCGCATGATCTAAGTGCAGATGAGACAAGATGACATATTTTACATCCTCCAGCTTATATCCCAGTTTTATTAATTGACGATCAATGGCTTCATCACGTGTCATAACGCATCCTAACGCATCACGCAAACCTGGCCCCCAATATTTTTCCGCTGCTTCAGGATCCGTTACATTATAATTGACACCTGTATCAAAAAGGATTAATCCTTTTTGTGGATGTTCAATAATCCAAACGCTTGTTGGTACAGTGATTTTCCCTTCTGCCCCAGTCATAAATAAGCCTTTACCAACATCCAAACGACCACTATCCACTACGGTTACTCGTAAACCTGTACTCACTTTCATTTCCCCCTATTTCAAAATACTGTTTATAAAACTTACATTATTTTGGCGTTGTGTTATTTTCTTAATATTCTGTAAATTTAATTATGACTTCTGTTTATTCATTGCTAGAAACTTTCGGTGTGCTCATTTGAACCGGATAAAATTCATGTTATTCAGCCTTGTATACTAGATTAACCTTTAGATGTTTATCTGTTTTTTTACTATTTCCAAGGATATGGGTCCATATCTTCTGAAGTAAACCGGTATGAACCCTACTATTTTTTAATTAAAAAACTATTTTCTTAATCTTTATTTCTGAGCAATTGTTACTGTATCTTCTGAAAAATGAGGCATTACTTCCGTACAGAATAACTCTAATGAACGCATTACTTTTTCCTGTGGAATCGCTCTAGTAAAGTTGAAGAACATTAAATTTTTAACGCCTGTTTCATCTATTAACTGTTGGATTTGCTGTCTTACCTGCTCCGGAGTTCCCGCGATGCAGAAACCACGTTCTAAGAGTTCATCATATTCCCCTGTTAGTTGATCCACTGTTTCACCTTCACGCAAGTTAACCATATTAAATCCATCCGGAGCAAACCAATCTTTCCAAATGAATCCGGCGCCTTTAGATTGCCAGTATTGTGCTTCTTCTTCGGTATCGTAGACAAATACATCGCGGATTAATACAATTCGTTCGCCACGCTCACGATTATATCCACTTTTATTTGCTTCCTCATGGTATACATCGAATAAGTGATTAATTACTTTTGTATTCGTGCTCATAACAACTGGTTTTGCACCACGTTGTGCACACCAGCGGATTGTAGATTCACTGAATGAAAACGGATGCCATAAGTCAACTTCCTCTTGATAAGGAAGCGGCGCAATACCGACTTCTTCTAGAATTCCGTCTTCATTTAAGCCTTCCTGGTCAGTCTTGTAGCTATAATCAACTGGAACCGGGATTTGGTACTCTCCTTCATGTTTGAAGGTGCCACCTTTCCATGCTTTTTGAATAATATTGAAGTAGTCTTCAAATACGTCTCTATTACGCTCATCCTCTTTAGCATTGTTATTTGAAATACCAACATTATTCTTTTGACCAATTGTACGCACCCAGCGATGTTGATAGCCACGAGCGAAAGCAGCAAATGCTCGACCTTTTGTCATTTGATCTAGTAGAGCAATATTTTCCGCAAGACGAATTGGATTATGTGTCGGCAATACATTTCCTAACTGACCAACTTTAATTCTTTCTGTTTGAAGACCTAGATAAAGACCCAACATAATAGGGTTAGTGGAAACCTCATAGCCTTCAACATGAAAATGATGTTCTGTAAAGCAAACCGCTTCAAAGCCCATTTTATCGATATACTGAGTTTGCTCAAGAAGATCTTGAAGCAGATGTTGATACAGTTCCCGATCTTGTCCAGCTAATCTTCCTCTTTGCCTAACTTCTTCTGCTCCTGCAATTGCTGGTAAATAAAACATAGAAAATTTCATATTATATTCCTCCTATTTTTTAATTGTGGGATTACTTTGACAATCTAATAAAATGCAAGGTTCGTGCCAAAAAATGTCCAAATAGAGAAAAACACTTAAAAACTATAAAACTAGGGGATTTTTCTCTTTTTTTGCTGGTTAGAAAATATGTTTTAAAAGATTTAGTGTTTTATTTTCTGATACAACTGTCTCACTTTTCCGAACACTATCCATTTCCTAGGTAACACGATTGAAAAATTTGGATATTACTATTATTATAAGAATAATGATATACCCAACTAAAACTATCACTATTTTTTAAACGCTTACAAAAGGGGTGTAATTTTGGATTTTTATAAGTTTAATCCTCAATCTAAAAATCAATTAGAGTTGCGAAAATCTTGGGAACTTTTCATGGAAAAGGGAATGATTGGTTCCAATATATCACCAATAGTCGCTAAATCTTGGAAATTACACAAACAAAAAAATATTAACCCCCTTCGTCCAAAAGTAGACCTTGACCTCCAAACATATGCTCAGTATATGAATAGTAACGAATACATTATTGAGTCCTCTACCAATATTATTAAAGGTCTTGGTGATTATTTGGACGATATCGCGGTTGAACTCTTTAATGCAGATGCTCTTATGCTGAAGATGTTTGGAGACCCCAAAATAATAAACCGTCTATCCGAAATCAATAATGCTCCAGGAGGATTACATAGTTTCCAAGCTGGGACAAACGCCATAACACTTGCCTTAGAACATACGAAACCTGCCTTGGTAACTGGAGCTGAGCATTTTTGCAGTATGTTCCATGATCTAAGCTGCTTCGCGATGCCGATTTTCAACAAAAATACCAACAAGGTACAAAGCGTGATTGATATTACCGGTCCAGTTGAGGTTTTCGACTCTCATATATTTGGTCTTGTCCACTCAACAAGAGAAGCTATTCAAAAAAATTTAGATAATATTTATTTAGAGCGGGATTCTTTTTTACTAGATTATTTCCAAACTCAATACGGGTCAGATGCTTCCCTTATTATTAATAGTGATAAGGTAATTATTAGATGTTCTGAAAAGGCAGCACATCTATTAGGTGCATCTGAAAAGGATTGGAATAGACCCAATGTTTCGTCCTTAGGTATTCCTAACTTAGACTCACATTTGGCATTGAATGAGAATGAAATCGAATTTTACAGTACATTAGGCAATACTCTTGATGTTCGAATCGTATTAAAGCGTCTTTCTCGTAAAAAGTTATTGCAAGGGTGGCTTATGAGGTTGATTCCAGTAGTAAATACTGGTTTTAAGCATACAGAAAAAAGAGAATTCTTGTTTAATGACCTAATTGGCAATAGCTCTCCATTCCAGGTGGCAATTAATACAGGAAAAAAAATAGCATCCAGTCAAGCAACTGTGCTTATTTTAGGTGAAACAGGTACTGGAAAGGAAATGTTTGCAAAAGCCATTCATAATAGTAGTAATCGTTGTGAAAAACCATTCGTCACAGTGAACTGTGGTGCCATTCCAAAAGAATTAATTGGCAGTGAATTATTCGGATATGAAGAGGGGGCCTTTTCAGGAGCAAAAAAAGGGGGACAAAAAGGAAAGTTTGAACTGGCAAACGGCGGAACTATATTTCTTGATGAAATTGGAGAACTACCACTCGATCAACAAGTCTATTTACTACGGGTATTGCAGGAAAGAGAATTTTATCATTTAGGCGGGAAAAAACCTATTTCGGTAGATGTTCGAGTAATCGCAGCTACTAATATAGACTTAATTGATGCTATAAAAAATAAAACATTTAGAGAAGATTTATATTTTCGCCTTAATATTTTAAATTTGCGTTTACCCTCATTACAAGAAAGAGGCCGAGAAGATATTATCCATCTGATAAACTATTTTGTAGTTTTATATAATCGTAATGAAGGGAAAAATGTATCGATAACTAAAGAAGCTCTGAATTTAATGACAAGTTATCAATGGAAAGGGAATGTAAGAGAACTAGAGAACAGTGTATACAGATTAATCGTGCTAGCGGATCACCCTATTATTTCTCCCGAAGATGTCTATCTAATCTTAGGTGAACCAATTGTAGAAGAGGTAGATAGTTTTGATAACTGGGTATCGGTGGAAGAAGTAGAAAGACAGGGAATTTTACAAGCATTTCGACATCACAACGGCAATTTAACTAAAGCAGCAAAACAACTGAATATTTCTAGAGCCACTCTATATAGAAAAATGGAAAAATACCAAATTAATACAAATAGATTCCCTCAATGAATACGTTAATATTATGGGATTTCTCCATCTTTTGATGTAAAAGGAACACCCACATCATCTTTATTCCATTAAAATTAACAACCTAGCATTGTGTAGGTTGTTAGCAAAAGTCAAGGGTAAAAACACTACGCTAGAATATGTCCCATATATGATATTCGTTTTGGCAGATCAACCTTAACTCAAATAAGTCCAATTTTAAATTCTATTAAGTTTAAAAATTTAAAAATTTAAAAAAGGCATCCGAATAAAAGCCCATTTCGGATGCCTTTTTTACAGTTTGTTTTGAAAGCGGTTTAAAAAGTAGTTACTTCTACTTGTTTAGGTGTTCCGGCAAATTCACCAACTTGAAGATTTTAACATTTTGATAATTTCTTCATTTTTACTATTTCTCTAGAGAAATCAGCTATTTGATTTAATACCATTTGATTAGTAATTTGGTTATCCTTAAAATCTTCGTTGTGAACGAATACATAATTTGGAGCTACATAGGCTCCGAAGTATCCTGCAATTGGTTTGAGCTGATTTTCAACCATTAAAAAATGTTTATAGTTACCTCCTACGGCAGCGAATCCAATCACTTTATTTTTCATGACTTGAGGTGAGATTAAATCAAAAAGGTTTTTCAATGCCCCGCTTATAGTCCCATGAAAAATTGGTGTAACAATAATATATAGATCTGCATTGGAAATAAGATTGATGACTTTCTTAGTGTCTTCGTTATAACCCTCCGATTCACGGCCATCACAAAATTGAATGTCGAAGGCTTTTAAATTCAAGATTTCCGTTTCCATATTAGGGTCTATTTTTGCAATATCTGCTAGAATTTGCTCAGTGACAATTTCAGTTTTGGATCCAATGATAGTCCCGCTTATACCTAATAATTTCATAAAGAATATCCTTCCTCTTCTTTAATAATTAAACAGTTACATAAAACTCTGGTGGAATTGAACTAAAATGTCTTCGGTGATATAACATAGGTTCCCTTTGTTCGATCTGAATATCTACCACTTCACCAATTAAAATAGTGTGATCTCCAGCTTCTACTGTCTTGAACGTTTTGCATTGAAGAACTGCAAAAGCTCCTTCGATGATTGGAAGGTTATGTTCTGAAAGCTCCCATTTACAAGTGCTAAAACGATCAACATTTTTGCTGGCAAAGTTTCTACATAATTCTTGCTGATTACCAGCTAAAATGTGTACGGCAAATCCCTCTCCATTTTTAAAAGAATCAAGGGTAGTAACTTTGTGATCAATTGACCAGAGTACTAGAAGGGGATCTAACGAAACAGAAGCAAATGAATTTACAGTTAAACCAACAGGATTTCCATCTTTATCCGTTGTAGTTACTACAGTTACCCCAGTTGGATAATTCCCCATTACTTCCTTGAATAAAGTTTGATTGATTTCTTTTGACATTATAATCTCCTCTTTTCTCATTTATTGTTTTTTCTTTATTTTTTATTTATTGGGCCAATTTGTATTTACGCCAAAATTTATTTAATTGTTCTATTAATCCCCCATGGCCAAACTTTATTTTCCCATTATTATTTTGGCTCGTTCTTATAAATAAAAAGAAATCCAGAATTACTTCTCTGCGTTGTATGATGTTATGAACCCCTTGGTTATAGAACCACTGTTCTATTGTGTTGTATACCCCCCTATTTACTTTATATTCTTCTTCACAAAACTTAGAAAAAAGCAAATCCGGCATATTTAGATGTATGTTGGTCTGAACTTTTTCCATAAATACTCCTTTATTTTTTCTTGAAGCCTTTTTTATTTTGTTACTAGAAACATCTTGTCTGCTATTTCAACGTCTTTGTTAAGTTGCTGAATAAGCTGATCTTTTGACTTAAAAGCAACCTCATCTCGGATAAAAAATGCCACTTCTATACTTAATGAATCACCATAAATCTCCTGGCCAAAGTCAAGAATATGGACCTCGCAAGAAACAATTGGTTTTATATCTTTGAATGTTGGTCTCACACCAATATTCATTACCCCTTGATACATAAATCCTTTATGATAAACTTTTACACCGTATACTCCCTTTAAAAAACCCTCTTCTAGTTCTTGATTTATCTGAAGATTTGCTGTTGGAAAACCAATTGTCCTGCCTATTTTACGTCCATGAATTACTCTACCTGTAAAAAAAGTTGGCTTACAATTCTCGATCACTGTGCCTTTCACCTTACCTTCCTAAAATTTTAAACCTGAAGCCATTAAACCTGTGTAGCGAATGTTGATAGGGAATATTTCAGAAAAAAAATGTCCTTAATACAGCAATAACTGACGTCCAAAATAAACTTGGACGGATAATTATCACAATCGTTCCACTGACGAAAAATAGCTTTTTTACTTTTTTTAGAAAGAAAAAAGGAAGACAAGTACAGCACTTAATATAAACGGGAGGGACTATCCCTATTAATGCAGTCATGAAAGTATTGATATCGTACTGAAAAGTAGTCCTACTGTAACTCACATTTGCGAGACACTGCTAAAAGAAGCCTTTCTTTTTAGTTCAAACAAAACTGTGAGTAAAAAAAGGTACCATTCCATTCTCCCTCCAATCTTATGTCATTGTATAAGGTTTTAGGTAATACTCAAACTTGCTGCCTTAACCTAATACATGCAAGAAGTGTGCCAATAGATATTTATTAGAAAAAATCACTTAAAAAACTATAAAAATAGAAGTTCTAATTTTTTCCACTTGCTAAGCACCTTAGATTTTAAAGAATAAGTGTTTTATTTTGATACAATTGTTTCATTTTTTGAATACTATACCAAAACATATAAGTTTGATAATTTGAGTATGGTTAGAGGTTAAACTTTATCAAGAGGGTATTACTAAAGATTGTTGGGTGAAGATTTTACGATTATGAAGGCTAAATATAAAAGGAAATATGTCACGGGAAATAGGCACAGAACTTATCATCACCATAGCCATAGATACAAGAAAAAGCAGATTAACCGCAATGATTGGAATACGTCGTACATTGTGCTCTCCCTTAAAAATCGTCTTATACCGTCGTCGATTTAAAATATTTGTGGGCAATAAACAACAAAAACAATATAACTCCTACTAGTTCACGAGGTTTATTTCCATTAATGTGGTAATCTATTACAACTAACATCAGAACGGTCATAGAAAGATCAATAATCAGCCTGATTAACATATTTCGATTCAAGAAGTTTTCCTCTTTCTAATTTAATTAATACCTGAGTCAGTTTTCCGTCGAAACGTACTATTGGTTATAACATCAACTTTTCGTTCAAATGCTCAAAAATCCCTATGTCTCTTAATTAAAATGGATTCTGGTACAAAAAATACTTTCTAGAAACATGAAGTGGCAATTTCCTTTAAATTACTAGCTTATGAAGCTAATTCAAACAATTGATGGATAAATTCTTTTTGATTTTGGGCAGAAGTCACTTTTGATGAGTCTGTTTCTTTTCAATCGTATCATGGCTTCTATGCCACACAGTATGTAGGTAGCTGAACGAAATGACTTCAATCCCGGCATAGAACGAACTCGCCTCTTAATAAAACGGTAATCTTGCTCAACTATATTATTGAGATATCTAACTTGCCTTATTTGTATGCCTTCAGGCATACTTTTCTCTTCTTTTAACTCTTGAATCGCTACAGGATAAGCTGGATTTTTTTCTACTGTTATAACACGAAGTTTACAAATAGAAGAAGCAGCCAAGGCTTTCTTGAAAAAGTGCTTGACTGCTTGTTTATCTCTTGATTTACTTAAATAAAAGCCAATGGTATTCCCTCCTGCATCGACTGCACGATATAAATACATCCATTGACCTTTTACTTTCACATACGTCTCATCGGCTCTCCAGGAATCATTTGTTGTCTTAAGATGACGTCGTACTCTTTCGTCTAATTCAGGTCTATATTGATACACCCAACGCATAATGGTAGTGTGAGTGATAGACAAACCTCGTTCCTCCATCATTTCTACCAAATCGCGGAAACTTAGATTGTACCGCAGGTACCATCTGACCGTTAATAAAATCATATCAAGTTGATCAGTGCTTCTATTTAAACAAATCTTCCTTTTCCATACCGATCACACACCTTGTTTAGAATAATAGTATCAGTATGTCCAAGTTTGATAGATTGCTTACCACCGGTTTAATTTTTTACAAATGGTCATCCTACTTTTTAACCAATTCCCTAATTATATAGTACAGCTTTTAAAATTTTTTGATTTACACTGTCTTCAAACGCCTGTTCCGCTTCCACTAAAGGAAAAAATGAAATAATGTCTCTTAATTGATCTTTATATTCAATTAATAGTTTACTAGCATCATCATAATCTACAGGATCACACCCATAACTTGTTATTAAAGGCCATTCATTGCGAACCAAGTCCGTTAAAAACAACGTAGTTTCTTGCTCATAAAGAGCTACCACAACGGTTTTTCCTCCTTTCTTTAAGTGGTTAAAACTTGTTTTTAAAGCTGCAGGTGACCCGGAACATTCAAATATGTAATCTACAGGAACTTCCAACCTTTGCTTATCAGCGATTAGAGCAGTCATACCAAAGTTACTAGCTTTTGATAGCCTATATTCATAATCCTTTTCTAATCCTGAAAGAACGACATTTGCTTTTTTATGAGCACATATTAAACCAACAAAGAATCCTATAATACCAGGACCTTGTACTAAAATATTATCTTCAGCATCTATATTTGTAACTTTTTTAACAGCATGAACCGCGATTGACATAGGTTCTATAAGTGCTGCAATATCTATCGGTAACTCATGATCGATTTCTTTAATAAAATTGACATTCGTTTTCACAAACTGAGTCATACCACCGTCAAAATGAAGACCAATGACTTGATTGTTAAAGCATATAGAATATTTTCCCCGTTCACAGTTTTCACATTCATTGCAATAGTGCATAGACTCAATTATCACATTTTTATTAATCAAGTGTCTGTTCTCTTCATCGAACACTTCTATAACTTTACCGGAAATTTCATGACCGAGAGTAGTATTTACTTTTACAAACTCGTACCCCCTAGAATGACTAAAAGCATGAAGATCACTTCCACAAACTCCGCAATAAGCAACCTCAACAAGTATTCCACCGGCATGTAAAACAGGCCTGTCTCTTTCTTGCAACTTTATTTTTTGCGGTAAACTTGATTTCACGACAGCTTTCATGATATCACTCCCTTTATGAATTTAGGCTAGATTAAAGCGTGCGAAATGGCCATTTCGCACGCTTTAGTCAAAAATGATAACAATCAATCCAGTTCTTTAATAGAGCTTTGGTTTATGATGCAGTCCAACCGCCATCCACATATATAGTCTGTCCTGTAATGTAGTCAGAAGCAGAAGAAGCAAGCAAAACAGCCACTCCATTTAAATCTTCAGGGTTTCCTGTTCTTCCCGTTGGTATTCTTGAAAGAATCCTGTCAGTCCATTCTTTATTTTGGAATAAAGGAGCTGTCAACTCTGTATGGAAATACCCCGGAGCGATGGCATTCACTTGAATATATGGAGCCCATTCTATAGCCATCGCTTTAGTTAATTGATTAATACCACCCTTAGATGCACAATACGGTCCCATGTTTGGCAATCCTATATGACTGCTTAATGAAGCTAAGTTAATAATCTTTCCACTTTTTCTTTCTAACATTTGTTTTGCTACTATTTTCGAAGTGAAGAATACGCCTTTTAAGTTAACATCTATTACATTATCCCACTCTTGTTCACTTATATCGATAATTGGGTGACGGGCATTGATTCCGGCAGAATTGACTAATATATCGATAGCAGAATATTTATTGACTACTTCTTCTATATTTTCGATCACTGAGATATCAAGGTATTCATACATTACATCCAACTTCTTTTCTAAGAATTCTTCGATGATAGAGGCCGCTTTTTGCTCGTCTTCCATACCGGTAATGATCACTTTCGCTCCCCTACGGCCAAGAACCTGCGCTATACTTTTTCCTAAAGCACCTGTACCTCCAATAATCAAAGCTGTTTTACCAGATAAGTTAAACATTCAAAATGCTCCTTATTAGTACATTAAATTTTTAATAGGTATATTGTTTTGTTCGCAATAATCATGATATCTCTTCAATCGATAGAACATATCATCATTTAAGGTCACATTGCCATGCTCATCAAAATATTGAAGCACTCCACTCAGACTAAACATTGTAATCATATCCTCTTCACCATCAACAACAAGTGTATGAATATCCCCCGGTGGCTCGAATACAACTGTTCCCGCTTTAGCAACCCAATCTCTCTCCAGGTATCTCCATCTGCCTTGAAGGGTGTATGCAAAAACTGGACCACCTGTATGACGATGACGTGTATTTCCTTTGTTTGCCTTGAATTTGGAGATATGGACCCAGTTCCCAGTGTTTAAGTCAAACCGAACCGGTTTAAAAAATACTGCATCAGACCCCTCAAAGGTTGGTACCCACGGAATTTCATTCACATCTACTGCTTGATCCGGCAGTGTAAATTTCTCAGTAAATTGATTTAAGTCTAGTTTTAACATTTTGTTTCCTCCTATTTTTTAAGTAAGTATTTTATATAATCTTTAAGTCTGTTCAATTAGCATTTTGAGTGCCCAAAATCAATGTAATATCAGCCAGACACCAATATGATTGGTACTTATTGATTTACCTTTTTTGAAAATATCCTAGTTTCATAGTTCTTAGTACAGAAACCTAACCGATTAATGCTGACCCAGGTAAATCACCTTCACCTGTGTGTAAAACTCAATGGCCGTTTTTCCTTGCTCACGCGGTCCATCACTGGAATTCTTCACACCGCCAAACGGCACTTGCGGCTCGGCCCCCGATGTTTCTGAATTTACATGTACCATGCCCGCCTCTATCTGATCGATAAATTGCTGGGCGAGGCTAAGATTATTTGTACAAATCGATGCACTTAGCCCAAATTCCGTATCATTCGCCAGCTGAAGAGCTTCTTGATAATTCTTCGCTTTTAGCAGAGCAATTACAGGACCGAAAATTTCTTCTTGGGCGATCCGCGCTTCCTGAGACGAAAGCTCAAATATGGTCGGTTGAACATAAAACCCTTCCTGAAGCCCTGGATCTGCCGGTATTCCTCCTCCGTAAATAAGCGTCGCTTCCTTTTTTCCTTCCTCTATCATAGCCAACACCTTTTCACGCTGTGATTCGGAGACACATGGCCCCATAAAAGTATCTTCCTCTAAAGGATTTCCTATCTTGAGTGATTGAGTCCGCTCGACCAATCGAGCAAGAAACTCCTCATAGATCCCTTCTTCCACTATTACACGACTGGTAGCGGTGCATTTTTGCCCAGTTGACATAAATGCACCTTTTACAGCAAGTTCTACCGCCCTGTTAATATCTGCATCCGCCAATACCACTAAAGGGTTTTTTCCGCCCATTTCTAACTGTACCTTTTTGCCTCTGGAGATTGCTTGTTCTTGAATCATTCTGCCTACTTGATTGGAGCCGGTAAACGAGATGGCTTTAATATCAGAGTTTTCTACAAGCTCGGCCCCGATGACAGAACCAGGGCCAAATACACAATTGACGACTCCGGGCGGAATCCCAGCCTCATGAAAGGCATTCATTATATGATAAACCGACTTAGGTGTTAAATCCGCGGGCTTGATAACAACGGTGTTCCCATAAATTAAGGCAGGTGCCATCTTCCATACCGGAATAGCAATAGGAAAATTCCAAGAGGTAATTAAGCCTACTGGGCCTAATGGAATTCGTTTAGTATATACCATGGTCTCCTCATTGACAGAAGGAATTACACTGCCGACCGGCTGCATCGCTTCTCCTGCGAAATATTCTAGAATACTAATGGCACGCCTTGTTTCTCCGATTCCTTCCACTAATGTTTTTCCTTCTTCTAATGTCAAATCCCGGCCTACTTCCTCAGCCTTCTCTTTTAAAACTTCTGCTGCTTTTTGTAAATAGGATGCCCGCTTCTGATAAGATAACTTTTTCCAAGCAGGGAAAGCTTCCTTTGCAGCGGCAATGGCTTTTTGTACGTCTTCTACTGTACTTGCTGGAAACTCATCTATTACTTCTCCATTGTGGGGAC
>Ga0182745_1002594_pt1 | contig 16074 bp, 11 predicted proteins | sample eDN3rd30CKraftBY_FD_128523 | JGI IMG/M metagenome (GOLD analysis project Ga0182745, IMG submission 128523) | Enriched backyard soil microbial communities from Emeryville, California, USA - eDNA 3rd pass 30_C Kraft BY (version 2) (version 2) | ecosystem: Environmental > Terrestrial > Soil >...
AAAAGTGGTCGAATTAAGTTGAGAAGTGGTCGAATTCCTTTGATTGGCACCACTATTAAAGGGCTCAAAATGAAGTGTGGTTGATAAAAATTTGATAGTGGTCGAATTAATCTAAAATTTGGTTGAATTATGTTCAAAAATTGTTGAATTACTTAGAATAGCCTCACTATCAGGAGCAAATCCTTTGATAGAAAAAGAAACTATCGCAAAAAACTGCTAAAAAGAGCCTGACCTCCACAGTCAGACCCCTTACTTATCTATCGTTTTATTCCTCATTTGCCTCTACTTCCACATCTGCTCCTGCAGCTGCGGCTTTTTCAAGCTCTGCCTGTAGTTCGGCTTCACTTTTTATTTCTTCTTCTTCCTCAGTTTGATTGAACACCTGGTCCCAATCTTCTTTAGGATCGAACATTCCTTCTTCGAGTGTATAATCATTTAAAATAATATGAAGTTCAAGAAGTGTTTTGTAAACACGGTATATATTCTTCTGACTCTCGAAAGGACTGGAAGCTTGGTTGATTTGTATTAAAACCTGTAACAGGTCTTGGCTTATTGAATCACTGGCTTGTTCAGGTAAAAGTTCATCAATTTCCACTGCGCGCTGATGCAGCTCTTCCTTTACACTTTCTGAAACCCAACTGTCTGAATAATTATCTTGTGGTCCATTTTTTCTTGCATTTTTAAAGTAAGAACCATTGACGATTGCTTGGAAATATTCGAATTGGCTCGCTACAAGCTCTTTAGCTTCTTCTTTGTTCAATGCCTCAGCAGCAGCTTTTGCCTCTCCATCTACTTCAGCCATTGCTTCCACTTCTGCCTCTGTCGAACCTTCAGTCGTTAACTCTTCATTATCTTTAGAAGGATTTAACAAATACAAACTAACACCAATTATTATGATAGCAATAGATCCTAGTATGATTTTATTTCTCAATTTTTGACATCCTTTCTAATGACCCTTCGTATATCGTAATACATTTGGAAGAAAAATCAACTGTTTTGCAGCAAAGTTTCGTTAGTTGTAAGATTTAACATGGTTTTGTAATAAGTGTCGTGCTGGTTGATTGGAGCTCCAGGTTACTCGCTTTCCGGTGGATCTCCTCAGCCCAGGCGTTTGCAAGAGTTTCACCTTTCTCACTGAGTATCGCACCTTCCGCTTCAATTAACCTAATTAAAAAGACCTCAACTAAATTAGTTGAAGTCACAATTATATCGCACTCAAAAACCCCTTAATAAACGGAATTGCTGCACCTATTGGAACTCCATTTTCCGGTGAACGACTGATATGGATGAACGGGTCTTTACTTGGAAAAGCTGTTTTTTCATTGATTTTTTCATGCAGAAGGTCTACATCACTTTGTTGTAAATAAGGAGAAATATGCCCGCCTAGAATAAATTCTCTGTTAATGACAAGATGAATGTTGTTGATCGAGTAGGCTAAGTGGTCTAAAAAGGCGTTCCATCTTTCAACAAAGGAAGGTGAACCTGAACGAAGTTGTTGAAAGAAACCTTCTAAAGATTCATCCTCTTCTAAAAGTGCGTTAACAGAACAATAGGTCTCCATACACCCTTTCTTCCCGCAATAACATGATGGACCGCTAGGATCAATGGTCATATGTTCAACTGTACCACTATGGCCCTCTTTCCCCATCTCAATTTGACCATTCATGATGATGGCTCCACCCAGATGCATCCCGATCGATAAATAGATGGCATCACCTATATCATTTCTCATCCATAGCTCTGTTGTTGCTGCTCCCTTTGCATCATGGACAAACATGCAGGGATAATCGAGATATTTTGTAAAAACATGAATATTGACACCGGTAGAATTTAAGATTTTTCCATACGTAATGCTTTGCCCATCTATTGAGGTTAGGGCTTGTACTGAAAACCCGATACCTAGAACCTGTTCTTTTTCTACTTGAAGATCCGAAATAAAGGACTGAACTTTATAGCTTAACTCATTATAGTAGCTTTCTTCATTAGCATAAGCCAGTGGCAGCTCTGTTTTCTGAAAAGTACCGCCAAGCAAATTGATCGCCAATATTCTCACTTTTTTCTTTTGAATCTCTACGCCAATGCTGATTCGGGCTTGTGGACATATAGCATAGGCAGTTGCTCGTCTTCCCACCGACGATTCAAATTGTCCGCTTTTTTCAATTAATTTTTCTTTCTCTAAACGAACTAAATTTTGAGTGACGGTTGGTAAGCTCAGACGTAACTGATTCGCAATTTCCTGTTTTGAAAGCTTTCCATTTTGATAGATAAGATGATAGATCGATGAATAGTTGCTTTTTTTAACATCTTTAAGTGTGATGCTTTGGTCCATATGAATACCCCATTAAACAAAACGTTTTTATAAAAATACTTTATTTAAATTAATTAAAATATATCATAAAAACCTTTACAAAAACAACTTTGGCAAGATACTTCTTGCCATTTTTTTATTTTATTCATGTTGACTGTGACAGAAAAAGGATTTATTATATAAATTAATTTTATAAAGTGTTTTTACAAAATGGATTTATGTAAATTGAGAGGAGCAATTAATATGGGGATTATCGAAAGAATGCGACTAGATGGTAAAAAGATTTTTGTGACTGGTGGAGCGAGAGGAATTGGGAAAAGCGTAGCAACTGCCTTTGCTGAAGCTGGCGCAGATTTAGCCATTGTTGACTTGGATATTGAAGAAGCAGTGAAAACAGCTGAGGAGCTGGAAAAAAACAATAAAATTAAAGCGATTGCAATTCAAGCTGATGTGACAAAGCCTGAAGATGTTGACAATATGATGTTGAAAATTCTTGATGCGTTTGGCCGTTTAGATGTTGCCTTCTGTAATGCAGGGATTTGTATGAATATTCCAGCGGAAGAAATGACATTTGATCAGTGGAAAAAAGTGATTGATATTAATTTAACAGGTGTATTTTTAACTGCACAAGCTGCAGGAAAAGTGATGCTTAAGCAAGGCAGCGGATCAATTATTAATACTGCGTCTATGTCTGGTCATATCGTGAATGTGCCACAGCCGCAATGCTCTTACAATGCATCAAAGGCAGGGGTTATCCAGCTAACAAAATCACTGGCAGTTGAATGGGCAACAAGAGGTGTACGCGTGAATTGCATCAGCCCTGGTTATATTGGAACAGAACTTACATTGAATTCCCCTAGCTTACAACCGTTAATCCAGCAGTGGAATGAGATGGCACCGCTTAAACGCATGGGTAAACCTGAAGAACTTCAATCAATCTGTGTGTATCTTGCAGGAGACACAAGCAGCTTTACAACAGGTTCCGACTTTGTCATAGACGGAGCATTTACTGCTATTTAACAGTCTGCTAGAATATGATTTTTTGTTATAAAAGGAGACATGCTACCTATGAATTACTTACTTGGAACAGATATCGGAACATCAGGTACCAAAACGATTTTAATGGATACAGACGGGAACCTTATTGCTCAGGATTTACAAGAATATGATGTCTTGACTCCAAAGCCTTTATGGGCTGAGCAATGGCCTGATGTATGGCTGCAGGCTGCTATTACTTCCATTAAAAATACCGTACAAAAGTCAGGTATTCCAGCCGAAAACATCCGTGGACTTGCAATTAGCGGCCTTTATGGAGGGTCCGGAATCCCTCTTGATGAAAGGATGGAACCTGTCCGTCCTTGTATGATCTGGATGGACCGCCGGGCAGAAGCAGAAACAAAGTGGGTCTTAGATACGATCGGAGAAGAAAAACTGCTGGAAATCACCCATAATGGAGCAGATCCTTACTATGGATATACAAAAATACTATGGATGAAAAACAATGAACCGGAAAATTGGAAGAAAACAAAGCTCTTTCTCCCACCTAATGACTATGTCATCTATAAGCTAACCGGTGAGATCGCCATTGATTACTCTTCTGCAGGAAATATCGGCGGTATTTTCGATATGAACAACAGAACATGGTCCAAAGAAATGATGGATAAAATGGGGATTCCCCTCACCATGATGCCCGAGAAAATCGTAGAATCGACTGATATTGTTGGCGGCTTAACGAAGGAGGCTGCCGTTGAGCTTGGCTTACCAGAAGGAATGCCGGTTATTGCAAGCGGAATCGATTGTGGTGCTGCAAACATCGGACTTGGAGTCTTTGAATCTGGTATTTATGCTGCAGCAATTGGAACCTCGATGTGTGCCGCATTAATTTCTGACAAATCTGTAAAGGGTAAAGATTTGATTGTTTGGCCATACCTTTATGATGCGAAAAAGTTATCATACTACTTTGCAGGCGGAGCAACAGCAGGAGCAATTGTGAAATGGTTCCGTCAAACCATGTGTCAATTCGAAATTGAGCAGGAAAAAGCCGGTGGAAAAAATGCCTATGATATCTTGAATGAGCAAGCAGCCAACATTCCGGCTGGCAGCGAGGGATTGATTGTCCTTCCATACTTTATGGGGGAAAGAAGTCCAATTTGGGATTCAGATGCTAAAGGAACAATTGTCGGACTTTCACTAGCCCATTCAAAAGCCCATATTTACCGGGCATTTTTAGAAGCAGTTGCCTTCTCATTACGTGATGCAATGGAAGCAACCGGCGAAAATCTGGGCGAATATATCCTGCTTGCTGGCGGTGTTACCAAGTCTAAACTATGGAGACAAATCTTTGCGGATGTTACCGGCTATCCAGTTGTCTGTCCGCTCCATGATGTTGAAGCAAATATGGGAGATGTCATGCTGGCAGGAATCGGAACAGGTCTTCTCTCTTATGAAGACGTGAAAAAATGGCAGGTATTAGATGAAAAGATTATGCCTAATAAAGAAAATTATGAAAAATACAATGACTATTACAAAGTCTACAAATCTATTTATCAAAATTTAAAGCAAGATATGAAAACGTTGACAAAACTATCATAACTTTATTTACAAAATGTATAACCCTTCTTGTTGATTGCAGCGCAGAGAGTATCTCTTGCTGCAATTAACAGCCTACTTTTAAAAAGCAATTTCCGAAAAGGAGATGTGATTTCCATGAAACAATGGACAAAAAGAATTGGATATGGTGTTGGAGATTTGGGGTGTAACCTCGTATTCAGCACAATGGCTTCTTACTTAATGTTTTTTTATACAGATGTGTTTGGTATCACAGCAGCAGCCGCAGGAACACTTATGTTAGTAACAAAAATTATTGATGCCTTAACAGATACAGGGATGGGAATTCTCGTAGACCGAACGAACACTAAATGGGGCCAAGGCAGACCTTACTTTATCATTGGTGCACTGCCGTTTGCGATCTTTACGGTGATGACATTTATTGTTCCTGACTTCAGCATGAACGGAAAACTAATTTGGGCTTATGTGACATATACGTTGCTATGCACGGCTTATACAGTCGTAAATATACCATTGAATACCATCGTTCCAAGACTTACCTCAGATCTTCATGAACGTAACTGGTTAGTTTCAACAAGAATGATTTGCGCATTAATTGGAACCGCTTTAGTAATGTCAATTACCATGCCGTTAGTAGAGTTCTTCGGGCAAGGAGATACACAAAAAGGATTTCTGATTACAATGACTCTCTACGGTATATTAGCGATGATATTGTTTGTATATACCTTTATGAGCACAAAAGAAGTTATTCCACCGTCCATTCAACCTGGTAAGTCGTCTATTAAAGAAGACTTAAAAGGACTGACAGGTCAAACGTTTATTTTCTTAATTTTAAACTTCCTGTACTTTGCGTTATTTGTTATTAGAAATACAACCGTTATTTATTATTTCACCTATAATCTGGGACGTACTGATTGGCTGACTTTCGTAGGGCTGTTCGGTATTTTATCCGGGTTACCTATGTTATTTTTGTTACCTTGGCTTCAAAAGCTTATGCCCAAGAAAAACGTTCTGTTATTAAGTACAGCGATCTTTATTGTTGGAGACTTAATGATTTATTTTGGAAAATCATCAGCTGTACTACTTGTTGCAGGTCTTGCCGTTACAGGTCTTGGCATCTATGGAATCTTCGGTACAACATTTGCGATCCAACCGGATGTTATTGATTATTCAGAGTACAAGAAAAAGAGAAGTATTTCCGGTATGATTGCCGCTTTCCAAGGCTTTTTCGTAAAAGGAAGCATGGGACTTGCGAGCGCTTTTATCGGTTTGCTATTAAGTATGGGCGGATACGTACCAAATGCAACACAAACACCAACTGCTCTGCAATTTATTGAAATCAGCTTTATTTGGACACCATTGGTGCTTTGTGCGCTTATTATTGTTACTACATTATTCTATAAACTCGACGGTCAGCGAAAAGAAATGAGTAAAGAACTCGAACGCCGACGAGAATTAACAGAACAGAATGTGGTTAACCTTTAAAATAGAAGATTAAAAAGGACGGTTCAGCGCGAACCGTCCTTTCATTTTAGTTATTCCATAGCTCAACTCGATCCTTAATTAAGTCAGTACGCATTTTTTCAGCATCTTTTGCTCCTGCTTTATCAATTTCAGCTAAGAAATTATCATAAAGTTTATCAAAATCTGCCGGGTCTGCTAAAATGACTTCAGGAATTCGTTTCTTCACAATATCTAAAACTTTTTGCTCAATTAACGCTAATTCTGAATCTCCTGGAACTGTTATATTAAATGCTGCTCCCCAAGGTTTAATAGGAAACTCATCTGCTTGTGGATACAGATCTTTCCACATTTCAACTCCATAGTTTGTTAACACTTCTTTTTCAACATCTGTATATGAATCTTTCACTTGTTCCGGTGAAGCGATTGTATAGGTTTGTCCTGTTGAATCCTCAACTCCATCACCATATGACGGTGCAAAGCCTTTTAACACACCAACACCTGTTTCTTTTACATAATTTGCATTGTTATTTCTCTTATCCATCTCTTCTTCAGAGATGACACGCTTTCCATCAACTATTTCGTAGTGTTCGCCTTCAATACCCCAGTTTTGTAGAGTTTGCCCTTCTTCTGATGCTAGGAAATCAAGGAATTTAATCGCTGCTACAGGGTCTTCTGCATCAACTGAGATCCCAATACCCCAGCCAGCTAAGTAACCGGCGCTTTGGAAATTGGCATGTTTGATATCTTCAGAAAGTGTTGCAGGGTATAAACCGTACATTTTATCTGTCTTGCCTTGTTCACGTAATGAACGTTGTGCCTCAGCAAATTGCCAATCATCATCAATAATACCAAGAACACGACCAGATGATAGCTTCGCTAAATATTGATCATATTTTTGTACAAAACTTTCAGGATCAAGTAATCCTTCATCATTCATATGGTTTAACCAACGGAAGTATTCTTTTTCCTCTGGACGTTTGTAATGGAATGTTGCTTCATATGTTTCAGGATCAACATAGAATTCTCCATCATCAGATGCTCCTGTTGACCAGAAAGCCGGATTTGTTGTCGAAATCATGATACGCCAGTCATCTGCTAGAAGAGATAAACCAAGAGTTGGTTGCCCGTCAATTGTCGGGTTCTTTTCTTTGTAGTCTCTGATAGCGTTTTCAAAATCCTTTAATGTCTTGATTTCCGGATAACCTAATTCTTTTACGACTGCATGCTGTAATCCTACACCATGACTTGGGTTAAAGTATTGTTGATCAATTGCCGCTGTTGGAAGAATATAAATGCTTTCATCATCATTGCTCCATTTTAAACGACTTAAATAGTCTCCATAAATTTTCTTTAAATTTGGTGCATGTTCTTCAATTAAGTCGGTAAGATCAATAAGTGCACCTGCTTCAACAAGTGTCCCCGCTCCACCTTTAGGAACAATCAAGTCAGGATATTCACCACTAGCCACCATTAACGCGATTTTTTGTGTTCCACCGTTTACATCAAACTCCGGATTAATAGTAACACCCGTTTTTTCTGTCACAAGTTTACTAACCGGACTTTGCATATCATCCCATTGTGAATGTATATCAGCACTAAATAACGTAAGCTCTGTCACACCGTCTTTTTTACCATCACTCTCATCTGAAGACGATTTGCTACTACATCCTGAAAGAACAAGCACGAAACTAAGTAACAAAAACAGCATCATTTTCATCGAACGCTTCTTCATCATGTACCCCCTAATGTTTTTATAGTTTAAGGAAAAAGATCACTTTATACAAGACAAATCTTCAAGATTCACCTCCTTAAAGTGAAGAATTGATTTACAATCAACTCTTCACTGCACCAATAGTCATACCTTGAACAAAATACTTTTGCACAAAAGGATAAACAATTAAGATTGGAACAATCGTCACCATTGAAATCGCCATTTTAATCGATTCAGGTGATACAACACTCTTCAATTGCTCTGTTGATAAACCTTTCATCGCATCTGGATCTGTACTACCCATTGACGTGTTTTGCAATATTTTCATCAATTCATACTGTAATGTCGTTAATCCCTCATTCATACTGTTATAAAGATACGTATCAAACCAGGAATTCCAGTGCCCAACCGCGACAAACAATGCGACTGTCGCTAACACAGGCTTACATAACGGTAAAATAATTTTCCAGAAAATCGTGAAATCATTTGCTCCATCAATTTTTGCTGATTCTTGTAAAGAATATGGAAGTCCATCGATAAACGACCGGACAATAATAATATTAAAGGCATTCACAATACCCGGGATAATGTACACATAGTAGCTGTTAATTAAACCTAAATCTCTGATTAACATGTATCCGGGAATCAGTCCTCCTGAAAAATACATGGTCAACACGAGAATTGTAGAAAAGAGCTTTCTGCCTTGAAAGTCAGCACGACTTAATGTATAAGCAACCATTGCAGATGAAAGCACACCCAGTATCGTTCCAATGACCGTTCTGGAAGTTGAGTTGATAAAGCCCGTTACTAAATTGTCATACTTAAAGATTTCTTTATAGTTATCAAGAGTAAACTCCCTCGGCCATATATGAATGCCCCCCTTTACGGTATCAACCGATTCATTCAAAGAAACGGCTAATACATTTAAAAACGGATAAAGGGTGACAATCGTGATTAATGTTAAATACACATATATGACCGTATCAAATGTTCTTTCATTAAGCTTCGTTCGACTGAATGTTGTCATTTTAGTAGCCATGATTTTCCCCTCCCTTACATGACACTTTGATTTGCATAGCGTTTAAAAATGCCGTTTGCAATAAATAGTAGAATAATACTCACAACAGAGTTGAAAATACCGATCGCCGTACCGTAAGAGAAACGTCCCAATCCGATACCATAATTCAGTGCATAAAGATCTAACACTTCAGCAAAGTCAACAACGAGCGGATTACCGAGTAATAATTGCTTTTCAAATCCAATTGTTGTTAAATGACCGATATTTAAAATAAGCAGAACTAAAATTGTAGGACGGATACCCGGCAATGTAACATGCCAAATTCTTCTCAATCTACCGGCACCATCTACTTTTGCCGCTTCATATAACTGTGGATCAATTCCGGCAATAGCTGCTAAAAAGATAATCGCATTCCAGCCCATTTCCTTCCATATATCAGCTGCAACAACAATTCCCCAGAAATACTCACCTTTTGCCATAAACTGAACAGGCTTATCAATCATTCCCACGTTTATGAGCAATTCATTAATCACACCGCCATCAATGGATAGCATTTTCGTAACAATCCCTGCAACAACAACCCAGGAAACAAAGTGCGGTAAATAAGTAATCGTTTGCACGGTTCTCTTTAAAAAATTAATCCGAACCTCATTAATCAATACGGCAAAGATGATCGGCATCACAAATCCGATTGTTAATCCGAGCAAACTCATACCTAACGTATTTCGAAGGGCTAAATAAAACCGCTCATCACTAAATAATTGGATAAAATGTTCAAACCCGACCCATTCCTGCTCAGTAAAAGATCGTGCAGGCTTGTAATCTTGAAAGGCCATCGTCCATCCCCATAAAGGGAAATAATTAAAAATCAGAACTAAAATTATAAACGGGACAGACATCATATATAAGTACTTTTGCTGTACAAATGTTTGCCAAAAGCTTCTCTTATTCCTCTTTAAGGACACTTCTTTTACATTGGCTTCTGTATTTTTAACAACCGCCTTCATTACGTTCCCCCCTTATCTATAGCTAAATGATAACGCATACAAAAATGAGAAAGTACCTAACAAATTAGACGTAAAATCATGTAAAAATTTTATAATGGGTGTGTAGTATGGTGGAATGATGTAACTCGGTCTGGCCCGCTCGAAATGTCTTTCAACCTTTTGACGAAAGACATTCCCCTCCCCTCTGCTTTCTCCACTCAAATGTCCTTCATCTACCTGATGAAAGACAAACTCCTCTCCTTTCCTGATCCAAATGTCTTTCATCCCAAATGAAAGACAAATCCTCCCCAACAAAAACAAAAAAGCCCCTCACACTACCGATGAAGGACATTTCACACACACATATAGATAATTACTTTACTTTCTTCCGATACGTAGATGGAGAAGAGCCTACGTATTTTTTAAATTTGTTATGAAAATAATCCACATTTGTAAATCCGACTTGTTCTGCGACTTGATATACTTTTAACCCTTGGTTAAGTAATTTTTTGGCGTTTTCGATGCGCACTTTATCGAGGTAGGTGTTGAAGTATTCCCCTGTGTGATTTTTAAATAGTTTGCCCAAATACGCGCTGTTATAGTTAAAGATTTCTGCCAGCATTTCTAGTTTTAAATGTTTATGGTAGTTTCTTAGAATGAAGTCTTCCAGCCGTTTCATTTGGTCATGCTGATCTCCATATTCTAAGCTGCTCATAATTTTCATCAAGTGCTTTTGAATATAGTTTATTAGTTGAGACAGATTGGTTTGCTTATAGATATCCACCATACTTTCCGAAACTTCCGACAGAACAGATTGGATTTCGGGTTTTTCGGCAAAGCATTTATTTAATACGGATGATAGAATTCGAAAGTAGTATTTTTTTATTTGGTCTTCAGTCGATCGTTCATTGACAAGCAATTGGGCAATTTCTATTAATCTTTCTTCAATTCCCATCTGACTCGCAATATCAATGGCAAAGTAGATTTTCTCAGCATAAGAGTCCAAGATTGCTTCATAGACGTCCGCTCTTTCCATTCTTACCTCTTGCGGAGGAATAATTGGCTTCGAATCCTTACTCAGGAATCCCCTTTCCTCAAAAAAGAAATGGTCTTCAAGTAACCGATTCGCCTGTCGATATGCTTCTGACAAGTCTTCAATACTAGTCACAACCTCACTAATACTTATAACGGGATGATAGATATGCACGACCTTTTTAATCGTTTCAAGTAGGTATTGATAGGATTCCTGTGTTTTGGGTATATCCTTTAAAATCATTCCGATTCCTGAATCATTGCTAAATAATGCGCCTCTGTCCGGTTCAAATGAATGAGCAAGGAGCTGCTTCACTTCATCTATATCCATGTTATTAGCAGATAAAAATTTAAAAAGAATGATTTGATATTCCTTTGACTTAAGCTGCCAAGCTATTAATTCGTCCTCTACTGCATTCTGATCAACATTTTCATGCAAAAGTGAGAGGATAAAATTATTTTTGAGAACTGTCTGGTTACTCATTTTCAGCTCATCTAGTGTATGCTGTTGATCCAATCTCTTTTTTAGTTTCTCCAAATATTCGACTAATTCATCCTCGTCAACAGGCTTTAATAAATAACCAACGACTCTGGCACTGATTGCTTTTCTCGCATATTCAAAATCGGCATGCCCGCTTAGGATGATAAAATTGATATCCTTATCGTGTTCACGGATTGTTTCGATGAGTGTAATCCCGCTCATTTCCGGCATGCGGATATCCGCGATAATCAGATCAAAATGATGGTTACGGTACTTTTCGAGTGCTTCTTTTCCATTTGATGCAGAATCTATTATTTCGAAACCATAGCTTGTCCAAGGAATTAGTGTGCGTAACCCTTCTCTAATCATCGGTTCGTCGTCAACAATTAATACTTTATACATGAAGATTCCCCCTTATATCGATCACAAAGCAAATCTCTGTTCCCGTTGAAGGATGACTCTCGATCTGAAGGCCGCTTTGCTCTCCAAAGGTCAAGCTTAACCTTTGATGGACATTAAGCAGGCCAATTCGATTTTCACGATTATCATCAACATTTTTTAATGTTTCCTTGATGGACCTTAGCTTTTCTTCACTCATGCCGACTCCATTGTCCAAGACACAAACAGTTAAAGAATGTTCATTTACTTTTGCTTCAACAATGACTTTTCCATCTTTCTCTTTATTCTCTAATCCATGGATGACAGCATTTTCAACTAATGGTTGAATGATGAGGGGATTAATCAAGATTTGCTCTGATTTTGGATCAATCTTTAATTGATAATCCAGTCGGTCGCCATAACGAAATTTTTGAATATCCAAGTAGCATTTTATTAGGTCGATCTCATGTTTTAGCGGCACCATTTCTCCTGTGACTGATATGCTTTTTCTCATTAATTTTCCAAGTACTTTTACAACACTGGCAATCTCTTTTTCTCCTTTAATATGTGCCTTCATGCGAATGGACTCCAGCGCATTAAATAAGAAATGCGGATTGATTTGGCTTGCCATCATTTTCAGCTTAATTTCCTGCTGACGTTTTTCTAATATATTTTTTTCGATATGAACCTTTTCAACCTCATCAATCAATTCTTTAATATTTGTCACCATTTTATTAATTTGATTCGACAAAAGACCAATTTCATCTGAGCCTTGTACATGAATGACCGCATCCAAGTTTCCTTCTCCAACCCTTTTAATTTGCCTATTTAACGTAATAATCCGGTTGGATAAAATTTTTGTAAAAAAGGTAATCAAAAACAATGCAACAATTAAACTAATTCCCATAACCAATAGTCCATGTTTCACAAACCGATCTGCATCAGCCATAATCACTTTGTTTGGAATTACAGATACAAATTTTAATTCATTTTGACTATCATCTGTCAGTAGGGTATCAATTAAGACTTCTGCGTCTTCTCCATCCAATTTTCCATTATAAGAACCTGTTGCTCCATCTAAAGGTATTTCAGACTCAACTGTACCAAGAAGTTTTTTGCCAATATATTCTTTACGGTTCGAAACAACAATATTATTGTTTTCATCCACAACCATCATTGGCGATTGTTCCTGGCTTAAAATTTCATAAAGATAGTCATTTCTAATATTAATAACCAAGACGGCATTTGTTTTGTAATTCGAATACTTAATATTGCGGACCAAACTTAAGTATTCTTGATCATTTCTAGTTTCATCCGGTATATAAAACCAGCCAATTAATCCATTTGCCCGTTCTGCCGAATGGTACCAAAACGGCTTAGCCTCTACATTGGACTGTGGTATGAACTCCCAGTTGTTCAGCATGGTTGTATTTTCTGTATAAAGCCTGATATTTGATATTTCTTTAAATGTTTCCTTGTATTCTGCAAACTTTGTGTAAGAATCATAGGCGATGAACACTTCTTGAGTTGTTTGATAGGTTGTATTCACAATTCGTTCTAATTGAGGATCCAATGTTACATTATCTGATACGTAAATGGCCTTTTCCAATGCTTCGGCAGTCCGCTTTTTCACACGTTCCACATTAGCAGCAGATTGTTCCTTTGCATCATCAAGCGCCGTTGACCTGAGTTCATGTGTTAAAAATATTCCTACCATTAAAAGAGGAATCATCACAGCAACCATAAAAGAAACGACAATTTTTGATTGTATTTTCATATTGTTAAACAAACGAATAAGAGATTTCATGATTACACCAGCTGTTTCGTTAAAATTTTATATAAATTTAATTGTAAGCGTAAACATTTTATTGCGCAATGTTATCTTTCTACCATACCACTAAAAATGGGTGAAAGACCTTTTAAGGCCTTTCATCCTCAAATTTATTTTTGTTCGATAATGGCTACTCCATGTGCCGGAATCTCTACTGTTTCCTTAACTTGTTCTTTTGTTAATAAGTTGATCCCGGTAAAATTCTGGATGTTTACTAGAACAGCCTCTTTCGTATGATTTAAGACAAATAGAAAACATTGTCCATCTTTGTAACGTTTGGTGATTTCCACTCCTGCCGGTGCTGTAAATTCAGCCCGGAATCCTTTCTCTTCTGAAAGATGACTCACTAAATCTTGTAAAAACTCGGCATCAGCGCTCGAAGCCACATACCATGCCTGGCCTTTTCCGAATGTATTTCTTGTTAATACCGGCATACCTTTGTAAAAATCCTCTCCATATGTTGCCAGAACCTCTGCCCCTTCAGCATGGATAAGGTCAAAGAGCAGGTTACAGCTGTATTCTCCTTTTAAGTTACCAAGCTGCTGATCTATAACAATTTTGTTCTTATGCTCTGGAGACAATGCATCAATTTCTTCTGACCAAATCCCTAAAACGTTACGAAGTTCTCCTGGATAGCCGCCAAGTGTTACAAGATCTTGTTCATCGACAATTCCACTGAAGAATGTTGTAAGAAAGGTTCCACCATTAGATACATAGTTTTCTATTTTATCAGCATAGCCTTGCTTCACCATATAAAGAACAGGAGCAACAACGAGATCATATTGTGATAAATCTGTATCCACACTAATCATATCCACCTGAATGTTTTGATTAAAGAAAGCTTGGTAGTATTTATGAACTTCATCCACATATTTTAATGAAGCAGATGGACCGCTTGAGAATTCAGTTGCCCACCAGTTATCCCAATCAAACACAATCGCGACTCGTGATTTCACCCGTGAATCTAGTAATGTGTCAGATAGATCAACTAATTCTTCCCCAAGCTCAGCCACTTCCCGAAATACCCTTGTATTCCCATGTCCGACATGTTCGATCACCGCTCCATGAAACTTCTCACATGCACCCTGTGAGCGTCTCATTTGGAAAAATAACACTGTATCTGAACCATGTGCAACCGCTTGATAACTCCATAAGCGCATCACACCAGGACGTTTTAGAGCATTGTAAGCTTGCCAGTTTTGCTGACTAGGTGTTTGCTCCATTAACATGAAAGGTTCGCCACCTTTTAATCCTCTCATTAAATCATGGCTCATCGCTGTGAAGCTGACCGGTGTATCAATTCCCGGGTAGTTATCCCATGCAATAACATCCATATATTTCGCCCATTTTTGATAATCTAACGGCTTGTATGCACCCATAATATTTGTGGTGACAATCGAATCAGGCATGACGCTCTTGATCATCTCATACTCAATTTTATGACATTCCAGCATACTATCAGAGTTAAAGCGGGCATAGTCCAGTGAAATCCCTTGGAACATGGTTTGTCTTTCACCGAAATGCTCACTTAGAAGATTAGGAACAACAATTTCATCCCAATCATAAAACGTATGTCCCCAGAAACTTGTATTCCAGGCTTTATTCAGTTTGTCCAGTGTTTCATATTTCTTTTTCAGCCACACACGGAATTCCTTTTCACAGTTATCACAATAGCATGCACCGCCCCATTCATTTGAGATATTCCATAATAAAACAGATGGATGGTTCTGATAACGATCAACTAATTTCTCAACAAAGTAAGAGGCATATTTCCGGTAGTTCGGACTGTTTGGACACGAGTTATGGCGCCCGCCGAACTTTCTTCTTTTCCCATCAAATTCAGTTCGCAGGATATCCGGGTATTTTTTTGCCATCCACGCAGGATGTGCGGCTGTACCTGTTCCGATCCCTACTTTGATGTCATGTTGATGAAGTGTGTCAATTACCTCATCAAGCCATGTAAAATCATATGTGACTTCATCTTTTTGACTTGTAGCCCAAGCAAAAATATTTACACGAACAAAGTCGATGTTTGCCTTTTTAAACATCCTTATATCTTCCAACATTGTTTCACGATCATACTGCTCAGGATTATAATCTCCACCATAAATCATTTTCGATATTTTTTTACTAATCATGATGTTCCCTCCCTTTTAATCAATATTCTTTCATTCTCATTCATCGCGACAGCTTTTGCATTTGATATCGTTGTTCCATCTTCCTTTTCAATGATAAAAGAGTGGTTTTTATATAAAACTTGCAAGCTTCCTTTAGCTGTAGCTTGTATTTCAGCCAGC
>Ga0182745_1002601_pt1 | contig 16042 bp, 24 predicted proteins | sample eDN3rd30CKraftBY_FD_128523 | JGI IMG/M metagenome (GOLD analysis project Ga0182745, IMG submission 128523) | Enriched backyard soil microbial communities from Emeryville, California, USA - eDNA 3rd pass 30_C Kraft BY (version 2) (version 2) | ecosystem: Environmental > Terrestrial > Soil >...
ATTTGGATTGAGAAGAAAATTGTGTAACTTTTTGTCTAGTTTTGTCGAAACTATAGTAATATTTTCTCTCTAACTGTAAAATATTTGTTGCTATATAGATATATTTTAGGGGGAAATATTTTGAAAAAGTTCTTTAAGTTCGGATGCTTAGGATTAATAGCATTAGTTGTTTTAATTATTGTTTTAGCAATAGCATTTAGTGGAGACGATGATAAAGTAAGCACAGGGGCAGATGGGAAAGCTAAGACATCTGAAACAACCGCAGCCAAAAAAGATGATGGTTCTAAAAAGGTTGATGCAAGCTCTGTGACGGCTGAGGAAGTTGGACTTAAAATAGGATTAGGGGAAGTAAAGATTACAAAGAATAAAATTCAAGTTGGTATAAATCTTGAAAATACAAACGATCAAGTAGTTATGTTTTATCCTGACCAAGGTTCTGCTGTAGTTGGAGATATGCAATTAGAAGCTAACCTTTTCCTAACGGATGGAAACATTGGCGGAGAAATTCAAGGTGGAGTTAAACAAGATGGTATTATTGAATTCTTAGCTCCAGAAGGTAAACAAATTACTGTGGATGATATTAAAGAAATTAAGTTAGCTTTAGGAGATGTAGTGTCTGAAGACTTCACTCAATCTAAAGCAGTTAATTTAACAATTGAAGTAAAATAAGAAAAAAGCCCTTCTCAATGAGTTGGGCTTTTTTTATGCATGCATTTTCTGTTTTTTAGTATTGAAGGAGGCAGCTAAGATGGAATCAACTTTAAAGATACGCGGCTGCTTCTTTTCTAAACAATAGGCTTTGATGTATGTATCCGTTAGACCATACACCATAATGGATCGTTGTGATACGGAATTATCCTTCTTAATATAGATAATCTCAATTGGTTTACCTTCCACAAATGCTCTTTGTAGTTGCTTCATCATCATAAACTACCTCCTTTTTTAATTATTATATACGAACGTTCGTTCGAAAACAATATTGAAATAGAACAATTGTTCTTATATAATTATCCTATCAAAGGAGATGTTTTTAATGCTAAGAGACCGCGGAATGAAAAAATGGCAAGGATTCTTTTTACCTGAACACATAAAACTAGTCAAAGAAGAATTTGAAAATCAAAATAAAATTAAACAACCTGAATTAGATGAAGACAAATTAAACGATATAGACATATTGATCCACGAGAGTATGGAATATAATCATCTGCTTAAATATAGTCTGTATCAAGATGGATACATAAACACTTTATATGGCCGTACTATTTATATTGATTATCTAAACAACAAGCTGCGTATCCAGGATGAAAAGGACCAAATACACCACGTATCATTTAGAAAACTCGTTGATGTAGAAAGAGCATAATATCATGAGTAAACTTAGTGAAGATGAAAGAAATATATTTGAGAATGCTATATACCTTCCGATGGTCTTGACTATTCTTGATCGTGATTTAAAGGTAGCTCAGACTGCCCCATTTAAACTTAAGCAAGTCTATCTGAATCTTATCGAACACACGATGAAGCAAGTGCAAAAAGATATGAGAGAGAACAATACAAAGATGTATAAGAACAAGTGGAAGTTAGTCAAAGGTGAGAACGATGGGGTTTTTACAGAATATGATTTCTATATCAACGGCTATCATGAAGCTCATAGGTACTTTAATCATAACTTAAGAAATAACACAGAAAAGCTACTTAATTATTATTTTTTACATCGTCATTCGGATTGATCAATTGGAAAGTTTTCTAAGAAGGTATCAATAAGGAGTTTAAGTTCTGTGGAGTCTTGCGCGGATTCATACTGCTCTTTCAGTTGGAGCAATAAATCATAGTCGTTCATTTTATCCCTCCTTTCATATTAAGGAGGTTCTTTATCGTAGAAGTAAATTCCTTTTAATTCACTAAATAGACAAAATAAAAATGCCCCACTCCGTAGAGCAGGGCTTTTGTGACTAGACAAGGTGATTATTAATATGTGCGAAATTAAAACATTCTATTCCAAGTTTGTGGACCAACTAATCCATCCACAGTTAATCCTTGTCTCTTTTGATAAGCTTTTACTGCTGCTTCTGTTTTAACTCCAAATATGCCGTCTGCTGTAACTTTAACTGCACGCTGGATACGTTCAACATCTTTACCCTTACTGCCTTTTTTAATCACCTTACCAGGATAGGGAACGATAGCTTTTCCATCATCTTTGGCAGCTGTATTTTTCACTGCTTCTTTCTTAGGTTCCAATACTTCCTTATCCCAATCATCCAATCCATATTTTTCAATGATGGAAATAACCTTATCTGCATACTGTGGATCAGTAGCATATCCAGCATTGTGGATGGCTTTAATTTGTTCTTTATAATCTTTTAATCCAATAGCTTTTTTATAGCGTTGATTAACCGTAAGAAATACTCCATAGTCTAAAATGCTTGTAGACCAATTAGGATATGCACGAAAGTTATCTTTAATTTCATAACGTTCCCCACCATATACTTCCCATGTATCCATCATTGCTGAATTACCTTGATAAGAACCCTTGATGCCAAATAGATTCTTATATTTTGTAGCTAACCCACTCTCGCCCCATGCACTCTCTAATGCTGCTTGTCCTGCTGCGACAGATGGTAAAATACCGAACTTCTTCCACAATGCTAATGCTCCGCTTTTAATCTCTTTTAAAAAGTTATCTGTTTTTGCACTCAATTTAATCACTCCAATTAATATTTTTCGTCCAAGATATCCGGATCTTCTTCCGCTTTAAAGACTAATGACAAGATTAATAACCATTGTTTTAACATGAAATCACCTCATAAAAAAAGAGCAGCTAGATAGCCACCCTCTACTTTGTTTTTGATTGATTTTTAGCTAAGTTATGAGCAACTAATAAATCTTTTTGCTTTTTACCTCTAGCAGTTACATAATTGTTTTTGAACCAAGCAACTGTTCCCGCTATAGCTGTGAATACAGCCGATATAAACTCTGTTTGTTGCTCTTCTGTTCCTGGTATTTCATAAAGCCCAAAACTAACTAAAAATTGATTCACTAAAGCAATAAATAATACAATCGTTCTGATTACTGTTCCTTTATCCATTTAAATCATCCTCCAACAATTTGTGCTATTTTATCCCAAAAACCGATGATAGAAGCAATGATACCTACTATACCCCCACCACCAAGCAGAGCTAATGTAATTTCTTTTTTAGAATTAATTTTCAACTTTGATATTTCACCTTTCGTTTCTTCTTGTTTTACTGTGATTCCCAAGTTATGTTCAATCAATTTATTAAGCAAATCTTTTTGATCACCAGAAGATTTTAAAATAACGGTTTGTAATTCTAATTGTCCTTTTTCCATGGACCCCATTTTTTCAATTACTTCTCCATAGTTTTTTTCTAAGGCTACAATCCTTCCTTCGTGATTATCAAATTTTTCCTCCATAGTTTGTGGTACCTCCTGCGTTGGCATTTTCCCATCCCCCTTTTTTCTCTCTATACATAGGTTTTCACCCCCCTTAAAAGGACATAAAAAAAGACTCCTCCTTGTGGAAGAATCTTTTAGTTCATTATTTTTGTTACCGCACAATAGTATCCAACTACTTCTTAGAGTAATACAAATTATCATTCTCCCAATCGTACATAGTAGGTTCTTTTCCAGTCGTAATGTGAAACGCTGTATTTTTTCCAGCGTCAGCACCTGTGATATTGTAACCAGCTTGCTTATAATGATACTCGTCTTTCATTAAGCCATCAGTTGCCATGCGGTCAAATTTTGTTGATACTAAAACAGCATGTTCATATGTTTTACATAACGCTGTCTGTGCCTGAATAATAGTATCATATTTTGTAGGTAAATCCCTATGGTTTCGAATACGAACCATATACACTTTGTCTAAACCTTGACTAATTACTTCTTCGATCATTGCCATCGTCATATTAGTGTAATTCTCTGTCGTAGTGTTGTTGTCTCCGTCTGACTCTCCTTGACACCAAACCATAAACTCATTTTTTATAATGTATCCATTGTCAATGAGCCACGCCTTTGCTATTTTATATCGGTTTATCAAATCATTTAAAAAAGCTGAACCAGGTTGCCATTGACCTATCGTTGTACCGCCTTTGGATGCAGAAACGCATATAATCGGTCTTTTAGTGATTTTATTGTATTCAATAGCAAAAGAAGATACCATCGAACCCGTTTTACTTGTTTCTTCAATTGCTCCAGTAACATTTTCGTTTACTCCAAATGGTTCAACTAAGTGATATAGTTTTGTTGGATCTGAAATGGCTCTAAATTCATACGCTACTCCTAGTGGCACTGTTGGGGCTTCTGCCGCTACACCTCGACCTGCCATATTAGATTGTCCTGCTTCTACCACTAAATCCACTTCTTTATTATTCAAATTACTTCCAGACTCTAATGCACTTAATCGGTTTGTCGTATCGTCCACAAAACTTTTATATCCATTTATTGGACTTATGATGAAATAAATACCGATATCTGAATTAGAAGTATTAAGAGTTGGCGTAAAAGTTGTTTCAGCAAAGGAAAAAGTTGTATATGAGTAATAATTACTGTAACTGGAAACAGCCCCTGTATAACCATTCGGTGTTTTCCCATCTTCTATGCCGACTATTCCGATATACTGATTGCCACTACCGGTAGAAATAAAAGGTGTTTCGAGTATATTTTCACCAGTAACCACCTCTACCAACTTTTTATCTTTCAGAGAAAATTGATTAGCTGACTTTTCAAGTAAAACAACATAAAACGTTCTATTGGAAACACTCTTAAAAACAACATTGACTTTTCCTTTAACAGCTAAAGGAATATTCATAATGAAGATTCTATTTACCGCACCTACAAAAGCGCTCGTATAAAGAGATAGATTTTTTGGATTATACGGAACATCAGTGGTCAGATCATCAAATATATCACCACTTAGCATAGGTGCAGTTATGGTTTCATCTTCAATACCATTTGCTCCTACGTTATTTTCTAAGTACTCTAATTTGGCTTTTGTGTCGGAAAAAAAACTATTAAGTCCATTAACAGGAATCACAACAAAATAGAAACCTATATCTGTATTTGTGGTATTCAAAGTTGCTGTAAATGTAGACTCTGAAAAAGAAAAGGTTTCATAAGAAAAATAGTTATTATACTTTTGAGCAGTTCCTGTGTACCCGTTTGGTGTTTGTCATCAGTAACTCCAACTATCCCTATATATTGATTTCCAAGCCCTGTTGATACGAAATTTGTTTCTATTGTATTTATACCTACACCTACGTTTATTAATAAACTGTTTGAAATTGTAAATTGATTAGAAGAAGCGTTTTTTTCAAGTAGCACAACGTAAAAAGAATGACTAGAAACACTTTTGAATACAATATTAACTTTACCTTTATCAGACAATGGCGTGTTTGAAATAAATATCCTATTTTTTGCTCCAGTAAAAGCACTAGTGTATAAACTTAAATCTTTTAGATTTAAAGGATAACCATTTAAAATTTCATCATACAACCCATCGTTTAAATTTTTTGCATGTATCGCTTGATTTCCTATTCCAGTGCTTTGGTATAATCCTCCATCATCCCAAATACTACCATTCCAATAATACCAATGACCATTTGCCAAAACTAAAAATACCCCACTAGTTCCAGTAGGGTAAGCTGCTTGTAATGCTGATAAAGTTGTATAAGTACCTTTAGGTGCTCCACTGACAATATTAGCAAACTGCAAATCTACAAATGATTGGTCTGCTTTTACTTGGTCTAAAGTCGCCAACTGTGCGGTAGCCTCAACTAAGCCATCCTCAATTTTATTCAATAAAGCAGCATTCACCGGAGTACCTTGTTGCGTGACGGTACCAGGTGAAGGGATTAATGTAACAGTTCCATCTGCGTTTTGTTGCATTGTATAAGTTAATGGCCTTTGAACTATTCTGTCTTTCCAATCTGTTTTTTGATACATTAATAAATCAACCCTCCCTCTCCACATATCGGTACTCCACAATAACTATAATTCTCGACCGCCAAAGAAGATATTTCCCTTAAAATTCGAATGCTTTCTTCTAGTCGATTAGCATCTTCGTAAGAAAATTTATTATTTATTTCCCACTTCTTTGTATCTTGCCAATCAATAGGTGTTGCTAATTTCCCCTTAATTATTTCTAAATTAGCTTCAATCCTATTGATACTTGATAAATAATCAATACTTCTATTAGTTCTATTTGTGACAATGTTTAACTGCGGTAATAAAAAATAATTTTGTTTTAAGTAATTCAATGTGTAAGATATATTATTTTCTATCCTGTTAAAGTCATCATAGTTAATTGCATCGGTTGGCAACCAATCTGTTTTTGGTTCTATCCATTCCATTAGTTAACTTCACCTCTAGCCTCTGTAATAGCAGACAAATATCCTTCATAATTTAATTGATTTTTAGTTATAATCCCTCGATTCGAGTTCCCGAATATGTTTTCTATAGATACAATGTCATTTAACTCATGTGCTCCATTCCCGCGCCAATCAATTGTATATATAGCACGATTATTTTTAACTGCAGAAATCCAATTAGCTACCGTAAGTGCATGTTCTCTTGAGTTGATTAATGTGTTGTTTTCTAAAGAAAGAACATCGCCTTGTGAATTATTCTTATTTACTTCTACAAAATCAGGGTTTTCCATATCCTCATAAAATTGCACTCTTACTGTTTTAGTTGCTTTTTCAAGCTGGATTTGGGGATCTATATACATATTTTCTAAATCTATTTCATCCACAATATTGGGAATCTGTTTAATTTGTTGAAGCTTTATTTTATTTTCTCTAGTGACTATAACTGTACAACAACCCGCAATGGCAACCATTTGCAAGGCTTCTTTGCAGTTAGTTTTACTAATAATTCCGTTAGTGAATACGGTCAAAAGGTTTTCATCTATTTCAAAATTGCTTATTCCACACATAGTGAATAAGTCATAAGCAATTTGATAAAGCGAATAATCTAGTTTGGCAACTTCATTTTCATAATCGATTGTTTCCATTAAATCCAGATTAGTTCTAGCTGTAAACGTTGTTGTTAATGATCCTTCATCACTAATCCAATCTCTTAACAGAAAATTACATAATGGATAATATTCGATAATACCATTTTCAAGTTCTACTCCCAGTTCAGCAACTATTTTTTGCCTTTCTTGTAAATACTTATAAATGCCGTAAGGGTTAAGAATATTGAAGGCTTTATCAGAGTTTTCAACAGTAAATGTAAATTCAGATACTGGTATTGTGGATGACATAAGGTCTACTTCCTCAACTAACGAACAACTGACTAGCTTTTCATCTGTGTAAACTTGTGTAATACCAAAATCAACCTCTGCCACTCTTGCTCGATGGTTAGGTTTACTCCATTTTTTTATAATAACTTGAATTTTATTGAAGTTAGAAAACTCATCAAAAATAATTGATCGGGCATCTTGATTGTCCACAACTTCTACTTTTAAAACTAATAGTTCATTATTAAATGCTTGGACTTCGAAGTCTGTCGCATACTCATTGTTGATTACATCAAAACTAATCGTTATCCCACCACTTGAATGAAACTTATTAAAATTAAAAGTTAATAATAAATTTTCTTGGAAAACCCCATCATTATCACTTAACTTTTCTGAACACCAACCGACAATTTTGTTATTGTTTATATTTTCGTCAGCGAAAGAAAAAGAACCATCGAGTTTAAAACGATCGTCCTCTAGGGTTGCGTAATTAAAAGTGTTTTCTCTTTGCTTGTCAGTTAATTGCTGCTTATCACTAATTATGAATTCACTTGATGTATTTGTTGTCACGACATCATCGTCTAATGTTAATTCACTTATATCAAACGTCACTCTTACCTTAACCATTCTAGATGGAGCATAAATTGCCTGCTTATATTCATTACTAATCGAAAGCAAGTTTATCCCCCCTATTTCTCTACCAAATCAAACTTAACATCTTTGTATCTAGGAACTCCATTTTTAAAATCAATTAACCCTGCATCTCTATCTCCGGAATAAAATGTACCTGTACGCATTGCATTTGTTTGTGGATCCATATAAGTTACAGAAAAAAACACACCAGATATAGATTTTAAGATATTACTTAAATTGTTCCGACTTAGGTAGTCATATGAAATACTCAACTTTCTTTTTGTGGCGATTCTTTCTATAATCATGGTTCCTTTCGCATTTCTTTCCGCTTTACTTAAATCCATTATTCCAATACTTAAAGCGCTAGGAGTTGGAATATCAACTCCATTAATTTTAATTAATGCCATCATCCCAACTCCTTTATGTTGTTTTAATCATAGTACTTCCGATACGTTTATTTTCCGCATCTAAAAATGGTTTAACAATCCTAGCTAACGTTGCTCCGTCTACTTTTAACACCACATCGCTATTGTTAGAATTACTTGATCTATTGTTAAATTGCATCGCTGCCGTAACCGCGTTACCAACTGTTGAAGCCATCATGTCGTTAAGTTTATTAAGTGGAGATACAACTTCCTTACCACCTGGATTATCCCCAATAATCGCATGCATTGGACCATTAGTAATACCACCTTTAGCAAGCTTAGGTATTTTAGGAATATCAGGGGAATTTTTGATAATCGGTACTTTGTTTTTAAGTCTGTTAAAGGTGCTAATTGCATCGTTGACCATTCCTATAAATTGGTTTAACACCGACTTCAATCCGCTTGCTATACCATTTTTAAATCCATCTTTGATGTTACTTAGGGATTTAGATATTTTTGATACAACATTATTTTGGAACCATGAGTACGCATCTTTAAATTTACTTTTTACCGCTGCCCATGCATTGCCGGCAGAATTAGCTATCGAAGATCGCCAGTTATTAAAAGCTTCCATTGGCTTTTTAGCAACATTATCTCGGAACCAATTGTATGCTCCGCCAAATTTACTTTTAATTGCAGACCAAATAGCTGCCGCTTTATCTGCGATACCAACTTTCCAATTAACAAAAACTTCAACAATTTTCTTTGCAACGTTGTCTCGGAACCAATTGTAAACGGAAGAAAAAGAACTTTTAACAGCAGACCAAATGGCCTCTGATTTAGTACCAACAGAAGTTTTTAAGCTTGTAAATATCGCAACTATTTTATCGCCAACATTCACCTTGAACCAATTAGAAACTGATTTAAAGGCATCTGTTAACTTTTTAAACATCCCTTCTCCAAGTTTCTTGAACCATGATTCTATACCATTAAAGGGAACTTTTATCTTTGTAACGATATTTTTAAAACCTGTCCCAAAAGTAGTTACCAAAGAAACAATTCCTTTTCCAATAGCTTTAAAGAATGTAAGACTCATAAAGTTCCAGAGGAATTTTACTATCCCAACAAAAATATCTTTTATACCACTAAATGCCTTTTTCCAGTCTCCAGTAAAAGCTCCGCCTATAAATTTTATAATTCCTTCAAAAATCTTGATAAGTCCGTCAACGCAACCTTTTATCGCATCCCACAAGAATTTTATAATCCATTTTACAATCGGCTTAATACCCTTCCAGATATTTTTTAGAGCCTTTATAAATTGATCACCATTTTTATCCCAGATTTTTTTGAGTTGCTTTATTTTATCCGAAATATAATCAGAGACTACATCCCATCCTTTTTTCAGTAATTTCCCTAATGGAGCAAAGAATTTTTTCACTTTATCAGCAAATTCTTGAACCTTTTTACTTACCTTAGATAGGACACCTTCTGTGTTTCCCATGTTTAGCCCTGGTACATCTACTCCACCACCGCCAGATACTCCACCGCCACCTGAACCTGAATCCCCACCAGAATCACTACTTCCTGAATCTTTCGCAGGATCAGCCAGTTGGTTTATTTCATCAAACCCAGCAACTCCCCTATTCTGTTTATCTGCTTTTTTCTTTTCCTTGGCAGTTTTCTTTATCGCTTTCCCTAAACTATCTACAGCTGATGCTTGCGCACCTGTAGCAGAAGCTTGGGCAGAAGTAGCTTTAACTGTAGCAGCTTGGTTCTTAGCTGTTTTAGATGATCCAAATAAAGCTTGCATAAATTGAGCCACTATATTCATTACGCTTGCTATTTTGGCTGCAAAAACCGTTAATGTGGGAAGTACTCTGTTGATGATCGGAAGGAAGGCATTACCTAAAGCTAGTTTGATATTATTTAATTGGGCCACAAATTGAGCCATGCTTGAAGCTGTATTCTGAGCCAATGTAGTTCCGTATTTCTTAGCTGCCTGCTCTAAAATACCGTAGTACATAATTGTTTGTTTTGTTTGGAAGTCTAATTGATCCCAAGATTGTCCATTCGCAAAGTTTTGAAAGGCTTGTGTACTTTCCATCATGGCTACTTGGACATTCACACCTAAGTCCTCAATTGCTTCTGTATTTCCTAACATACCGGATCTAATACGTTCGGAAACGTCTTCTAACGAACGACCTGTTGCTGCCGCAATAATAGATGTAGTCTCCAATAAATCTTGAGTCTTTTTTTGGGTTTCTTGAGTTGTATGAGAAAAGGTAGATATTAAATTTCCATATATAGCACCAAAACGAGTAGCTTCGGATGTAGAAAAACCAAAAGCGGCACCTGTTGTATTGGACCATTTCATAAATTCTTCAGCACTTTTTCCCATAAGCCTATTAACCTGTTGCAAGGCCGCTTCCACATTCATGGCATCCTTTATTGCTGAACCAAATGTTAATCCAGCACCAATAGCAGCTAAAATAGTATTAATTTTACCTACTGATGATCTAAGGTTATTACTGAAATTACTAACGTCTCTTTGCGCTCTTCTCATACCAGTTCGCATGGATGAAAAATCCGCACCACCACGAACCAAAAGGTTTCTTACTACCGCCAATACATTCACCCCCTGTTTTTGAAATACAAAAAAGAGAGCAGTTTATTAACTACTCTCGATTACTTCGCCACCAAATGCAGCATTTAACATTTTCACTTGTTCATACATTTGTTTATCAGTCATTTTCTTTTTAACTGGCTTCTTATCCAAGTATTCTTTCAATGGTTTTAACTTCTCAACTCTGTGGAAGTATGCAGTATAATAAGCTATGCTTATATCATTTTCCGCTTTTTCTTTCTTCATCTCTTGATGGACTTTAACATGTAAATCAAGTTCATAAGGAGTCATTTCTTCATATTCACTCAGGGGTATTCCACATCGGATGGCAACCTTTAAAGAATCTTCCCAATTGAAATCAATCAGTTCGTCTTCTTGCTGTTCTCCACTACCCCTATCAAGTTTTTTTGGTCAACCTCAAATTGACCGAAAGCTTTTTCTAGAGCAAGAGACATCTTTTCGATTATTTCATTGTAAGATGGCGCTTGATCTAATAAATCTTCCATATGCTCCAGTTTTAATTGTTCATTATTTTTATGGGCGTCTGATTGTAATGCGTAAAACATAATTTTTTCTATTTGTTCTAAGTCACTACCGTCAAATTCAAAACTATTGATATCAATTCCTAAATCAGCTGTCAATCGTTTTAATGCTTTATGTCCAAACCTAACTTCTCGTGGACGATCCAATTCAATCATTACTACATTGTTTTTATCAGACATTACGATTCCTCCGTATATTAATAATAAAAAAAGACTAAGGAATATTCCCTAGTCTTACGATCCTGTTGTTCCAGTTGTTAAAGATGGTTTGCCACTTACTTTTAGCGTGCTTTCGAACGTCACATTGTCTTCCATTTCAGCACTTGTAGAATAAGCAGTAACAATCCCACTAAATGACCATTTAGCCCCGAAAGGAAACTCAATTGTATATGTTGCAACAGCTCCTGATTCGAAATCAGTTAATAATCCTGCATGCTTAGTTGGGTCGAAATATCCGCTTAAAGATACTTCTCCAGCATCCTTTAACCCTTGAACAAAAGTTCTATATCCATCTTCTGTATCTTATGTTGTTGTTTCAATCGTGGCTGCAGACAAATCCATTCCACCGATTGAAGTTAATTCTCCAATAGCTGTTGTTCCTTTTTTAAATTTTGTACCCATTGCTGCTTCAGCCATATTTAATTCCCTCCAATTTTAACTGTTATTTCAATTACACATCTATATAAGTTAACTTCTTTTTCATAAAGCACTACTGGCTTTTGATAAGATATACTTTGTATAAATGGCCCATCTTCACCGATCACTCTACTTTGAAAAGACTTAACCTTATCTAAGACCTGTTTACTTAAATATTTAAGTTCTAAAAAGCTATATTGCATAATATTAAGCTCGCACTCTACTTCTTTACTTTCTAAATAACCATCTAACGTTTTATCTTCTAATCCTTCCGAACCAAAATAAATAAGATAAGGTGCTTTAGTCCCTTCTTCCGCATTTAAAGGGAACACCTTATCCATTAATCCTTCTATTTGTTCTAGTTCCGCTGTTAATGCTTGTTCAAAGTTCATAAAGCACCTCAATTTCTTGGCAACTTGTCTATTTCCTCAGTTGCTACACCAACAATCGTTTTTTCAATTTCCCTTTTGTAACCATCTATTGATTTTCTTAAGTATTGATAACCTGGGACATACCTTCCATCTCTAGCTATAAATCCATACTCTTGTGAAGCAGGATAGTAAGATGTTTTATTCCTTGTTTCTCTTCGCTTAGTTCTTCTATTCCACCTTGTAACTGTCTGATTAGATGTCCCTTGGAATATATGGTTCAATCCTCTATCCAAGGTGACGAAATAAACTTTCTTCCCTCTTTTACGTGTCTTTTCTGGTTTTAGAATTATACCTTGTTTTAAATAACCTTCATCCACAGGTGCATTCCTTCTGGCTGCCTTATAAGCAATATTCATCCCTTTTTTAGCCGCTTTAGTAGCAACCCTTTGTGGAATGTTCTCTAATGTTCGTAAAGTCCTCATTAGATTATCCAAACCTTCAATTTCAACGTTTCCTCGCCTTGCCATTAGAACACTTCCTTACACATGATCTGCAATTCAATGTTCTTTTCTTGAAAGTTTATTGGTGGGGAAGTGATATCAAAAATTCTTTCGCCAAATTTAATACGCATGTCAGGTGTAATAGATTTATTAGGAACATATCTCATGTTGATTTTATGAGTTATCTCGTTATTTACTGTTTCAGCAGCAAAAAACTCCTTACCACTTACTGGATAAATGGCTACTCTAGATTTCAGATAGTCAACCCAATTTTCGACTCTTTCACCATAGTTGTTTTTCACTTTCTCTTTCTTTTGGATAAAGACAATATGACGATATTCACCAGGATTAATCTGGTATCTGCTCATAAAAAAACACCCCCTACAATAAATTTATGGAGTGCATGTCTAATATTGATTTAACAACAAAATTCACTTTGTCATTCTGAACCGTCATTGTTCGGTTATCATACATTTCATTAGCCAAAACCATTAAAGCAATAGTTAAATCTTCTTTCAAATCAATGCTTTCTTGTGGAAGACCAGTGTAGTTTTTAACAAAAGACTGACAAGCTATTAAAATACTTTCGAATAACTGATCATCTTCATCATGGTAAACACGAGCGTAATCTTTTAAGTCTTGAATGACTAAATTACTTATTTTCATCAGAGTTTGCCTTCTTCTTCGATTTAACCTCTTCCACATAGCCAGCACTTATTAAATCAGTTAATACTGTTTTGTTATTAATTTCTCTTACCTCATTAACAGCCATAGATATAATTCCTGAAAATGAAACTAGTGCTTTTACTTTCAATTCAACACCCCCAAAAAGGTGGTTTAACCCACCTTATTAAGCTGATTTCATAACTAATTTAGCAATTTTTTGTGCATTTTCTACTTTTGAATCCATTTCTATCCATGCTACAACTCCGATAGCATGTTGAGTTGCATATTTCTCTCGTAATACTTCGATAGAAACATCTTCTGACAATTTAACAGCCAAACCACTCATATCACCATAAAAAATTGCTGTTTTTCCAGCTTCCATGCCCGCCACATTATCAGATGTATAAACATCTTTTCCAAGTAGTGTATAACCCCATTTAGCTGAAATATCTCTGTTTAAAAGGTAATTGCCATCAGCATCTTTCAATTTTCGAATAGCTTTTCTTGTTGATCTATTCATAATCCAAATGGATGAACCTTGAAAAGCATCCGGGACCTCTTCTTGTAAATCAATTAGCTCATCAGTTGTTATTGCAGTAGCTGCAGCAGCAGTCACAGTTTGAGATACAGTACTTAATCCAGTAATTTTATCAGTTGTACCATTTAGTAATTCATTTTCAATCCATTTTGCAATAGACTCTGCCATTTTATTAATTACAAAGTTTACAATATCGAATTGTGAATTGTTAATTAAGGATTTTGATACTTTACTTAGAGCCCCAGCCAAGAATCCTTTTAATTGAATAGAATTGAATTTTCCACTTGTAGATTCTAATTCCACAAACTCTTCTGCATAAGCCATTTCAATTGTTCCTGCAGTCTCATCATAATAAGGGATACTTAAAGTTCCCCCGATGTTATAGCGAGTAGCCAGTTGATAGATTGGGGAAATATCATACACTTTTTGAATAATTTTATTAGCAATAGATGATGGAATAACAGCTCCATTTGCACCTGCAGTTAAATTAACATCAGCTCTTTCTTCCACAACTCCACGAATATAGTTTGTAAATGCACGTTCTTCTGCTTGTACTTTTTCTTCCTCTTCAGTTTTTTTCGCAGGTACCTTTTTATCAAAACTTCGTGCTTCTTCCTCAGCTTTTAAAGTTTTATCAATTTGATCAACTTCTTTTTTAATATCATCAAATCGTTTGCTTTCATCATCAGAAAAAGCACGTGTTTCTTCTTTTGCTTTTTTTACTAGGTTATCAGCTTCATCTAACAAGTTATTACGTTGTTCAACAAGTGTTGGCATAGAACGGTACTCGATTACTGGTTTTGCTAAAACGTTTTGGTATGACATAAATTATTTTCCACCTTTCAATTTTAAAAGTTCTAATTGGTTTTCATAATAAGAGTAATCAAACTCTCTATTTTCTTGATTTTGAGATGATAAATCTTCAATTTCCGCTTTAAATTCATCACTTCTGTTCTCTGTGATTACATCTTCTTCCCCTCGAGCTTCAATACTAGTGGCGATATACGCTGGGGTTTTATCAAGAATAGAAACCTCTAACAAGTCGATATCTTCTAAATATCTAAGCTGAATGCCGTTTTCTCCATCTTGCCAATTAGGTTTATTGTCTATAAAACCAAATGACCATCCTCGAAGCTCTCCGTTTTTCGCCTTTTGAATGACTTCATCATCAGATACAGTAGCAATTGCTCTCAAACCTATATTATCTTCATACAATTGCAGGTTTCCTTCTCTAATGGATCCCAACTTTCTGGCTTTATCGTGGTTAAAGCGCAATTCAACATCTGTTGCTCTTTGCAAAGCTTTTTCAAATGTCTTAGGGATGATTTTCTCTTTAAACCTTCCTCTAGGTGAAGGAAGCACTCGGCTCTCACGGTCAACCGCATTAACATAACCATCAAGCAATACCTGATTGCCCCGAATTTCTATTCGCATCGTCCTCACCTCCTCCCGAAGATTTTTTTTGATCGTTCATATTGGTTGTTTTATCTGTATTTGGTGTATAAACCTCACCAGTTTTAATGTTGTAAAGAACATCATTCAATCCAAGTACTACCATGTCATTAAAAGCTTCAATTGGTGATAAATCTTCAAGGAAACGAACATCATTAATTTCAAAGAACTTATTTTTTATAGCAATTTCATAGGCTCTGAATCGTTTTTCAATGTCTCCTTTTAACAATTCCCTAGTATCAAAGGCAAAATAAAAAGAACCTTTTTCACTCGGAAGTAAAAGGTCCTTATTAAAGGCAGTTTGCAAAGCTATTAAAATAGGTAATATACAAACCTTTATCCAGTTGTTATATTCATCATCGCTTGCTTTTCCACTAAGTATTGATTCAGGAACAACAAATATCTTACATATTTCAGCTGCATTAGTTTTTTTATTCTCATTTAATTGCATTTCCACA
>Ga0182745_1002603_pt1 | contig 16035 bp, 15 predicted proteins | sample eDN3rd30CKraftBY_FD_128523 | JGI IMG/M metagenome (GOLD analysis project Ga0182745, IMG submission 128523) | Enriched backyard soil microbial communities from Emeryville, California, USA - eDNA 3rd pass 30_C Kraft BY (version 2) (version 2) | ecosystem: Environmental > Terrestrial > Soil >...
CGTCGATCGGCGCCTTCGCCGTCACCGTCACCGGCGACGTCAGCGCCGCCAGCAGCATCGTCATCCGCGCCTTTCGCATCTCAATCCTCCTGCTTCAGCCGCCGCGGTCCGCCGAGCCATCCCGAAACGAACAGCGCCGCCGCCGCCGCGATTGCCGCCCACGCGCCGCCGAGCATCAGCTTCACCTGCCCGATCGAGGCCGCGGTCCAAAGCGCGGCGGGATCATAGGCGGCATCGGCGAGCGCATCGGAGGGGAGGTCGGGGCATTCACTCTCGAACACCAATTTCGCGTCGGGGGTGCATGTGGTTCCGCGCACCAGCGGCGCTCCATTCTCGCCCGCAACGACATAGGAAGAGGAGGCCCAGCCATAGAGGCCGCCCGCCGCGAGCAGCAGCGCGAGCAGCGCGGCCTGCACGCCGCGCGCAGCCCATAGCCGGACCTGCCCGCTCCCGATGACGCCCGCCGGGATGGCGAGCGCGAGCAGCGGCGCGATCCAGCCGATCGCCGACCCTGGCGGCGCCAGCCCGCCGAGCCAGGCCGCAAGCAGCAGCAGCGCCAACCCCGCGCCGCCGGCAAGCGCGCGCACCAGCCCGTTGTTCCAGCTGAGGCGCTTCACCCCGCGCGGCTTGCCGGGAAGATAGTCGGTTTTCGGCCCTTCGACGAGCATCGCGACGACATCGCCCAGCCGGGCGATATGATCCTCGACCGGCGGCGACAGCGCGTCGAGCCAATGCGGCACGCTCATGAAATATTCGAGGCTGCGCTCGGGAACGACATCCTCGATGCGAAAGGGGATGATCGGCAGGCCGAGGTGCACCGCGCGTTCGACCTCGCGCAATATCTGCGGCGAGGTATTGGCGTGGCTCGAAAAGACGAGGACGAAGACCGTCGACGATTTGAGCCCGTCGATGATCGCCTCGCCCCACGAGGTGCCGGGCACGATGTCGCGCGGCGCAATCCAGCAGCGATGGCCGCGCGCCTCGAGCAGCGCGCACACCATATTCGCGATGGTGCGGTCCTTCGACGAATAGCTGATGAAGACCTGTGACGGCATCATCCTTTTCCCCCTGCCGCCATCATGCCGTGCGGAAGCGGGCAGGGCAATCGTCACTTTTCCCGATAAATTGATATACGCAAACGATTCTCAATAGCATAAAACTTGACCCTGCGAATCCGCGCCCCTAGAGCGACGCTATTGCGAATCACTCGCAAACTATCAGGGGAAGAATTTTGCCTAGTTATCGCTCGCCGTCCGCCACCCGTCTTGCCGCCGGCAGCGCGCTGGGCCTTGCGCTCGCCGCGGCCGCGCAGCCGGCCTTCGCGCAGGACAATGACGGCGAATATTGGCTCGCACGCAAGAACCAGATCGTCGTCACCGCGACGCGTATCGCGACCAATGCCGAGGATGTGCCGTCGACCGTCACCGTGAAGAGCGACGAGCAGATCGCCGACGAGCTGGTCACCGATATCCGTGACCTCGTTCGCTTCGAGCCCGGCGTCAGCGTCCAGCGCCAGCCCGCGCGCTTCAATGCGGCGCTCAGCGCGACCGGCCGCGCGGGCAACGACGGTTTCAACATCCGCGGCATCGGCGGCAACCGCGTGCTGATCCAGGTCGACGGCGTGCGCGTTCCCGACGGCTTCAGCTTCGGTGCGCAGAATGTCGGGCGCGGCGACTATGTCGACCTCGGCCTCATCAAATCGGTCGAGATTTTGCGCGGCCCCTCGTCGGCGCTCTACGGCAGCGACGGGCTTGCGGGCGCGGTCAGCTTCATCACCGCCGACCCGTCCGACTTCCTCGAAACCGGCAAAGCCGTCGGCGGCCTCGTCCGCGCCGCCTACAGCAGCGCCGATAACGAGTTCAGCGAGACCGCGATCCTGGCGGGACGCAGCGGCGACTGGTCGGTCATGGCCGCCTATACTCGCCGCGACTTCAACGAACTCGACAACAAGGGCACCGTCGGCGGCACCGGCGCCGCGCGCACCAGGCCCAACCCGCAGGACGGCCGCTCGAACGCGGCGCTCGCGCGCATCGTCTACGATCCCGCGAACGGCCACAAGCTGCGCCTGACCGGCGAATATCTCGGCACCCATCTTTTTACCGACGGCCTCTCCAGCCTCAGTCCCACGGTCGAGCTGCTGCAGGGCATCGACACCGGCGAGCGCAAGCGCGTGTCGCTCGACTGGAGCTGGCAGGGCGAGGGCGCGATCGATTTCGCGCGCGTCGCCCTCTATTGGCAGGACGGCGAGGATGTCCAGTTCACCGACGAGGATCGCACCCCCGCCGCCGACCGCGAACGCCTCAACACTTTCGAAAACCGCGTCTTCGGCGCCGCCGCCGATGCGCGTGCCGATTTCGCGACGGGGGCGATCGGACATCGCCTCGTCTTCGGCGGCGACATCAGCAAGACGCGCCAGCGCGGCCTGCGCGACGGCGTGCTGCCGACGCCGCCCGACGTTTTCCCGAGCCGCGCTTTCCCGACAACCGACTTCGCGCGCGCCGGCCTGTTCGTCGGCGACGAAATCTCGATCGCCGACGGCCGCCTGCTGCTTTATCCCGCGTTGCGCTTCGACTGGTACGACCTGTCGCCGCGCAATGATGCGCTGCTGCCGGGTTTCACCGGCGCGGGGCAGAAGGATTCGCGCCTGTCGCCGAAATTCGGCGCGGTGTGGAAGGTCACCGATCAGGTGCGCCTGTTCGCCAATTACGCGACGGGCTTCAAGGCGCCCGAGCCGGGGCAGGTCAATCAATTCTTCGAGAATCTGACCTATGGCTACACCTCAAAGCCGAACCCCGATCTCGGTCCCGAACGCAGCCAAAGCTTCGAGGGTGGGCTCCGCTTCAACAGCGACCATGTCAGCCTCGACCTCACCGCCTTTTCGGCGCGCTACAAGGATTTCATCAGCCAGGAAGTGGTGAGCGGCAGCTTCTCGCCCACCGATCCGGCGGTCTATCAATTCATCAATCTCGATCGTGTCCGCGTCAAAGGCGCGGAAGCACGGTTCGAGGGGCGGGCGTCCTCCGGCCTCTTTGCGACGCTCGCCCTATCCTATGCCAAGGGCAACCAGATCGATCCCGACGGCGTGCGCACGCCGCTGTCGACGATCGATCCGGTGAAGATCGTTGCCGGGGTCGGCTATCGCGAGCCCGCGGGGCGCTTCGGCGGCCAGGTCATCATGACCCACAGCGGCCGCAAGGAGGCGTCGCGCGCCGCCGGGGTCTGTTCGTCCGAATGCTTCCGTCCCGATGCCTTCACCATCCTCGACGCGACCGCTTTCGTGCGGATCACCGATGGGCTGACGCTGCGCGGCGGCATCTTCAACATTCTCGACAAGAAATATAGCTGGTGGAGCGACGTGCGCGGGCTCGCGCTCGTGCCGCTCAGCCCGCCCGATCCCGCGCTGCCGGGGCTGCTCGTCCCGCCCGCGAGCGCCGACGCCTATACCCAGCCCGGCCGCAACGCGAGCGTGTCGCTCAGCTACCGCTTCTGACCCCCGAAGGACTGCACCGATGAAAAAGACCTATCGTTCGATCGCCGCCGCGCTGCTGCTGCTCGGCACCGCCGTTCCCGCCGCCGCGCATCCGCCGATCGCGGCCGAGGAAGCCGCCGCCAACTTCGAGCAGGACCGCGCCGACATCCTCGCCATGGCGGGCAATTATCACGTCGGCTTCAACATGCAGGAGTCGACGCGCTGGGACAAGGACTACACCCCGCTCGAACCCAAACGCTCGGGCGGCAACGAGGTCGTGCGCGTGATCGAGGACAGTGGCCGCAAGATCATCCTTCAGCACATGCTCGTCATCACCGACGACGAGGGCAAGAGCCACATCATCAAGCATTGGCGCCAGGACTGGGAGTATGAGCCCGCGAAGGTGCTCGTCTATTCCGACCAGGGCCAGTGGACGTGGGAAGCCGTCCCCGAAAAGATGCGCACCGGCCGCTGGTCGCAGACGGTGTATCAGGTCGACGACAGCCCGCGCTATGGCGGCTGGGGGCAGTTCGAGACGCAGGCGGGCATCCGCCGCTGGCGCTCCAACTGGACGTGGCGCCCGCTCGCGCGCCGCGATGCGGTACGGAAACCCGTCTACGACCGCTATTATTCGATCAACCGCCACCAGCCGACCCCCGACGGCTGGATTCACTGGCAGGACAATACGAAGATGGGGATCAAGGACGGCAAGCTGGTGCCGATCGTCCAGGAATATGTCCTCAACACCTATATCAAATACGACCAGTATGACGTGAAGGCAGCCGACGATTATTGGGCCGCCACCAAGGATTACTGGGCCGCCGTCCGCGCCGAATGGGACCGCGTCGCCGCGACCAAGGGCGGCATCGCGATCGACGAGGAGGCCGAGACCGGCACCGTCATCAGCGGCCGCCTGCTGAGCATGGCCGACGAGGTGCAGGAAAAGAAGCTGACCACCGAAAAGGCGATCGCCGAAGCGAAGAGACTGATCGAGGCGAATACAAGGAAGCCCTGATTAATTCTATTAAGCCCCTCCCCTTCAGGGGAGGGATGGGGGCCAGAGGCGCAGCGCAAGCCTGTTGTCCCTACCCGCTGCGACTAGCGAACAAGTTCGCAAGTTTCGCTGCCCTCTCCTGAAGGGGAGGGAGAAATCGTCGCCCCCGCGAAGGCGGGGGCCGTTGTCGGTTTACGCGGCGGCTGCGGTCAAGGTCGCTGGCGGCCCCCGCCTTCGCGGGGGCGACGGCGCTCTACTTTCCCCGCGCCCCATCAACGCTCCATATCCCCGCGCCGCGCGTCGCGATGAACAGGAAGATGAAGCAATAGAGCGCGATCGCTTCGCCGCCGTTGACGATCGGGAAGAAGCTCTTGCTGCCGTGGACCATCCAATAGCCGACCGCCGCCATGCCGCTGGCGATGAAGGCCGCGGGGCGGGTGAACAGGCCGATCACGATCAGGCCGCCCGCGACCAGTTCGATCACTCCCGCCGCCTGCAGCATCGGGTTCAGCGGCATCGGAAAATCGACCGGGAAATTGAAGAATTTCTGCACGCCGTGCGCGAGAAAAAGCAGCCCCGCCACGATCCGCAGCAGCGCATAGGCCTGTTCGCCAAATCCATCGAGAAACTTCATGAACCCCTCCCTTGCTGTCGATGCGGAATGCTAAGCCAAGCTTGCCCCATTGCATAGCGTCATTGCGAGCGCAGCGAAGCAATCCAGAGCAGGGATAAACCGCTCTGGATTGCTTCGCTGCGCTCGCAATGACGAACAGGGGCGTTCGCTTTCATTTTTTTCGTCTCGCATGTCACATATGCCGTGGCTGGTTCGTCATGTCTGCATAACCCAAGCCAAGGAGACACGACATGACCAAGGTAACCGACCCCTTCGCCGCCTCGCCGCACCTCATGAAGCAGTGGATGGCGGTCAGCCTCGCGGCCGAAAAGAGCCTCGAAAAGAGCCTGATCGAACTGGTGAAAATTCGCTCGTCGATCCTCAACGGCTGCGCCAACTGCATCAACATGCACACTGCCGATGCGCGCGCCGCGGGTGAGACCGAACAGCGGATATACCTGCTCGCCGCCTGGCACGAGGCGCCCGTTTATACGCCTCGCGAACGGGCCGCGCTCGCCTGGACCGACGCCTTGACCCGCCTCTCGCAAGGGCACACACAGGCCGAAGCGCGCGAAGCGCTCGACGAACATTTCACTGCGGAGGAACAGATGAACCTCACCGTGATGATCAACGTCATCAACGGCTGGAACCGCATCGCGGTTGGTTTCGACCTCTGGTACGAAGGCGGCGCGCCGGCGAAGGTCGCCTGATGATCGGGGAAGGCATCAGCGGCGAAAATTTCGGGGGTCAGGACGCAGCGGCGAGTTTCGATCCGCTGCGCCCGCTCCTCGTCCGCGTCGCTTACCGTATGCTCGGCTCGGTCGCCGATGCCGAGGATGTGGTGCAGGATGCCTTCCTCCGCTGGCTCGGCACCGATCGCAAGGCGGTGCGCGAGCCCGCGGCCTTCCTGCGCCGCACCGTGACGCGGCTCTGCCTCGACCAACTGAAGTCGGCGCGCGCCACCCGCGAAACCTATATCGGCCCCTGGCTCCCCGATCCGCTGGTCGAGGAGGAGGAAGCGGACGACGTCACCCTGCCGCTGATGCTCGCGCTCGAACGGCTCTCCCCGCTGGAGCGCGCGGCCTTCCTGCTCCATGACGTCTTCGGGGTCGAATATGACGAGGTCGCGAAGACGATCGACCGCGATCCCGCCGCGACGCGCCAACTCGCCGCGCGCGCCCGCACCCACGTCCGCGACGCGCGCCCGCGCTACAAGCTGGAAAAGGAAAGGGGGCTCGAAATTGCAAACGCCTTCTTCGCGGCTTCGCGCAGCGGCGATATGGGCGCGCTCGGCGCGATGCTCGCCGCAGACGTGGGCCTATGGTCCGACGGTGGCGGCAAGCGCCCCGCGGCAATGGTGCCGGTGCTCGGTTTCAACACGGTGATGACGCTGCACCGCAGCCTTGCGGTGCTGTTCGCCAAACATGGCTCGACCCTGGTCCACATCGGCACGATCAACGGCCTGCCGGGCTTCGTCACCCGCGAGGCCGACGGCGAGCTTCAGACGACCGCGCTGGAGATCGAGGACGGCAAGATCACCGGCATCTATGTGATGCGCAACCCCGACAAGTTGAAGCATATGCATTGAGGGGTGTCTGAAAACGACCGATTGCAGACGTTCCTCAAATGCTTCACCGTATGAATCGGAGGACACTATGCGGCTCAAAAGATGGTATCAAAACCTGCTATTTGCATGGGCGCCGGTTGGGCCGCTAGTGTTCATTCTTGCTTGGGGATTTGCTGGCGAGCCGCCATGGAAGGGGCTGCCAGAGATGTTTAAAGCGGAGAACTTCGACTTCGTCTCGGTATCGCTGACGCTAATTGCATGGACGGCTTTGCTCTCGCCATTTCTGCTGCTGCCTTTTGGCGTTGGCGCAAAAGCCGCTCGGTAGGCGCGTCCGCTCCCCACCCCAAAACAGCAACCGCCAAACCCATTTGCCATGGCCGTGTTGCCCGTGTAATACGGGCCCTCGCGCATGTTCGATTTCCTGAAATCCAGAGCCTCCGTTCCGCCACCGCCGCCCGAAATGCCGGGCGGGCCGAACCCGGACGCTTTCTCTCCCATCCCGGTCGCACCGCCGCCCGAAAGTCGCTTCCGTAAATGGATGCGCCGCGTCTCGCGCGGCTTTGCGATCTTCGCGGTCGCCTTCATCCTGCTCGTCGGCTGGCTCGCGCTCACCGCGCCCTTGTCCAAATCGCTGCAACCGATCGCGCCGCCGGAGATCACGCTGCTCGCTTCCGACGGCACCCCGATCGCGCGCATGGGGGCGATCGTCGATGCGCCGGTCGATGTCGCGAAGCTGCCGAAGCATGTCCCCGGCGCCTTCATCGCGATCGAGGACCGCCGTTTCTACAGCCATTGGGGCGTCGATCCGCGCAGCGTCGCGCGCGCCGTCTGGGCGAACCTGATCGGCGGCCGCAAGCAGGGCGGCAGCACGATCACCCAGCAACTCGCCAAATTCACCTTCCTGACCCCGAAAAAGACCCTCGGCCGCAAGGCGCGCGAGGCGCTGATCGCTTTCTGGCTCGAAGCCTGGCTGACCAAGGACGAGATTCTCGAACGCTATCTCTCCAACGCCTATTTCGGCGACAACACCTATGGCCTGCGCGCCGCCTCGCTCCATTATTTCTCGCGCCAGCCCGAGAAATTGACCCCGGCGCAGGCGGCGATGCTCGCGGGACTGGTCCAGGCGCCTTCGCGCCTTGCGCCGACGAAGAATCCCGATCTGGCGGAAAAGCGGATGAAGCTCGTCGTCGCCGCGATGGCCGACACGGGCTATCTGACCGCCGCCGAGGCCAGGGCGATCCGCGCCCCGCGCATCGACGTGCGCAGCCGCAACACGCTGCCCACCGGCACCTATTTCGCCGACTGGGCGCTGCCCGAGGCGCGCCAACTCAGCGATGTCGGCTATTCGCGCCAGACGATCCGCACCACGCTCGACGCGCGGCTGCAGGGAATCGCGCGTCGCGTCACCGCGCGCGCCGGGCTGGGCAAGGCGCAGGTCGCGATGGTCGCGATGCGTCCGAATGGCGAGGTCGTCGCGATGGTCGGCGGCCGCGACTATGCCGCCTCGCCCTTCAACCGCGTGACGCAGGCACGGCGCCAGCCGGGATCGACCTTCAAATTGTTCGTCTATCTCGCCGCGCTGGAGGGTGGGAAGACGCCGGAGGATCTGATCGACAATCGCCCGATCGACACCGGCGCCTATCAGCCCAAGAACGCCGGCGGCGCCTATTCGGATACGATTACCCTCGAAGATGCCTTTGCGGCCTCGAGCAACGTTGCCGCGGTGCGGTTGTTCCGCGAGGTCGGCGACGACAAGGTGATCCGCATGGCGCGCGACCTGGGCGTTACCGCGCCGCTCGCGAAGGGCGACCCCAGCCTCGCGCTCGGCACGTCGAGCATGACCTTGCTCGAACTCACCGCCGCTTATGCCGCAGTCGCCGCGAACAGCTATCCGGTCGTTCCGCACGCCTTTACGGAAGAGGAGCCGGGCTGGTTCGCGCGCTGGGTCTGGGGCCCCGATCATTTCTCGTCGCGCGTCCATGACGATATCGAGCAGATGCTGCGCGCCGCGGTCAATCGCGGTACCGGCCGCGCCGCGCGGCTGCCGCAGGCCAATTTCGGCAAGACCGGCACCACCCAGGACAGCCGCGACGCGCTGTTCGTCGGCTACGCCAATGGGCTCGTCGTGGGCGTCTGGATCGGCAACGACGACAATAGCCCGCTCCACGGCGCTGCGGGCGGCGGCATCCCGGCGCGCATCTGGCGCGATTTCATGCTGCAGGCGAGCGGCCGCGCCGCCGCCCCGGCGCGGAAGGAGCGGCCGGTGGCCGATCCGGGCGGGCCGGTGCAGCCGCTCGATATTCCCGACATTCCAGACGTGCCGATCGCCGACAAGACCAGCGTCGGGGTCAGGGACGGCAATGCGGTGATCAGCACCGAGATCGGCGGCACGAAGATCGACCTCAAGCTGCCGATCGGCGACCGGGCTCCGGTCACGCCGCCGCCCCAATAAAGCGAAAGCATCCGTGTTCCCCCGCGAAGGCGGGGGTCCATCGCCGGCCGGTTCCATCTCGCACCGGCCGGTGATGGGCTCCCGCCTTCGCGGGAGCACGAGGCCTTTTGGACCGACCGGCTGTTTTCGCTGTCCTACATCGTCCGGCCGCGATACCGTCGAAGCATGATCGCACGTCGCTCCCGCGGCAGGAAAATGCGATTTGCGAGTGAAGTTAGGCAGTTTTCCGCCCTTTTTCGGAGTGTTCCTTTTTCATGCTGAGCGTCGAAACCCACGAAGCGAGCCCTTGGCCCGATGCGCTCGACTGGGAGGCGCGCGCCGCCGAGGCCGCCGCCGCGGCGCTCGCGCTGACGCCGTGGGCCGGCCTCGCCGACGCCGCGCCGCTCGTCGAGGTCGCGGTGCGCCTGACCGACGATGCCGAGGTTCATGCGCTCAACCGCGATTTCCGGGGCAAGGACAAGCCGACCAATGTGCTGTCCTTTCCGCAGGTGCAGGCCGACCTGCTCGACACGCTCAGCAACAGCGACGACGGCGAAATCCTCCTCGGCGACATCGTCCTCGCCCGCGAAACCTGCGCGCGCGAGGCGGACGAGAAGGGGATTTCGATTGCCGACCATGCGACGCACCTGATCGTTCACGGCACGCTTCATCTCGTCGGCTATGACCATATGGATGACGCCAGCGCGCAGGCGATGGAGGCGCTGGAGGTGAAAGCGCTTGCATCGCTGGGCATCGCCAATCCATATGACGGTCAGGATTAACAGGGGAACAGACGCCATCATGCCCGACGACCGGGACTCTTCGAGCCGATCGGAAGACGACAGTAGATCCGGCCTGCTGGCCGGATTGAAGACATTGCTCTTCGGCGGCGACAAGGAGCCGTCGCTTCGCGAACAGATCGAGGAGGTCATCGACGAGGCCGAGGAAGAGGGCGAGGAGCGCCGCGGCGGCGCCAGCGCCGTCGGCGACCTGTCGCCGATCGAGCGCAAGATGGTCCGCAATCTCCTGCATTTCGGCGAACAGACCGTCGACGACGTCGCGGTGCCGCGCGGCGAGATCGTCGCCATCCCCGAAAGCGCGAGCTTCGAGGAGGTGGTCGCGCTGTTCGCCGACGCCGGACACAGCCGCCTGCCGGTCTATCGCGAGACGCTCGACGAGGTCGTGGGCATGATCCACGTCAAGGACGTGTTCGCGGTGCTCGCCGCGGGGAAGGCTCCGCCGCCCTTGCTCGACCTGATCCGCCAGCCGCTCTACGTTCCGCAGTCGATGGATGTGCTCGATCTGCTCGCCGAGATGCGCGCGAAGCGTACTCATCTTGCGATCGTGATCGACGAATATTCGGGCACCGAAGGCCTCGTCACCTTCGAGGATCTGGTCGAGGAGATCGTCGGCGAGGTCGAGGACGAGCATGACGACGAGCCGACCGCGCTGTTCGTGCCGGGCGAGAACGGCTGCTGGGAAGCCGACGCGCGCGCCGAACTCGACGACATCGGCGAAGCGATCGACCCGCGGCTCGCCGAAGTCGAGGAGGATGTCGACACGCTTGGCGGCCTGTCCGCGGTGCTCGCGGGTCACGTCCCCGAGGTCGGCGAAATCCTCCATCACCCCAGCGGCTGGCGCATCGAGGTGACCGAGGCCGACGAGAGGCGCGTCCATCACTTGCGGCTGCATCCGCCGGTCGAGATCGATCCGGAGGCGCCGCTGGACAAGCCCGAGGACTTCTGACTAACCTCGTCATTGCGAGGAGCCGAAGGCGACGCGGCAATCTCCAGCTGTCGGCCTTGTGCAAGGCCGATAGCTGGAGATTGCTTCGCTCCGCTCGCAATGACGATTGAGGATGAACTCCGGCGCGCCCCGATTGCCTTTGCCCCGCCAAGCGACTAGCGGAAGGCGGATGGAAGTTTCGGACCTTCGCATCGCCCTGTTCAGCGGCAATTACAACATGACGACCGACGGCGCGAACAAGGCGCTCAACCGGCTCGTCGGCTATTTGCTGGCTGAGGGCGCGGCGGTGCGCGTCTATTCGCCGACCGTCGACGATCCCGATTTCGCGCCGACCGGCGACCTGATCAGCGTGCCGTCGATGGCGATCCCCAATCGCCCCGAATATCGCATTCCGCTCCATTTCTCGTCGCGGGTGCGGCAGGATATCGCGCAGTTCGCGCCGAACATCCTCCATATCTCCAGCCCCGACCGCGTGTCGCGGCAGGCGGCGGCGTGGGCGCGGCGGCGCCATATCCCGGTTGCCTGCTCGGTGCACACCCGCTTCGAGACCTATTTCCGCTATTACAACCTGTCCTTCCTCGAACCGATCGTCGTCGCGTGGCTGCGCCGGCTCTACCGCCGCTGCGATGCGCTGATCGCGCCGTCGGAGAGCTTCGCGCAGGTGCTCCGCCAGCAGCGGATGAATTACGACATCGGCATCTGGACCCGCGGCGTCGAGCGCGATGTCTTCAGCCCCGGCCGCCGCGACATGAGCTGGCGGCGAAGCTGGGGCATCGCCGACGATGTTCCGGTCATCGCCTTCCTCGGCCGTCTCGTGATGGAAAAGGGGCTCGACGTCTTCGCCGACACGATCGACCAGCTTCAGCGCCGCAAGGTGCCGCATCAGGTGGTGGTGATCGGCGAAGGGCCGGCGGGCGACTGGTTCGAATCGCGCCTGCCGCAGGCGAAGTTCGTCGGTTTTCAGGGCGGCGAGAATCTCGCCCGCGCGCTCGCGTCGTGCGACATCTTCTTCAACCCCTCGGTCACCGAGACCTTCGGCAACGTCACGCTGGAGGCGATGGCGTGCGGGCTGCCCGTGGTCGCCGCGCGCGCCACCGGCAGCGCGAGCATCGTCAAGCACGGGCAGACCGGCTATCTCGTCTCGCCGGGCGCGATCACCCTCTTCGCCGACGATCTCGAGCGCTATTGCCGCGACGCCGACCTGCGCGCGGCGCATGGCGCGGCCGCGCGCGCCGAAAGCGGCGCCTATCAATGGGATGCGATCAACCAGTCGGTTGCCGACACCTATTTGCGGCTGATCCGGCAGAAACAGCGGCGCGGCTAGATGGCGGATGATCTGTTCGCCGATCAGGAGCCGCCGGCTCCCGTCCCATCCGGCGATGGGCCGCTCGCCGAACGGCTGCGGCCGAAGACGCTCTCCGACGTCGTCGGGCAGGAGCATCTGACTGGCCCCGAGGGCGCGATCGGCCGCATGGTCGCGGCGGGGCAGCTTTCGTCGATCATCCTCTGGGGTCCGCCGGGCACCGGCAAGACGACGATCGCGCGGCTGCTCGCCGAAGCGGTCGGCCTTCGCTTTGCGCCGCTGTCGGCGGTCTTTTCGGGGGTTGCCGATCTCAAGAAGGCGTTCGCCGATGCCGAGAAGATGGCTGCGGCGGGCCAGCGCACCCTGCTGTTCGTCGACGAGATTCACCGTTTCAACCGCGCCCAGCAGGACGGCTTCCTGCCGTTCGTCGAACGCGGGACCGTCGTCCTCGTCGGCGCGACGACCGAGAACCCCAGCTTCGCGCTCAACGCCGCCTTGCTCAGCCGCGCGCAGGTGCTCGTGCTTCATCGTCTCGGCGAAGCGGCGCTCGGCACGTTGATCGAGCGCGCCGAGGCTGATATCGGCCAGCGCCTGCCGGTCACCGCCGAAGCGCGCGCCGCGCTGATCGCGAGCGCCGACGGCGACGGGCGCTTTCTGCTCAATCAGGTCGAGACGCTGTTTTCGGTGACGATCGAAAAGCCGCTCGATCCGGGCGAACTCGCCGGGTTCCTGCATCGCCGTATGCCGGTCTATGACAAGGACCGCGACGGCCATTACAATCTCATCTCGGCGCTCCACAAGGCGATGCGCGGATCGGACCCGCAGGCGTCGCTTTACTGGCTGGCGCGGATGCTCGTCGCGGGCGAGGAGCCGCTCTATGTACTCCGCCGCATCACCCGTTTCGCCAGCGAGGATGTCGGCCTCGCCGACCCGCAGGCGCTGGTGCAATGCCTCGCCGCGAAAGACGCCTATCAATTCCTCGGCTCGCCCGAGGGCGAACTGGCGATCGTGCAGGCGTGCCTCTACTGCGCGACCGCGCCCAAATCGAACGCCGCCTATATGGCGCAGAAGGCCGCATGGCGCGCGGCGCGCGACACCGGCAGCCTCGCGCCGCCCGCGAACATCCTCAACGCCCCGACCAAGCTGATGAAGGATCTGGGCTATGGCGCGGGCTATGCCTATGACCATGACGCGCCTGAGGGTTTTTCGGGCGATAATTACTGGCCCGACGAGATGAAACCCCTCGACCTCTACCGCCCCGTCGATCGCGGTTTCGAGAAACGGATCGCCGAGCGCATGGCGTGGTGGGACGAGCGGCGGCGCGAGGGCAGGGGCGGATAGATGGCGGCACGCTTCGATGGTTGGGACGATGTGGTCGCCTTTGCCTGCGCGCTTCCCGACGTCGAGATGGCGCCCTTCTACGGCACGCCGTGCCCCAAGGTGAACGGCAAGGCCTTCGTGTCGCCGGGGCGCGAGCCGGGCAGCTTTCATGTCATGTGCCCGCACGAGGAAAAGGAGGTGCTGCTTGAAACCGATTCCGACAGCTTCTGGCAGACGCCACATTACGAAGGCTGGCCCGGCCTGCTCGTCCGCTATGGTTCGCGCGATCCCGAGCGGGTTGCCGACGTCATCCGCCGCGCCTGGTGGGACCGCGCGAAGAAAGCGCAGCGCGCGGCGTTCGGCGCGCGGCCCTGAGATGCTGGCGCGCGCCGCCTTTGGCCTGGCGCTCGCGGCCGCCGCGCTTCCGGCGCAGGCGGCCAGTGAGATCGACCGCGCCTGGGCGGCCGGCTATCGCGCCGCTTTCACTTGCTCGTCGCTCTGGAACGGGGCGGGCAAGCCGCTGGAGGCGATCGAGCGCGACGAACTGACCGGCATCTATCCCGAGATCGAGGCCGACGTTCGCGCGCTGAAGGCCGATGTCGACGACAAGGCGAAGGTCGTCCGCGTCGCGTACCGCGACGACATGCCGCCGCGCCTTGCGCAGTGGATAGCCGGCGAAGGGTGCGTCACGCTGCCGATCGGCGCCTCTCCGACGCCGATCGCCGGCTTCACGGGCACCGCCCGCCCGATGTTCGACGCTCAGCCGTGGCCGATGGGCGACCGGGATGCGCGCGCACCGGTTCCGCGTGGCTTTGCGCCGTTCGCGAGCGCGACGGAGACTATCGCGGCCTATGGCGGGCGGACGAGTTCGCTACTCGTCGTCAAGAACGGCCGAATTGTCGTCGAGCGCTATTGGGGCGGACACGGCCTCCACACCGCGCAGCGCACCTTCTCGGTCGCCAAATCGATGGCGGCGACGCTGATCGGCCACGCGGTGCTGCAAGGCTCGGTCGATGTGAAGGCGCCCGCGCTGATTGCCGAATGGCAGTCGCCGGGTGATCCGCGCGGGGCGATCACGACCGAAGAACTCATGCGCATGGCGAGCGGGCTGACCAGCGACAGCGCGGGCAACCGCAGCGACGCCATCTACATGGGCGGCGCGTCGGTGCGTCAGTGGACGACGCAATGGCCGCTGCTCAATCGGCCGGGCACACAATATCGCTATGCCAATAACGACACGCTGCTCGCTACGCTGTCGTTGAAGGCGGCCGAGGCGAGGGCGGGCCGCACGCTCGACCCCAACGCCTTCTTCGACCGCATCGGCATGACGCGCACCTTTGCCGAGCATGACAAGAACGGCGACTATATCCTGTCGAGCCAGGTGTGGACGACCGCGCGCGATCTGGCGCGGCTCGGCCTCCTCTACCAGAATGACGGGATGTGGCGGGGCGAGCGCCTGCTGCCCGCCGACTGGCGCCGTTTCGTCACCGCGCCGACCGGACCGCAGCCCGAGGGAGCGTTCGGCTACGGCGCCTATTTCTGGCTGCTCGACAAGTCCGAAGGCGTTCCCGCCGATGCGTTCGGCGCCTTCGGCAACCGCGGCCAATATCTGGTCATCATCCCGTCGCGCCAACTCGTCATCGTCCGCCAGGGCTATGACGACGGCAAGCAGCGGCTCGACATCGCGAAGCTGGTCGCCGCCATCGTCGCGGCGGACGGGAAGGGACGCTGAAGCCTGTCTGCACTATCATCATCCCGGCGAAGGCCGGGATCTCGCCGGTGCATCAGGTCGAGAGGATGAGATCCCGGCCTTCGCCGGGATGACGATTCAGGTAAAAATGATCACGCCTTAATCCATCCCCGGATAGCGATTGAACGTCGGCATTTCGTCCAGCTTCTCCATCCAGCCGATGCGTTCGGCAATCTGTATCTGCGCGCCGGCCGGGATCAGGTCGGGGTCATCGAGGGTTGCCGACTGAACGTCGATCTGACCCGGAAAAATCGCCTCGTTGGTATAGAAGAGGCCGGTGCCGCAATCGGCGCAGAAATGGCGTCGGCCATGTTCGGACGAGGCATAGATTTTGGGCGTGCCCGCCACCTCCAGATCGGCCTGGCTGACCAGCGCCCATCCGACCATCGGCGTGCCGGAATGGCGGCGGCAATCCCGGCAATGACATAACGCATGATGCTCGACCGCGGTCGGCATCGAATAGCGGATGGCGCCGCAATGGCACTGGCCACTGGCTCGGGCGGGGGAATCAGTCATGATCGCTCTCCTTTGAGAGGGGAACATATCATAAACATCGTTCGAGTCCAGCACCGCTGGCCGGCGCTAGTCTCCGAGATCGACCCTATGCGCCTTCGCCCAATCCCGATATTGGCCGCGCGGGTCCACCGATGGATGGGCCAGGATGGCCGGCATCTCCGCGCGCAGCGCGGCAAGGTCGAGTGAACGGATCATCGCCTTGACCGGGCCGACGCCCGCCGGGGTGATCGACAGCCGGTCGATGCCGAGCCCGAGGAGCGCCATCGCTTCCAGCGGCCGCCCCGCCATTTCGCCGCACACGCCGAGCGTGACCTTGCTGCCCGACA